>Ga0134123_10001119_pt1 | contig 17591 bp, 28 predicted proteins | sample KB303_FD_96460 | JGI IMG/M metagenome (GOLD analysis project Ga0134123, IMG submission 96460) | Terrestrial soil microbial communities without Nitrogen fertilizer from Kellogg Biological Station, Michigan, USA - KB3-0-3 | ecosystem: Environmental > Terrestrial > Soil > Unclassified ...
ATGAACCTTACTCCACGCGACTGCCACCAGAACCCTCAGTATTAACCTTGTTAATAAAAAGCTGTGTTCCCGTTAATGCCGACTTCAGCCTTTCCGCAAGGGCGGAAAGTTCCTGATTCTTATCACGAATAGAATTAGTTAAAACCGCTTCCTCGTCCTTAAGTTTAGCTAAAGACTGTTGATTCTGTGCTTTAGAATTTTTCAACGAAGTTTCTAATGCCGCCAACTCGGTGTTAATTTCAAGACGTCTAGCTTCAAAAGCATTCTCTAACTCTTGTCTCTTGGCGGCGATAGTTCCTTCGAGTTCAACTATGGCCTCTCTGTTACGTTGCTGCATTTCTGCGTAGCGTTTGTCTGCGCTTTCAATCTTGTTCGTCAGTGTATCTAAGCGTGTCTGTGATTCTTCGATAATACTTTCCCGTTCCTGAATTAGATTCAAAACTTCTTCTAACTTACCTAGTGCCTTAAACTGGTTTACAAGGGGCCTAATTGCTTGGATAGCCTCAGAAGTTTTCATTTTTCCGCCAGTGCTCCTTCCGTAAAAATCAAGTCGATTTCTCCTTCGCTCATCTCGCGAAAAGATCGTTCAAAAACTTTAGTGCCTATCCATGCTTTGTAACCATCATCGTAAATCAAAACAAAACCAGGTTGTCCAAGTTTAATTTGTGGCTCGGCACAAACAACTTTGGGCGTACCAATATATCGCCGCATCATTGTACGCCCTCCGTTGTTAAGATAATCGTCGTTCCCGTTTGTGCGATGCAATTAACAGCTGCCTTAGGAATTGCGCTGTCGAAAATAATTGTACTTGCTGCATAGACTTTAAATCCAGCATTAGCAACCGCATCGGCTCCGAATTTACACCATACATTCTGACTAGTGTGGTCGTTTTGGAGCATCAAATAGTTACGTGAGTTATTCGCGACGACAGTCGCCGTGGAACTGGAACTAGAAACACTTACGGCGGAATGGGTAAAGGTTGACCGAAAGGCATAACTAACGCCGCCTAAAGATAATAGGCCGAGGATGACAAGGCCGGGGACAAGATATCGTCGCATTTTATCTCTTTCCTTTCTTGTGCCTTAACTTTCTGATTCTTACAAATAGCCAGAATAATAATGGCCGTAACAGATAGGAATACAAGGTGAAACACATAAGTGCTAAAACAGCACACAGCAAGTGCAATAACTGCACCACTCTTAAAAGTGGCACGATTAGCATAGATCCACCAGGCTAGAAAAAACACACCTAAAATTCCCATCTCATAAAGTAGTTGTAGATATTCATTATGCGCTTGGTAAAAGACTTGTTCCGGATCTTTAATGTCTAGATAGCCGGCTGTAAACCAGGAGCCTAAACCCTTTCCGAAAAGCAAAAAGCGCCAGGAAGTGTCAAAGTCACGAAAAGCTCCGATCCAAAGTCTCAACCGAGAATAAAGAGAATCATGACTTTTATTCCAGAATGTGTAGCATGTGAGAAGTAAAGCTAGAACAGATAATGCAATTTGAAAACGACGATTTTTGACTTGAGAAACTAGACCGATAAAAGCTGCGACAAAACCTGTTAAAGATGCAGAAGTTAATAACCCCACCAACAAAATAGGCAACGCTAGCATCGAAGCTAGCGGAATAATCATTGCTAGAAAAACTCCCAGAAAAGTATGGTGCGTCAGGGTTCCATGGACAAAGCCTTTCTGGGCGTAAGTTACAAACGAGAATTCTGAAAGCTGTAGAAGTGCCACGATAGACTGAATTGTAGCAGAAATCAAAAGACCGACAACAGCTAGTTTCCTATAAATCTCGATACTTAAGAGATTCACTAAAACGATATAAAGAGCACTCGCGACGATAATCCAGTGGGCCATTGCGAGACTTAAAGACGTTTGGGTAAAAAGTGTACTTATTCCGCAGTAACTGCAAAAGAATCCTAAGGGCTTGTCCCAGTTACTTAGGAATAAACCTCCTAAAGTAATCGCTAGGCTAGTAAAAATGAAAAGAGGAACCGCTCGCATCGACTCGTTTATATCAGGATAATGCCATCGCATCCATGTAGTAAAAGGTAGAGCGAGAGCCCCGAGTAATGCTAGGGCTCCCGCTCTTTCAAGCATAATTAACTCCTCTGTTTATTGTTAGGTTCGAATAGCTACAATCTGATAAACACCCGCGGCTGGGGTACAAGCTCCAGTCGTAGCATGGAGAATGTTAAGGACTAAAGTGTCAGTTGTGGGAATCTTCGCGCCGACAACGGCGCAAGCTCCCGTCGGTGCTGGACCGTTAACGAAAACAACGTCGCTTGCAGTTAAACCTGTAACTGTGAAAGACTGCGTTGTAAAAAGGTTGGTGAAAAGTGGATTAAAGTTAGAGAAACTGGAAGGCGTAATAGAAGCAAGATACGTCGCGAACTTCGTAACGTGGGTTGAAGAATCAATTGCAAAAAGCGTAGTGCCAGAAAGCGTCTGGAAACTTAAAGTACCATCATAACGAATCTGGGGTGAAGATTGGGTGAAAAACATATGCCCGGACCAACCGCGACGATCCTGCGCCCAGGCATAAACTGCCAAGCCGCCAACGAGTAAAATTGTAAATGCTAAGGGCTTCTTCCACCGGTTTAAAAACTTGTTCATTTTTCCCCTTTCTTCAAGGCGCAGCTAGTAAATCGATAAACATTGCCGTAGCGATTGTCATGTCAGTTGTAGTGGTTTCACCAGTTAACTTGACGATTATCGCCGCCGTTTCGTCAATTGTTAAAGAACTTCTCAGGCCGGTAATTGGCGTAGTATCTACCGTCATTTTACCAAAAGCGACCTGAGTAGCGACGCCAGTACGGAAAACAAAAGCTTCAAGAAACCATGCCTTGTTGTTAGTTGTTAAAACTCCAGAGTCAATTAGAGTCGTACCACCGAACTTTAAAATTACCTGCTTGTTATTACCATCGGCACCCATCAAACCCCACGCATAAATTCGGACACCTTGTCCGTTTTTATGAAAGGTGTTTGCGGGAATAGTTAAACTAATAAGATCATCGACACCAGTTCCGATGTTTCCTACAGGCGTTAAGGAGTAAGTTAAGAGTCCACCTTTTCCTACTCTTCCACGGCCTTTTCCAGCTTGAATTACCCTTCCACCCAGATCGAATGGCATTTTCTTACTCCTTTCTTACCTCTACTTCTTTGCGCTATTCGGTCCGGTTACCTGAACCTGCGAACCCTTTCCGCTTTCTCCGCCAGGAACATCTGTCCTTGCATCTGAATCAACAGTATCCTTCGGCATTGTTTCCTTCATCTTTTCCATTCCAGTTCCGTCTACCTTAGGGCCGCTCGCCATAATTAATCTCCTCTCGAAGTGGAATTTCTACGTCTCTCAGACTCTGAATCTCTTCTTCTAATTTCTTAATTTCTTCCTGCTTGACTTTGATCTGTGCTTCCTTACTAGTAATTGCGTCTGGATTATTAACATGGTGAAGATAGGTCTTTACGGTCTCAATAAAAGCAGGCCGCTTTCCATCCTTCAAATCGCGATCTAGAATCTGCTCCTTTCGTAAAGTTTCTCTTACTGGCATTACCTCTGCTTCTTCAACTGGTTTTGCTGGAAAAATACCAAACGACGATAAAGAAGGATACTTGTCATCGAGCTTTTCGAAAATGGTTAAATCCTTAGACTTATCTTCAAACTCTTCAGTCATTAATAACCTCCCCGAACCTTACGGCCAAAATCAGTAGCTCCTAACTTATTAGTTGTTACCCTTCTCTGCGTCTCGCCCGGTGGATGCATGATGACACTCTTCCTTGGGCTCTTTTCCTTCGCTACCGGTTTTACCGCCGACGATCTCTGCGACTTTTTCACTCTTATAATCCTCCTTGACTCCGGCCATTTTTAGTATCTCCTCTTACCTAACTTTGGTTTCTTAATTTCTCCTTCACGAATCTTTTCTTTTCGGGATTCCTTCTCCTTCATCTTTGCCATTTATTTTTTCCTTTTATTTATCCGACTAACCCGCCAGAAACACCCGTCATTAAAGCATGGGTCTCTTCGTAATGCCACTCATAACCGATTTCAGTCAGATACTCATCCATTCTTGCGTCTTCGCCGTTCGTCTGTCGGTTCGTAACGTAACGGGTGTCATCTAACGGCCGACAAATAACGTGCTTCGTATCGATGAATAACGCATTCTGACGCCACACAGGATGCTGTGAGAACAACGGATGATTCTTAATCATTAACGTGCCGAACGGCGTGATGTATTCGACAATCTTCATGCCGTAAGTCTTTGATGCAGGAGACATTTGAATCGTGCCATTACGCTTTCCTAAAGTATTAAGAGCACCAATCCAAGTAGAGCCAGCCAGAACAAGTCTTTCATTCGAACCATAACGGAAAAGCTCCTCTAAACGTGCATCAAGCGTTGCTTCGTCAAGAGTTCCATTAATAGCCCAGTTTGAGTTAGTTCCAACTGGACCACCGCCACCTGTTGCACTTGCAGCAGGACAGTTTGTAACTAAAAAGCCTAAAATTCCTGCCGTGCTTCGCATTGGTAAACCCCTAGGACCAGTGCTTTCAACAGCCTCGCCATAAATACAAGACTTTTCCATTTCGATAGAATGAAGACTTAAAGCTTCGCGCCGTGCTTCGCGGAATGGACCCTGATTATCCCACCGTAAAGAAGTACGACGTGCAGTTCGAGTCAAATACAAAGCAGTACGATAAATCTGTGTGTAGTTAGTTTTCTTCGTCGGCGCGTAAGACCGTGCAGTCGGAGGCTCTGCACCTTCTTCGTTTACATTACCGATAATCGTAATCATGTAGTCATCGGTAATCTGCGCTGCGGCGACACTTCCCCAAGAACGCTCGATAAGTAACGTCACGTCGTCCGTAGGAGTTGAAGTTACACGAAGAACTTCTCCAGTAGCTTCAACAAGAAGTAAAGAACCTTGAACAGTATCTTTTGCACCCGAGTCTACGACTAAAGTCGTAGTTCCAGAAGCAATAGTGCCGTTGACCTTAAAACGCTGAGTTGGTAATGCCTTCTGCCACCAGTTAAACTGCGGATCATTAGTTCCTTCATTCTTAAGGTAACTCAACAAAGCTGTTAAAGGAGCTTCGCCGTTAGGGAAAAGTAAAAGAATAGCTTCGCGCCAGTTCTGCGGGCGCTCGTCGGATGAAAAGTTTCCAGTTCCACGAAGTCCTAATGTCGCCGCCATTTATTCTGTCCCTTTCTTTTATCCGCCGTACAACGTATCGGCAAAAATATCGTTATTTCTTGGAGTAGTTCCTCTTGAAGCCGCGCCGCCTCCTACAGAACGAGCACGACTTTGTGCGGGTGCTAAACGGCGTTGATTATTATTCCTACTTGTTGTTCCGGTTCCAACTTCTCTTTCGTACTGATCCAAAGAAATTCCTCGCATCGCGGCGATCTTAGATCGAACCCGACGAGAAACTTCCTGTCGATACTCGGCTTCGCCAAGAGACTGAATCCGAGGATCGGTTTGCCGAGCTTGGTGCTCAATAAGTTGAGTCAATTCGGCATGGTCCTTTAAATCGGAATACTCATCAAAGAACGACACATATCGTTCCCGAGTAGTATTTCTGCGATTTTGGACCTCTTCCATTGCCCTCATTGTATTTTGCGGAATTGTGTTTACAATCGAAGCCCAGAAAGCATTGGCTAGAACATTTAAACCCGGAGCGATTGAACCGTCGATTCCTAAAGATTCAAGGTGTTTATCTTCTAACTGTACAAAACGCATCCGAGGATCTTTAGGAATCTGAATTCCCCAAGGCGTATCCATCCATTCGATACTACGCGGATCGAATTGTGGTCTTTCTTGCGGGCGACGAGTTTCTAATTCACCAGTAAGTCTGTCGATAGTTCGAAGAGCCTGATCTAAACGCTGATCTTCAGGCCGAGAAGTTTCTTCACCACGAATCTCAACCACATCGCGGCGACGTTCTGATGGCAAACTATCGCCGCTGTGTTGCTCGCCTTCAACAACAATTTCCGGCTCTGACCTTAAAGAATCTGCGAAAAGATCTGGTGGTGTTTCATTGTTTTTACTAGGCGGATCACTTAAATACTCCGCCATGTCCAGCGAACTGACAACATTTCCTAATTCTTTAGGCTGTTCGTTCTCGTCTGCCATTCTGTTCTCTCCTTAAAATCTGAAGTTTTTCTTGTAGAACTGGATCGTTTAATTGATCTCCAGCTTCGTCGATCGAAATAATGTAGGAGCAATTACTAATCTCGCCTCTAAGTCTGTCCTCCTGTCTCTGATCAAGATTGCCGTTACAAAGTCTTTCCAAGAAGTCATTTCGTCGTTTTTCAATAAGCCGAATAAATTCTCGCCACCAGGGTGCGTGAAATGCTTCCTTAAGTAATTGCTCATAACGATCTAAATCCTCAGGAGTTATAGGTTTGTTGTGGATATTTATATGCCGTTCCATTTTTAATCTCTAGCGTGGTCCGTAACTTGCGCCAGCACCATTAGCAAAACCTTCCATTCCTAAAGTATTTCGATCTTGAACAACGCCCTGATCCGGACGTCCAACACCACCATTGTTTCCTGTCGGCTGAATCTTTTGCGCGGCCATTAGTTCTCCAATTTGTTCTGGAGTCATTATCGCCGTGTTGACTCGAAGGGCTTTATTTAAAAAGTCGTCGATGTTTTGAATTCCACCTTGACGGACAGTTTCCTTAAAGATTGTAACAATGTCGAAGACTTGAGTCAAAAATGGGTTGTTAGCGACCCTGTCCATCATTTTATCTAGTGTCTCTGCCATTTGTGCTCTGTCCTGGGGCAAAACACCTTCTTCGGCAGGATAGTTAAAGACGCCGTTGATGTGATCTTTTCCGACCTTTAAAAATCCCTCGACGATTTGGCTAGGATCAACACCGAGTTCTAAAGCTGAATAACCTGCTACTTCCATGAATTGCTCCATGGACATATTTTCTTGCCGTAAAAGCGCCATTTGTTCTGTTAGGGGCGCGACGCCTTCGGACGAAAAAAGATCGGCGCCCATCTTCATCCTAGCCCCTGCCTGTCTAAAAACTCCTTGTAGTTCGTAAGCTGTTCTGCGTCCACTCGAAATCTGTCCGAACATGTTCGACGTGGCGCCGGTAAAATCACCCCACATTTCTCGAATTTCTTTAGCCATTTGCATGTGGCCGGTAGTAACATCTTGAATACTTAACTGTTTAGCAAATTGCGCAGGATCTTGTCCGTAGCCAGCGGCGAGAAGTCGGACGAAACCGCCGTCCTGGTTGTCGATTAAATCTCGAATGTCAATTCTCGAAGGATCTACAAGAACCATGTCTTTAATAATTCGTCTTACATTGGCCATGTGAGAATTGAACAGGAAGTTCAAGTGCGCACTTAAAGGCTGCGTAAATTCCATTACGCCTTGAGACATGAAGGCGAGAATATCAGGATAGGATTCAATGACTGAATAAGGAAAACGTTGTGACCAACTAGGTTCCGCGGCGACGATAACTTGACCATCGATTCGTCGAAAAAGCCAATCTTGAGGACGGTCTTCAGAACTTAATTCGTAATCTTTAGGTATAATCTTGACTATAAGTTGTTCATGAACATGAGTCTGATCTTTCTGTGCAATTTGCATCGAACCTTCTAAATAAGGAGCGCCTCGCCAGCGATCACGATTATGATCACGTTCGTCAACTTCGCTTCCGTGTCCAGAACCAAAAGGAACACTTTGTTTAACGTACTTCGTGTTGAAAATAATATCGTCGTTTTCTAGTTCTTGAAGCTCCATGTCGTGAATGTAATTCTGATGACCGCAGAAATTCCCTCGCTGGAAGTTCGCAAGCGGTACTCTAGGATCTGGATAGAACTTTCTATTATCTACAACATTCCACATGTTTCCTTCGAACGTAACGTAGGGCTCGTTTCTATATTCTAACGGACCAGGAACAGTATGATCTTGGCCTTCGAGAACGTAGCTAGAGGCTTTTCCAGGAAGTAAGATTTTCTTAATTACAGATTTCTGCCCCCAGGTATTTTCCATCACACCAAAACCATACCGAAAGGCGTTGAGGAACCACTGTTGAAGCATTAAATATCCGCGGTTTCCGCGGTAATCGTAGTCTAAACAGAGCTCCATGATTCGAGCTTTTTTGACTGAGGCCGGATCGGCGCCCCGGATTCGTAAGACTGGCTTTAGTGCTGTAAAAACCTCCATCATGAATGTAAGCATGATCTGAATCGTCGCGAATTGAATCGGAACGATGATTTTCCTTACTCCGTACTTCTCTTCCGACTCGCGATCCTCGTCGTCTCTTAATCTGTAGGATCTGTAATCCTGTTCAAGATCGTCCCAGACTGAATAATTTAGACTCATGTGCCGGTGAGAAAGTCTAAAATTATCCGTAATCATCCGAGATATCTTCTCGGCTTTTTCTGTACCTGGGCGTAAATCTTCGCGGACGTTCAAAAATTACTCCAAATTTCTAGGCAACACAGAGACACGTTCCGTGTGGTTGAACTATCGCCGTTTAGAAGCTTATGCCTTTTCAAAATGTACTCACCATTCTAGGTAGTCTCTTGCCTTCGTATGGAATATGACTTCCAGCCATTTCTAAACGACTTACCATATATTCGCAAGCATTTGCAATATGACTATGGATATTCTTTAAAGGCTTTGGATTAAAACTACCTTGTGAATTTGGTGGATAAGCATAGCCACCGTTTAACGCCGCACGAAGTGCGACACAGCGTTCGTGAACTCGAAATTTAGGTACAAGAGTTCCGTCGTTAGCTTTATGTAGACTTAGAAGTAAACGCTCTAAAATGGTCCTTCTTTTCGCATAACTTTGTTCACCAGGAATAGGACTCATTCCATGTTCGCGCATTACATCGCTCATTGCCTTGCCGTCTTTAACGACGTTTGACTTTGTAAAAATAGACTGGTCTGTAACGTGGAGCGAAAAACCGCCTAACTTCGCCCATTCTAAATTCAACTTTGCGGCGACAGTTTCAACTAGTCCGTAAATATCGCCGTCTTCTACTGCCGCCTCGTCGATAACTAAAACGCTAGAATCTTTCGGATTCATTACTCCAAGAACCCAACCTAAATTAACGTCATTAGGACCACCGTCCCAGCCAGAAACTAGACGTGCCCTAGGATTTACTACGATAGTTCCTTTCGCGACGTGAACTTCTTCATCATAATCTTGATAAACTGGTTTACCTTCATAGACCATCCAGGTAGAACCAAACTCTCGATTCCATTTTGCTTTCGGTACTCCGGCCTGGCTTTGAATTTTCCATTCCGGTCCCCGCTTTGCGGGGTCAGCTTTGTATTCTAAATCTAAGACTCTAAAGCCGTTTTTCGGGTTCAGCCAGGTTTGAAGGCCGAAAAGTAAATTCTCGACTTTCTTTGTTTCGATTACATCATCTTTAACGACTTCGAATTCGATCACTTAATAATCTCCAGTTTCTCCACCGGAAGATCCAACTCCGGAACCTGTTGCTCCTGCGGCTGTGCCACCAGGAGGTCCACCACTTTCAGAAGCTTCACCGGGTGTTCCGCCTAAACCAGCATCAGGACCACCCAGATTTAAATCTGTTCCTGTATTGTACGGATATGGTGCAGTTCCAGGCATTGGAGTTATTGGAGCCGTTACGGCTTTCGGAGGGAAAATGAATCTTCCGTCTTTTCCTGGATTTAATGACGGCATTTGCATTCCGGGAATATTCTGCCCGTAAGTCTGTCCATAACGACCTTGACCTTGCTGTTGGATACTGCCTAAGAAATTACTAAGAACTCTTGAGTTCATTTTTCTAGCTCGAATAAGCTTTCGCACTTCGTTCTCTCAACTGCTGTTCTCTTGATGGTGGTATTGGTGGCGCTGTAGTTACTGGATTAGCATTTGGATTTATTGTTGGCATTGTTACTGGTGGAGTAATAGGCGGCGTGGGTTTTGGTGGTTGTCCGCCCTGCCACTGTGTTAGTTGTACAGGACCAGGACGATTAATAACGTCGCCGCGAGAACTTGTATATGTTCCACCTTGACCTTGAGTTGTGGCATAACCAGGATACATCCCAGGATGCTGTTGAACTGCGTTCGGATCTGGTGCTTGATTCCACGGGTCCCAAATTGTACCAGAACCGGGTCCGTAAAGAGCATCGTTTTGTTGTTGAAGTGCTACAGAACCATTCTGAAGTCTTTGCTGTTTGGCGGCTTCGAATCCTGGATCAGGAGCTTGTGCATTACTTAAAGTTCCTCTTGGACCTACAGGCGGCGTTATTGCTGGCGGCGGTGCTGTTTTGGCTGGTGGTGGAGGTTCTTTAATTCCTGTTGGTGCAGGTGTTATTGGTTGATTTTGTGGCTGTCCTGGTGCAGGTTTAATTCCGAAATAATTTAAAGCATCTTGATCTGCGCCGCCTTGACCGGTGTACCAGTTTGTAGCGTCTTGTGCAAGCTTTAAAGGATTCTGTTGTGGATTCTGTGTCTTATAAGCATCAACATTAGCTTGAGTTCCACCACTAGCGAGATAAGCTTTTGTTGCATCATCCATTACTTGATCGTAGCCAGGAGTGTTTGTTGCTACACTTGTTCCTTGTTGAACTTGCTGAACTGCATCTTGAATGCCGGGTGAATTCATTTTTTACCTCTCGTCGATCGTGTCGTCTATAACATGTTGAAAAAAGCCGGGAAAGCGGGTAGAAATCAAACAGACTTTACCGCCACCTTCAAGTGTTGGTTTCATACCTACGAAAGTTTCTTCTGCCTTGTCCCAGAAAGCGAACTCGTCGGCGTAGATACTTGACATTGTGTGCTGCCTTATCTGATCGGGTCCTTGAGCGAAACCTTTAATTTTAGAGTCGAGATCTAGATTCAAGAACTCTGTAAACTTATAGTGCATCCTAGGCTTGAAAGGCATTCTTTCCCTAGGAATATGATCGTAGATGAACTTTGTCTGTTTTACTAATGCATCTGAATCTTCTTCTTTTTTAGACATCAGAGTTACATTACGGCCTTCGAAAAGCATGGATTCCCAAAGACTTAAACCACAGGCTGTCCAGGTAATGACCATACGGCGATGTTTTACAATGGCTAGAAGATACTCATTGACCATCTTTTCCGCGACGATTCTCAAATAATCTCTGTTCGGGTACTGTTTAATTGGATTTCTTTTGTCTGTTTGATCTTGGGTCCAGACACATTCAGTCAAAAAACTCCAAGGCTCTGCTCTGTAACGATAAAGCCAGGCTACTTCGGGAGGAATTTCTACATTTGGTTTTGCGACTTGTGCATCTCTGTAGAGTGTTTCCGTATTCAACTAGCTTTTTCCTGAGGAGTTATGTCGATAATTCGGGAGTTCCTCCCAGCTTCCAAAGCCTGCTCGACTACGGAAAGACCACGGATAATATCGCGGAATGACGTCGCATCTTGTGATACTTCTGTCTTGTAAATTCCTTCGGCGACGTGGAGATTTGAGATTCGGACTTTACTCTTCTCGTCGACGATAACCTCGTCGTTTAGAACCTGAAGATGATATCTTAACGACTTTTCAGCGGCCTCGTTAATTTCTTTGACAAGCCGGATTCTGGCTGGAGTGTTGGCGGTCTTTTCAATATCTGTTGTTTTCATCCGAGCTAGTTCGGCTTTCGCTAAACTAGACTTTAAAATTAACCCGACTGTAACGGGATGAATTCCCAACTCCGCGGCGATATCTTTATTACTCTGTCCAATATGCGCACGGCGCAGAATCTCGTGGTGCTTTGTCTGCAGTTTCTTGTTTTGATAAGCCATTTTTATCCTACCTTTTGTAACTTTTGTTTCTTGTATTTTTTGAAATAAGCTTGAAGGAACTTTTTACGGCACTCGTCCGGATGCCGTTTTTGATTGGGGCCTGCGTTGAAAATCCTTTTCTTGCAAATATCACACAACACGGAGCGGTTTCGAGAATGGACTTGGTGGACTATCGCCGCCTGATCGTCTAGTTCTTTAAGCTCCTTTTCTATCTGATTATCTTCAGGGTCTCGAAACTTTACTACTGAAAAAATAAAAGAATGTCCGTTTTGACAATAAAGTCGAATCTTAAAACCTAGACAGTCACGGAAGAATTGAGTGTCGTTGTGTAAAACTATATTGCACTTTGAGCAGAACTCAGGTAAATTCATAATCTCCATCCTGGTCCAGCGACAGCTTAGCACCCCCAACCCAACCACACAATACATGTTTTTAGTCCCTAGTTACTTTAAGGGCCGCGCCCTTAAGCTCCCGGCCTCAAATTTCCGCCTACATATAAACATAGAACTATGACAGGATAATCTTAGAGGCTCAAGAGTTTTACCCTTAAGGTCTGTGAAAAATTGAAAAATTTTTTGGAATCGGTCTGTCCCGGGTGTCGAGGGGCCGAGGGCCGTTTTCATTTATTCAGATAACATTTGGCCGATATAAACATAGATTGTGAATTAGCATTGGAAAGTGTGAGGATAAGGACCTAGCTAGATCGCGGCGTGAATTAGGTTGACAAGTGGGAAGTATGGCCGCATGATAGCCAAACCACCATGCTAAACAATCAAACAGGGAAGGAAACGAAATGAACGGCGAGACTCCGGAAGTGATCGCTTCTAACCGCTATGACATGCGTGTCGTGGTAGACGGGGAATTTCGTTTCCTACATCGAAACGTATCTCCGTTCCGAGTATTGCGTGAAATGCAGTGGTCCCGCACTTGGAAAATCGTCCGTTGGGAAGTTTTCATCGAGCCCCACTGGAATTATCCGCGCTAGCATTTAACATACCATTCAACGGAGAATAAAATGCCCTACGTTCTCGCCCACGTCGAAGTAACAGCGGAACAGGCAATCATGGCGGAAGCTAGCAAGGTCTTTCGGAAGGTCCGGAAAATGGCCGAGCAAGAAGTTCTTGCGCGTCACAAAGTAGAAGTTGACCAGCTGACGCGGGACATCGCGGATAAGCTTCGCGTCGAGCTCGAATACATGTAGCCGGTAGAAAAGCAAAACCCTGCCAGTCTGTAATCCTGGCAGGGTTTACAAAAAGCGTACCGATGTTTTGGTACGCTTTTTGTATTGTGTTACGCTGCGACCGTCAGTCTACCGTCGCGCATCGTGGCCTTTCCCTGCGCGACAAGCGCGTCAGCGGTATTGTACCAGCCAGCTTCACGCTTCCGAACAGCGTTGACATCGACTCCGTCGGAAGACGCGATGAGAAGTTCGATGGTGGCGAGCCGGTTATTGATGATGTCAACGGCATTCTTGACACCTTTCTTTTCCGCGAAGACCAGAAGATCGATCTTCTTTCCGCCGCCGAGATTCACGGTCGTATTGTGCTTGCTCTTGAAGCTGACGCGCGTTGCACTTTCCACACCGCGAGTGTAGACGCTGAAAAGCTGAGTGAGAGTTTCCGAATCGGCACCAGCAACGAGAGACTTGAAACTGTTGGCGTTGCTGGCAATGTTTGCGACGGTCGTATACTGAGGCTTTTCCAGCGTTCCGACGTTTACCTTGAGAGTTCCGAGACCCGTTGCCGGATTGACGTTCTGATACTCGCGTTCCTTACTCTTCTTTGCCATTGTGGGCAACCTTTCTATTTTTACTTTGGAGTTAACTTCGTTTTTGCTTCCGCCCCCCGTGGGCCTTTCCTGCCATGCCCACACTCTACCAAAGTCGAGGCCGCTTGTCAAGCACTAGTTTCAAGGTCGCATCTTTTTCTGCCCCAAGGTGTCTACTGCCGATTTTCGGCCTAGCACGGCGGAAAAATGTTTTTATGACGCAGTGTTTTACCCTAACCCCAGGGTATCCCCACTTTTCCAGTTTGGCCTTTCAATTCAAGGGTTTAGCGCGGGGCAAGGTTCAAGACCCAAAAAGTCAAAAAGCCTTTCAATTCCGGGTAGTTACGAGCCACAATCCCCAAGTGTCCAGTTTTAGGGTGCCCTAACTCGGGGTAGTACGCTCTAAGTGCCTGAGTCTAAAGGCGAAATGCAGTGCGTCAAAAGTCTCCCCCACTTTTCCCCCAAAAGTCAGGATTGCCCTTACTTTCCGGCTAGTTACGAGCCCTTGCCATGTTGAGTCGCCGGGAAGGATTGTCGCGCTGTGTCATGTTTATATGGTCGGTAAAAATGTTATGATTTTATGTTTATGACACAACTGACGCATTGCGTCAAGTTAAGAATAATAAATAATAATATATAATATATATATATAATATATAGATACTTAAAATAGAGTTTCACACTTAGTGAAACTGTTTCCTAAAAGACACGGTAAAATACTCTAGGGTAAAATACTTGGGAACATTTTACCGAAAATCGGTAAAAACTACCCGATGTTTATATCAGTTTCGATGTTATCTATCGCGCGTGCGTCATAGCCTACGCCAGAAAACGCGGGCGGTCAGGGCGCCTAACTAGGCGTGAATGCAGAGCTAATCAGAATGTTGGGGTTAGCTCGGGGGAAGGTCTTAACGCGGTGCGTTGACGCACCTAGTCAAGCCCGGCACAGACCTTGCATCGTCGTCTAACTGCGCGAAGTTAAAGGCCAAAATCGCCCTTGACACGCTTCGGGGTCCTAGGCTAGAGTATGACCCTATGCTAAGGGCGTTTCCCTTACGATGTGTCCTACAGTAGTTCTCGCTTTTAACCTTTGTCAACAGAGAAAGGAAACAAAAATGGACGAAAACGAAAGAAAAGATTTAGAAGAAATGCTAAAAAAGATTCAAGCAAGAAAACTCCGCGCCTTTGATTACGCCGAGTTTTGCTTGGGTATGGATTCTGGCATGCTTCGTAACTCCGGTCACAAGTCAATCGAAAGCGCCGTGTTTATCGCAATCAAAGACGCCAAGAATGACATAAAAAAGCTAACTCTCGACCATGTCAGAAAGTACCCGGACTAGTCGCCATGATTATCCACATAACAGTCAACAGTTTCAAAGCAGATATAGATAGCGACGATAGTCTGGTAGAATCAATCCGCGCCATAGTCGTAGGTAGTACGGACAGCCTAGAAACTCTCATGTCCCGCCAGGTTTGGATTAGCCAAGAAATAACAAAGAAAAAGCAAGAGCTCGCCGCCCTGTATATCGCCCGCGATTTAGCTTCAGAAGCCTATTCAAAGTTTTCCGTTCCGCACTTTACCGAAAACATGGGTCCACGAGAAAAGTGTGTAGACTGCGGAAAGTTAACTTCTTGGCTCTGGTCTTACAAGCCGCATTGTAAAAACAACGACCAGCCTAACTGTTTCAATATCGAAAAAGATTCTATCCCGCTAGATGCGACGACACTTTCTTTACTTGAAAACTTCGCAGACGAAAAGTAAAACATAACACCAAACACTGGAGTCGCTAGAAAATGAAAATGCTAAATCAAAAGCTCCTAACTTGTGATAGTTGTGCAAATGTTCTTACAAATCTCCCCGAGTTTATTGCTGAAATAACTCATGGTTATTGGGTAACAAAGTGTGAAGCATTATTGTGCTGGTATTGTGGACCTTTGAGTATCCTGACAGGCGACGATATTACAATCATGCCTTACAAGGTTCAAGATTGTTTCGCGTGTAAAGAAGAAGTTGTTTCGACCGATCATTTTAAGAAAGTAGAGATTTAATCATGTTAGTTGACTTTCGGTTGCCTCCGGATATTGAATTGCGGCAGTACCAGCAAATCGGAGTCGAGGAAATTCTGTACCGTAAAAACGTGCTTCTAGGCGATGATATGGGCTTAGGTAAAACAATCCAGGTTTTGGCCGCATTAAACATCGCCCGTCCTTCAAATGTTTTAATTGTCTGTCCAAAGTCTCTATGCTGGAACTGGTTCGAAGAAAGCAAGAGAATTCTTCTCGACGACTGGCAGTTAGACGAAATGTTTACCGTCGGTTCTATCGACTACATAGATACCAAGCGGCGATTGTTGATCGTAAGTTACGAAACAGTAGCCCGATTTTCCGCTGTTCTAGGCGCGACAAAGTGGGATTGGATAGTATTCGATGAATTCCACTACGTTAAAAACGTATCATCAAAGAGATACAAAGGCGTTGCAAAACTAGTAGAATCCCAAAGAATCTTAACAAAGAGGAACGACGGAGAGTTAGCAGTAAACGAGAAAGGTCAGCATATAGTAGAACATGATGCAAAGATTTTGGGTTTAACCGGGAGTCCGATTGTAAACTTTGTCCGAGAGCTTTTTCCCCTGATTAACCTTCTGGACAAAAAGACATGGTGGAGTCCTTCCGCATTTTTGAAAAGGTACACAAGCGGCGATAGAAACGGAAACAGAAACTACGGCCGCAATCAAGCCGAACTGCAAAAGATTCTGAGAGAAAGTATCATGATTCGACGTCTTAAGAAAGACGTCCTGCCCGAACTTCCCGCCAAACAGAGACAAGTCATAGAATTTCCTTCGGACGGGTTAGAGGATTTACTTGAGGAAGAAAAAAAGATTTTCGAAGGTCGTTCGAGAAACAAGGTCGACGAGCTAGCCGACATTATCATGGAAGTCAACGCCTCCGGAGTTGTTGAGGGTGAAATAAACTGGGAAGAAATAATCAAGGATCTAAAATACGACAAGCATTATTTCTTCGAGGAAATGGCTCGAGTTAGGCACTTGGTAGCCCTTGCCAAATTACCTATGGTAAAAGAGCATATTCAAGACGTTCTCGAGAGTCATGAAAACGGCGAAAAACTGGTAGTTTTCGCCCACCATCGCGACGTTATCGAAGAACTAACAGAATTCATTAATAAATGGTATTTCGAAAACAAGTCTTTGACTAATGCATGTGTTTCGATTTACGGGGGAAGTCATACCGACTACGAAAAACAACAAGTAATGAACCAGTTTCAAAGCGGCGATACTCTAAAGTGCATCGTCGGAGGTTTGAAAGTAATCGGCCACGGGTTTAATATGACCAGAGCCGCCCACTGTATTTTCGCCGAACTAGATTGGGTTCCCTCGACAATAACTCAAGCAGAAGATCGTTTGCATAGATTCGGACAGCAAGAAAAGATTCTAGTCCAGCACTTGACTCTGAAGAATTCCATGGACGCTCTAATGGCCAAGAAGATTATCAATAAACAGAAACAAATGAACAAGGTTTTGAATCGCGATGGATAATCTTCTAAAGCAATTAATAAGAGCATCTTCTAATATCAATGGCGTAGGGATTTCTCGCCAAAGATTGTGGCAGTTAAAGCAAAAGAGATTAAAACGCTGTGAAACGTGTGGAGTAAAGAAAAGAAACGGTAAACAAAAGTGTCATATTCACTTAATAGCAGAACGCCAGAAAAATCTAGCACGTTATTATGCAAAGAAAGTAAAAGTATGATGGATAACAAATTTACTCTAGTTGTAACTTGTACAGTCTGTGAATTTGTGGCAAAATATCCAGGCGCCGATAGTACCTTCCCCACGCGGCGTGAGTTTCCAGAAGTTAAATCTCTAACTACAGGAGTTGAAAATGCCAACTTATTTAGTTTACTGTGGGACTTGTGACCGTGGTTCTGTACACTTCGCGACGGTAGAAGCGGCAGAAGAATATATGAAAGACCACAACAAAGGAAAAGGCCGACGACCTTGCCGTAAAATAGACATATACAAAAAGCTTCAAATGATAGACGA
>Ga0134123_10001120_pt1 | contig 17587 bp, 26 predicted proteins | sample KB303_FD_96460 | JGI IMG/M metagenome (GOLD analysis project Ga0134123, IMG submission 96460) | Terrestrial soil microbial communities without Nitrogen fertilizer from Kellogg Biological Station, Michigan, USA - KB3-0-3 | ecosystem: Environmental > Terrestrial > Soil > Unclassified ...
ATCAGGATGATGTCGCCCGACGTCAACCCGTGCGGCACCGGCGTCGTCACGACCGAGGGATTCGCGATCGAGTTCGACGTGATCGGGACCGTGGTCTGCGACGGATCGAGGGTGTAATCGATCTGCGTGCCGAGGTTCTTCGTGTTCCAGTCGATCGTCTGCGCCGCGAGCGGCTGCACGATCATCCCGTCTTCCACGAGCCCAGTCACGAGATGCGCCGCGTTCGCCTTGGTCAGCTTGGAGTCTTCGACCAGCACTTCGTACTCGGTGCTGAAGAGACCCGCGATCCCCCAGAACACCGCGCCGGCCACCTGGCCCATGCAACCGAAGACGCCCACGCGCGCCACGGCCGCGGGCGTCGACCCCAGCTTGGTCGCCATCGCGTCGTGAATGCTGTTCTGCGCGGTATCGAAGAACGCGACGCCCTGCGTGATGACGGCGCGGATTTTCCCGACGGGCGAAAACTTTTCACTCGCGTCGCCGAGGCCGTCCGACTGCTCGGTCAGCGACGTGATTTTGAACGACAAAGTCTTCACCTTCGCCGCGAGCAGGTCGTAGCCGTCGATGAGCAGGACCGCGCCCTGGCCGCCAAACTTGGGCATGGCGGATTACCTTTTCCCTTTCTTCGGCACGGGCTCCACGTAGCCGTTCCGCAGCGCCGACTGGAGTTCCTCCGGCGAGAGTCCTTCGCACGTCTCGCCGGCCGACGCGAGCACGCGTCCATCCGCGGCGGTGATGTCGCCCATCGGCTGATCCCGTCGGGGATGCCGGAGGACGACGCGGTAGTCTTTCGGTTTCAACTCAGCCACCGAACACCTCGCCATGCCATTCGTAGCCGCACCCCGCACAGATCGGATGCGGCGGTTGTCCGAACCCGCCCGAGGCCACGCGCTTCTCTCGACCCGCGCCACACTGCGGGCAGCGATCGTCCTGCGCCTTCGCCTGGCGCGCGGGCTTGCCCTGCGGATCGACAATCACGGGCTCGTTCACGCCGGCACCTCGTCAGCGAAGAGCGTCCAGATCGTCACGAGCTCGCGCACCTTGACGCCGTTGAGCTCCTCGAAGGGCAGCGGGATTTCATCGGTCGGCCGGCCAATCATCGGCATCGTGTAGCCCGCGACCGTCGGCATCGAATACTTCAACAGCCTGATCGCCTCGCGCATGATCCGCTGCGCCTCGAGCATCCCGTTCCACGTGCTGAACACGTGCAGCCGCAACTCGATCTCGGTCGTGTCCGGCCCTTGCCCCAAGCCGCTGATGTCCGTCCCTCGCACTTCGTACCAGAGCAGGGGATACGTGGTGCCCGTGGGATTGTCGGTAACGCCGCCGACGCAGCCGGCGCCGGTGGGATACGCCGCCTTGAGCGACGCGACGTTCAAGATCGCAAAGATCGCCGCCGAGACGGGCCCGAGCGCGGAGTTGCCCGCCACCTACAGCACCTCTCCCACGTCGAGAATCAGGAACCGCCGCGGCTCGTTCTTATCGGGCAGGACCCCGTGAATCTCGAGCAGCTTCGGCGTCGCGTAGCCGTACGGCGTCCACGAGATCCGCATCTTCGGCGTGATGTCCTGCAGGTTGCGGTAGTAGATTTTCCCCTCGTAGGTCTGCGTCGAATTGACGGCCTGGGCCTGCAGCAGCTCCGACGCGCTGAGCGGGCGCATGTTGCCCCACACCGTCGCCAGCGTGTGGAAGCCGGACCCCTGACCGCCCTGGCTGTCACTCGTGAAGAGCGCTGTAATCGTGCCGGTCGCCGGCGTCGTCGGGTTCCCCGCGACCTGATACGTGAACGTCGACGCGCCCGTCACGACGATCTGAAACTCGCCGTTGTAGGCCGTCTCCACCGCGCCAGCGATCGTCACGAAGTCGCCAGTGGAGTAGCCGTGCGGACTCGCGGTCGTCACCGTGGCCGTCGTCGTCACGCGCGTGAGACTCGCGACCGACACCGCGACGGGCGTCGGAGTCAAGATGGTGAGTTCCTCGGTCAGCTCACCTGCGCCGGTAGTGGTGCTGCGCTTCATGCTAGTGCCGGATCCCGGAATCGTTTCAGGAGGTTCTCGATCGACCGCCAGCAGTCTTCGTCGGCCGCTTCGTCGTCGCCGCGATGCGCGAACAGCCGCGACAACATCAGCAAGATCGCCGCCTGCACGTTCGGCGGCGCCGTGCCCGCCGTATACGCCGGCGTCGACACCGTCCCCGCAGCCGCTCCCTGTCCAGACGTCACGGTGACCGGGACCGAGAACGTCGTCGGGCTGAGCACCGTCACCACCTGCGCGCCGTTCACCGTGGGCGTGGTCGTCGTGCCGAGAATCGTGTAGGTCACACCCGTGATCAGCCCATGCGGTCGGTCGGTCGTGACGACGGCGGGATTCGCCGCGGAGATCGTCTCGATGGTGGTCGCCCGCGTCTTCAGGTAGTCGAGGATGATTGCTTCCGCCTGCGCGAGCTTCAGCGTGATGTCGGCGTCGTTGCTCGACGTCGTTTCGCGAAGATGCGTTTTGGCTTGCGCCAGCGTGAGGATGGCCATTTACCGCAGGATCCTCGCCACGATCCACGACCCGAGCGCCCAGCCGGCGCCGGTGAAGAATCCGACAGAAACCCAGACGCCAACCTGATAGAGCGTGATGGTGTTCGGCATTTACGACGTCCTCCCCACAGACACGACAGGGATCGTCGGCGCATCCTTGCCGTCACGACCGTCACGCGGACGCCTGACGGTCATCTGCCACGCCGTCGACCCGTCACCAGGACGCGCCATCGTCGCGCCGTTGCAGTGCCACATCGACCCGTCCCAGGTCACCGTGTCGCCCTGCTCGTACGTCTTCCCCGTGGTGTAGACGCCCCGATAGATGACGGCAGGAATCGTGACCGTGAACTCTTTCACCCGATCCCCTTTCAGAAATCGAAAGGTGACGCCGCGTTCACCGTCGTGCAGCACAGTGAGATCGTCGAACCCGAAGCCATCGGCCCCATCTTTTCCAGGGAGACCGGCCGGGCCCGGTTCACCCGCGAGCCGGTCCTGCGTCTCGAGCGCGGTCAGGCGGTCATGCATCGGCTTCTGACAGGCCGCGATGTAGTCGTGAATCGCCGGCACGAGCCCGCGAATCACCGCGCCAAGTTGGGCCTTGGTCATCAATCAAACACTCCCAACTCGACGAGTTCGTCGTCGTCGGCGCGGATGTCGGCCAGCTGTTTCGCGCGGACGACGCGGGCGGTCAGCGTCGCATCGATCTGCGGAGGCCTCGACGCCAGGGTCGCGCCCACAATCACGCCCGCCCACTGCACGAACGGCGCGACCCCAGACAGACCGACAGGACTCGGCGCCACGTCGATCGGCGGCACCGTCCAGGCACTCGACGGCGCATCCCCCGTGAGCGCGACCGCACCATGCGGCCCAAACGTGACATCCGCGACCGTCCACGCGATCGACGCGGGTGACCCACGGAGCCGGCGCGCGAGCGGCGTCGGCGGCTGTGACTGGGGCTGATGTCGGAGACGCCACCGAGAGGGCACCAGCGGCGAGGCCGTGCTCGGTTCGACGACGGCGAGCGTCGCCACCCCCCAGGACGCCGACGCGGATGTCCCGGTCAGCGCGACGGGCCCCGCCGTGAGCGCCAGCGTCGGGACGGTCCAGGTGCTCGAGGGACTGACCCCAGTGAGCGCGCCGGCTTGGAACAGCTCGATCGCGGCCACGCCCCACGTGGCAACCGGTGAGGCTCCACTCAAGGCCAGCGGACTGGCCGACAGCGTGCCGGCGGGTGCCCAGACCGCGCTCGGAGACGCGCCCGAGAGCGCCAGCGGACTCGGGGCGAGATTAATCGCGGCCGCGACCCACGTCGCCGATGCCGAGGCGCCCGAGAGCGCCACCGGGCTCGGCGAGAGCGCCAGCGCGGGCACCGACCAGGTCGCCGCCGGGCTCGCCCCTGACAGGGCTTGCGGTCCACCAGACTGCGCCAGATCGATCGCGGCACATGTCCACGTCGCGAGCGGACTCGTGCCGCTGAGGGCGACAGCACCAGGCGTGAGGTTGATCGCGGCGGGGTTCCACGTCGCCGCGGGGGACGCACCACTGAGCGCGAGCGGTTGCGGCGCAAGTGCCAGCGTCGGAACAGTCCAGATCGTGGCCGGGCTCGTGCCGACAAGAGCCAGCGGACTCGTACCGAGATTGATCGAGGCTGGCGTCCACGTCGCGGAAGGACTCGTGCCGCTCAGCGCCACGCTACCGGCCGCGAGGACCAGCGCCGCGACCGTCCAGACCGCAGATGGAACTACGCCGACGAGAGCGCCACTCCCGCTATCCGTCAGGTTCGCCAGCGGGTTCTGGAACCGAGGCGATCGACGCTGCTGGAAACTCATCGCGACAACCCCGGCCGAATAATGGACGGACGCCGCGCCATCGGCTGGGTATTACCGGCCAGCAGTCGATAGACGATCACGGCACTCATATCAAATCCAGCCACAGACGCCGTCATCGTGGACCTGACAGGCGACCCAGCCGCCCCGAGATCCTTATCCTGCAACGCACACTGCCCGTTGCTGTTCACGTCCGTCTTCACGTTCACCGAGAAGCCGCCAGCCGCCGTCAAGGTCGACGTATTCCCCGCATCCGCATGGGCACCGATGACCAGCAGGTTCGGCTTGTTCGGAGCAATCTGCGTGACTCCGGAGTCGTAGGACACGTTCCCGCCAAATAGATCGGCAAACCCGGCCTGCACGATGTCCTGAAGGCCGTTCTGATCCACGCCGAGTCCGAGTCCAACCGCCAGCCCGCTATAGGCGCCGATGGCACAACTAATTCCAGAGCTCGCCGACATCGTCGGACTCAGCGCGAAGGTGATCGCCGTCACCGACCCGTCAGCGGTACACACCCCGCTCCAGACCGCGAGCTCTTCAAAGTAGCTGTTATGGAACGCCTGGATTATGAAGTCGCGCGACCACTTAACGCCGCCACCTCCAGTGGACGTGACGCCTGTCACATGCGTCTGTGCGCTGACCATACTCGTGTCCACAACGGCGATGATGCGATCGCCCGTAACCGTCGCCGCGCCGAGATTACCGCCGTTGAACGAGGCTCCTGGGTTGCCGGCGTTCGCGGCTCTCGTAGCGCTCGCACGTCGTGCCCATGCCATAGCTAGTTCGCCGTCACCGAGAAGGAGGTCAGTCCAAAATCAGACGCGACGTACGTGCCGAGGTCTGACGCGTTCTGAAAATAGTGACCGATACCAGGAGCACCAGATGCGTACTTCGGATTGTCGGCCGTCGTGTCGTACGTCAGTTTCGTGACGCCGTTCACCTGCACAGTGATGACCGTGCCGACGATCGATGCCGAGAACGTATCGCCATCAGTGGCGAGTGTCGCCGTGCCATCTGCCAACTTCGTAAACTGGCCCAGGCCGCCTTCCCACCGCGCCAGTTGGATGTAACGTCCGAACGTCGCATCCTGCACGACCGACCACAAGCACTCGTAGCCCCTCGCCACGCCCTGATCGATCGAGAACCGCAGCAAGATTTCGACTTCCTCCGGCACGAGCTGCGCGTGCGTGCCATTCGTCGGTGGGTTCGCAAACGTGATCGTCGTCGTAACAGATTGGTCGTTGTACCAATAGCCGCCCAGACACGCGAGCGAATCCGAGAACGCGGGAGCATGGTTGATCTGCGACCCCACGGCCTTATTCGAGAGCGAGCGGAAGTTGTACCAGGGGCCACCATCAGAAAAGCCATGCCGCCACTCGCTCCCACCCACCGGCATCTGTGTGTTAGGGAACAGCGTGCGATAAGCACCCTGACGCGGCCAGCTCGACACATGGGTTGCCTCGTTCGGCCCATCAGCCACCAGGATCCCAGCGCTCGAGGCGAAGCGTCCTTGTGACATCAGCGGACCCGATCCCCTACCGAGATGCCGTCATCCGCACGAATCGACTGGTAGTTGTTGAAGCGGTCTTCGTGCAACGTCTGCGAGATTTCCACCCACGGATTCAAGTCAGTGGTCAGCGCCGACGTCAGCGCAAAGTCAGACGCCGCGTTGTTACCGAACCGCATCGTGTAGGAGCCGGCCGCCGTCGGGCCAGTCGCATGACCGCCGACTTCCACCACAAGCCGATCGCCCACCTGCCCAGTGGTGGTGCTCAACGCCTGCGCATTCACGATCCGTGTCGCATCAGACCCGGAGGCCGCAAACTCCGTATCGGTGCCGAACGTCGAGAACAATGTCCGCAGATTGCCGCCACTCTGATCGCAGAGCTTCACGACGACTGCGAGCGTCACATTATTCGTGAGGGCGTTCTCGAAGACGCGAATCACCAGACTCACCGTCCCCAGCCACTGGGTCGCCGGATACGGATCGCTGACGAACTGCCGGCAGAGAATGTCCTGTGTCGTCGTAATCGGCACCGTGATCGACGTACCATTCGCGAGCGCCTGGAACGACGACTGGTCCTGCTTCGTCAACATCCGCACGCGATCGGCTTGCCCGGTCTGTTCCCATCCACCATCGAAGGCCGGATTGACCGCCGCAGGGCCGGAGTTGGTGAGCAGGAAACGGGTCGCCATGTCACGCCAATTTCAACGCGTGAACGAGCTGCACCATCGGTACAGGCGCCGCCGCGAACGGAACGGTTATGCCGATGCCGTTGGTCGCGACATATTCCACGGCCCACGTCCCAGTCTTGCCGTCGTACTTCGGCCGGACGCCCATCGGCGTCAGATGCACAACCGGCGTCGACATGTCGACAAACAGCGGGATCCCAGCCGCCCGCAACTTCTGCGCGAAGTTCGTATCTTCTCGGCCCAAGATGCCTTCAAACCACGGCCCCTGCATGGCTTCAAACGCCCGCTTCCGGTACAGCGTGCCGCCGGCCCCGAGGCTCTGGACTTCCACCACGCGCGGCGCTCCAGACAAGCCCTGGTCGCGCTGGACGGCCGAGTGCTGGTACAGCACCGGCTCGTTCGGTGGATGCCTGATCAGGCATAGCACCTGGATCACGTCCTTGCCGGTATCCAGCAACCGCTGAAGCGTCGTCGGCGCGAATAGCATGTCGGTGTCGATGAACCAGACCCAGTCGCCGACGCACTGCATCACCGCTTGATTGCGGGAATCGGCAATATCGTTGCCGATCATGTGTAGGATTTCCGCGTCCGGATGCCGCTGCGCGAGCCTCGCCAGACACGCCGCGAACTGCGGCGGGGCGTGATCTTCACGCGAGCAGTAGACGATCGTCCCGCTCTGCATCAGTTCAGACCTTCAATCGTGTAGTTCAATCCGGTGAGCGTGTGCGAGGTCGAGGACGCAGACCATGTCGCCGTCAGCGACAGCGCCGTATCCGCCGTCAGGTCCACCGTCGCAACAGCCGGCGTGATAACACCACCTGCCGTCATCGGCGTCACGAGCCCTTCACCCGTCGCTGATGCCACAGTGCCCGCCACGCCCGCGAAGACCCGTGCGGCACCGTTCGCCATCAGCGTCCCGCTCGAGCCATTCGACCGAGTCGTGATCATGATGTCGAGATCCCACATTGACGCGGTGATGCTCGCGACGAGCGTGCAGGCGGCGGTCTTACAGAGGATCGTGCCGCCGACACCGCCCCAGCGCAGCCCGAAGATCATCGTGGGCGGGCCGGTGCCAGTGCTAATCTGCCCGATCGCGCGGACACGGATGCACCGGCCATCCTGCATGTAGTTCGCAGGAATAGTGACGTTCGGGAAAATAATCGTTTCGGTCGTCGTGTTCGTGACCGGCGTCCCGCTCGCCGTAGCCCACGCAAGAGTTTCCGACCAGAACTGACGGCTCATTATCGCTTCCCTACTGCTGCGTGTAGAAGAACCCGTTCGTGGCGTCGGGGGTCAAGGTGAGATCGCCGCCGTTGGTCGCGATGTCAGCGACGTCGATGATGGCGATCGGCGTCGACCCCGCATCGTTCGTGACGAACTTGAAGATCGCCACATAGCCCACCGTGCTGCCCCCCGCCACAGCGGACCAGGTGAGCACCGCGGCGCTGTAGACAATCCGATCGTTCGTCGTGTCCTTGGTCTTCGTCTTCGAGGCCAAGGTCTGATCGGTGCCGATGGCCGTGTAGGGCGTCATCGACGTGTCGTCTTTATTGAGCGTCGCGCCAGCCGCCACCAACCGCGCCTTGATCGTGTCCGAGGACCAGGTGATGCCGCCGCCTGACTGGAGACCATCAGCGCCGGCATTGGTGACGAAGCTTGCGGAGAATCGATCGCCGAGAACGCCGGCTGCGATGGCTTCGACGAACCGCGGGAGAATGCTACGCATCGAAACTCCTCTTGTCTTATGGCGCGACGGGCTCTTCGACGATGCGCGCGATCCTGCCGTCCCGATCGCGGATGACCCGCTTCTGCATCCGCACCGGCAGCGCAATCGGCGGCAACGCACTGAACGTCTTCCGCGTCAAGTCGTCGCACAGCGCGGTCAGGTCGTCGTCGGTGAGGTCGTCGCGTGTGCCTGGGTCTCCCGCCTCGCCGCGTTCGCCGCGTTCACCGCGCTCGCCTTGTGGACCCGCAGGACCAGGGATGGGCGCGCGAGCCTCCAGCGCGACGAGCCGCGCCTCGAGCTGCTGCTGGAGCTCGGGGACGCCGGCGGCTTTCACGTCCAACGCCGCCAGCCGATCGCGCACGTCGCCGAGATCCGCCGGCTGCGCGGCCTTCACTTCGACCGCGACCACGCGATCGCGGAGGTCGCCGATCACCCGCAGCGTCGTCTCCACCGCCGCCACGCGCTCGAGGACGGGCGCGACGGCCAACGCGACCGTCTCCACCACCGCAGCGGCGAGATCGTCTGGGCTAGGCTGCACAACCCCACCGTTCCTGCGCTTTCCGACGGATCGCGACGAGCGTCGCCGCCATGTCCATCACGTCGTCGTCGGTCGCCTGGTTCGACGCTGGTGGCGCTGTCGTCGCGGCCGGCAGCGCCGGGATGGTGCGTTCGGCCAGCTGCTTCAACGGCCAGTACTGCTGCTGCAGGTAGGGCGTGTCGCCGCCGGCGACCTTCCCGAGACCGAAGTACCGCTGGCGGGCCTCATCGGGTGACATCCCGCCGGACCCGATCGAGTCCGCCGCCGCCTTGTTCCGTGCCGCCACGTCCATCCAATACAGATCGTCGACGTCAACCTCGACGCCGTACTGCGTGCCGTCAATCTTGCCGAGCAGGCCGAGCCCTTCATCGAGACATACCTCCATGCTCGTGGTGAGGCTCTGGAGGCACTGCGCGTAGTACTGCTGAATCAGCGGCTCGATGTTGGCGTAGGGTGGGGGAGGACCGATGCCCACCATGTACGCGGGAACGTGGAAGCAGGTGCAGACCGTCTCACCGGTCCACTTCAACTGCTCAATCAACTGGGCATCGACGGCGTTGAGCGCCATCTGTTCGTACTTCAGCCCATCGCCGAGCACCGCGACCTTCCCGACGTTGTCGCCGGTGTAGTTCTCGTCCCAGTACGCCTTCAGCCGCTGCGCCGTCGTGTCGGAAATCGCCCCGGGCGCCGTCAGCACACCGCCAGGATTCGACCCATTACTGAACAACTTCGTCGAGTTGCTCTGGATGGCCAGGCCCTGCATCGCCGCGGCGCCGCAGGCGTAGAGCGGTGAGACCCCAATCAGCGGGTGATATAGCGACACCATCGTGTCGTGAATGATTTCGCTGGCCGGGACCGTGACGACGTCCTGCGGGATGCCCGAAATGTCGTCGCGCTTCAACTCGTAATAAATGCTGCCGTCCTGCGCCACGAGCGGCGTCACGCGCGTCGGATCGAGGATGTAGAGCGCCGTGACGATCCGGCGGTTGTCGCGCTGCTTCAGTACGTACGTGTTCCCGTGCACCAACTTCGACACGATCCACTGCTCGACGAACTTCACCCGCGTCTGGTAGCGATTCGGCTTGCGCAGGACGGGTGAGAACGCCGCGCTCTCGGTCTCGGTCCAGATCCCGTCTTCGTTCTGCTTGACGAGGCGGATGCAGAGCTTCCCGATGTCGGCCGCGATGAGCGTGACGCACGCGAACACGGCGCTGTAGGTCAGCACCGTGTCCATCGCGACTTCCTGGTTGCGTTGCCACGCGCCCATGAAGGGCTCGCGGATGATGTTCCACCACCCGCCACGACCGCTCAGCGGCTGCAGCTGAATACCGAGCGCCTTCGTGCGCGCGATAGTGAACGGGCCGATGCGCATTCAGTCCTTGTGCTCGGTCGGCTTTGGCTCAGGAGCTGACGGCGGCTCGGGCGCTGGCGGCGGTGTCGGCGGTGCCGGCGCGGGCGTCGGCGTGGGGAAGTCCTCGGTGGTGATGGGCGTCACAGGGGCCATCTACTTCCTCCCCTTCGGCTTCGCGGCGGCGGGCGCCTTCGCAGCAGGTGCCTTCGCGGTGTGCGCGTCGGCGCGCGTGCCCTTACCCTGCGCCACGATGCTCTCGGCCGTGGCCTCGTCGACGACCTCGTACGTGTCGCCGATGTCGTACGACTCGCCCTGATACGTGTGCGGCTGGACGGCCTGGATCGTGATGCCCTGCGTCTTCTTCTTCTCGTCGACCATGATGGGTGCCCTCCTTACACAGTCCCGTAAATCAACTGAATGCCGTGCGGATCCGGTGGCGTTGACTGATACCGCGCGAGCGTCAGACCGCGCTCGTGCTCAAATTCATCCCAGGCGGCCTTCACGCCGGGATACAGATCGCTGCCGTAGTCGTCGCCGAGGATGAGGCCGCCCGGCTTCACAAACGGCACCCACGCGCGCAGATCGGCCCGCACGCCTTCGTAGGAGTGATCCGCATCGACGTAGAGGGAATCGATCGGCTCGGTCCAGGCGCGCGCGGCCTCGAGCGTGGTGCAGGAAATCAACCGGATGACGCCGCTGACCTCGGCCTGCGTCATGTTGCGGACACAACTCAGGAGCATCCACGGGGACTGCAGACTGCCGAGCCCGCCGTTGAGATCGCCGCCCCATGTGTCGACACACGTCAAGGTGCCGCCCCAGCGTCGAATGGCGCGCGCAACGGGGATCGCCGACGCCCCCTGCCAGGTGCCGAGCTCCACGCACACCTTCGGCCGGTGACGCTCGACGAGTTCGAGAATCTTCGAGCCGTGATTGAACCAGCCCTGCGTTAACGGATCGAGCGCGACCGCGGCCTGCGTCATGAGGCCGGCTCCGGCTCGACGATGGTGTAGCCCTTCGACAGAAAGAACTGCACGGTCTCGGTGTCCGACCGATACACCTTATGCGTGACGCTGTTGCCGTCCGGCGCGCGCAGCTCCACGATCTCCTCAGACGGAGACGGCTTCGCGCTCGAGGGTGCGGTACGTGTGGTGCCCAATGTGTCCGATCTCCTTTGAGAGGTCGTGGTCGATGTACACCGTGTGGCCCGCCGCTCGCAGCGCCCGGCACAGCATGATGTCTTCGCCGATGTCGCCGCCCTGGGCGTTCAGTCCGTGCCGGAACCACGGCCGCGGCAGATCCGCGATCACGTCCGTCTGCATCAGGACGACCCCAAAGCCGATCTCGTCGACAGCCTCGAGGCCGGTCGAGTGCTCGAGCGTCGGAACGCGCGCATCATCACGACGCGCGGTGAACAAACCGGTCGGGTAGCGCACGACGTAGTTGCAGCCGACGATTGGCTGCTCGTGCATCGCCAGCAACACCGCGGCTTCCCGCGGAAAACTCATGTCGGTGTCGAGCCAGAGGACGTGCGTCGCGCCTTGCTTGAGCGCCGCCTCGAGGAAGAGCTCGCGGCCGACGTGGATGTAGGTCGCCGTCAGAAATCCCACCGTGACCGATGGCCACCGCCCGCGCTCTTTGGTGTAGGCGTAGAGCTGTGCGAGGTCGACCGCAAAGGAGGCCGGCACGGAATCCCGTGTCGGCCCCCCAATCGCTAACCGCTGGATCACGTCGTTACGTCCCGTTGTACGAGGACGCCGTGGTGATGTAGGTCACCGACGTCGCGCGCGCCAGCTTCCAGGTGATGAACCGCTCGGCCTTCAGGCCGATCAGGTTGCGCTGCCAGAGCGACAGGTAGACCGTCGTCGCGTCGACCGTGTCGGTCGGCGCGGAGTCCATCTGCACGGACGCTTCGCGGCTGACGTCGATCCGCACGCCGCCTTCGTCCGCGTAGAGCACCGACGGCGCATGCACGAGCACGATGCGCGCGCCGACGTTGTTGCTGACGACGACGGGGATCCCCATCAGCCGCCCGCCGTCCTGGCCGGTGAAGCCGGGGAAGAGCGGCTGCCCGAGGCCGTTGACGGACAGGCCGATCCCGAAGGCGTTCGCTTCGTTCATCAGCCAGACCGACTCCGACAGCGGGATGTTCGCCGCGACGAAGACGCCGACCCGCGAGGAGAGGTCGGTTTTCGCCGCCGCGCCCGTCACGCCGCTCGAGGCGATCGTGGCCGCGCCGTTGGTGATCGACGCCGGGTTCACGTTCGCCACCGCCGCGATCGCGGGATCGACGAACTGCTGATCGAGGAACGCGCCCATCCCGGCGATCATTTCCTCGCGCACGAGCTGTTCCGCCGACGGCGTGGACAGCCGGACCAGTTCTTCCGACAGCACGATGATGCCGGCCGCCTTCGCGAAGGTCAGCGTGACCGTCGCGTAATCGGCCTTCGTCACCGGCTTCGGCTTGTTCTGACCCACCCATCCGTAGGTGCCGCCCGTGGTCTGCGCCGGGACCGTCACGTTGAACGGCACCTGCTTGAGCCCAGGCACCCGTCCAAGCAGCGTGCGCGGACGGAGGAGCGCGAGGAACTCGTCGATGAGCGGCTGCGACACGACGAGCGGGCCGGCCCACGTGGCGTCGGTGCTGACGCCGACCGCGACCGCGGCCTTCACCATCAGCTCGACTTCCGGCGTCGAATCGTGCCACTGCTTGGCGCGCTCGATCGCCTGGAACGAATCGCCCCGGCTCGAGGCGAGCGCCATGCACATCCGCGTGAAAGCGGTGCCCTGTGGCAGCTGCGACTTCACCTGAATCACCGGCGACCTGCCCCCGCGGGCCGCGGCGAGCTCCTCTGCCGTCTGGCCCGTGATCGGCGTCGCGCCGAGCGCCAGCGTCTTCTCCAGCTTCCTCAGACGCGGGAGATGTTCGTCGATGCTGTCGACTTCGCGCTCCAGGGTGGTGTATTCCTCGCGCTGCGTGTCGTCCAGGGTGGAGCCGTCCGACTTGCTCATCAGCTCCGTCATCCGCGCGGTCTTCGCCGCACGGGTGTTCTCGAAGGCGGCGATCTGTTCCTGAGTGGTCATAGCTGGCGCGGCCTTTTCCGCGCGCACAACAGGGAACGGGCCCGTGGCGCCGGGCGAGTGAGGGCCTGTCGCGGCCTGGTCGAGAGACTTGACGGAGAGAATCGTGGCGTCGGTGTTCATTGGCACCGTCACCGCGGAGAGTTCGCCCCAGATCCATTTCAGGACGCGGGTGAACCGCGTGCCCCGGACGGGCTCAATCGCGAGGGCTTTCCAGCCGATCGAGAGCCCCCGCACGAGCGGCGGGTTCGCGGTGAAGGCCGCCCAGGCCTCATCGACGAGCGTTTTCAAACGGCCCGGAACCGTGACGGTGGAGACTTGAGCTTTAATGTAGATGCCGTCAGGACGGACGTCGGCCGCGAACACTTCGCCGATCGGATTCTTGTCGTCGTGAAACCAGAGGAAGGGCATCGGCAGGACGAACTGGGCGCCGGCGGGGTCCATGACATCGCCACCGCGATCCGGCGTCGGCGTGCTCGCGATGCCTTCGACCACGCGCTGCGCGGCGTCGACGGACTTAACCTCGAGCAGGCTATACGCGCGCTGTAACACGACGCCTCAACGATGAGGCGCGGCGGGGCTGGATAGAAGAGGGCACGTGACGAGATGTGGTGAGATGCGGTGAAATGCGGTGAAAATATCTTCAGCGCGTGCCATCTGGATTGCGAGACACGGGCCGCGGCGCGTCGATGATGATGCGCACACCGCCGCCAGGGGTCTTGCGGACGGCGACCGCCCCTTTCGCAATCCACCGGCGCACCGTCTCCTCGTGCACCTGTTCACGCTCGGCGTATTGCTTCACGGTGAACTCCACGCGCGGAGTCGTCATCGCGATCCTCCTAACACGAGCATTTGATAGTCGGGCGGTTTCTTGACTTCGACGGCGCGCTCCATCGTACAGATCGCGTCAATCAGCGCGACGCCGCCGTCGATGCGTTTCCGCTGACTGAGCTTCACTGGCCGAATCTCGCGCCAGGTGTTCTCTTCCTTCCCCATGTTCCCGATGCACATCGCCATCACCGGGTTGCCCTCGTGCGCGATCTGCCGGCTGACAACGAGCGCCTCGAGCGTCTTGCTTGGACTCCCCAGCATCCGGAACCCCTGCGGGACCTCGGTCACCAACTCCTCGCCGAAGTGCCGCCGCAGCCGCGTGACGAACGCCGTCGCGCCGGCCTGGTCGACGCCGATCCCTCGGACAAGAATCCCTGCGCGCTCAGCCTCGTCGATGAGGAAGTCCGCGATCGCGTCGAGGTCGATCAAGGGGCCCGGGATCGAGAATAGCCAGCCCTCCTCCTTCCATTGCGGGTAAGGGATGTTGTCTTCGATCGCTCGCTGCTGCAGCGTCTCCTCCGGCATCCAGAAGAACGACAGCACATCGATCGCCCGCGTGAGCTCGTCGCCGGCGCGCACCGGCGGATCCGACACATCCCGCGCCGTCGGCGCGCGGACCAGCGGCCGCGGGAAGATGAATTGCCCCGACGAGAGATCGATCTTCGCGGAGAGGTCGAAGCCGACGAAACATTCGCGACCGCGGAACGCCTCCAGCCTGGCGCGGAAATCAGCCAACGCCGCGAGCGCGGCCGAGCGACAGAGATTCCAGCGATCGACCGGAATCCAGACCGTCACCTGGTCGGTCCAGATACAGAAGTTCAGGCGCTTGACGATGTTCTGCTCGGACGGAACCTCGATCGCGATCCGCACCTGCTCGCGCAAGTACTCCCACGCGAGCGACACACCGAGATTCGGATTCGCTTTGAGCCAGTGCGGCCCCTCGGTCCGCCAGTCATCACACAGCATGCACGTGTCGGACGGCTGCAGCTTGCCGGCGGCATGGCAACTGTCGCACGTATCGAGCTGTGCGACGTAGGCGAACCACGCCTCGTTGACGACGTCGCCGCCGAGGATCTTGCGCGAGTACTCGTGGTGATGCCAGCAGACCGAGTTGCGATCGAAGCCGGAGTTTGTAATTTCCACGATCAGCGCGTTCCGCCGCCCCTTGATGCCGGCGGTCATCTTCTGCACGACGAGCCCGGTCGGATGTTCGTGCACCTCCTCGAGCAGACATGCGCTCACGCGCTTGCCGTCGAGCCCTTTCTTCTCGCTACTGATCGCGCGCAGGAAACTGCCGGTCGAGGGCATCGCCAGGTTGTTGACAGTCGGCAAGAATCGCTTCCGCAGCGAGGGCGAGCTCGCGACCATCTTCTCGGCGTCGGTGAACGGAATCTTCGCCTGCTCGAGCTGCGTCGCCGCGAAGAACACCTGCGCATTGCGTTCCCCGTCGGCCACCGCCCGGTAGATCATCAAGCCGGCCGCGAACGGCGTCTTCCCACTCCCTTTCGCGATCTCGATGTAGGCGCGACGGAAGCGTCTCCGGCCTTTAACCGTGTACCAACCGAAGAGGGACCCCGCGATGAACTCCTGGAACGGCGCGAGCACGAACGGCTGCGGCACATCGGCGTCCTGGGCGTCGTCCCCCTGCAGCTCGTCGTCCGCGTCGACGCGTTCGGGTAACCGCAGGATGCTCGGGAAGAAATCGATCACCCGCTGCGCTTCGTCCGGCCGCCACACGAGGCCGCGGAGGTGGCCCGTCTGCAGGTCGGTGAGATGACGCTGACAGGCGGCGCGCACCAGGCGTCCGGCGATCACGGTGCCGGCGACGACGTCGGTGGCGTAGCGGGTGACGGGATCGAGGGGGGTGGTGATGGTCAGCGCTCCTGTGCAGACGTCTGCACTTTAGATGGCTGCCTCTCTGTCCCCTCCGACGAGGCGAGGGCGGCAAGTATCGGTTTCAACTCGTTACGCACTACGTTGAGCGTCTTGCGAATCGTATTGACTTCCAACCGCTCATTCTTGCTGTTGCTACGCACTTGTGTGCCGTCTTGAAACTCGATCAATTTGTCGTCGAACTGAACGATTTGGGTTCGCAGGCGAGCGATGGTGGCTTCGGCGGCTTCATTGGCGTGCTTCTTGTCGTCGGAATACGCCATGTCCTGCATCACCAGCATGTGGCGCAGGTCAGCGCTCGTGGCCTGTGCCTCGTCTCGTTCCTTCGTCACCTGCTCCAGGCGCTGCAACAGATAGCAGGCTTGATTGCGGCTGATGTGACCGCCAAACGACAACTGTTGGCGTATCTCCGCGATCCGCGGGTCTGTCGGCGACGGACGGGCCTCCGATGGGAGACGGGCGGCACGAAGTTGACGAAGCAGATCGAACGCGCGATCGGCGTGGTCGCGGAACTGCATGTCGTCAGTCTTTTCGGTGTCGCTGCGTAGCTTCTCGATCTTCTGCTGTCCGCGGAAGATGTAGTCCATCATGCTCACGGCGTTGCCGAGACGTGACAGCAGCTCGGCCTCCTGCGGGGCGATCGGGACAGCGGAGGGGGAGGGCTGATCGGTCATGATTCCAGTTCTCCAACCCGCTCGATCGACTCGATCGTCGGATTCGGTGAGTCGTATTTCGACCTGAGCACCTTCTTCGCCTTTGCCTCGGCTTTCGCGACCGAGTTCGCTTCGACCACCACGGTCCAGTTGTACGTCTTCACTTTCCAAACGATCTTCTGGCTCATCTCGTCTGCTCCCCTCTCCGCTGAGAAAAACGATCACGTACGATCTGCGGAGCCCATCGCCTTGCCCTTTTCCAACGGCGTGAAACCGCGCGGGGTAGAATTGGCTTCTTCCACGGCCTACTTCCGCATGAACCGATCGATCGGGTCGATCTCGCCGGCGCCAGGTTCCCCAGGCGGTGCCAGCTCCTTCCCGAACGGCGCGATCATGAAGTCCTTCATCCGCGCGTGGATGTCTTTCGCCAGCGTGCGATGCTCGCGACGCGTCGCCAGTTCTTCCTTCCGGTCCATCTGCAACAGCAGCCGCGGCTCACCGCTGGCGCTCAGGTGCCGCTGGTAGCGCGCCCACAACTCGCGACGGTCGGCCTCGAGCACGCAGAGCTGGCCAAAGTTCGCCGCCGTCGCTGCCGTGAGCGTGCCGATCGCATGTGCCAGCGGCGCCCACGCCCGCCAGATGTCCGATTCGATCGCGCCCAGCCCCGCCGGCGGCTCGAGCAGCGCCACGTCGGCGACGGGCGGCGGCGGCGCGGCGCCGGCCGGCGGATCCATCGGCCCACGGCGCCCTGCGCCACCGTCGATCCCGCGCAGGTGGGTCGCTTTCTTCCTGCGACCCGCCCCGCTGCGCCGTCCTCCGCTGCCCTTACCACCCATCGATTTTTGATTCCGTTTTTGATTCCAAACGCCGCGCAAAAACCCGTGAAATCCGGTGAGAAATCAGGCCCGATTCCAGCTATCCCAGCCCCTCCAGAAGACGGGGTTCTTTTGAAAATGCGACCGGCCGTCCGAAGG
>Ga0134123_10001121_pt1 | contig 17578 bp, 17 predicted proteins | sample KB303_FD_96460 | JGI IMG/M metagenome (GOLD analysis project Ga0134123, IMG submission 96460) | Terrestrial soil microbial communities without Nitrogen fertilizer from Kellogg Biological Station, Michigan, USA - KB3-0-3 | ecosystem: Environmental > Terrestrial > Soil > Unclassified ...
CGCGGCCGGGCAGGACCGCGTCGCCGTACTCCGCTTCCTTCACTTCGACGCGCGACGTGGTGTCGAGCCGTTTGGCGAAGGCGGCGGTGAAGCCCTCGGGCATGTGCTGCACCACGAGGATCCCCGGCGCGTTCTCCGGCAGCGACTCGATGATGCAGCGCAGCGCCTCCGTGCCTCCCGTCGACGCGCCGATGGCGACGACGGGATGCGACGCGCGCGGCGCGGTGGCCGGCGCGACGCGCAGGATGGCGTCGGCGGAAAGGCGCGGCGTCACCGGCAGCGGCGTCGAGCGGCCGCCCACGCGCGCCTGCGCCGCGGCGCGGAGCGTGTCGGCGAGCATCAGCGCCGAGTCGGCGAGGAACTCGCGCACGCCGATCGACGGCTTGAGGATCACATCCACCGCCCCTTCCTCCAGCGCGCGCATCGCCGTCTCGCTGCCGCGCGCCGCCGCGGTCGAACAGATCACCACCGGAATCGGGCTGGTGCGCATGATCTGCCGCAGGAAGGTGAGTCCGTCCATGCGCGGCATCTGCAGATCGAGCACGATCACCGTCGGACGCCGCTTCTGCATCCGGCGGAGGGCGATGATCGGGTCCGCGGCCGTGTCGATCGAGAACTGTTTCGACAGCAGCATGGCGAAGGTCTGCCGCACGACTGCGGAGTCGTCGACGACGAGGACGTGCTCGCGAACGCTCATGCCGGATCCTTCAGCGCGTACACGGTCGGCCCCGCGTTGCGCACGCGATCGAGGCCGCTGAGGCTTTCGGAGTGGCCGAGAAAGAGATAGCCGGCGGGATCGAGGCGGTCGACGAGCCGGTTGATGACGCGCTTCTTCGACTCCGCGTCGAAGTAGATCAGGACGTTGCGGCAGAAGATGAGGTCGAACCGGCCCGTGGGCCAGGCGTCGTGATGGAGGTTGATGCGCTCGAAGTGGATCAGCGACGCGATCTCGGGCCGCGCCGCCATCTTCGCTGCCTGCGCGCCGTGTCCGCGCAGCAGAAAGGTCTTGCGATAGTGATGCGGGATCTGCTCGGCGCGCTCGATGGGCCAGATGCCGGCGGCCGCGCGTTCGAGCGCCTTCGTCGACAGGTCGGAGGCGAGGATCTCGATCGACCAGCCGGGAAGGTGCCACGCCAGGGTCATCGCGATCGAGTACGGCTCCTCGCCGGTCGAACAGGCGGCGCTCCAGACGCGGACGCGCTTCGGCCCGCCGCGCTCGCGCCACGCCGGCAGCAGCTGCTGTTCGAGAAACGCGAACTGCTTCGGCTCGCGGAAGAACTGCGTCTCGTTCGTGCAGATCGAGTCGATCATGCGCACGAGCTCCTCGCGGTCGTCGCGGACGCGCTCGTAGTACGAGCCGAACGTCGGCACGTCCAGCGTGCGCATGCGCGGCGCGAGACGTCCGACCAGAAGCGTACGCTTCTGGTCGGAGAGGAAAATCCCCGCTTCTCGCTGCACGAGCGTCTGAAAGAGCCGGAACTCTTTCGTCGATAACGGTTTGGTAAGCATGATCAGAACGTGTGGAAGTCGGTGAGCGAACGGCCGTTGCCGCTCTTCGCGGCGTAGGTCACGGGAGGCATGGGAGCGACGCGCACGGGATGCGGCTGCGGATGCTGCGTGGAGCGATGCTCGCCGGCGATGCGGAAGAAGCTGACGAGGTTCTGCAGGCCCTCGGCCTGCGCGGCCATTTCTTCGGCGGTTGCGGCGAGCTCCTCGGCGGCCGAGGCGTTGCGCTGCGTAACCTGATCGACCTGCGCGAGCGACTGATTGATCTGCGCGACGCCGGCGGCCTGCTCGCTCGACGCGGCGGCGACGTCCTGCACCAGTTCCGCGGTGCGGCGGATCGAGGGCACGAGCTCGACGAGGAGCGTACCCGAGCGATCGGCGACGCGGACGCTCGACGAGGCGAGCGCGCTGATCTCGCGCGACGACGTCTGGCTGCGCTCGGCGAGCTTGCGCACTTCCGTGGCGACGACGGCGAACCCGCGTCCGTGCTCGCCCGCGCGCGCGGCTTCGATGGCCGCGTTGAGCGCGAGGAGGTTGGTCTGATAGGCGATCTCCTCGATGATCGAGATCTTCTCGGCGATCGACTTCATCGCCTCGACGGTCTCGCGCACCGCGCCGCCGCTTTCCTCGGCGTCGCGCGAGCCCTTCTTCGCCATCGTCTCGGTCTGGCGGCTGTTGTCGGCGTTCTGTGCGATGGAGGCGTTCATCTGCTCGAGGCTGGCGGTCGTTTCCTGCACCGCCGCGGCCTGCTGGCTGTTGCCGGACGATACGGACTGCGCGGTCGACGAGACCTGTCCCGCGGCCGCGGCGAGCGAGGTCGCGGCGGTGCGGACTTCGCCGATGATCTCGACGAGGCGCGCGATCATGCGCGCGAGCGCCTGGCCGAGCGTGTCGCGGTCGGAGCGCGGCGTGACGGTCACGCCGAGGTCGCCGGCGGCGATGCTCGAGGCCGCGGAGACCATCGACGCGTTCGAGTCGATCATCTTCTTCATCGCCGCGAGCAACTGCGCGGTCTCATCCTTGCCGCGCACGTCGACGCGCTGCTCGGTGTCGCCCTCGGCGAGCTTGCCGGCGATGTCCACGACGGTGTTGATCGGGCGGATGATGCTGCGCGTGACGGCGACGCTGAGCACGAACACGACGAACAGCGCCAGCGCGGCGATGATCATCGTGGCGTAGCGCGCGCGCTCCTCGACGGCCGCGATCGCTTTCTTCTTCTCCTCCATACGCACCAGGGAGTCGTCGTCGAGCTTCTGCACCGAGGTCTCGATCCGGCGGACGTGGTCCTTGTATGGAGTCAGCTCGGTGTTCGCCGCGGCGGCATCCTTGATCTCGCCGGCCGCGATCCGCCGGGCGATGGTCTGCAGCGCCGCGCTGTACTCCGACAGGTCGGAGCGGACGAGGCGAATGGTTTCGCGCGACGCGTCATCCACGCCGAGCTTCTCGATCTTCGCGAGCTGGTCCTCGAGCTGCTGCCGCGAGTCGTTCCACTTCGCCAGGTACTCGGTTTCCTTTTCCTTGTCCCCGGCGTTGATGAACAGGTCCTTCTCGAACCGGCGGAGATCGAGCGTGGCGATGTGGGCGCTGTTCGCTCCGTGATTCACGCCGAAGTCGGTGGTGAGGACTTCATTGGCGGTGTCGACGGACGTCGTGAGTGCCCACTGTCCCGCGGCCGCGACCACGATGACGAACAGGAGCACGAGTCCGAAGCTTGCGAAAAGACGTTTGCCGATGGTGATCTGCTGAAGCATGTCGTACCTCTCCGATCAAAGTTGTGCCGGCTCGAGCGCGCTCTGCGCGTCGACGGCGTCGATGGTTTGCTGAAGCTCGACCGGCGAAAGGACGCGGTCGATGTCGAGGACCAGCACGAGACGGTTCTCGAGCTTGCCCATGCCGATGAGGAAATCAATGCGGACTCCGGTGCCGAATGCGGGCGGCGGCTCGATGGCGGCGGCCTCGAGATCGACGACCTCGGAGACCGCGTCGGCCATGAGGCCGACGACGAGCACCTCGGAGTGCAGCCGCGTTTCCACGACCACGATGCAGGTCGTGCGCGTCGGCTCGCTGCCGGAATGGCCGAACTTTGCCGCGAGGTCGATCACCGGCAGGACCTGGCCGCGAAGGTTGATCACGCCGCGGACGTGCGGCGGCGTGGTCGGCACCCGCGTCACGGTCTCGTACTCGATGATCTCCTTCACGCGCAGGATGCCGGCGGCGTACTCCTCGCCGCGGATGAAGAACGTCAGATATTGCTCACGCTGTGTTTCCATGCGCTTCTCCACTGAAATGCGGTTGATCGAATCGCTACCAGAGCAGGTGGAACGTCCGGCGCTTTCTGGTGCGGGTCCTGTTGCAGATGCGGGCGATGAGCGCGCGCAGGCGGCCGAAGATCATGCGGCTCCTCCTGCCGCGAGGGAGTGCAGGATGGCCGGCGTGTCGAGGATCAGCGCCACGCGGCCGCTGCCGAGAATCGAGGAGCCGGCGATGCCGGGGATGACGGAGAAATAACCGCCGAGGGGCTTGATCACGGACTGGCCGGACCCGTGAAGCTCGTCGACGACGAGACCCGCGCGCGCGCCGTCGTGCTGCACGACGAGCACGTTCTCGCGCGCCGGCACCGCGCCGTCGAGGTGGAAGAGCCGGCGCAGGCGGACGTACGGCACGACCTCGTTGCGCAGCAGGAGTACGCCGGTCAGGTCGTCGCGCGACGCATCGGCCGGCAGCTCGACGCACTCCACGACGTTCTCCATCGCCACGATGTAGGTTTCGTCGCCGGCGGCGACGCCGAAGCCGTCGATCACCGCGAGCGTGAGCGGCAGGCGCAGCGTGAACGTGGTGCCGGCGCCTTCGGTGGTCTCGATGCCGATCGTGCCGCGCAGCGCTTCGATGCCGCGGCGTACGACGTCCATCCCCACGCCGCGGCCGGAGAGATCGGTCACGTTCTCCGAGGTGGTGAAGCCGGACTCGAAGATCAGGCGGTCGGTCTCGCTCGCTTCGAGACCGAGGATGCGCGCGCGCTCGGCGATGGCGCGGCGGTCGAGGCCCGCGCCGTCGTCGGAGACGCGGATGGTGATCGTGCCCGCCTCGTGACGCGCCTCGAGGGTGATGTGGCCGACGGGGGTCTTCCCTTTGGCCATGCGCTCGGCCGGCGGCTCGATGCCGTGGTCGATAGCGTTGCGGATCATGTGCGTCAGCGGATCGCGCAGCAGCTCGACCGCCGAGGTGTCGAGCTCCACGTCCTCGCCGATCGTGACCAGCTGCGCGTTCTTCCCGTGCGCCGCCGCGAGATCGCGGACGGTGCGCGCGTACTGGCGGAACAGCGGCCCGATGGTCACCATCCGCGCGCGCATGATCAGCTCCTGCAGCTCGCGGTGCAGCTGATCGATCTGCTCCTCGATCTCGATGAGCCGCTCGCGTCCTCGCAGGATCGCGATCTCGCCCGCGAGATCGAGCATGCGATCGAGCTTCTCGATCCCGACGCGCACGTGCGTCCTTCCGAGCCCCGCGGACGGCGAGGAATCCCCTGCATCCTGATCCGCCAGCATCGTGCGAAACCGGTCGATGCCGTGCAGCAGCGACGGAATGTCGAGCTCTCCGGGATTCTCGAGCTGGGCTTCGTACGTATGGGCGAAGGCGGCGAAGGCATCGAAGCCGACGCAGGAGGCGTTGCCCTTCAGCGTGTGGGCGTAACGGAGCAGCTCGCGCCGTTTCGCCTCGTCGTCCGGCGCGTTCTCGAGCGCGAGCAGGCCGGCTTCGAGGGCGTCGATGTCCTCCGCGGCCTCGGCGGCGAAGATGGCGAGAAGCTCGTCGGGTTTCAGATCAGCGTCAGACATGCTGTTCCCTCGTCGGTGTGAAAGGTGAGTTTGCGTCCGCGATTGCCGCCCACGTCGCTGCGTACGATCTCGATGCCGCGGCGATTGAGGTACTCGAGCGCGAGGTCGGCGTTCTTCTGTCCGAGGTGCGTCGCCGACTGCATCTGCTCGAACATGCACGCGCCGCCGAAGACGCTCGCGCGGAGCAGCGGCAGGAGCGCCCCGGCGTCGCGCAGCTTCTCGACGAGCTGCTCCATCGCGATGTTGCCGAAGCGCGCCGAGCTCATGCCGGGGCCCGCCACCATCGGCAGCATGAAGTGGTTCATGCCGCCGATCCGTTTGTGCGGGTCCCAGAGGCAGACCGCGATGCACGAGCCGAGGATCGTGGTGATCGTCGTCGGACGCCGCGCGACGTACAGCTGGCCGGGATGGAGCGTGCGCCGTTCGCGAACGATCATCGGCGCTGTCCCGCCTTCGTCGAGCGCAAGACCGATGGCGGTCACGACACCCGCTCCCCGCAGCGCTGGAACAGCGCGGTGCAGAACAACGCGGAAGCCGCGTGCGAGCCGAGGAGGTCGAACAGCTCGTAGTCGATGTCCTCGAGCCCCTGCTTCTGCTGCAGCAGCCGGAAGATGCCGATCACGCCGACGACCTTGTCGTCGAGCTTCAGCGGGATGCAGGCCGTGAGCGTTTCCTCGCGTCCTTCCGGCGCGAACAGCGCCTCGGTGGCCACGAACCGCGCGCCGGTCTGCGCGACCGCGCCGATCATGCCGCTGCCCACCAGGACGCCGGCCCACTCCTCGACGTCGATGCCGAAGGAGCCGATGAGCTTGAGGATCTGCAGCTCGTCGTCGACTTCCCAGATCGCCAGCTCTTCCGAGCCGATGAGGTTGATGACGATCTCCTGGATCGCGGCGATCACGCGCGTGCGGTCGAGCGTGCCGTTCAGCTGATAGCTGGCGACGTAGAGGTTGGCGAGGTTCGTGTTCTGCTGCTCGACCTCGACGTAGCGCTCGGAGTAGCGGCGGCTTTCGGCCTCGATCGCTTCGAGCCGCTCCTGCAGCGCCGCCTCGTGCTGCAGGCGATGATCGCGCTCGATCTCCAGTTCCGCCACGAGTTTGCCGAGGCGCTGGTTTTCCTCGATGAGCGACTGCATGTACTCGCGGTTGTCGCTGGCGACTTTCTCGATGAACGTTTTCATCGCGCACCCGCCGTGGCCGCGAGGCCGAGGATGTTCTGCAGCTTCGTCATCAGCTCGAGACCGTTGATGGGCTTGGTCACGTAGTCCGTGCAGCCGTTGCGGAAGGCGGTCTCGATGTTCTGCTCCTCGCCGCGGGTCGTGACCATGACGATGGGGATGTGGGCCGTCGACGCCTGTTCTCGAATGGCGGCGCACGCGGCGAGGCCGTCGAGGTTGGGCATGACGACGTCGAGCAGGATGATGTCGGGCTGCTCGCTGTTCGCCCTGGCGACCGCCTCGACGCCGTCGCGCGCCGTCACCACGTCGAACGGTCCCTTGGAGAGGATCATCTTCTCCATCATCAGAACGGTGTTCGAGTCGTCTACCAGCAGAACTTTCTTTCTCATGGGTTACGTCCTTTCATTGCCTGGAACATGGGGCTCGCCGCCAGCTCGGGCGCGGGCATACTCGGGGCGTAGAGCCATCCCTGAACGGTGTTGATGCCGAGACCGAGGAGTACGGCCAGATCGTCGACGTCTTCGATGCCCTCGGCGACCGGCGTCGCGTCGCAGGAGCGGGCCAGCGTGACGATCGACTCGAGCACGGCGCGGCGCCACGGATCGCGGCTGCAGCCGAAGACGATGTGGCGGTCGACTTTCAGATGATCGGGACGGCAGTCGACGATCATCTGGTAGTTCGACGCGCCCACGCCGAGGTCGTCGACGGCGATGCGCACGCCGGCGTCGCGCAGCTCGTCCAGCGTCGCGCGGAACGTCTCGATCACCCACGGCGCGCGATGCTCGATGATCTCCAGCATCAGCCGGTCCGCGGCGATGCCGTGCGACGCCGCGGAGGTCAGCAGCCACTCCGTGAACCGGTCGATGCTGGTCAGCGTCGTGCCGTGGATGTTGATCGAGAGCAGCGGAGCGCAGGTGAGGCTCGGCGCCTCCGCGAAGGCCGTGGCGATGCTGATCAGATCGATCGCGCTTTCCTGTCCCTTGCGGCGCGCGTAGTCGAACAGCACGTCCGGCCGCTCCATGCTCGTGCCGCGCGGGCCGCGGGTCAGCGCCTCGACGGCGTACAGCTCGTGCCGGCCCTCGTGCACGCGGACGATCGGCTGGAACTCGATGCGGATCGCGCCGGGCTGCCGCAGCCGCTGGATCATCGACGCACTCACGCGAACGCTCCGGTCAGCTTCTCGGCGACGCGCGCGATCTCCGCGAGCGGCCGGGGCTTGTGCAGGAACGCGTCCGCGCCGCGGCGATACGCCTCGCGCTCGACGGCCTTCGAGCCGTACGCGGTGAGCAGGATCACCCGCGCGCCGGAGCGCGTGCTGCGGAGGTGGCGGAGGATCTCGAGTCCCTCGGTGCTCCCGGTGTCGGTCAGCGAGAGGTCGACGATCACGAGGTCGTACTTCGTGTACGCGGCGAGCGCTTCGGCCTCTTCGAGCTCTTTCGCGCAGTCGACGTGGAAGCCGACGCGGGTGAAGTAGCGCTGCAGCGCGAAGAGGATGGTGTCTTCGTTATCGACGATGAGTAAGCGTTTGGTCACGGGCGGCCATAGAGCAACCTGGCTGCCACGAGTGCCAGATGGTTAAGTCGCTGAAAGGATTGCGCTTACCCGTTTGGCTCAAATCGGCTGTGCTGGTTTTAGCACGTCAATTCCTGGATTTGGAAATGGTGATGTTGTGCTTGCGGGCCTTGTAATAGACCGCGCTGCGCGAGACGCCGAGGCGCGTCGCGACGCGGTCGATCAACCCGTGCTCCTCGCGCAGCACCTGCTCGATGTAATCGCGCTCGACGTCGTCGAGCGTCCCTTCGCGGCGTACGATCGGAGGGGACGCGGATGCGGAGACGTCGGCCGGCATCACGATCGCCGGGGCGTCGAGCACCGCCCCGTGGCTGCGCAGCAGCCCGCGCTCGAGCACGTTGCGCAGCTCGCGGATGTTGCCGGGCCAGTCGTAGCGGCAGAGGACGCGCTCCGCGTCCTCGCTGATCTCGACGCGTTTCTGTCCGAGATCGCGCGCGAGGCGCTCGAGGATGCTCTCCGCGAGCAGCGGGATGTCCTCGCGCCGCTCGCGCAGCGCCGGCACGGACAGCTCGAGCGTGCTGACGCGGTAGTAGAGATCCTGGCGGAACCGGTTGTCCTCGACGAGCGAGCGCAGCTCGCGATGCGTCGCCGCGATCAGGCGGACGTCGACGGTGCGGTCCTTCACGTCGCCGAGGCGTCGGAACCGCTTTTCCTCGAGCACCTTCAGCAGGCTCGCCTGGACCTGCGAGTCCATGTCGCCGATCTCGTCGAGGAACACCGTGCCGCGATGCGCGACTTCGAGCAGTCCCTGCTTGGTCGCCATCGCGCCGGTGAACGAGCCCTTCTCGTGTCCGAAGAGCTCCGTCTCGAGGAACTCGCGCGAGATGCCGGCGCAGTTGAGATCGACGAAGGCCTCGCCGGCGCGCCGCCCGCGGTCGTGGATCCAGCGCGCGAGCACGGTCTTGCCGGTGCCGGTCTCGCCGTGAATGAGGATCGGGCTGTCGGTGCGCAGGACGGACTCGGTCTTCGCGCGCAGCTCGGCGATCGCGGCGCTTTTCCCGAGGAAGGGATCGATGCGGCTGCGATTCTCCGCCGACTGCGCACCGGCCATGAGCTGCTGGCGGTTGCGCTGGTTCTCGACGGTTCGTTTGATCACGACGAGCAGCGCGTCGAGCTCCACCGGCTTGGTGAAGAACTGTTCGGCGCCGAGCTTCACCGCCTCGACCGCGGCGTCGATCGACGCGTACGCGGTCAGCACGATCAGGGCGGAGTCGTCGACGGCGCGGAAGTCGGGGATCAGATCGAGCGCCGTGCCGTCGGGCAGGCGAAAGTCGAGGATCGTGACGTCGGGCCGGAAGGCGCGGAACTTCACGCGCGCGGACGCGCAGTCGTCCGCTTCCTCCACGTCGAATCCGTGCGATTTGAGAAACCGCCGCACGCCGAAACGAGGTCCCGGCTCGTCGTCGACGAGCAGCACGCGATTCCTGAGCATGGAGATCGGCATATAGTAACGGCATCGTGCAAAGTCGGGCGCTGCTCTTCAGCGTCGCCGCGATCGTGGCCATGGGCGCCCCTACGGCGCAGACGGCCCCGAGCGCGATGACGTACGTCTATCACCCGCCCGAGTCGCCCCTCGACGTCCGCTATCTCTATCACTGGGAAATCCTCCGTACGGCGCTGGAGAAAACGAAGCCGAAGTGGGGCGAGTACCGGATGGTGCCGTCGGCGCGGATGAGCGAGCGCCGCCAGGCGTTCGAGCTGAAGAGCGCCACCGGCAAGCTGACGGTGATGTACCTCAGCACGACCCCGGAATTCGAGCGCGATCTGGTCCCGGTGCGCATTCCGGTGGACCGCAACCTCGGCGGTTACTGCATCTTCCTCATCCGGAAGGGCGAGCAGGCGCGCTTCGACGCCGTCCGGTCGCTGGAGGACCTGCGCCGCTTCCGCTACGGCCTCGGCCTCGGATGGATCGACGTCGACATCCTCAAGGCCGCCGGGCTCAACGTGGTCACCGGCTCGAGCTACGAGGGCCTGTTCGAGATGCTCGTCCACCGACGCTTCGATGTCTTCCTGCGTGCGTCCGTGGAAGTCCTCGATGAATACGACACGCGGAAAGACCGGCTTCCGGATCTCCGGATCGAGGACAATCTCGTCTTCTATTACCCGCTGCCGATGTATTTCTGGTTTTCGAAGAACGACGAGGGGCGCAGGCTCGCCGCGCGGGCGGAGGAGGGGATGCGCGCGATGATCGCCGACGGCACGTACGACCGGATCTTCGATCGCTACCAGCGGCGGAAGATCGAGCGCCTGCGCCTGAAGGAGCGCCGCATCTTCCGCATCGACAACCCGTTCGTCGGACCGGAGACGCCGTTCGCGGACAAGCGTCTCTGGTTCGACCCGCAGACCTGGAAATGAAGCCGCGCCTGCCGAAGCTGTCCGTCCGGAACATCGTCGCCGCGACGCTGGTGACGGCGACGACGCTGGCCCTCGGCACGTTCGGAGCGGTGGACTACTTCGCGCGGAGCAGGGCGGAGTGGTCGCGTCTGCGGCGCGTGACGAACGCGCAGACGACCGAGCTCGCGGTCGCGCTCGCGCCCCCGGTCTGGAGCATCGACCGGCCGCAGATCGACAAGATCCTCGACAGCCAGGCGGAGGTGACGTCGATCGAAGGCATCGTCGTTGACGCGGCGGGACAGACGCACGCGCGCGTCCGCGACGCCCAGCGCCGTTTCGTCGTGTCGAAGGGAGACTTCCCGACGGCCGGGCTGCTCATGCAGGAGCGGCCCATCACCTTCGCCGGCGAGCGGATCGGCACGGTGCGCGTCTACACGACGCCGAGGCTGATCCGGACGCTGCTGCGCGGCGAGCTGATGGGAACGGTGTTCGCGATTCTCGTCACCGACCTCCTGCTGATCTTCCTCGTCTATTTCGTGCTCTGGCGCGCCGTGCTCCAGCCGCTGACGGAGATCGAGCGCTACGCGGGCGCGGTGAGCGCGGAGGAGCGCGCGGACGCGCCGTCGCTCGGCCCCGCGCCGACGGTGGAGCTCGAGAGTCTCCGCGTGTCGATCGAGACGATGGTCCGCGAGGTCGAGCTCCGCGAGGAGCGGTTCCGCTCGATCTTCGAGTCCGTCAACGACGCGATCTTCATCTTCGACACCGAGAACGGCGCGATCCTCGACGTGAACGCGCGCACGTGCGAGATGTTCGGCTACACGCGCGAGGAGCTGAAGCAGGTCGACACCGGCATGCTCAGCTCCGGCGTGCCGCCGTTCACGCTGCAGGACGCCCTGGAGCGCATCCGCGGCGCCGGTCCGGCCGATCAGCAGCTCTTCGAGTGGCAGGCGCGCCATCGCGACGGCCATCTGTTCTGGATCGAGGTCAACCTCCGCGCCGCGGCGATCGGCGGCGTGCGGCGCGTCGTCTCCGTCGTCCGCGACGTCACCGAGCGCAGGCAGATGGAGGAGGCGCTCCGCCACAGCGAGACGATGTCGATGATGGGCTCGATCGTCGCCGGCGTGGCGCACGAGGTGCGGAACCCGCTGTTCGGGATCGCCGCGGCGCTCGACGCGTTCGAGGCGGAGTTCAGCCGCAGCGCGGACGTCGACGAGTACATGGCCGCGCTGCGCAGCGACGTCTCGCGGCTCAACCGCCTGATGCACGACCTGCTCGACTACGGCCGCCCGCCGCAGTTCGTCCGGCACTCGCAGTCGATCCGCCCCGTCATCGCCGAGGCCGTGCGCATCTGCGGGCCGCGCGCGCGCGAAAAGCAGATCGAGATCCGCGAGCGGATCGCGGGCGATGTGCCGGACGTCGCGATCGACTCGGATCGCATGCTGCAGGTGCTGAAGAACGTGGTCGAGAACGCGATCGCGTTTTCGGCGACGGGAGCGGCGGTGACGATCGCGGTGCGGGCGGAGCCGAACGGCGCGGCCGGCTCGACGATCGTGACCGTCGCCGACCGCGGCCCCGGCTTTCCGCGCGAGGATCTCTCGCATGTGTTCGAGCCGTTTTTCACGCGCCGGGCGGGCGGCAGCGGGCTGGGACTGGCGATTGCGCAGAAGATCGTGACCGAGCACGGAGGCACGATCGCGGCGAAGAACGCGGAGGAAGGCGGCGGGGTGATCGAGATCGCGATTCCGGCGTCAACGATGCGGGATGCGGTCCTCGACTGACGGCGGCGGGCGGCGGCGCTTCGATCCGCCGTGCCGGTGCAGCGACTTCTTCCGGTACAGATCGCGGTCGGCGGCGTTGAGGAGGTGCGAGATCGCGTGGCGCGCGAGCGCGTCGGAGGTCGCGGTCCCGGTGGTGACGGTGATGCCGAACGTTTGTTCGCCCGCCGTCCAGCGCAGCTGGTGAATGTCGCGGGCGAGGCGGCCGGCGATCCTCTGCACGTCGTCGCGCTTCAGGTCCGAGATCAGCATCACGAACTCGTCGCCGCCGTAGCGGGCGATGAGGTCTTCCGGACGGGTGTTGCGGAGGAAGAGCGCGCCGATGTCGCGCAGCACGCTGTCGCCGGCGAGGTGGCCGTATGTGTCGTTGACTTCCTTGAAGCCGTCGAGGTCGAAGAGGATGAGGCTCAGCGGCTTGCCGCCGGCGATGAGCCGGTCGGCCTCGGTGAGCAGGAAGCGGCGGTTGAAGACGCCCGTCAGCTCGTCGCGCGTGGCGAGGCCGTACAGCTCGCGGATCGTTCCGTCGAGCGTCCGCTGCCGCGCGGCGATGCGGCGCGCCGCGACGAGCTTCGCCGAGATCTCCAGCTCCGACGATCCCTTGGTGAGGAAATCGTCGAAGCCGGCGTCGAGCGCGGTGAGCTTGGTCTCGACGTCCTCGCGCGCGGTGAGCATGACCGCGTACAGCGTTCGCGTCGACGGGTCCGCGCGGATGTGGGCGATGACGTCGAGGCCGGTCACGCGCGGCATCTGCTGGTCGATGATCGCTACGTCGTAGGTCGTCTGGGCGAGTTTCTCGAGAGCCGCGCTGCCGTCCGCCGCTTCCTCGGCGACGAAGCCGAGGCGCCGCGTGAGCGTGACGACGTAGGCGCGGTACGACGGCTCATCGTCCACCACGAGCACGCGCAGCGGCGAGGAGTCCGCCTCCACGTCCTTAGGGGTACTGCGCCTGCGCTCGGGCCGGGCCACGGTTGTCGACCTGTCGCCTTCAACGATCGCGCCATTTGCGCCCGGGAGCGTGACGCAGGTCACGTTTTGCCGTTTTCCTCAGGAGGCGGCGATCTTTCCCAGGGCCTCGCGCGCGCCGCGGTCGCTCTCGGCGGCGACGGCGCTGCGCAAAATCTGCCGCGCGTCGGGGGTGGCGATGGCGGCGAGGGAGCGCGCGGCGGCGAGGCGGATCGGGAGCGGCTCGCGCGCGAAGAGCCCTTTCGGGCGGAGGATCTCGCCGAGGACGGGGACGGCTTCGTTCGAGCCGATCTGGCCGAGCGTGGTCACGACGAGCTCGCGGATCTCGCTCGCGGCGTAGCGCGCCTTCGCGAGCTCGCACAGCGCCGGCACCGCGCTCTGCGCCTTCATCGCGCCGAGGCAGAGCAGCACTTCGTTCTCCGTCTCCGCGTCGCGGTCTCCAATCGCGCCGACGATCAGCAGCTCCGCCTCGGGGCCGCCGATCCTGCTGAGCGATCGCGCGGCGGTGCGTCGCACGCGCGCGTCGTCGTGCTGCAGCTGCGCGCCGATCGCCGCGACGTGCTCGCGCTCGCCGATCTCGCTGAGGATCAGCAGCGCGTTCCGCACGACGTACCACGCCGGCGCCTCGAGCGCTTCGAGCAGGAACGGATGCGCGGGCCGGCCGATGGCCTTCATCGCCTTGACGAGGCGTCCGCGCCGGTTGCGGTCGTCCTCGGTCGACAGCGCCTCGATGAGCGCGGGCATCACCAGCGCGCCGAGCTGCGCGATCAGCGGCAGCACCGATTTGTTGAGCGCCTCCGGATCGGCGCCGTAGATCTGCGCGATGAATTTCGCGGCGCGGTGCGGCTCCGCGAACGCGCGCCCGAGGCTGTCCCAGGCGTGCCGCACCACGGCGTTGCGGTCGGCGACCGAGATCGCGGCCTCGAGCCGCGTCATCGCGCGCAGCGCGACTTCGGCGCGGCCGGTGCACGCGTAGGCGGTGACGAGGTTCGCCACCGACTCGGCGACCGTGAGCTGCATCTTCGGGTCGCTTTCCTTCACGAAGTGATTGAGGATTCCGCGCGTCAGCAGCTGCTCGATCTGCGGGCTCATGGGGACGCGCTCGATGAGCGTGGCGACCTGCCCGAACGTGCCGGCGACGCTCTGCCGCAGCGCGAACGCGTCGTGCTCGAGTCCGCGCGCGTATGTTTCGAGGAGGCGGAGGACGTCGTCGTACCGTCCCGCCTCGAGCAGCTCGCGGAGGAACAGGAACAGCTTCTGTTGCGGCAGATCGAAGATCTGCATGCCTTCGAGGAGCTGCGCGATCCGCTCGTCGGTCGGCAGCCGGTCCCACCCGATCACGCCGAGGACGTCGTCGAGATGTTCGCGCGAGATGCCGAGCTCCGCGAGCCGCGCGCGCAGCTGCTCGATCCCCTCGGCGTCGAGCGTGCTGCCGCCGAGGAGGCGCACCAGCGCGTCGGCGTCGGTCGCCGCGCCGCCGCTGAGCACGTCGCGCGCGGCGGGCTGCAGCGCCTCCCGCAGCTGGCCCGCGGGAAGCGTGGCGATGTTCATCAGCAGCGCGAGCTGCACTTCCGGCTCGACGCCGTCGAGCGCTTCACGCAGCAGCGTGCGCACGCGCTCCGGCATTTCGGTCGACAGCTCGTCGGCTTTCAGGCTCACCGCCAGCGCGTCCGCCATGTCGGTCTCGGCGTCATCGGCGGACGGGCCGCCCATCTTGAGGAGAAAGCGCCGCAGCAGCGACGGCAGCGATTCGCCGGATGCGGGCAGCTGTTCCGCGCGCCGCGCGGTCTGCGCGGAGACGACTTCCTCGTCCTCGGTGATCGCTTCGTAGCGCACGGCGCTGATGCGGACGTGGGTCACGCCGGCGCGGCGGAAGATCTCCTCCGCGCCGCCCGCCTCGCGCAGCTGCGGCGGCCGCATCACGAATACCCGTACGAGCTCGACGAGCTCGCGATAGGTGACTCCCTGCGTGACGACCACGCCGCCGAATCCGCGCGCCTCGAGCTCCTGCGCGAGCGCCTTGAGATGCAGTTTGTTGCTCGCCGTATCGCCGAGCGGAGTGCCGTCGACGACCAGCGCCCCGCGCGCAGCGACGAGCGTGACGCGCTCCCGGCGCGCGAGCAGCTTTCCCGCCGAGCGCTCGAGATTCGACAGCGCTTCCACGCTGCGCGGATGATCGGCGGCGTAGAACTGCAGCGCCTTCACCGCGAGGTGCAGGGCGGACGTGAAGTCCGTCACTTCGGTCATTTGAAATCAGCCTACCACCGAATATTGACGCTCCTGGACGCGTTCACTACACTCGCTTCCCCGCCGAATGGGGCGACGTAGCCAAGTGGTAAGGCAGAGGTCTGCAAAACCTTTATCCGCCGGTTCGATTCCGGCCGTCGCCTCCAATTCACTGTCTCATTCCGGCACACCTTCGTCCCACGAACGGCACTCGTGCGGCGCCTCCGACCCTGAAATGTGCGTGATTGCAGAGAGTTGAGTCGTGGCAGCGCGGTTGCGTCACGCGCGCCCATGCGATCGCTCCTGCAGGACATCCGGTTTGCGTTCCGCGCGCCGCGCCGCGCTCGTCGAGCCGATGAAGGCGCTGCGGCACGAGTGAGATGATGAGTGCGTGATCCTCCGGGTCCCGCCCCACTTCTCCTTCGCCGCCACCGTCGAGTCGCACGGCTGGTACCAGCTCGCGCCGTTCCGCTGGTCGCGCAAGAAGGGCGTGCTGCGGCGGAATGACATGGAGATTAGGTTCCGCGATGGTGCCCTTCGTGTCATCCTGAGTCGCGAAGACGACGAAGGATCCCCTGCGCATGAACGAGGGGATCCTTCGCCGTCTTCGCGGCTCAGGATGACACCGTCACTTCGCCAGCAGATCAGCCGCATGTTCCAGCTCCACGTCGACACCTCCGAGTTCGTCGAGCTGGCGCGGCGGTCGCCCGATCACGCGTGGGTCGAGCAGGCGGGCTTCGGCCATCTGCTCTGCGGCGCGACGCTGTGGGAGGACGCGGTCAAGGTCATCGCCACGACGAATACGACGTGGGGACAGACCGTCCGGATGGTCGACCGGCTGGTCGCGAAGTGCGGCGGCGCGTTTCCAACGCAGGAGGAGGTGGCGCGGTTCAGCGTCGAGGAGCTGCAGGCCGACTGCCGCCTCGGCTACCGCGCGAAGTCGATCCACGCGCTCGCGTCCCGCGACCTCTCCAGCGTCCCGGAGAGCACGGAGGACCGCTACCGGTTCTACCTCGGCCTGCCGGGCATCGGGCCGTACGGCGCGGCGCATCTGCTGGCGATGGACGGGCGTCATGATTTCATCGCTGTCGATACGGAATTCCGAAGGTATGTGCGGGAGCGCTATCACCGCGGGCGCCGCGTCAGCGACGCCACGATGCTGCGCCGTTACCGGAAATGGGGACGCTGGAAATACCTCGCGTACTGGTCGGAGCTGCACCGGAGCGTGGCGGAGGCTTTGCAGCCGGGTGCGGGCGAGGTCAAGTAGTGTACTCCGCTCGCGGGCATTCTGAAATATTGACCGCGGCCGGTGCCGTTTGGATAATGGTTTTCGAGCACGTAAAGGTAAGCGTCTGAGTTTTCAATAGTTTACCAATCGTTTACGTGTCTCTGTCGAGGGGAGAGCGCGTGGACGATCGAATCAAGCAGCTCCTGCAGGATCTCGGGACGGCGATCAACGAGTCGATCTCCGGCTCCGAGGACGTGAACCGCCACATCCAGCGCATTCGCGACGAAGGGTACGATCTCTACGTGGTCCTCGATGCGACGATCGGTCTCAACAAGCAGGAAGAAGAGGGCGAAGGCGCCGCCGTTGCTGCGACTCCGGCCGTGCCGCCGAAAGAGGTGCAGTTCCGCATCAACATCAACGATCTCGCGCTCCTGCGCGCCCTCGGCATCGACCCAACCCGCAAAGTGAGAACGGCGCGCCGCGTCGCCCCGCTCACCCAGGCCAGTGACGACTAACCAGCGGGACGCCGGCGCTCCACGCGTCAACCTCTACGATCTCGCTCCCTCCGAGCTCGAGCAAACCCTCGGCGCGATCGTCTCCCCGCCGTTCCGCGCCAGACAAATCGAAGAATGGATGCACGTGCGAGGCGCCGATTCGTTCGACGCCATGACGAACGTGCCGAAGGACGTCCGCGCCGCGCTCGCGGAGCGGTTCACGCTCGCGTTCCCCGAGGTGCTCACGCGCACCGTGCCGGCGCAGGACGGGAGCCAGAAATATCTCTTCCGCCTGCACGACGGACAGCGCATCGAGTCTGTTTATATGCCGATGGGAGAGCGAACGAGCATCTGCCTCTCGTCGCAGGCCGGCTGCGCGGTCGGCTGCACGTTCTGCGTCACCGGCTTCTTCGGCCCGGGACGCAACATCGCGCCGTCGGAGATGCTCGGGCAGTTCTTCACCATCCAGC
>Ga0134123_10001122_pt1 | contig 17572 bp, 16 predicted proteins | sample KB303_FD_96460 | JGI IMG/M metagenome (GOLD analysis project Ga0134123, IMG submission 96460) | Terrestrial soil microbial communities without Nitrogen fertilizer from Kellogg Biological Station, Michigan, USA - KB3-0-3 | ecosystem: Environmental > Terrestrial > Soil > Unclassified ...
CGCGTCTGTGGGTGCAGCAGAAGATCACCATCGGCAACTTCGTCCTCATCGCCCCGCGCGTCGATATCTTCGACAACGACTCCCACCCGCTCGACGCCGCGCTGCGCCGCGAGGACGCGATCGACCAGTTCGAGCGGAAACGCGCGATGAGCTACGACCACGTCGCCGCCGCCGAGGTGGTGATCGAGGACGACGTCTGGATCGGCACGAAGAGCACGATCATGAAGGGAGTTCACATCGGCCGCGGCGCGGTCGTCGCGGCAGCGTCGGTGGTGACCCGCGACGTGGAGCCGTTCACGCTCGTGGGGGGTAACCCGGCGCGCGAGATCCGGCGGCTCGAGGAGAGAATGACCCAGTAGTGCCCCGGATACGGCGACTCGCCAAGGTCGACGGCGTAGTGGAAGCGCGGGTTGAGCAGGCGGGCGAAGCGGGCGAAGGCGTCGAGCGGTGCGAACGATCCGCCGGCAGTGGGTTTTCCGGGGATCACCAGCGCGCCGGCGATGGGAGCACGCGCGAGCAGGAAACGCGCGCGCGGTGAGGCGGGGACGAGGCCCGTCAGGTTCACGGCGCCGGCGGGCGGGGGCGGCCAGACGACCGGCTTCTGCTGCGCATATTGCCGCGCGACGTAGGTGAGGAACGGCCAGCGCGGATCGACGCCCACGAGCTCCGCGCGGATCCACAGCGCGCGCTCGAAGTCGGGGTCTTCGATGACCACGACGTCCGTTCCCGCGGCAAACGCAGACGCCGCCCGCTCGAGCAGCTGCCAGTCGGCCTGCGTCGACGCGCGCATCGCCACCGCCTGCCCCCAGAGGTTCGCTCCGCCGAAGACGGCGAGGAGCAGCGTCGTCGCGAGCGCCGCGGCATCGGCAACGCGGCCGCGCGCGAGGCGGCGCAGTTCGTCGACGCCGAGCGTCACGCAGGGAACGAGGAACAACGCGGCGGGATACGCGTAGCGGATCGCCGGATACGGCGCGGCGACGGCCATTGCGATGGAGACGGCGAGCAGGAGCGCGGCGCCCTTCGACCGGCGAACCAGCGCGACACCGCCCAGCACGAGCAACGCCGCGAGGAGCAGCGACAGCAGCGGGAACGACGTCGCGGCCAGCAGCAGCACCTTCGCGGTCCAGAACAGCAGCAGACCGCCGGACCGCTGTGCGTACGGATCGGCGAGCATCAGCGCGCAGCGCGCGGTCTGCATCAGCAGCGCGGCCGACATCACCGCCAGCGCGGCTCGCGACGCGGCGCCGCGCCGCCAGAGCAGCGGCGCGAGCAGCACGAACAGAATCGCGCAGAGCGGCGCCGCCACCTCCTTCGACATCGTGGCCGCGACGAACGCGATTGCGGTCCACGCCACGCCGCCGCCTCCCCGCGACAGCCGCAGCCATCCGAGAAACGCCGCGGCGAGCGCGGGGATCAGCCAGTTCTCCGCTCGCAGCAGATCGATCTCCGGGATCGCCGGGAAAAACGCAAAGTACGCGGCGCCGGTCGCTGCCGCGGCGGGCGAGATCGCGAACTGACGCGCGATCGCAAACGCCAGCCCGGCCGACAGCAGGCGCACCGCGATCAGCGCGACGTGCCACACGCCCGGCTCGCTGCGGAACAGCGTCGCGAAGATCCACGCCATCAGGTCGGGGAAGGGGCGGAAGAGCGGTATCGAAGCATCGAAGAGCGACCGCGCGATCGAGCCCGGCCACGCGCCGATGCGGATCATCGAGAACGCGATGTAGTCGTTCACGAGCAGATACCGGCACTGGGCCGCCTCGATCGCGACGAGCGCGTATGCGATCGCGATCAGCGCGATCAGCAGGGCGTGCCAGGTCCGGGGGTTCATCGACTCGCTATTATCACCGGCCAGTCTCGAACAGGAGGTCGCGGGAGAACTCTCCCTGGAGCGGCCGCGCATGATAGCCGAATTGCGCCATGTACTCGCGGAGCTCTTCTTCTGAGCCGCCGAATGCCGCGAGGTGATGAACCTCCGCGATGACTGCGGGTTGGAAACGCTCGAGCGTTCTCTTGGCACCCTTCAAAATCTCGAAGTCGGCACCCTCGGCGTCGATCAGGACGACATCCACATGCTCAAGAGCCGCCTTCTTAACGTATTCATCGAGCGTGATCAGCGGTACGCGGATCCCGCCGGGCGCGAACCCGATGCGAGCCGACCCGGGGTCGCCGCGCGCCTCGATGATCGCTTCGCCAGCGGATGAAAAGCAGCCTGCTTCGACAACGGTCACACGGTCGCTCAGCGCGTTCCTGATCACATTGCGCCGGAGAATATCGATCATCGAAGGCTGGATCTCGAACACGTGCACGTGGCCGTGAGGACCGATGCGGTCGGCCGCGAGCAGAGCGTAATATCCTGTGTTGGCGCCGACCTCTAGGACGATGTTGCCCGCCTCGAGCCGCGACAGGAACACGGATGTCTGCTGCGGCTCCCACTCTCCACGCTCGAAAATCGTCCAGCCGAGCAGCGATGGCTCGAATTCCATGACCAGGCTCCTGCCGATCCTGGTCAGGGGCTGCGGCCACCCGCGTCGCTGGAGAAATCCGATCAGGCGAATGAACACGCCCCGTCCGCGCCGGAACGGCGCGTAGTGTGTGTACATCCACAGCGCCGAGGCACACGCATTCATGACTCGCGCACGAAGAGCGTTTCTGACGGATTTCATCGGCTCAGCTTCGTAACGAGTTGGCACGGCAGGATAGCATTCGACCGATGCACGTGTTGCGCGCGGGGCTGGTCAGCATCGATCCCGATCAAAAGTGGATCGGCGGCCGCTACTACCTCCATCATTTGGTGCGGGCCGTGGCCTCGCTTCCGCAGAGTGAGCGCGTGGAGCTGTTCGATGTCTGGTGGCAGAGCGCTCCGGATGAAGATCCCTTCGCGAACGTGCGTCCGCTGCTCGCGGGACAGCGCGTCCTCGCGCCGCCGGAGCGGCTGGTGCCGCGCATCCTGCGTAAGCTTCGCCGGAGCATTCACGGGTGGAACGACGCGCGCGATCTGTTCCTCGACGCCGGCCTCGACGTGCTTTTCCCCATCGCTCCGTGCGCCGATCCCGGCATCGCGTTCGTCTTCTGGATCCCCGACGTCCAGTACCGGCTCCTCCCCGAGCTTTTCAGCGAGGAGATGCACGCGTGGTACGACCGGCATTACGGCGACAACGGACGCGACGCCGATCTGATCGTCGTCAGCAGCGCGGAAGGACGTCGCGACGTCGAGCGCTTCTTTCCGCAGTTCGCGGAGAAAACGCGCGTCCTTCATTTCTGCAGCATCCCGACGGAGGAATGGTTCGCGCTCGATTCCGTCTCCGTCGCGCGGCAGTACGAGCTGCCGGAACGGTTCTTCGTGCTGTCGAATCAGTTTTCGCACCACAAGAACCACATGATGGTGTTCGAGGCGCTGCGCATGCTTCGCGATGAGCATGGCATCAACGCCACCCTCGCCTGCACCGGCAGCACATACGGCTTCCGCGGCGACGATTACTTCGAGCGCGCCGAAGCGTTCGTCCGAGATCATCGGCTCCGCGACTCGGTCCGCATTCTCGGACTGATCCCACGCGCCGAACAGGTCGCGCTCATGCGCCGCTCGCTCTGCATGCTCCAGCCATCGCGTTTCGAGGGGTGGTCGACCGTCGTCGAGGACGCGAAGAGCCTCGGCAAGCCGATCCTTCTGAGCGACATAGGCGTTCATCGCGAACAGGCGCCCGCGCGCGCCACGTTCCTCCCTCTCGACGACGCCGGCGCGTGGGCTAGCGCGATGGCCGATGCGTGGAACACGCACACCGCCGGTCCGCACCTCGACGAAGAACGCGAAGGCGCCGCATACGTCGAACACGCGAAGAACAAGACTGGGCGCACGTTCGTGAACATCCTCCGCGAAGCGGTGCAGCGAAGATGAAGATCCTCTTCTGCTCCCAGGCAGCCCACACCGGCGGCGGCGTTGAGGCCTGGCTCGAGACGTTGAGCACCGAGCTCGCCGGGCACGGATGGGACGTTGTCACCGGCCTCGCGAAAGGGAGATTCCACGATCCGGCGCGCTACGCCGCGCGCCATCGCGTGATCGCGCCGGTGCCGATCGACGGCGCATCCGGCTTTCGCGAAGACCGCATTCTCGCGCTCGTTCGTCTCTTCGAAGAAGTGAAGCCGGACGTCATCCTGCCCGTGAATCTCGCCGACGCGATCGCCGCCGCCGCGTACTGGAAGAGCCGCGGCGCCGACACGCGTCTCGCGATCTGCCTTCACGGCCAGGGCGACGATCGAATCGCCCAGGCCCGCGAGTACGCGCCGTTCGCCGATCTGGCGGCGAGCGTTTCACGCCGTGTTGCCGATCGCCTGGTTCCGATCACCGGCGAACCGTCACGCGTGTTTCACATCCCGACGGGAGTTCCGCCGCCGATAGGCAGGCCCGCGCCGCGCGAGCAACTGCGAAACATCGCGCATGTCGGCCGCCTCGACTCCGACAAACGCATCCGCGACGCGATTCCGCTGATTCACGCGCTGTCGAGCTCCGGCGTCATATTCCATTTCGTCGGAGGAGGTCCTGACGAGCCGTACCTGCGAGAAGCGCTCGCGGGACAACGCGTCGTCTTTCACGGCGACGTCGCGCGCAACGATCTCTACGCGTCCATCTATCCGAACATCGATGCAATCGCCGTGTTCTCCGAGGAGGAGTCCGGACCGATCGTGGCGTGGGAGGCGATGATCCACGGCGTCGTTCCGGTCGTATCGGACTATGTCGGGCGCCGTGAGGAAAACGTGATCCGGCACGGCGAGACGGGTCTCGTGTTCCCCGTCGGAGAGATGCAACAGGCGGCGGACACGATTCACTCGGTCACCGCTCCCGGATCGCTGCGCGATCTCTCGATTCGCGCTCGCAGTGAGCTTCCGGAGAAGTACACCGAGCGGGCATTCGGCCGGTCGTGGGACGAAGCGTTGCGCGCGACGGTCGGGCTTCGGCAACGCCGCGGCGCGCTGACGGATCTCCCTTCGCTCGTCTCTCCCGGCTTCCTCGCACGCCTCGGCCTCGGCGTCAGGGCTACTTCGAGTCTGCGGCATCTCCTGGGACGACGATTCGCGCATCGCGATCCGGGGTCGGAATGGCCGCACTGACGGCGACCTCGGGTGTGATCGTCTCGAGCGCGATCGAGCGCGGCCGGCCTTTGACTTCATCGAACAGCCTCGAAACATAGAGACCGAGGATCGCCAGTCCGAACATGATCGCGGCTCCGACGATCAGCGTCAGCAGAATCACGGTCGTGAATCCCGTGAATGCTTTCCCCGACGCCCACATGTACAGCGTCTGGATTCCCAGGACGATCGAGAACAGTGTGAAAATCACACCGGCCAGCGCGACGACAAAAAGCGGCCACGGCGTGAACGACGTGATCGCATCGACGCTGAATCGGATCAGCCGCATCACGCTCCAGCGCGTCTGGCGATCCGCGAGGGGCACGTCGAAATCGATGGAAGTACGATCCACGCCGGTCCACGAGCAGATCCCTCGAAAAAACGTCACGCGTTCCGGAAGCTTCCTCAACACGTCCACAACCGCGCGATCGAGCAGTTTGAAATCCGTCGAACCGTGAAAGTCGTTTCCCGTCCCCCGCTGGAGAATCCAGTAGAACACCGAGCTGGCCATCCGATACCAGAACGGCTCCGGTGCCCGGCTCTGCTTCCGGGCTTCAACGATCTTCCATCTCCCGGATCGCCAGAACTCGATCATTTGAGGGAGAAGCGCGGGCGGATGCTGAAAGTCGACATCCATCACGATAACCGCGGCTCCGCGAGCGATCTCGATTCCGGACCACACCGCAGCTTCTTTTCCGAAATTCCGCGTCAATCGGAGTCCCCCGACACGAGCGTCTTCGTCGCGCAACGCTCTGATGCCCGACCAGGTCGCGTCGGTCGAGCCGTCGTCGATGAAAAGCAGCTCGAAACGGACGTCGCCCAGAAGGCGATGGACCTCGGCGAAGAAGCGCGGAATCTGCGCAGCTTCGTTGTGGACGGGCACGACGATCGAGATCTCGATGTCCTTCATAGACTCGCTCGTTTTCTCACATCCACACGAAGATCGAATGGAATTTTCGCCCACCCCCGCTTGCGCAGGGACAGATATTCGCGAACTCCCCCGATGGTCTTTCGCTCGAACGCAGCTGCGTCGTACCACGCTCCGAGAGCGAGCGGAGACGGCGCGGTCTCGTCGAGCCAGGCAACGACAGAGACGTCGTCGCGATCGATCGGCGGCGCGATCTCATTCGTTGCCAGCTCGCGAAGGGCGCATCGTTCACCCTGACACCGGGAGTCGAACCAGACAGCCTTTCGATGACGACCGCCCCGGAAGCGGACGAAATCGGCAAACGCCGGCGCCATTTCACCAGCGAAAACGGTCGCGTCACCGACGATGATCAGCGTTGAATCGGGCACGGTTCCGGCGGCCGCCACTCGCACCGCCTCCTGTTGTACCTCCGCTTTCGCCTTGAAGTTTCTGACCGCTGCGATGTCGATCCGGATCGCGTTGAGCATCCAGACGATGAAGATGCTCATCGCGATGCGAAACAGCACACGGCGTCCTTCTCTCGCGAGGATCGCGATGCCCCACGCATTCACGGCTGCAAATGCAACGACGCACGGCAGCCAGTAGTGATCCCAGAATCCGCCGCGCGTCGCATATAGCGCGTACTGGGGACCGACCCACGCCGCAAATACGACGATCGGCAGGAAGCCCGGGCGCCTGACCCACCAGGCAAGCAGCGCGGGAACGAACCATGCGGCGAGTGCCGGCGCTCGCACCGCATCTCTCAGCAGGACCTGCGCGATTCCGGCGGGCGAGCGCGCCAGACTCCGCGCTCCATAACTTGCTTCCCCGGCGCCTTTTAGCGCGACAGCGATTCCGATAAGGCCGACCAGGAACAAGAGAGCGTACGCGAGCGCGACGCCGCGCAGGCGACGCACCGCCGCACGCAGCGGCATCGTCTGAGCTTCCTGCCACAGCCGGACTCCGAACAATGCCGGGACGAGCAGGACAAAGGATTCCTTCGAGTACGCGGCCAGCGCCGTGAGAACGAAGATGCCGATCTCGCTGCGGCGCGACACCATCATCGCCAGAGCGCCGGCGAGAAAGAGCATTCCCCACGCCTCCTTTGGACCGAGGCGGTACCAGGCGGCGGTCGGTCCGGGATCGGGCGCAAGCAATGGAATCAGCGCGAACACGGCAGCCGCCGCCGGGACCCGGTAGACCTGCCACGCCGTGAGGAACAGGAGCGCGGCAACTGACACCGCGAGGATGAGGGACACTCCATGCCAGAGCAGCGGTCGCGGGCCGAGGACAACAGGACCCAGGACGTCGAAGATCTGGTTCACCGGGCGGAAACGGCCGACCGCGTTGATGTCCTGACGCAGCTCGGCGTGGTACATCGAAATGGCATCCGAGTGCGGCTTCAGTCGAGGAGCGATGATGCGGTGATCGTCCTGCAGCTCGAACGGCGCTCCGAGTTGCGGGACATAGGTCACAAAAACAATCGCGATCGTCGCCGCGAACCAGACAGCCTTCGACATCGACAACGATTCTACTGTCCCGAGGAACCGCGGTCCCGGCGAAGCATCCCGTGCCTGAACCTCCGCATCGGTTTCTCGATGAAATGCCACGATGCCGAGGCGAATGCGAATGTCAGCGTCAGGTAAAGTGCCGCGAGAACCGCACGCGACCGGATGTCGACATCGATGAATCGGAGCACCTTTCCGACGCCTTCCGGAAAAAAATTGTGGTAGAGGTAGATCCCGTAGCTGATGCGACCCGCATACACGATCGGACGAGCAGCAAACAATCGCCCGGCCGGACCGTCGAATCCCGCATATCCCTTTCCTACCAGCCAGACGGACAGCGCCATCGCCGACGAGTTCCATAGATTCCAATCGTCCGGCGTACCGGCGATCGAAGCGGCGATCATCAATCCCAGTCCCGCGACGAGGCTCGTCATGAGCAGCGTCGGAGCTCGCGCCGGGAAACGTGCGAACGTGAGCGCAAGCGCGGCGCCGGCGGCCAGATAGTCGATGCACGCCGGCAGCAGATACTCGCAGTGCATCATCGTGCATCGGTGGCGGAAAATCAGCCCCGCGGCAAAGATCACGGCGAGGACAGGCATTAGAAAACGCCGCGGCACGAGAAATACGATCGCCGGCCACAGAAAGTAAAACTGCTCCTCGACCGCGAGCGACCAGAGGTGCGTCGAGGATCCAGGCAGGCCATGCGTGACGACGTAAACGTTCGAGAGGTACGTCGCGAACCACGGGAACGACGCCTTCGTCATCCCCAGTCCCGCAACGAGCGCGAACGCGATCGTGAGGTAATACGTCGGGAAAATGCGAAGCGCCCGTCCCGCGTAAAAGCGGCCGAAGGCCGCCTTCAACGTTTGCCGACGCGACTCGATTGCTTCAACATCGCCCAGAAGAATGCTCGTGATGAGAAACCCGCTGAGGACGAAGAACAGTACGACGCCGAGATAGCCGATCGAAACGTGAGATGCCAAACCCCAGTCAGGACCAAAGTGAGCGAAGAGCACCAGCGCAATCGCGAGCGCTCGAATGCCGTCGAGTTGAGGGCGGTATGAAAACGCCTGCGCCACCAATGACGACGATGATAAAGGCCGCACGCGGATGGATTGCTCTTTTCCTCTTCGCGCTCTCGCTTTTCGTGTATCTCTACAATTATCGCTACCGGATCTGGGGTGCGGGCGGGGATACGACGTCCGCGGAGCTGCTTCCGCTCGCGCTCGAGCGGAATCACAGCCTGTATTTCGACGGCTTCGAAGAAATGGGCACGTTCTGGCGCGTCAAAGGACATCTGATCTCCTCGTACCCGATCGTGCCGGGATTCTTCAATATCCCCGCCTATGCGATCGCTCGATGGCGCGGCGTGCCGCTCGATTCGATGCTTTCGATGATCTCCGCGAGCATCGTCACCGCGACCTCGGTCGCGTTCTTTTTTCTCGCGCTCTCGAACCTCGTCGCGCGCCGCTCGACGGCGATCGCCGACACGGTTGTCTACGCCTTCGCGCCCACGGCGTTCAGCGTCGCCGCGCGCGGAATGTGGCAGCATGGGCCGTCGCTATTGTTTTTTACGATCGGGCTCTGGATGCTCACGCGCGGCGACGCGCGGTCGGTCGCGCTCTCCGGCCTCTTCCTCGGATTCGCGGTCTTCAATCGTCCCGTGAACGTGCTGATCGCCGCGCCCCTCGCGGTATACGTGCTCTGGCGCCATCGGCGCACGTTTCTTCCCTTCTGCGCCGCGGCTGCCGTTCCTGCCGCACTGATGGCGTGGTACTCCATCCACTACTGGGGCACGGTCACGACCCTGGGGCAATATCCCTCGGGCCGCTGGTTTCTCGGCCGCGCCGGCCCCGGCCTTGCCGGGCTCCTTGTGAGCCCCGCGCGCGGCCTGCTTGTCTTCACCCCGCTCTTCGTCTTCAGCTTCATCGCCATGGTCGCGACCATGCTCCTCTATTCGAAGTGGTACTCGTGGTGGGGTGGAAACTCCTTTAGCTACCGGCTGCTCGCGGAGCTCGTGCCGCTGGCGATCTTTCTCGCGGTTGGATGGGAGCGCTTCTACCGCGACCGTCGTTTTTTGTACCCTTTGCTCGGGATCGCGGCCGTGGCCTCGCTCTACATTCATTTTCTCGGCGCGTACTACGCACCCTGCGGACCGGACGATCAGAAACGGCTCTGGTCGTGGACCGGCGGCGAGCTCGCGCGCTGCTCGGAAAAGTTCACCGGACGCATCCGGTCGCACCTGCCGCAATGAGTACTTTCCGTGAGAAAGCCGGCGCACTGTTCCACGACTGGCTCCCGTTCGAGCTGCGCCTGCGCCGCGGCTGGACGCGTATCTGCAACCGCGATGAGCGCGTCGACATCGACGCCAGCGGCGTTCGCTGCGACTGGCGGTGGACCTCCGACCTGCACATCGCCCGCGTCTTTCCGCCAGCCGGCCTGCGACTGATGCGCACCGCCTTCGCGCAATGGCCAATCGCGTTCGCGGATGACGTTCCGCGGCACGAGCGGCCGCGCGTCTCGTTTATCATTGGGCACCGCGGTCTCGAGCGGCTTCCGCACCTGCTGAAGACGATCCGCTCGATCGCCGGACAACGCGACGCCGCCGTCGAATGCATCGTCGTCGAACAGGCGGAAGCGCAACAGGCGCGCGAACATCTCCCCGCCGGCGTTCGCTACGTCCACACACCCGTTCCCGTCTCTCTGCCGTATTGCCGCTCGTCGGCTTTCAACGCCGGCGCGCACCACGCGCGCGGCGACGTGCTGATTCTGCACGACAACGACATCGTCGTCCCGCGGGACTACGCCGCCGCCGCGGCGAATTCGATCGACGCCGGCTGCGACTTCGCGAACCTCATCCGCTTTCTGTTCTATCTCCGCAGCACGGACGTCACCTTCGACGCTCCACCCGAGCGCGTCGTGCAGAACACGCAGGGCGGCTCCATCGTCGCATGCCGCAACGCCTACTTCGACATCGGAGGCTACGACGAGGGCTTCATCGGATGGGGCGGCGAGGACAACGATTTCTGGGACCGCGCGGCGACGCGGAGCGTGCAGCGGCACGGCTCGGTGCCAATGATCCATCTGCAGCATCCGCCGCAACCCGAGAAAGCGCTCGGCGATGCCGCGCCGGCGGTGGCGCGCTATCGCGAGCTCGAAACGATCTCTCCGGCGGAGCGGATCGCGCGCCTGAAAGGCAGCCTGCCGTGAGTCTCGTCTCCACGCTGATCCCGGTCTTCAACCGCCCGGCGATGCTGCGCGAGGCGGTGGACAGCGTCCTCGCGCAGACGCACCGGCCGATCGAGATCGTGATCGTCGACGACGGATCGACCGACGACACGCCGGTGGTCGCCGGCGAGCTGGCACGCGCGCATCCCGAAATTCGGGTTCTTCACCAGGCGAACCGAGGAACGGGTGCCGCGCGCGAAGCCGCGAGACAAATCGCGCGCGGCGCATTCATCCAGCACCTCGACAGCGACGACCTGCTCGAGCCACGCAAGTTCGAGCTGCAGGTCGCCGGACTGAATTCGCATCCCGAATGCGGCGCGTCATACGGCTGGACGCGCATGCGTTTCGCCGGCGGCAGCGCTGCGCCCGAGCCGTGGAAACGGAGCGGTGAATCGATCGATGCGATGTTCCCGTCGATGCTCCAATCGCGATGGTGGGACACGCCTTCGCCTCTCTACCGCGCCTCGGTCATGGTGCCGTGGCTGCCGCTTCGAATGGAAGAGGACTGGGAATTCGACGCGCACGTGGCTTCGCGCGGCGTGCGCCTGCACTACGTTCCGGAGTGGATCTGCGAAGTCCGCGAGCATCCGCACGGACGCCTTTCCGGCCGCGGTCACGAGCCCCCTCTGCTGCACGACCGCGCCGTCGCACATGCACGGATCTGTGCGCACGCACGTCAGGCGGGGATCACGGAGGATCAGCCCGAGATGCGGCACTTTGCGCGAGGCCTTTTTCTGCTCGCGCGACAGTGCGGCGCGGCCGGGCTCGTCGAAGAATCGCGGCGGCTCTTCGCGCTCGCACGCGAGGCGTCGGGCGCCGAGGGAGGCCGGCTCGCCTTTCGCGCTTACGCTGCGCTGGCTCGCGTCGCCGGATGGCGTACGGCAGGCAGGCTCGCCGCGATGTCGGACAGTCTGAGGTCGCGTTCGTGACGACGCTCAGCGTCATCATTCCTGTGTACAACCGCGCCGCGCTGCTGCGAGAGGCGATCGATTCCGTCCTCCCTGCGGCAAACGACGTCGATCTCGAGATCGTGATCGTCGACGACGCGTCGACCGACGATACGTGGGATTTCATCCGCGGACTCGAGGATCCGCGCATCCGCGCGTTCCGGCAGCAGCGCAACGGCGGGCAGTCGGCGGCGCGCAATCGCGGACTCGATGAAGCGCGCGGCGCGTACGTCAAATTTCTCGACTCCGACGATCTCCTCGACGCGGAGCATGTGAAGCTCGAGTTGCGCGCGATCGAGAGCGAGCGGGCGGACATCGTCGTGTCGGGCTGGTACAGCGAAGAAGACCGCACCTATGACGCGCCGCGCTTCACTTCGATCGTCGACGACGTTCTCGCCGGCATCGCCGTCCCGACATCGGCCGCGTTGTATGTCCGCCACCCCGACTTCCGATGGGGCTCCGGGATGAACCTTCTCGACGACTGGGATTTTTTTTGCCAGGCCGCGCTCGGCGCGTCGAAAATCGTCACCGTTCCGGGCATCGCCTACATCCTGCGCGCGCACGCCGGTCCGCGCGTCTCGCGGACTTCCATGCTCCTCAATGCGCGCGCGCATCACAACATCCTTCACAGGATCGAAGAACGCCTGGAGAAGGACGGCCGGCTCACCGACACGCGCCGCAGGCGCCTCGCGCAGTATTTCTATAAAGAGCTGCGCGTCCTCACGCTGAACGATCCACCCGCCGCTAACGCCGCGCTGCGGCACATTTTCACACTCGACCCGCATTTCCTGCCGCGCGACGAAGAACGCTCGCGCCTGATCCGCATCACGGCACGCCTTATCGGCGTGCGCGCAACGCTGCGGTTATACAGGATCGCGAAACAGGTCCTGCGATGACGAGGATCTCCGTGGTGATGACGGTCTACAACTCGGCGGCGACGCTCGTCGAGACGATGGAATCGATCCTCGGCCAGACCGAATCCGATTTCGAGCTGATCGTCGTCGACGACGGATCGAATGATGCCACGCTCCGGATGCTCGCCCGCTATGACGACGCGCGCGTGCGCATTCTTCGCAACGCCGGGAACATCGGCCTCACGCGATCCCTGATCGCAGGCTGCGCGGCTGCGCGGGGTATGTGTATCGCGCGTCACGATGCCGGCGACCGCTCCCATCCCGATCGCTTCCGAAAGCAGTGGCGGTTGCTCGACAACGACCCGCGCCTCGCGCTCGTTTCGTGCGCAACCGAGTTCGTCGGACCGAACTCCGAGTATCTTTTCACCTCGCGACCGGCCGGGATCGCGTTGCGGCCGATTGAAATGCTCGATCCTGCGGCAACCAACGGCATCGTCGCCGGACCGTCGCATCACGGCTCGGCGATGTTTCGGCGCGACGCGTACGAGCGCGCCGGCGGCTATCGTGCCGAGTGGTATTACGGACAGGACTGGGACCTCTGGTACCGGATCGGGGCGGAAGGGCTGTTTCAAAGCATCGACGAGCCGCTCTACGTCGCGCGGGTGACCCCGGACAGCATCAGCGGGTCGGCCCGCGAGGCGCAGCAGGAACTGGCGAAGCTTTCGCACGCGGCGCTCATGGCGCGCGCCCGCGGCGAATCGGACGCGGAGATCGTCTCCGCCGCCTCACGAATTCGCAAAACGCCGCCCCCCGGCCGCGCCGCTCGCGCCCGCGGCCTCTACTTCATCGGCGAAGCGCTTCGCCGCAACAGCGACCGGCGCGCCCGCGGGTACCTCGGCGCGGCGATCCGCACCGATCCGCTCCAGTGGCGCGCGTGGCTGCGTTACGCACAAACAGTGGCGATGCGATGACGTGGCTCTTTCACTTTCCATTCGAGCTGCCGCGCGGCCAGACCGCGGCGGATGTTCTGCTCGACCGCGTCCCTTCCTCCGGCACGGTCGCCTCCGTGCGACTCTCCCTCGCGCTCGCGGAACTCGGGCGCAAATGCGTCGTTCTCGATTCGACAGTCGGCGCACAATCCAGCGTCGCCGGCGGCGTCGCCATCGAAGCCGTGTCCGAAGTTGGCGCGCGTTTCCGGCGCGAAGGGCCCGATGCGATTCTCGTGCTGCCGCCGGCGAGCGCCATGAGTGTGCTGCGCTCGTCGAGCGGAGCTCGAGGGGCGGTGATCTTCTGGCTGCACAACAACCTCGCCGCCGATCTTCTCGATCGGGCGTTCGCGCTCGGTCTCACACGTGCCGTCTGTGTGTCGGATCCCGCCGCGGCGACGTACGACGCGTATCCATGGTGGGGACGAATTGAAGCGATTCCGTATTCGCTGCGCGGCGAGCTGCCGTTCGCGGCGAATGCGCCGGAAGGAAGGCGCGTCGCGTTCATCGGCGCAACCACCGAGTCCAAAGGCTTCCACCACCTGCTGGCGGCGTGGCCGTTCGTCCTCGAGCGCGTGCCCGGCGCTACGCTCGACGTGTTCGGTTCCGCCGCGCTGCACCACCCGTCAGCGGCGATGGGGAGTAGCGGCGTAATGACCGCGGAGTTCGAAGCGCGGCACTGGCGGCGCGCGGTGAACGTCCGTTTTCACGGCTCGCTGCCGCGTGCGGAGCTTTGTCGCGAGTTGCAGCGGATACGCGTGGCCGTTGTGAATCCGAATCTGACCGGAAGCACGGAGACCTTCTGTCTCTCCGCCGTGGAAGCGCAGGCCTGCGGCGTGCCGGTAATCGGCGCCGCAGCACAGGGACTCCTTGCGACGATCGCAGACGGCCGTTCGGGCCTGCTCATTCACTCCCAGGAACCGCGGGACCTCGCCGACGCGATCGTCCGGCTGCTGCTGGACGATGCGTTGCAGCGCGACCTCGCGGCAGGCGCGATTGCGCACGCGGCGCAATTTCGGTCCCCGCGTCTGGAAGCGGAGCGATGGCTCGCGATGGCCGAACGGATCCGCAGCGGAGCTCCGGCGGCGCGGCCGCGTTCACTATCCGGGAGCCTCATGGGCACATTCGGCATCGGCCGCGCGAAGCTCGCACTGAAACGGCGCCTCCGGCCGCACTCCGAGCTCCTATAACCACAGCTCGCGCCAGGCAACGTCGCCGTTCGCATCGATGTCGTGCCGCACATAACCGAAGCGCTCGAGCCGCGCATGCACGTCAGCCGGAACGATGCCTTCCGGCTGCCACTTCGGATGAACTTCGAGCATCACGCCGGGTTTCGACTGAGCGAGCGTTTGCTCGGCCCCTTCGAGCACGAACCATTCCGCCCCCTCGACGTCGATCTTCAGCAGGGCAGGGCAGAGCGACGATGTTCGCACCAGTTCGTCGATGCGCACGGTGCGAACACCGTCGCCGTCCGTGCTGCGGGATGGCCTGCATCGCCATACGGAAACGTCAGTTGCGCCACGCCGCCGTTGCCGGCCGCCGACGGAAGGACGAAGAAGCCGACGTGCGGAAACAACGCTGCGAACTCCCGGACGATGCGATGCAATTTCGGAAGCGCACGAGGATCCGGCTCCAGCAGGAGAAAGTGGTCGCCCACGTTTGCTTTCGGCGCGAGGAGCGCGCCGTACCATCCCTCGTAGGAGCCGACGAAAGAGCTGCGACATCTCGCCACTGCAACTCCGTGCGACGCCATCCCAGAAGCGAGTGTTCCTCCGAATCGGATCGGTCGCGCGGTGCACGGTGCGCAGCGCGGCGCGCGCGCCGGGAATGCGCCCGACCATCGTCCGCAGAATCCGAACGCTCATGCCGCATGTTACTCTGACCTTCCAGAGCGATGATCTTTCGCTTCCTCTCCGCCGTGTCGGCGGACGATCTGCCGCGCCTCATCGATCTCGACGAGAAGCTCCGCGAGTTTTATCGCACGGCGGAGCAGCAGGATTACTGGGAGATCGCCGAACATCACAACGTCGACTGGCGCGACGGCGGCCATCCGCAGCACGAGCGCCTGCTGGAACGGATCGGCGCGAACGACCGCGTCGCCGACTTCGGCTGCGGCAGCGCGCACGCCGCCGCGGCGCTCGGTGACCCCGGGCGCTACGTCGGCATCGACTGGGGAGAGAGTCAGCTGCGCCGGAATCGCGGGCGCTATCCGGCGGCGGCGTTCCTCCACTCCTCGCTTTATGAAACGCCGTTGCGCGACGGCGAGTGCGACTGGGCGATCTCGCTCTTCGTCCTCGAGCACACTGTCTTTCCCTTGCGCCTGCTCGACGAAATGCTGCGCGTCGTGCGTCCCGGCGGACGCGTTGCGATCATCTGTCCGCAAATGCGGCCCCATGTCATGAACTCGATGTGGGCGGGCTTCTCCGCGACCCAGAGCTTCTGGGAAAAACTCCGGCGCCGGCGCTATTTCGACGCGCTGTGGCACGCCATCGAACTACGCTTGGTCTTTCCGATCTTCTGCGCCCTGTCGGATCGCTTTTCCGGCAGGTTTCTGATCTACCCGAAGCCGCGCTGCTTCTTTGCGCCGTATACGTCCGACACCGACGCGGTGTACTGGGCCGATGAAGGAGAAGTGCACGCGTATCTCACGGCGAAGGGGTGCCGGCTCGAGTCGCCTCCCTCGCCGCGGGGCGCAGGCCTCGTGTTCGCAATCGCGCAAAAAGCCGGCGGGCCGCAATGACCGTCGTCTTTCTCTGCGGCGAGGACGAGCTCGACAAAGAGCGCCGCGGCTACGCGCGCGCCTTCGCACGCGTGGCGCCGCTGCGGTTCATCGCGCCGAGCGAGACGTGGCGCGAGCAATTGCCGGACGACGCGCGGCTCATCCTCAATCCCGACGGACGGCCGTGGCTCCCGCAGGGAATTGAACGAGTCGCAGCGCCGACCGCGGTATTTCACATCGACACCTACGTCGCGACGGAACGGCGCATTCGCTGGTCGCAGATGTACGACTATGCGTTCGTCTTCCATCCTGGTTTCGAAGCGACGTTTGCGAACGCCGGCATTCCAGGCGCGCGGCTTCTGCCGCACGCCGCGGAGCGCGACCTCTTCGATCGTCCGGAGATCGAGCGCCGATACGAGGTCGGCTGGGTAGGCCGGGCGCACAGGACGATCTATTCGGAGCGCGATCGCATCGTGGCGGCGCTTGCATCCGGTTTCCGGACGAATGACGTCGACCGTTATTACGCCGCCGAGGAAATGGCGGAGGTGTATCGAGCCTCGAAGATCGTCGTGAACGTAAGCCGCGACGATTACCCGCGCGATGCGAACATGCGCTGCTTCGAAGCCATGGCTGGCGGCGCGCTGCTCCTGACGCGCGTTCCGACGGAGCTAACGGAGCTGGGGTTCGAAGAGAACGTTCACTTCGCCGGCTACCGCGACGCCGGCGACGTGGCCGGCGTCGTCGCCGGCTGGCTGAAACGGGACGACGCACGCCGCGAAATCTCGCAGCGCGCGAGAGATCTGGTCCTGCGCGAGCATACGTATGATGCGCGCGTGGCGGCGATCCTCGAAACGACGCGCGGCGGATGCGTCGCGCCGGCACGCACATGGCCCGCCGCGGGTGTCGAAGCACTGCAGCTCGATTACCACGTCGAATACGGGGACACCGCGCGCGCGTTGGCTGCATTCCGCGCGCTCGCCGGACTCTCGCCGCTCTCGGCCTTTCGGGAGTCGTGGCGCCTCCTGCGGCTGGCCGGAAAACGATTGAAGCGCAGGCTGGGGCGATGAGGATTCTCTTCATGGCGGACGTCGCCCCCGATCCCAATCGCGGCGCCGCGGGCACGGAGGTGCAAACCGCGCAGGCTCTCCGCGCCCTCGGCCACGTCGTCGACACTGTCTGGGCCGGCGACCTCGGCCGCCGGATCGCGCACGGCAATCTGCACCTCCTCCTCGAATTGCCGCGCGCGTATGAGCGGGCCGCCGTGCGCAAACTGCGGGAGACGCGGTACGACGTCGTGCA
>Ga0134123_10001123_pt1 | contig 17564 bp, 14 predicted proteins | sample KB303_FD_96460 | JGI IMG/M metagenome (GOLD analysis project Ga0134123, IMG submission 96460) | Terrestrial soil microbial communities without Nitrogen fertilizer from Kellogg Biological Station, Michigan, USA - KB3-0-3 | ecosystem: Environmental > Terrestrial > Soil > Unclassified ...
GCGCGAATCCGATGCAGCCCGACGCGACCGACAGCGGCGCGCTGATGAGAATCTGAAAGGGGAAGAGAAAGGACATCAGCCGCCCGCCGCGCCCGAACGACTCGCGCAGAACCACATACGACCCGCCCGTCTTCGGCATCTCCCCCGCCAACTCCGCGGTCACGATGCCGTCGCAGATCGCCAGCAACCCCGCCAGCAGCCACGCCGCCATGCACCGCGCCCCGCCCATGGTCGAGAGAATGAACGGGATCGTGATGAACGGCCCGATCCCGACCATGTCGATCATGTTCAGGGAGACCCCGCGCCAGAGGCCGATGTCGCGTTTGAGGGAGGTCACTGCCGAACTATATCTGTGGACGTGCGCTGGTGAGCGGCGCGTAGCGGCTACCGCGTGGTTTCGCGCGCACCAGCCAGGAATGCAGAACGCAGAGCGCAGAAGGCAGAACGGAGAAGCCCGCCACCCTGCACGTGATCGCCGTGGGTGTGCTTCTCAATTCTGCTTTCTGCGTTCTGCCTTCTGCATTCCCGGGTCGTGCGCCGAAAACATGCGATGCACGCCGCGCGTCACGACCCACAACACGCCCTCGTCCTGCGCCGCCTCACATCCCCCGCACAATCTGATTGATCGCCGCCACAACCTTCAACGAACGCGTTGATCGTCCGACGGTGACTTCGGACAGACCGTTGGTCATCAACGCCTTCTGCCCGTGCTTCTGCCACCAGCGGCCGACGTAGACGGTCTGGCCGATGCGGCCGATCACGAGCTCGCCGGTGGCGGCGCGGCCGCGCGGGCGGGTCTCGACCACGAGCAGGTCGCCGTCGTCGATGTTGTGATCGCGCATTTCGGTACCGCGCGCGCGGAAGACGCTCTCGCCTTCCTCGACGAGAGTACGGGGGAGCGCGACGCGCTCGGTCTTCGTCTCGTCGATCGCCTGCCCCTGGCGTATCTCGCCGGCGGTCTGCACCTCGAGCCAGTCGGGCCGCTCGCGCAACACATCGCCGATGGACGTTGCGGACAGCTCGACGCGTCGCACCGGCATGCGCGGGAACGTCAGCTCCATCGCGCCGACGGCGGTCTCGGCGCCGAGGATCCCCTCGGCGCGCGCCAGGATCGCCTGAGCCCGCTCCGCTTCGTGGCGCGCTTCCCGGATCGTATCGGTCAGCAGCGGCACGTTCAGCGCGGAGACATCCTTCTCGCCGCGCTTGAGCGAAACGTCCCCGAGCTGGATCTCCGTCAGCTCGAGCACGGCTGCAACTCGCTGCAGGATATTGATCGAAACGTTCGCACCCTTCTCCAGCGCCGCGAGATGCCGGCGGCTGACTCCCGCCATTTTGGCGAGTCTGGCCTGGGTGAACCCTTTCTTCAGCCGTGCTTCGCGAACGCTTTGTCCGAGCATAGAAGGAACTTTTAGGTTACTAAGCGGATGAGAAATACGCAACACATCGCCTGTGAGCTGGTCATGGTTCAGGGGGATCCGAGAGTGCGGCGTACGCATGCTCTCTCCGTTTGAATACACGTCATGCACGACACTCTCGCACAAGGAGTGACGCAAAGACACTTTTCCACCCCATGTGGAACGCAGTCAACGGCGGGGAGGATCTAGGAACGGAAGGGTGACTGTGTGGCCGCAAGTGACGTAACGACCGTTGGTTGCGAAGTATTGTGCTCCATCAGAGCCGAATTCCCGAGGTCCGCATTGACATCTATCCTGCTCGTGACTATTATGCAACATATTGCACATGACGACGCGTCTTGAACGGTTTCTGAAGAGCCGGGGCATCAGACCGGCGCACCTCGCGAGGGAGTCGGGTTACAGCCGCCAGCATCTGCTGCGGATCCGGATGGGAAGGATGGAGCCCACCCGCAAGTGCATCGCGGCGATTGCCGCCGCCTGCCGCCGCCTCTCGAACGAGAACGTCCGGGCCTCGGACCTGTTCGATCTGGGGGAGGAGCAATAGCAGACATTGCAGCCGGTCAAGCATAGCCCCGAGCTCGATACGTTCAAAACTCGGCGGGTTGCAGTGATCGACGGCGACCGCGAGGCTGCGGAAATGCTGCACATGTTCTTCCGTCTGATGGAGCTCGAGTGCTCTCTGCTGGACCCCGTTTCGGATGTAGTTGCCACCGTTCGTAGACTCGATCCGGATGTAGTCATCCTCGATCTCGACCTTCCCGATCTACGCTCCCTGGATCTCGCACGCGAAATCCGCACGCCGATCATCTTCGTCACCGAGCTCGAATCGCGCCTCACCGTTGTCGACGCGCCCGTGCTCCGCAAGCCGCGCGACTCGTTCGAAGAGCTGTTGAAGTTGATGGAGATGGTGCTGGCGCTGGAGTGAGGCGTGTTCCGTGTTCCGGGTTCCGTGACCCGGGCCTTTTGGCCTGGACCGCACTTGAGGTGAGCCGCCCGGTTTTCGTCCAGGCGATCAGGCACGGGTCCCCGAACACGGAACACGGAACACGCTTTTGCTACGATGCCGCGCGATGAAACGCCTGCTGCCCATTGTGCTCCTCGCAACCGCCTGCGCCACCGCGCCCAAACCCGCCCCGGCACCGCCGCCGCCGAAGCCGCTCCTCGGGCAGCACGGGTTCGAGCTCTCGCAGGTCGATCGCTCGGTGAGTCCGTGCGACGACTTCTATCAATACGCGACGGGTGGCTGGCAGAAGCAGCATCCGCTGCCTGCGACGTACGCGCGGTTCGGGCGCTTCGAGGAAGTCGCGGAGCGGAATCGCGACGCGCTGCGCGCGATCCTCGAGGCTTCGGCGAAGGACGCGAAGGCCGAAAAGGGGAGCAACGCGCAGAAGGTCGGCGACTTCTGGTCCGCGTGCATGAACGAGAGCGCGATCGAGCTCCAGGGCGCGGCTCCGATCAAGTCCGACCTCGATCGCATCGACGCGATTCGCGGCATGCGGGACGTCGTCGCCGAGATTCAGCGTCAGCAGCAGAAGGGGATCGCGCCGCTGTTCCGTTTCTCCGCGCAGAACGACTTCAAGAACAGCAACATGATCATCGCCTCGGTCGGGCAGGGCGGACTCGGTCTTCCCGATCGCGACTACTACCTGCGCGACGACGAAAAATTCAAAACCACGCGCCGGCAATACGTGGACCATGTCGCCAGGATGTTCGAGCTGGCCGGCATCGACGCGACGAAAGCGGCGGCCGACGCGGAGCGCGTGCTCGCGCTCGAGACGCAGCTCGCGAAGGCCTCGATGCCGCGCGTCGAGATGCGGAAGCCCGAGAACATCTACCACATCATGCCGCTGTCCGAGCTGCAGTCGGTCGCGCCGAACCTCGACTGGACGAACTTCCTGGCATCGATCGGACTCGCCGACCTTCGCTCGCTCAACGTCGCGCAGCCGGAGTACTTCCGTGAGGCGAATCGCCTGCTCACGGACGTGCCGCTCGACGCGTGGAAGGCGTATCTCCGCTGGAACGCGATCGACGCCGCTGCGCCGCTGCTGTCGACGCCGTTCGTGAACGAGGATTTCGCGTTCCGCGGGAAGACGCTGTCGGGCCAGAAGGAAATCCAGCCGCGCTGGCAGCGCTGCGTGCGCTCGGCAGACCAGACGATCGGCGAGATCCTCGGGCAGGAGTATGTGAAGCGCGCCTTCACCCCCGAGGCGAAGCAGAAGATGAATGAGCTCATCGACAACCTCGTCGCCGCGCTGCGCGAGGACATCCCGAAGCTCACGTGGATGGGACCGGAGACGAAGCAGGCCGCGCTTGCGAAGCTCGAGGCCTTCCGGCGCCGGATCGGCTATCCCGACAAGTGGATCGACTACTCGTCGGTGGAGGTCGGACGCGACTCTTACGCGGCGAACGTGTTCGCGTCGCAGTCGTTCCGCGTGCGCCGTGCGGCAGGACGCGTCGGCAAGCCGGACGATCCGAACGAGTGGGGCTTCTTCACGCCCGCGACGGTCAACGCCGGCTACAGCCCCACGCGTAACGACATCACCTTTCCGGCGGGCATCCTCCAGCCGCCGTTCTACGATCCGAACGCGGACGAGGCATACAACTACGGCGGTATCGGCACGGTCATCGGCCATGAAATGACGCACGGCTTTGACGACCAGGGCTCGAAGTTCGACGCCGAGGGCAATCTGCGCAACTGGTGGTCGGAGGCGGACCTGAAGAATTTTCAGTCGCGCGCCGAATGCATCGCACAGCAGTACGGCGAGTTCCCGGTCGAGGAGAACCTGAAGCTGCAGGGCAACCTCGTGACCGGCGAGGCGATCGCGGACCTCGGCGGCGCGACGCTCGCGCTGCGCGCGTACGAGAAATCGCTGCAGGGCAAGCCGCGCCTCAGCCTCGACGGGTTCACTCCCGAACAGCGCTTCTTCCTCGGCTTCGCCCAGGTGTGGGGCCAGAACATGTCCGACGAGGAGGCGCGACGGCGTGCGCTCACCGACCCGCACGCACCGGGCCCCGCACGGGTCAACCTCACCGTACAGAACATGCCCGAGTTTCAGGACGCGTGGAACTGTCCGCCGGGCACGCGGATGACGCGGGAGAAGAGGTGCGGGATCTGGTAGTCCCCCGATGACGTACCCCCTCGAACCCGACGCTTCCGAAATGCGCGCGCTCGTCGACGCGGCGATGACCCGCATCATCGCGCACATCGAGTCTCTCCCCACCCAGCCCGCGAGCAATGTCGAAGGCGCGACTGAGTTTGCGCGGACGCTGATCGAGCCGCTGCCGCGGCGCGGCGAGTCGTACGAGACGCTGCTCGACTTTTTGTTCGACGAGGCGATTCCGCGGACGTTCACGGCGGCGGGGCCGGGGTATCTCGCATATGTGCCAGGTGGAGGGCTGTTCCACTCCGCGGTGGCGGACCTGATCGCGGACGCGGTCAATCGCTACGTCGGCGTCTGTGCGGCGGCGCCGGCGCTCGTACAGCTCGAGGCGAACGTCGTGCGCTGGTTCTGCGAGATCGTCGGATATCCGCGCGGCGCCGGCGGCGTGCTGACCAGTGGCGGCTCGCTCGCCGCCTTCACCGCCGTCGTCACGGCGCGGAAGGCGCTGCTCCCGGATGATTTCCTGCGCGGCACGCTCTACTGCTCGAACCAGATCCATCACTCGTTTCAGAAGGCCGCCAGCCTCGCGGGGTTTCCGTACGGAAACATCCGCGAGCTGCCCGTGGACGAGCAGTTCCGCATTCGCGTCGACGCGCTCGAGGAACAGATCGCGCGCGACCGCCGCGACGGATGGACGCCGTTCCTGATCGCCGGGAGCGCGGGCACGACCGGCACCGGCGCGGTCGACGATCTCGAGGCGCTCGCGCGCGTCGCGCGGGAGAGCGCGATGTGGTTTCACGTCGACGGCGCGTACGGCGCGCTGTTCATGCTGACGGAGCGCGGGCGCGCCGCGCTGCGCGGCATCGAACAGGCCGACTCGATCATCCTCGATCCGCACAAGACGCTGTTCCTCCCGTTCGGCACCGGCGCGGTGCTGGTGAAGGACGCGCACGCGCTTCGTCGCGCGCATTCGCTGCACGCCGACTACCTGCCGGCGATGCAGGACGAGGACGAGCTGGTCGACTTCTGCGAGATCTCGCCCGAGCTCTCGCGCGACTTCCGCGGCCTGCGCGTCTGGCTGCCGCTCAAGATGTTCGGCATCGAGCCGTTCCGCGAACAGCTCGACGAGAAGCTCGATCTGATCGAGTACGCGGTCGGCGAGCTCCGGAAAATGGACGGGATCGAGATCGTGGCCGAGCCGCAGCTGACGATCACGGCGTTTCGCGTCCGCGGCGACAACGACGCGAACCGCGAGCTGCTGGACCGCATCAACGCGCGCAAGCACGTGCTCCTCACGCCGACGACCCTGCCCGACGGCCGCTTCGTGATCCGCATCGCCATCGTCTCGCACCGCACACACCGCGACCGGGTCGACATGATGCTCGACGACGTCCGCGCTTCGCTGCGCTGAGCTCGCCAGCAACTCCTTTTTGGGCAATCCGGAAGAAGCGCCGGAAGCGGGCTTTGTTCCAGAATTCCGTCCATGCATAGAAGCGGTGCCTGCGCCGCGGCGATCTTCTTCGCCGCGACGGCGACGGCATTCTCCGCCGGGCTGGTCGACGCGGTGAATGCGCGCGACGCCGGTGCGCCCGGCTGGCGGCGGGTGCGCGTGGACATCGTCGACGGCGGCCGCGTCTCGCGCTCGTTCCTCGTCGTCAATCTCTGGCGGCGCGACGGCGTCGAGAGCCGGATGCTGTTTCTGCTCGAAGCCCCCGAGGGACTCGCGGGCACGAGCTATCTCGAGATCGAACGAGCCGGAGCCGGTGATGCCGGTGAGCTGGAGGTGTTCCTCAGCCTGCCGACGAGCGGCGGCCGCGTTCTGACGATCCGCGAAGAAGATCTCGGCGATGGTCTCCTCGGATCGGACTTCACGTACGCCGATCTGCGCATGCTGCTGCCGCGCAGCGGCGTCACGTGGAAGTCCGCCGGCGCGTCGCGCCTCGAGGGCCGCGCGGTGACGATGCTCGACGGCGTCGCGCACCCCGGCGCCCCGGTGCCCTGGCAGCGCGCGCGATTCTACATCGATCCATCGATCGCGTTCGTGGTCGGCGTCGACTATTTCGCCGGTTCATCAGCGGCTCCGGTGAAGCGGATGCGCGTCGAGCGCATGCGGCGGATCGACGGCGTCTGGACCGCCGAGGAGATGACCATGACCGCGGCGGGAGGACGGCTGACGCGCATCACCCTCCTCGAAGCCCGCTTTCATCAGCCGCATGCGAATGCCGCGGCATTCGAGCCCGCCGCGCTGCCGAACGTGCGCGCGATGATCGGAGGTGCGCCATGAAGCGCACCGCCATTGCCTGCGCGCTCCTCGTCTGCGCCATCCACGGCGTATCGCAGGTCGTGGTCTCGGACGCCGATCCGAACGGCGTGTCTGTTCCGTACGCCGCGGAGCACCTCACGCACGAAACGGCGGAGTGGCTTCGCGCCAACGATCCCTTCCTCCTCTACCAGCTCGGACGCGATCTCGTGAACCGCGTGCACGCCCGCGCCGCCGGCGCGCTCGATCGTCCCGGTGAGATGAGCGTGCCGCTGTACGCGGGCGACACCGCGAAGGACGCGTCGCGCGTCCGCTTCTCGCGCGATCACACCTCGAGCTGCGGGTTCTGTCATTCGATGCCCGCGCGCGAGCCGGGCGCGGGACAGACGATCCCGTCGACCAGCGCGATGGGGCGGAACACGACGCACTTCTATGGGGCGGGCCTCGTCGAGATGATCGGCGAAGAAGTGCGGCAGCGCATACTCGCCATCGCCGACCGCGACGGCGACGGCTTCGTCTCGCGCGCCGAAGCGGAGCGCGCGGGCCGTGTCGCGATCGCACCCGCACCCGGCGCGCCGCCCATCGACTTCGGCTCGTTCGCGCCCGACCGCCGCGGCGTGCCGCAGCTGAATCCCGCGATCCGGGTCTGGTATGTCGACGCGCACGGCCGTCCGCTTCGCGCCGCGCGCAGCCTGGACGCCCCGGGCGTCGCGGCGTTCGACTTCGCGCTGCAGCCGTTCGGGTGGGGCCGCGGCAGGCGCACGCATGCCGACGGGCTCGTGACTTCGGAGGGAGGCGAGGCGGCGACGATCCGCGAGATCGTCTCGCTCGCGGCCGATGTCCATCTCGGCATCGAGAGCGCCGATCCGCTGCAGCAGGCGGAGGGCGGATTCGGCGTCGCGCGCGTCTCGCTGTCGGGTGCGCGCCAGTTCGATTTCGGTCAGGCGCGCGGTCGAACGGCCGAGCTGTCCGTCGGCGACCTCGACGCGATCGAGCACTACGTCCTGCACGCCCCGCCGCCGGCGGTGCGAGAGACCGCCGCCGGCAAACGCGGACGCGCTGTGCTGCGCGAGACCGGCTGCACGCGCTGTCATGTCGAGGCGTGGCGCATCGCCAACGACCGGCGGCTGTTCCGCATCGAGCCGTTCGTCATCGCCGATGACGCCGGATTGCCGCAGATCGCTGCGCGGCTCGTGCGTACGGCGAAGAAGGCATTTGTTGCGGACGGTGTCTTCTCCGATTTCCGGCAGTGGGACATCGGTCCGGCATTTCACGAGCGGCGATACGACGGATCGCTGCAGAAGGAACATCGCACGGCGCCGTTGTGGGGCGCCGGCTCCACGCGGCCCTACGGACACGACGGGCGCTTCGATACGCTCGACGACGCGATCCGCGCGCACGGCGGCGCGGCGCAGCGCGAGCGCGACCGCTACGACGCACTGCCGGAGCAGCGCCGCGAGCAACTCCTCGCGTTTCTCGAGTCGCTCGTGCTCTGGCCGACGGACGAAGTTCCGGCCGACATCGACGGCGACGGCGTGCTCTCCGACGACTACATGCTCGCCGGGCAGCATGTCGGCCCCGAGCGGTTCGACGCGCGTTTCCTCTTCGCCGTCGCGCCGGAGTACCGCGTGCTGTGGGACGCGACGGATACGGCGGGGCGATGGCGGCGGCTCGCGCTGATCGAGAACGTGCGCGAGGCGTATCGCCTCGGAGGTACGCGATGAGACGCGCGGCGCTGGTCAGCATCGCGCTCGCTCTGCCGCTCCTCGCGCAGCTCGCGATCCGCCCGGACGATCCGAGCGGACTCTCGATCCGCGTGCCGCGCGTGCAGATCCTGCACGCGAGCTCGCCCGGCGTGCCTGGGACGTCGATGGATCTGCAGCAGCGCGACCCCTGGCTCGCGTACGCGCTCGGGCGCGACTACTTCCAGCGCGAGTGGACTGCGGACGACGCGGTGTTCGCGCGCCGCGGCGCGAGCGCGGTCGCGGGCGCGGCGAACAGCTGCGCGCTCTGCCACAACCTGCCGTTCCGCGCGCCGGGCTACGGCGGAAACACGCCCGATCCGGCGGGGTTCGGCCGCAACGCGCCGCATCTCTTCGGCATCGGTCTGCTGGAGACGCTCGCGATCCAGATCCGGGCGGAGATCGTGTCGCGGTTCGACGTGAACCGGAACGGGTTCCTCGATCATCCGGCGGAAACGCGCGGCCATCGCGCGATCGTCGACGCGGGCGGCGTGGACGTCGACTTCGGCGCGCTGGACGATGCGAACGGCGACGGCTTCCCCGATCTCAACGGCGTGCTTCGTCCCATGATGGTCGATGCCGCGGGCCGCGTCGTCGAGCCGGACGGCGAGCTCACCGCCGATCTCCGCGATCCGCGCGTCGCCGGCTACGACTTCTACGCCGGTTTTCTGGGTGCGTCGTTCTCCGATCACCAGCTGCCGACCGTTCGTCTCTTCACCATCGGCGTGATGGAGACGCTGATGGGGATTCCGTCCGTCGATCCCACCGTGGCGAACGGCCGCGGCAACGGGTGGAGCCAGACCTCCATCGCCGGCGCGCCGCAGCTCGCGTTCCCCGTCGCCCTGGAGGCGGCCGACTGCGCGCGCCCGCATTTCGTCAGCGAGGGAGAGCTCGACGTCATCGAGTGGTATCTGATGAACCATCCGCCGCCGGCCGCGCGCGCGACGCCGGCGGTCGCGCGGCGCGGGCGCGACCGGATGCGGCAGTTCGGCTGCACGGCGTGCCACGTCGCGGACTGGCGGATTGCGAAGCGCGATGACGCGCGCGGATTCCCGGGCGACCGGCGTTTCTTCCGTCTCGACGTGCAGTGGCGCGCGCAGGGATTCGAGGCGCGGGTGGTGCCGCTCGCAAACGCGAGCTGTGACGCCGATGGAGCGCAGCACTTCGTCCCGAGGCGCGACGCGTTCACGGTCTCGGACGTCTTCACCGATCTCCGCCATCACGATGTCGGCTCGCGATTTCACGAATACCAGATCGAGCGGGGGCGGCTCGTGGTGACGAAGTCGTTCCGCACGCCGGCGCTGTGGGGCGTCGGCTCGACCGCGCCGTACGGGCACGACGGCCGCAGCCCGACGCTCGACGACGTCATTCGCCGCCACGACGGCGACGCGGGCGACGCCGCGTACGCCTATCGCCACGCACCGGAGCGCGAGCGGCGCGAACTGCTCTCGTTTCTGCAGTCGCTCGTCCTTTATTCGCCCGATCTGCTTCCGGCGGATCTCGACGGAGACGGCCGCATCGCCGCTTCGTTCCGCCGCGACGGCCGCGATCTCGGGCCGGAACGGTTCCAGCCGGAACTGCTCTTCGCCGCCGCGCCGCGATATCGCGGCTGGACGAAGTCGCCGGAAGGAGAGCCGTACTTTTCGTTTGCCCTCGAAAACGTGCAGGAGTCCTGGGCCCGGGACGCCGTGGCGCTCGCGGATCGCGATCGCAACGGCGTTCCGGACCTCGTGAAGTGTTCCCCGGTGATCGATCAACAAGGAGGACGTCATGAAGAAACTACTGGTTCTCGGTCTATGTCTGGCATTCGCGGGGGCGGGATGGTACGCGACGCGGGCCGTCGCGGACTCGAGCGCGATCGTGCTCACGAAAGCGCAGGTCAACGAGCAGCGAGTGAAGAGTCTCGTCGACGAGATGAAGAGCGCTGACCTCGACTCTCTCAAGCCGCTCGAGATGCCGCCGCTCATGCTTCCCGAACCGGGCGTCGACGTCATGCGCGTGCGGCTCGAGGAAACGTACGACGTCGAAGGAGTCGGGCGCGACACGGTGCAGCTGAAGGGATGGATCGCCGTTCGCCACGACAACACGCGTCCCGCCGAAGGCGAGCACGAGCTGACGTGGAACAGCGCGATCACCGACACCGAGTTCGTGGCCATGAAGCTGGACGGCGTCAGCAAAATCTTCGGACGCGTCGAGGTCACGCTCGACACGACGACTCCGTCCATCGGCCAGGTCGGCAAGCTCTGTCTGCCGTTCGCGGTCGGCTCGAGCCTCGATGCCGCGTACATGCCGCATCGCACGCTGTTCAAGATCGATGAAGTGGCGGCGAACCGCCCGCAGGGAAGTCCGTACGAGCTGGTGCAGAGCAAGCCTCCCGCGACGACGACGACGCTCGTGACGGGCGACAGGGCGAAGCCCGTCGAGGCGATCATCGACGGCGTGATCCGCGCGATCTCGGCGAAGGATCCGAAGGCGATGATGAGGTACTACTCGCCGTCGGGAAACAACCTGTTCTTCGGCCAGACGAAAGCCGGCGTCGTCCGCGGCGGCGATGCGTACGTGCGCGAGCTCGGAAAGGTGTTCGCCAACATCAAGTCGATCGAGGTGAAGCGCAACGAGATCCAGGTCCGCACCTCGGGCAATCTCGCCGTCGCCGCGGTCACGGGCGTGAACAACGTCGTGAACAGCGCGGGGCAGAGCGGCTCGAGTCCGTGGCGCTGGACCGTGGAGCTGGAGCGGGGATCGGGCGGCGGCTGGCAGATCACGCACGACCACCTTTCGTTCTTCGAAGATCCGAACAGTCCGATCGAGCGGCAGCAGGTCAGCGCTCTCGCGGCGCGCGGGGCGTGCTGCCTCGCGGCGATCTCGGCGAACGTGGCGATGCTCGATCTGAAACTGCAGATGCGCACCGCCGAGGCGCTGCAGTGGTATTCGGAAGTGGAGACGATCCCGCCGGTCGGACGCACCGCGTCGGTCAGCGCGACGCCGGTGCCGCTGGTCTCGAACGGGCGGCAGGTCGGCACGCTCACGCACGGCACGGTGAACTTCCGCGAAGTCGTGCGCCACGTTCCGCTGATCGACGTCACGCGGCCCGAGCTGCGCGTGGCCTCGATCCGCGTTCCCACGGCCGGTGGCAGCCGGTGAGTCCGGCGAGAGCCGCCTCGTCCGCTTCAGCGTCACGCACCCCTGGCGCGTGATCCTGCTGATCGCGGCGGCGGCGGCTCTCGCATGCTGCTTCATTCCGCGCATCGAGCTGCGTCTCGATGCGCGGACCCTCGTCCCCGACGGACATCCCTCGCTGCGCGCGGGCCGCGCCGCGGCGGAGCGCTTTCATCGCCGCGACGTCGTCATCGCCGGCGTGCAGGCGCCCGATGTGCTCGCGCCGGCGGCGCTCGCGGAGGTCACGCGCGTCACCCGCGAGCTCGAGTCGCGGCCGGAGATCGATCCGGATTCCATCGTGAGCCTCGCGACGTGGCCGGTCATGGACGGCGGCGGCCGCGTCGCGAGTCTCACGCGCGCGGATCCCGCGGACGTGCGGCGCATCGCGGACGACCTCGGGCTGCGCGACGGCGTCCTCGTCTCCGCCGACGGCCGGACGACGGTGGTCTTTGCCGAAGTCCGTCCCGGCGCCGACCGATACGCACTCCTCGAATTCTTCCGCGGCAGACTCGCCACCGGAACCGCGCTCGCCCAGGCGACGCTCGGCCGGTCTGTCGCGAGCGATCTGCTGCGGATGGTGCCGGCGGTATTGCTCGTGATCGCGCTGGTGCTCGGCATCGCGTTCCGCCGCGCCGCGCCCGCCTTTCTCTCCCTCGCCGAGATCGGCGTGAGCCTCGTGCTGACCGCGGGCGTGATGGGCGTCTTCCGCGCTTCGCTCTTCGTCACCACGCTGGTCCTGCCGATCGTGCTCATCGCGGTCGGCGTCTCGGATGACGTGCACGCGCTGCGGCACTTCTACGCGTTCCGGCGCGGCGGATCCGCGGCGGACCGGATCACCGCGGCCTTCACCGAAATCCTGCCCGCCGTGCGCCTCACCGCGCTGACGACGATCGCGGGCCTGCTCTCGCTCGCCCTCACGCCGCTGCAGCCGATGCGCGTCTTCGGCATTCACGGCTCCGTCGCCATCGCCTTCTCGACGCTGATGACGTTCACGCTCCTGCCCGCGATGCTGGTCCTCATCGGAGCGCCCGTGCCCTCGCCGCGGGCGGAAGCTGCATACCTCCGCATCGGCCGCCGCGACGGCATCGTTCCGATGGTGCTGTTCCTCGCGGCCATCGCGGCATCAGTCGCGATTCTGCCGCGGCTGCGCATCGACGACGACTGGATCGGCAACATCCCGCCGCACAGCGGTGTCGCGCGCTCGGATGCGATTCTCAATCGCGCGATGGCCGGCACGACGACCGTCGATCTCGAGATCGACGGCGGGCGCGACGGTCTCCTCAATCCGGCGGCGCTCGTGCGGATGGGACGCCTCGCCGAGGCGCTGCGCGCGACGCATGGCGTCGGCGCCGTCACCTCGGTGTTCGACGACGTCTGCAGGATTCAGGCATCGCTGCGCGGCAGGCGGTTTGCGGACGTCCGCGGCGCGCTGTTGCGCGGCACGATGACGCTCACGCGCGCGGACGTAACGCAGTCGATGTTCCTGCTTTCCTCGCTGCGCCGCCCGCGCCTGGACCGCCGGGTCGACTCGTCCTTTCGGCACGCGCGGATGACGCTCTTCGTCCGCGACGCAGATTACCGGACGCTCGCGCCGATCCTCGCGGCGGCGGAGCGGAGCGGCGCTGCGCTGTTCGGCGCGGGCGCGGTCACGCCGTTCGGCGACGGATGGGTGAGCCAGCAGACGGTGCGGATTCTTGTCGAAGGGCAGATGCGCGGAATCCCGTTCGCGGTGCTGGTGGACCTGCTCCTGCTCACATTGTTCCTCCGCTCGCTGCGCGGCGCGGTCGCGGTGGTGACGCCGGTCGTCGCCGCGAGCATCTTCGTGCTCGCGCTCTTCGCCGCGACGAACACGCCGCTCGGCATCGCCGCCTCGATGTTCACCGGAATCGCGCTCGGCATCGGCACCGACTTCGCCATTCACCTCGTGTGCGCGGCGAGGCGCGGCGATCCGCCGGCAGTCGCGGCCGGATCGGTTCTGGTCAGCGCGGCGCCGATGGTGCTCGGCTTCAGCGTGCTGTTTCTCTCGGCGATCCCGACGACGATCCGCATGGCCGCGTCGATCACGGCCGCGATCGCGGCCTGCGCGATCAACGCGCTGATCGTGGTGCCGTCGCCTGCCCGCTCTGCAGCACCATTCGCTGCACGATCAGAAACGGCAGCGCGAGATTGATCGGCGGGTCGGTCACCCGCGGCGGCCGGAGCGCGAGCCGCACGTCGCTGCACGGCGCGGCGACTGCGGCGCCGGCGCTGCCGCGCAGCGTCTGTTCGTTCAGGAGGAAGTCGAGAGGATGCTCGCGCCACGGAATGCCGACGGCGAGCACGTGATGCCGGCCGCGCGGAACGGCGCCGACGGTGAATTCGCCCGGGGCGGTGAGGACGCCGCAGGCGAGGGGAGCGGTCACCGGCAGCGGCCTCGGAAAGAGACCGACGAAGATCAGGCCGGCGAAGTCCGGCGGCGCGGAGACGATGCCGCGGACGCCGGGAGCGCTCGCATCGACGCCGAAGGTGCCGTCATCGACGCGGAGCCAGTCGGACCACGGGCGGTCGAGCGCGTCCGCGAGCTCGCGCAGTTTCGCGGGCGAGAGTCCGAACGTCCGCGTGAACTTCGTCACGAACGAGCCGAGGCTCGCGTAGCCGACGTCGAAGCAGATGTCGGTCACGCTGCGCCGCGTCGTGAGTAGCAGGCGGCTGGCCGCCTGCAGACGCAGCGCGGTCTGGAACCGGCGCGGCGAGAGCCCGGTCACTGCGCGGAAGAGGCGATCGAAGTGGAAGCGGCTGACGGAGGCGATGCGCGCCATCGCGGCGAGATCGAGCGGCCGGCCGGGGCGCTCGGCCATGCGCCGCACCACCGCGGCGACCGCGCTCTCGTGCGCGCGCGTGGTCGCGTCGCGATGCAGCGAAGGAACGAGCGAGTCGATCGCGGGCGCGGCTCCGCTCATGCCGCCTCCTCCCGATACGGCCGCAGCGCCTCGCGTAACTCCTCGGGGACGGGCGCGGGCGCGCTCGCGCGGAGGCACGCGATCTCCTGCTCGCCGCGCGCGACAACGGTCTCCCGGCCGTCGTTGCCGGCTTTCACATAGGTGAAACGCAACGTGAGGCCACTCGGCTTCAGCGCGGCGAGCGACATTCGCACGATCACGTGATCGAACGAAAGCAGCTCCTCCTCGTACTCGCACGACACGCGCACCGTCGCGAGCTTCAGGCCGCCGTTGATCTCGTCGAGCACGCCCGGCGCGTAGTCGCGCAGGAACATCTCGCGGCAGCGTCCCTGCCACGCGAGGTAGTGCACGTAATAGACGTTGCCGATCAGGTTCGTCTCCTGAAAGCCGACGACGTGGTGATACTCGTAGTACTTCATCCCTGCGTGTACCCCTCGGACGCGAGGCGCTGGCCGGACATCGTGTAGTCGCCGAGATCGCCGACGCCCGACGCGTCGACCCAGGTCGTGTAGAAGTTGAAGAGCGCGCAGACGGTGACGGCGTCGTAGATCGCCTCGTCGCTCCAGCCGGCGGCGCGCACGGCGTCGACGTCTTCGCGCGTGACCGTCGCCGCGTTGCGCGCCGCCTTTTCGATCAGCACGAGAAGCTCCGCGAATTTCGCGTCGATCGGCGCGCTGCGGTAGTCGTCGAGGACGGCCTGCACCATGCTCGGGTCTCCGAGGAGCTGCGCCGCGACCGCGGCGTGCGAGCCGGTTCAGAACACGCAGTCGCGGTTGCGCGACGTGAACGCCGCGATCAGCTCGCGCTGTCCCGGCGAGAGCGGCGACGGACCGCGCATCACTTCCTGCGTGAACATCGCCAGGAACTTCGTCCGCTCCGGCTTGAAATTGAACAGATGCAGGATCTGCGGGACGGCGATCCCCGCCGCGGTCATCGCCTCAGCGGCGAATCCCCATGGACTCTGGCTGTGGTGGTGCTGGACCTGGGTGAGGTACATCGTGCTCATGCTCGCTGCTCCTTTGCGACCGCGACGATTCTGTCACGCATGACATAAGTGTCGATCCGATGGGCCCCGGAACGGAAGGTCACCCGGCCGTGGCGCCCGCAGGCATCGAAGACGAGCGGCACCCGCGCGTCGCCGGCCAGCTTCTTCATCGACTCGCGCGCCGACCAGACGCGTGCCGCGGCGAAGTTGTGCGCGTCGCCCGAGAGGCGCGCGCAGAGATCGGTCAGCGCCCCGTCCGGCGCGACCAGCTCATCCCACGGCTGGCCGTCGACGGTCTGCACGTCGCAGCCGACCGGCTGCTCGTGCGCGACGGCGAGCGTGAGCTCGCGGTCGTTCGAAGCGGAGACGTGTGCATCCTCCAGCAGCGGCTTACCGTCGGCGCGGCGGACGGGAAGGCGCGGCGATCGCGCGGCACGCTGCATGGCGGCGTCGCTCGTCGTATCGGCGGCGACGTCGACGCGCACGTCGAGCTCGCGCTCGAGGAACGGGCCCCAGAGCGCGGGCGCGAGATCGTCGACGCGCTCGCGGCGGGCGACGATCTGCAGCCGCAGCCCGCGCCAGCGCTCGAAGAGCCGTCCGTCGGGCGCGGCGAGGTCGACGTCGTACGTGAAGCCGTCCTCGCTGCGCGCGGTCTCGCGCGCGACCACGATGGCGTCGCCTTCCACACGCGCGTAGAGCTCGATCGCCTCGATGCCGAACGGCAGCACCGTCGCCTGCGGAACGCAGCCCTGCAGCGCGTGGATCGCGGCGTCGCGGATCATCGCGTCGCCGAGGAGCAGCTCCTGCGGCAGGTATTTGTGGAACAGCGGCTCGGCGCAGGATGAAAGCTCCGCCACGCACTCGGTCGCGGTGAGGACGCGATAACGCCGGACGCGGCGGAAGCGGCCGTCGTGGAAGAGCAGCGGTCCGTAGAGATCGCGCGCGGGGTCGAGGTCGACGCTGCCGCCGGGGATGTCGATGCAGGGAACTGCCGCTGCTTCGGCGCCGAAGGAGAGTCGCGCGCGGAAGTGGTCGAGCCCGAACTGCGTCTCGGACGAGCGGAGGACGACGTCGACGCCGTCGCCGCGGACGAGCGAGGCCACGCGCAGCGTCGACGCGGAGACGGGATGCAGCAGCTCGATGCCGGTGATGCGCTGCGGCATCGCGCCCGCGACCGTCCGCGCGACCTGCACCATCGCTTCGAGCCCCACGACCGCCGGCAGCAGCGGCTCGCCGGCGAACGCGTGGTCCGCCAGATACGGATCGCTGCGCGCCGACAGCTCGGCGTCGGCGATGAGCTCGACGCCGGGAATCGAGACGCGCGTCTGTTCGAGGAAGCGGAGCAGCGGCGGCGGCGCGTCGTCGAAGCGAAGCGTCGGCGGATCGCCCAAACGGCCGCAGGCGATGACGCTCGCGGCGGGCGGCGCGGCGGCGAGCTGCATCGCCAGCCGCACTGCCTCGTCCGGAGCGACGGGCGTGATGCCCTGGCGGCGCAGCAGCTCCATCGTGCCGAGACGCTCGCCCATGCCCATGCCCGACCAGACGCTCCATTCGATGCAGAGCGCGCGGCAATGCGGATGCGCCGCGCCGAACGCCGCGGTCTCGCGCGCGAGCCACTCGTTCGCGAACGCGTAGTGCGCCTCGCCGCGCATGCCGGTGCGGGCGATGACGGAGCCGAGCGTGATCAGCAGCTTCAGCGAATTTGCATCGACCGCGGCCAGGACATTGCGCAAGCCGTCGATTTTGGGCGAGACGGCGGCGCGGAACGAATTCTCGTCGAGCGCATCCAGCAGCGCCGGCGCGTTCGAGCCCGCGGCGTGAAGAATCGCGGTGACGCCGTCGAAGTGCGGCAACGGTTTGGTGACGTCGGCCACGACGTAGTCGAAACGGATCTTCGCGGCGGCCAGGCGATTGATGTTCGTGCGCAGCTCGTCATCATCTTTCGACCGGCCGAGGAGGATCA
>Ga0134123_10001124_pt1 | contig 17563 bp, 17 predicted proteins | sample KB303_FD_96460 | JGI IMG/M metagenome (GOLD analysis project Ga0134123, IMG submission 96460) | Terrestrial soil microbial communities without Nitrogen fertilizer from Kellogg Biological Station, Michigan, USA - KB3-0-3 | ecosystem: Environmental > Terrestrial > Soil > Unclassified ...
CGTCGCCCTCGCCGAGCTGCGCGCCGGCGAGGTGGTGCTCGACCTCGGCTCGGGCGGCGGCCTCGACGTGCTGCTCTCGGCGCGGCGCGTCGGGCCGACCGGCAAGGCCTACGGCCTCGACATGACCGACGAGATGCTGGCGCTGGCGCGCCGCCACCAGGCCGAGGCGGGCGTCGAGAACGTCGAGTTCCTCAAGGGGCAGCTCGAGGCGGTGCCGCTGCCGGACGCCAGCGTCGACGTGGTGCTGTCGAACTGCGTCGTCAACCTCTCGACCGACAAGGACCGCGTCTTCGCCGAGGCGTTCCGCGTGTTGCGCCCGGGCGGCCGGCTGGCGATCGCCGACATCGTCGTCGAAGGCGAGGTGCCGGCGGCGCTCCGGCGCGCCATCGAGCTGTGGAGCGGCTGCCTCGCCGGGGCGCTCGAGGTGGAGGAGGCGCGCGGCAAGCTCGCGGCGGCTGGCTTCGAGGAGGTCGACATCGAGATCACGCGCACGTACGGACCGGAGGCGCTGGGCGAGGCGGGGCTGAGGCTGCTGGCGGAGCTCGGCATCGATCCGGCGAAGGTGCCGGGGCGGTTCGCTTCGGCCTTCGTGCGAGGCAGCAAGCCGGCGTGAGCCTGCGTCGATGGGGGAGGAGGTGCGTTTCGGCGATATCGTTCCTCGAGCGCCGATGCCGAACCTCCTCCTCCAAGACGTCGACTACCAGGCCACGACTTCGCACCGCGGCACCTGGCGCCGCTACCTCCACCCCAACGGCAACCTCTACGCGGAGTTCACCTCCACCGCCACCGTGCTCGGCCTGCCGCTCGTGCACTACACGCGCGGCATCTCGCCAGAGACGGGCAGGTTCACGACGGCTCGCGGGTTCGTGGCGGTCGGCCGGCGCGCCGTCGGCGTCATCGCCGTCGGCCGCATGGCCGCCGGCATCGTCGCCGTCGGCCAGCTCTGCGTCGGCGTCGTCGGCTTCGGACAGGCGGCCATCGGGCTCGCCGTCATCGCCCAGATCGCGCTCGGCATCGGTTTCGCCATCGGCCAACTCACCACCGGCTTCGTCTGCATCGCCCAGCTGGGGGTCGGCAACTGGGTGCTCGGCCAAGTCGGCGTCGGCACTCACGTCTGGTCGATGCGGGTCAAGGACCCGGCGGCGATCGACTTCTTTCGTTCGTTCGCGGACGCGGCGGGCTGGAGGTGGTGATGGACGCGAGCTTCCTCCTCTACGGCGCCTACGGCTACACGGGCGAGCTCATCGCGCGCGAGGCGGCGGCGCGGGGTTTGCGGCCACTGCTGGCGGGCCGCGACGCGGCGCGCCTTGCGTCGCTGGCGGCGGAGCTGGGGCTGTCTTCGCGGGCGTTCGATCTTGCGGACCGCGCGGCACTCGAATCGGCGCTGGCGACGGTGCCCGCGGTGCTGCACTGTGCCGGGCCGTTCGTGCACACCTACCGGCCGATGGTCGACGCGTGCCTCGAGCGAGGCGTGTCGTACCTCGACATCACGGGCGAGGCCGACGTCTACCTCGCCCTGGCCAACCTCAGCGATCGTGCGGCGTCGCGCGGCGTCACACTCCTGCCCGGCGTGGGCTTCGACGTGGCGCCGTCGGACTCGTTGGCGGCGCACCTCAAGCGCCGGCTGCCCACCGCGACTCACCTCACGCTCGCCTTCCGCACCGACGCCGGGCCGTCGCGCGGCACGGCGCAGACGATGGCCGAGCACGCGCACGAGGGCGGGCTGGTGCGCCGCGACGGCAAGCTCACTCGCGTGCCGGTGGCGTGGAAGACGCGCGCGATCGACTTCGGTGACGGACCGCAGCCGACGGTGACGATCCCGTGGGGCGACGTGGTGACGTCGTGGTACAGCGCCGGCGTCCCCAACGTCGAGGTCTACATGACCATGCCCGAGGCGGTGATCCGGCGGCTGCGCCGCGGGCGTGCGCTGGTCGGCCTGCTCAAGGTGCCGTTCGTCCGCCGGATCGCGGCGGCGCGAGCGCGACGGCGGCCCGCGGGGCCGTCGGCACAGAAGCTGGAGCGCGGCGAGACGCGGTTGTGGGGAGAGGTCCGCGACGGCGCCGGCAACGTTGCGGTGTCGCGGCTGCGCGGCCCGCAGGCCTACCGCTGGACGGTGCTCACCGCGCTCGTCGCCGTCGACCGCGTGTGCGCCGGCGAAGCGCCGCGTGGCTTCACCACCTTCGCGGCGGCGTTCGGGCCGGACTTCGTGCTTGGGCCGGGCGTCGAACGCGAGGATCTGCCGGCTTTCTAGCTACCGCTCGCCGATCGCGTAGTCGACCTGCGCGCGGAAGCGCGCGCGGTCCGCATCGAAAGCACTCCGCGCGATCACCGCGTCGAGGCCGGGCGCGAACGGTTCCGCACGGTCGAGCGCGAGGACGCCGTCGAGGTGATCGAGCTCGTGCTGGAGCAGCTCGGCAAGCGCGCGCGGCACCCGCTCCCACGCGCGCTCGACGCCGTCGCCGTCGCGGAAGCGCAGCGACACCGAGGCGTGACGGCGCACGCGCACGAGCAGCCACGGGAAGCTCATGCAGTCGTCCCAGAGCGTGAAGGTCTCCACGCTCTGCCAGGTGAGCTCGGGGTCGATCAGCAGCAGCGGGCCGCGGCCGCCGTCGGGATAGGCCGCGACACCCAGATCCATCGCCACCATGCGGCGCAGTACCCCGATTTGCGGCGCCGCGATGGCGCGGCCGAATCCACGCGCGGCACGGAAGGTGGCAAGTGTCGCCTGCAGCCGCACCGCGTCCGCGTCGAGCTGCGCGCGCTCGCTCGCCGCGAGCGCGTCGAGCGGTCCGACCGGGGCGCAAACCGCGCGTAGCGCCGGGTGGCCGAGCTCGAGCACGGGTGCTGCGGCCGTCATCGTCGGCATTGTAGGGCGGTGCCGCGGCACCTCCGCGCACGCGACACACGACCGAGACTCGCGGCGACTTCGTCCGCGGTTGCCGCCTCCACCTCGCGGTAGGCTCGCTCTTCGATGAATCTCTGGGACCTGCTCTGCGTCGCCCGCAGCCGTGACCTCGCGGCACCAGCGCTGCAGCTGCCTGACGGCCGCACCTACACACATGCTGAGTTGCACGCCGCAGCGGAGCATTGGGCAGCGATGCTGCTCGCCCGCGGCGTCGAAGCAGGGGAGCGGGTGGCGCTGTGGCTAGGCAACCGCGAGGAGACGGTGCTCGCCTACCTCGCGGCGCTACGCCTCGGCGCGGTGGCCGTCCCGCTCAATCTCGCCTACCGCCGCGGCGAGCTCGCCCACGTGCTCGCCGACGCCACGCCGCGCCTACTGCTCACCGACCGCGAGCAGCTAGCGATACTCGAGGAGATCGGCCGCGACGTCCTAAGCGACGTGCCGCTCGCGCTGGTTGAAGATCTAGCTGAGGAAGTTGCGACAAGATTGGTGGCTGGTGGAAGCCACGAGGTGGGGCGCGCCGGGGGGAGGGCTCCCGCCCGCGCGCAGCGTCCTCGCGAGCACGGACGGGATACCCCCCGGCAGGCGGGGCCCCACCTCGGGCCCCGCTCCGCCGACCAGCAACCGCCCGCTGTGCCGTCGCCACCACCCCCCTCCAACATCGGTGGCGACGACCTCGCCATGCTGCTCTACACCTCCGGCACCACCGGCCGCAGCAAAGGCGCCATGCTCACCCACAACAACCTGCTCGCCACCGTCACCGGCCTGATGGCAGCGTGGGCCTGGGAACCCGGCGATCGCCTTCTCCTGACGCTGCCGATCTTCCACACCCACGGCCTCGTGGTCGGCCTCTTCACCGCGCTCTGCGCCGGCGCCTCGGTACGGCTGCGCCGCCGCTTCGACGCCGCCGCGGTGATCGCCGAGCTCGCAGCCGGCGATGCGACGCTCTTCTTCGGCGTGCCGACCATGTACGTGCGGCTCGTCGAGGCGCTGCAGGCCGAAGGCGCAGGCGCCGGCGAGCGTCTGCGCGGCGTGCGCCTCTTCTGCTGCGGCAGCGCGCCGCTCTCGCCCGAGACCTTCCACGGCTTCGAAGCGGCGACCGGCCACTCGATCCTCGAGCGCTACGGCATGACCGAGACCGGCATGCTGCTCTCGAACCCCTACGCCGGAGAGCGCCTGCCCGGCACCGTCGGCACGCCGCTCCCCGGCGTCTCCCTCCGCATCGTCGACCGCGACGACAACGACCTCCCGGCCGGCGAAGAGGGCGAGCTGCTGGTGCGCGGCAGCAACGTCTTCGCCGGCTACTGGCGCGACGCCGCAAAGACCGCCGAGAGCTTCGCGGTCGACGGTGAGGGCAACCGCTGGTTCCGCACCGGCGACCTCGGCCGCGTCGACCCCGCGACCGGCCACGTCACGCTCCTCGGTCGCGGCCGCGAGCTCATCCTGCGCGGCGGTTTCAACGTCTACCCCCGCGAGGTCGAGGAAGTGCTCGAGCTCCACCCCGCCGTACGCGAGGCGGCGGTGGTCGGCCGCCCACACCGCGAGTGGGGCGAGGTGCCGGTTGCCTTCCTCGTCGTCGAGGTCGAGGTCGACGAAGCGGCGCTTCTCGCCCACTGCTCGGTGGAGCTCGCGCGCTTCAAGGTCCCGGTCGAGTTCCGCTACTTGGAAGCGCTGCCGCGCAACGCTCTGGGTAAAGTTCAAAAGCACCTCCTGCCGCCGTAATCGCACCTGACGCCAAAGGAGACAGCCATGGCACGTCGACGTTCTCGCAAGCGCTTGATCCTGGTGGGGATTCCAACGGCGATCGCGGTCGCCTTGGCAGTGCTCTGCAACCCCCTTCTCGCAGACGGCGGCGACCCGACGTTGATTCATGCGTGCGTGAAGAACGCCAACGGCCAGGTGCGCATCGTCGCGCCGAATGACGGCTGTCTACCCTCGGAGTCTCCACTGCACTGGGCGGTGGGCGCCCCGGCGAACGCGGCCGGCAGCATCATGGTCCATGGCGTCACTGCCGGAGCAGGTGGCGATCCGGTCGTCTTCGTCCACTTCGGAGGTGGCGTTCCCGTCTACCGATCGCCGCGCGCCGGAGTCATCCAGAACATGAGGATCCTCGTCAGGGCGAACACCTACGACGGGGACACGCCGGTGACGCTGATGGTCAACGGCCTGGCGACGCCGATCACCACTGTCGTTCCTGCTGGAAGCACGGGCAGCATCGACGTACCGGGCACGTTCGCGATCTCCGACGGGGATCAGATCTCGATCGTTCTCGACCGCGGGGCATCGACCGTCGGCACTCTCGAGATCAGCGTCGCGTACGAGGTGCTCTGAGCGCGCAAGCCGCGGTGACTGCGCCCGCCCGGCTCGGATAGGCTCAGCGGCCGATGAAGCCGGCCCCTTTCGCGTACGTGGCGCCGCGCTCGCTCGGCGAGGCGCTGGCGTTGATGGCGCGGCACGGCGACGAGGGGAAGGCGCTCGCCGGCGGGCAGAGCCTGCTGCCGGTGCTCAACTTCCGGCTCTCGCAGCCGGCGGTGCTCGTCGACCTCAACGGCGTCGGCGAGCTGGAGGGGTTGGCGGCGGCCGACGACGGCGGGCTGCGCATGGGGGCGCTCACGCGGCACCGGCAGCTGGAGCGCGAGCCGCTGGTGGCGGAGCGCGCGCCGCTGCTCGCCGAGGCGGTGCACCACATCGCGCATCCGCAGATCCGGAACCGCGGCACCGTCGGCGGCAGTCTCGCCCACGCCGACCCCAAGGCCGAGCTGCCGGCGCTGGCCGTGGCGCTGCAGGCGCGCTTCAAGTTGCAGCGCGAGAGCGGTGAGCGCTGGATCGACGCGGCGGACTTCTACACCGGCCTCTTCAGCACCGACCTCGCCGCCGACGAGCTGCTCACCGAGATGGTCTGGCCGGCGCTGCCGGCGGGGAGCGGCTGGGCTTTCGAGGAGGCGGCACGGCGGCACGGCGACTACGCGCAGGTCGGCGTGGCGGCGATCGTGCGAGTCGACGAAGCGGGGCGATGCGCGGCGGCGCGACTGGTGTTCCTCGCCGTCGGTGACGGGCCGCTCGTGGCGATGCGTGCCGCGGCGGCGCTCGTCGGTGAGGTCCCCGGCGAGGCTCCGATCGCCGCCGCCGCGGACGCCGCGTCGGAAGAGATCGAGCCGCGCGGCGACGTCCACGCTAGCCCCGAGTTCAAGCGCCACCTCGCGCGCGTGCTGACGGCGCGCGCGCTGCGCCGCGCTTTCGCTCGCGCCGCGACGCCACCCGCCAATCGAACGGAGGCCGCTCGTGGCTGAGCCGCTGCGCGAGCCCGCGACCGCCGTCGAGGTGACGACCCGCGTCAACGGCGCCGAGCACACGCGCACCGTCGAAGCGCGCCTGCTGCTCTCCGACTTCCTGCGCCACGAGCTCGGCCTCACCGGCACCCACGTCGGCTGCGAGCACGGCGTCTGCGGCGCCTGCACGGTGCTGCTCGACGGCGAGCCCGTGCGCTCGTGCCTCATCCTCGCGGCGCAGGTCGAGGGGCGTGAGGTGACGACCGTCGAGGCGCTCGCGCCCGGCCCCGAGCAGCTGCACCCGCTGCAGGAGGCGTTCTGGGATTCGCACGGGCTCCAGTGCGGCTTCTGCACGCCCGGCATCCTCATGACGCTCGTCGCCTATCTGCGCGACAACCCGAATCCCGACGAGGAGGCGGTGCGGCTGGCGCTCTCCGGCAACCTCTGCCGCTGCACGGGGTACCAGCACATCGTCGACGCGGTGCTGCTGGCGGCGCAGCGAGCGGCAAGTGGCGCGACCGCCGATGGCGGAGGTGCCACGGCAGTGGGCGCGCACGCGGGCGGAGCGGAGACCTCGTCCGGTTGAGCGCGCTGCTCGCAGCCACGGCACCGACGGACCTCACGGAACCCACCGCGCTGGATGCGCTGCGTCGCGCCTTCGACGAGCGCGAGCCGGAGGTGCTGTCGTTCGTCGACGAGCCCGGACGGTGGGAGCGCCTCGCCGCCGAGGCCGCGGCGCTGGTCGAGCGTTGGCCCGACCCGGCGCAGCGGCCGCCGCTGTTCGGCCTGCCCGTCGGGGTTAAGGACATCTTCCGCGTCGATGGTTTTGCCACCCGCGCTGGCAGCGCGGTGCCGGCGGAGGAGCTCGCCGGCCCGCAGTCGGCGGCGGTAACGCGGCTGCTCGATGCCGGCGCCGTGGTGATCGGCAAGACCGTCACCACCGAGTTCGCGTACTTCGCGCCGGGCCCGACGCGCAACCCGGCGGCGCCGGGACGCACGCCCGGCGGTAGCAGCAGCGGGTCGGCGGCCGCTGTGGCGGCAGGGCTCGCGCCGGTGGCGCTGGGTAGCCAGACCATCGGCTCGATCTGCCGCCCTGCCGGCTACTGCAGCATCGTCGGCTTCAAGCCCAGCTACGAGCGCGTGCCGCGCGAGGGAGTGGTGCCGCTGTCGCCGTCGCTCGATCACGTCGGGTGGCTCGCGGCCGACGTGGCGATCGCGGCGCGCGTGGCGGTGGTGCTCTGTGACGATTGGCGCGCGGCGGTCGTCATCTCGCAGCGGCCGGTGCTCGGCGTGCCGGAGGGCCCGTACCTCGAGCGCGCGTCCGCCGAAGGCCTCGCCAACTTCCGCGCCGCCTGCGCGCGTCTCGCCGCCGCGGGCTTCGAGCTGCGACCCGTGCCGGCGATGCCCGACTTCGCCGAGATCGACCGCCTCCACCGCCTGCTGGTGGCTGCGGACGCGTGGGAGGTCCACCAGCCGTGGTTCCCGCGCTACGGCGAGCGCTACCACGCGAAGACGCGCGAGCTGCTCGAGCGCGGGCGAGACGCCGATCCGGCCGAAGTCGCCACGGCCTGCGCGGGCCGCGGCAAGCTGCGCGGCGAGCTCGAGTCGCTGATGGACGCGCACGGCATCGACCTGTGGATCTCGCCCGCCGCGCCGGGGCCGCCGCCGCTCGGGCTCGAAGCCACCGGCGATCCGGTGATGAACCTGCCGTGGACCTACGCCGGAGTACCGGCGCTGGCGCTGCCCGCCGGCCGCGACGCGGAGGGCCTGCCGCACGGCGTGCAGCTCACCGCGCGGATCGGCCAGGATGAGGAGCTGCTCGCGTGGGGCGCGGTGTTGGAGAAGGCGGTGGCGGCGTGATGCTCGCGTCCTCGACCAGCGTGACGTTCACCTCGCTCGCCACGGCGCGAACCCTCCGCCGCGCGCACTTCTCATGAGCGCCCGTCGCCAACTCATCCGCGCCGGCGCCTACCTCGACTCCGTCGTTTTGCTCGAACTGCAACGGCGCCTAAGCGCCGAGCCCGGCGTGCTGCGCGTGGCCGCGGTGATGGCGACGCCGGCGAACCAGGAGGTGCTGGCGGAAGCCGGACTCGGTAGCGACGAGACGAGAGCTGCACGGCCCGACGACCTCGTCGTCGTGGTCGAAGCGGCCGACGACGGGGCGGCCGCAGCCGCGCTTTCGCGCGTCGACGAGCTGCTCACGCAGCGCCGCCAGGTGGCGGCGACGGCGGCGCGCCCGCGCAGTCTCGAATCAGCGCTGCGGCTGCTGCCCGCGGCGCACTGGGTGCTCATCTCGGTGCCCGGCGCCTACGCGGCCGAGATCGCGTGGAACGCGCTCGGCGCCGGCCGCCACGTCTTCCTCTTCAGCGACCACGTGCCGCTCGCCGAGGAGGTCGCGCTCAAGCGCGCGGCGCGGCAGCGCGGCCTGCTCGTGCTCGGGCCCGACTGCGGCACCGCAGTCGTCGCCGGGGTCGGCCTCGGCTTCGCCAACCGCATGAAGCCGGGGCCGATCGGCGTCGTCGCCGCCTCCGGCACCGGCCTGCAGGCGCTCTGCGCGCACCTCGACGCGCTCGGCACCGGCATCACGCAGGCGCTCGGCACCGGCGGGCGCGACCTTTCGGCGGACGTGGAGGGAATTGCCGCCACGCAGGCGCTGCGGCTCCTCGCCGACGACCCCGCGACGCGCGTCATCGTGCTGGTCAGCAAGCCGCCGGCGCCGGCGGTGGCGGGCCGGCTGCTCGCCGAGGCGCGCGCGTTCGGCAAGCCGCTCGTCGCCTGGCTGCTCGGCGTGCCAATGCCAGCGCGGCGCGTGGGCAACGTCTGGTTCGCGGCGACTCCGGCGGATGCAGCGGAGCTCGCGCACACGCTGGCGCGGCACGAGGAGGCGAGCGCGCCGGACTTCGGCGGCGCCGCGGCGGGCGCGGCTGAGGCGGCGAGCGGCGCGGCTGCGCGGCCGCGCTCCCTGGAAGGCGGCTCCACCGCCGCGCTGCCGGTCATGGAACGGCCGGTTGCGCACGCCGGTCCCGAGGGTGCCGCACCGCCCGGCCGCTGGGTGCGCGCTCTGTGCGGCGGCGGCACGCTGGCGACGCAGCTCGTCGCCGGCCTGCAACTGCTCTGCGACCCGCTCTATAGCAACGTCGCGTTGCGCGCCGAGCAGCAGCTCGACGACCCACGCACGAGCCGCGGCCACTGCGTCGTCGACATGGGCGCCGACGAGCTCACCGCCGGCAAGCCGCACCCGATGCTCGACGCGCAGCCGCTGGCCGAGCGCCTCACCGCCGAGGCCGCCGATCCCGAGGTCGGGCTGCTGCTCTTCGACGTCGTGCTCGGCGACGGCACAAACGCCGACCCCGCAGCGGTGCTCGCGCCTGCTGTCGAGGCGGCCCGCGAGCGCGCCGCCGGCGAGGGGCGGCCGCTCACCGTCGTGGCGCTGCTGCAGGGCACTAGTGGCGACCCGCAGGACCTCGGAGCGCAGGCGGGGCGGCTCACCGACGCGGGCGCGCTGGTCTGCCGCTCGCTCGAGGACGCGCTCGCCGCCGCGTGGGAGCACGTCGCGCAGTGGCTGCCGGAAGAGCCCGCGGCGGCGGTGCCGCCGGCCGCCGTGGCGCCGCCGTTCGCCGCGGTCACCGTCGGCGTCGAGGCATTCCACGCGAGCCTCGTCGCGCAGGGTGTCGAAGCGGTGCAGGTGGACTGGCGGCCGCCCGCGGGCGGCGATCCCGACCTGATGGACCTGTTGCGGAGGATGCGATGAGCGGCGTACTTCGCCACGAGCTGCAACGCTGCGAGCGAGCCACGGACGCGGGCGGCGGTGGAGGCCGGCACGTCGGCGCGCCGAGCTCCACCGGCGCCGCCATCGACGAGGCCAACCGCGTCGCCGTCGAGCGCATGGCGGCGGTGCGGCCGCTGCTCGCCGGCGTGGCGCGCGCGGGCGACGTCATCCCCGGCCTGCGCCCGGGCATGCTGCTGCACGCCGGGCCGCCCATCGAGTGGCCGCGCGCCTCCGGCCCGCTACGCGGCGCGGTCATCGGCGCGCTGATCTACGAGGGCATGGCCGCCGATGCCGCCGAGGCCGAAGCCCTGATGGCGCGGGGCGAGGTGACGCTCGAGCCCTGCCACCACCACAGCGCCGTCGGCCCCATGGCCGGCGTCACCTCGCCGTCGATGGCGGTGTGGTTGGTCGAGGACGCGGCGGGCGGTCGCTGCGCCTACTCCAACGTCAACGAGGGCTACGGGCGCGTGCTTCGCTACGGCGCCTACGCGCCGGAAGTGCTCGACCGCCTGCGCCGCCTCAACGAGGAGGTCGCACCGCTGCTCGGCAAGGCGATCGGCGCCGGCGAGGCTGTCGACCTGCGCGCCCTCGTCGGCGAGGCGCTGCACATGGGCGACGAGGGGCACAACAGGAACCGCGCCGGCTCGCTGCTACTGCTGCGCGCACTTGGCCCGCGGGTGCCGCGGGTGGCGCCCGACGCCGAAGCCGCGGCGGCAGCGCTCGACTACCTGGGCGGCAACGCGCTCGCCGTGCTCAACCCGCTGATGGCGGCGTGCAAGCTCATCGCCGACGCCGGCCACGGCGTCGCCGGCTCGACGCTGGTGTCGGCCATGGCGAGAAACGGCACCGACTTCGGCATCCGCGTCTCCGGCCTCGGCGACCGCTGGCTCACCGCGCCCTCGCCGGTGCCCGACGGCCTCTACTTCGCGGGCTACGGCCCGGCCGACGCCAACCCCGACATCGGCGACAGCACCATCACCGAGACGGTCGGCCTCGGCGCCTTCGCCATGGCCGCGGCGCCCGCCATCGTCACTTTCGTCGGCGGCTCGCCCGAGGAAGCGGTCGGCGCCACGCTCGAGATGTACGAGATCACCGTCGCCGAGAGCCCGCACTTCACCATCCCGCAGCTCGGCTTCCGCGGCACCCCCACCGGCATCGACGTGCGCAAGGTGGTCGAGCTCGGCATCACCCCGCGCATCAACACCGGCATCGCCCACCGCGAGGCGGGCGTGGGGCAGATCGGTGCGGGATTGGTGCGTCCGCCGATGGGCCCGTTCGTCGAGGCGCTCAAGGCCTCGGCCACGGCGTTGGGAATCGTCGGCTGAGACTCAGGGCACCGGCAGTCGCGGCCAAGCCGCCGCTCACTCCTTGATCTTGGTGCCCAGCGCCTCGGCTGCCCACAGCACGAACGAGCAGCCGATCGGGAAGAGCAGCTCGTTGATGCCCTTCGCGACGAGGTCGATCGCGCTCGGCGGCTGCGCCGCAGCACGCGTCAGCACCGCAATGATGACGCCGCCGAAGACCACGCCTACAGCCGCGCCGGTGAGCAAATGCACGCGCAGGTTCGGTGTGCCACGGCGGTTGCCCAGCCCGCCGACCGTGGCGCCGAGGATGCCGTACTCCAGCGCCTTGAGGGTTACCACCACGAAGGTGGAGCCGGCCGCGGCGCCGGCGACCAGCCCCAGCGCCTGACCGACTCCCTTGTGGGCGGCGCGGGCGACGTGGAAGCCGACGGGCGCCGAGATCAGGCCGAGCAGCCCCATGCGATCGGAGCGCCGCCTGCCGGCGGTGTTGCCGATCGCCAGGCCGACGCAGACGATCGTCGCCCAGGAAACCTTCTGCGCCAGGTCGGCCACCACCGGCACGAGCTTCGGGAACCCCCGGGTGGTGGCGAGGGCGAACAGCAGCAGCTCGATCGTCAGGCCGAGGGCGACTGACATCCATCCCACGCGCAGCACGCGCCGCCAGAGCGAAGCGGCCGCGGGCGCGGCGCTCGCGGCGGGGAGCACCGGCGACGGGGCGGGGAGGCTCACGTCGGTCATCTTGGAGTCTTCTTCTTGTCGATCGAAAGTGGGCGGATTCTAATCAAGAGAGCAGGCGCTGCGACGGCTTGTGGGCATAGAGTGTGGGAACCGTGAAGACCGCGCTCCTTCTCGCGGCAGGGCTTCTCGCCGGCTCGGCGGCGCTCACGGCCACCGGGCCCACGGCCGCCTCGGCGAGCACGTGCCCGAGATGCGTCGCCGACTTCGCCCTCTACGACCCCGCCTACGAGGACGACGGCGTCTGGGAGGAGGACGTCACCGCCCTCGAGTCGATCTTCACCGCCTACGGCTTCACCTGGCAGAAGGTCGACGCGGCGGCGCTCGCGCGCGGCGTCCTCGGCAGCGGTGGCAAGCGCCGCTTCCGCGCGCTGATCGGGCCCGGCGGCTGGTCCTACGCGCGCGATGCGAGCCTGGGCGCCGCAGGCGTCTCGAAGGTGCGCGCCTTCGTCAACAGCGGCGGCGCCTACGTCGGCTTCTGCGCCGGTGCCTACGCCGCGGCGTCGACGGTGCGCTGGGACTACTACGGCTACGGCTGGTTCCAGAGCTGGACGTACAACCTGCGCCTCTTCGACGGCTCGGGAGTCGGCCCCTTCGGCTGGACGCCCTGGCGTGACGGCGCCAACGTCGACCTCGTCGAGGCGGCGATCGACACCACGAACCCGACCATGCGCGCCATCGACATGCCGGCGCGCACGCGCTTCCTCTACGGCGGCGGCCCCTGGTTCGAGCCCAACGCGAAGCTGCCCGGTTGGGAAGTGTGGGCCCGCGCCGTGGCGCCGCCCGGCGCCGCCTCGCGCGCGGGCGACGGCCAACCCACCATCGTTCGCTTCGGCTATGGCAAGGGCACCGTGATCCTCTTCGCCTACCACCCCGAGGTGCTCGTCGGCAGCGAGGCCGACGGGATCGTGATGCGCTACCCGTACGATGAGGGCGCCATCGACTGGACCGTCGGCGACCTCTCGCTGGAGCGCATCGCGATCGACAGCTGGAACGTCGTCCACGCCGCGCTGCAGCTCGCCGGCGGGCGGCCGGTGACGCCGGTCACGGCGTTACCGGACTGAGACGCTTCTCCGTCGCGGCTGCGCTCGCCGTCGTGGCCGTGGCGTTCGTTCGCGACCCCACCGGACCCTCGCCCGGTGGCGCAAAGGTGCAGTGCGTGGGCAACTGGCTTCGTGGCGACCTCTACGATGGCCGCGGCGACGACGAGGGGCACTACACCCTGCGTCTGCCATCGGCGCCGTACGGCTGCCGCGCCATGGTCGGCGAGAAGCTCTCGGCTTTCTATTGCACGGGCCTGGGATGCCGCGGCGTCGAGCTCACGGTGGGTTGATCTGTTGCTGGGGAAAGTGCGCCCGTCTGCTGCGACCGGCGTTCCGTGGCGGTCGCGTTGTCCTATTCACAGGCTCCAAAGGTCACGATAGCGACTGCCAATATCGAATTGTAAATTGCCTTCTCCTTCTTTGAGCATCTCCACGGAGAGTAGTAGCACTTGTAGACAACCCAACTGCCGAGCGCCAGTAACACCGCCGCAGCAACTAGTTTCCAAACGGCAATGTTCGTCTCGGCGCCTCGTCCCGGGGTCCTTCTCATCGCCTTCAGCTCGTCCAGTTTCTTGCCCACGTAGACGAACACGTTGACACTCGTCGCGCCGATTGCAAAAAGGCCAGATACCTCGTCGATCACCGCCCCCAGCCCCTGAGCGTCCGTTCCTTTGATCTCAACCTGAGCGAGGGCCTCCTTCATCGCTGTCTTGGTCTCGTTGAGCTGCCGAGAAAAACCCTTGTCGACCGGATTCTCCGCCTTCAGTGCCTTGCGGAACTCATCGAGGTGAGTCTGTGCCGTCTCGAGGTAGCTCAGCCCTGTTGAATTCTGTTTGGCGCCGGCCCCTGCCGAATGCTTTTGATAGTCCGCGAGTACTCCGAGAGCCTTGCATCTGTCGGCTTGACGGATGTGAAGTTCTGTCAAGATGAAAGCAGATACCGCTCCATCAAAGCTGTCATAGAACCTGAGCAGGTCGAGAGACTGCTCGTCCTCAACCACAGGGCGGAAAGCGGCGAAACCAACTTTCTGATCCAGAACTGCCTGATGCTCTCTGCTTAGCTGTTTCATATGTAAGTCCTTGTGATGTTGATAGGTTGATGGAACGTCGGCCGGCAGTAAGAATCCCAGAGGCTGATGATTCTGCTCCGCTCCAACCACGAGTGAGGCGGATCACGAGCCTTACGGTTGCACATGTAGTACATGCCGACATCGCCGACGGTTTGATTGCTTGCCGGTCGGACCGGTCTTCTGCAGCTCTTCATGTTTTCAAGTGCACCGAGTGACGCCAGTCACGCGTTGGCCTCCCCGACCGCACTCCGTGCCCTTGGGTGTCCGCGTCCCAGTGATGGCCCCATTGAGTTGGTCTCGGGCCCGGCGCTGGGTCGGCCTTTACTGCTCGGCTCTTGCAGCCAACGTATGCTTAGACGGACGCCGCCGGCGAAATTCCCGTCGCAAGCGCGATACGGACGGCTGCTTGCGATACCGAGGCGAGCTGCGATCGTCTCTGGCTGGGCTGGCCTCGGCTACTCGGACGCGCTCCCTGATTTCACCCGAGCTTCTTCAGCGCGGCCCGAGCATCGTCAAGCTTCGGATCGAGCCTGATCGCGGCCTGGTACTCGGCCCGCGCGGCAGTCTTGTTGCCCTGTTTCTCGTAGATCATCCCGAGGCGATAGTGCGCGTTGGCGAGCGGCGGCGCGTCCGGCTCCTGCGGGTGGCCGAGGTAGCGCTTGAGCGCTGAGGCGCCGCGATCGAGGCGTTGGCCGGAGAGCGCCGCGGTGCGGCCGACTTGGTAGAGGGCGTTCCAGGCGTCGGGGTCGGTGGCCAGCATCGCTTCGTAGATCTCGAAGGCCGCGTCCCAGCGCTCTTGAGCCTGGTAGAGGAGGCCGAGCGCGTAGCGTAGGCGCGGCTCACCCGGGTGCTTGGTTAGCGCCTCCTGAGCGATGCGTTCGGCGCCGGCGGTGTCCTTCTGGTTCATGGCGATGTTGGCGCGGGCGATGGCGCCGCGTACCGCGTCGCGCTTGGCGATCTCGCCGGCCTGCTCGCGGGCCTTGTCGACGCTGCCGCCCATGAAGCCCGGCGCGATGAGGTAGAAGTTCACCAGGTCCTCGCGCGCGTCGACGTTCTCGGGGTCGAGCTCGACGGTCTTCAGCCAGGCGGCGTGCGCGTCCTTCGCCAAGCCGGGCTTGCGCAGCAGGCTCGCTTCCTGCGCGGCGCGGCCGTAGGCGCGGGCGAGGTGCAAGTGGACGTCGCTGCGCCGCGGTGCCAGCTTGGCGGCCTTCTCGAGCCAATCGACGGCCTCGTCGGCCTTGCGTAGTCCGAGCAGCGTGCGGCCGAGGTAGAACGCCGCATCGGCGTCGCGTGGATGCGCCGCCGCGTACGGCGCGAAGAACTTCCGTGCTTCCTCATAGCGGCGGGCCTCGAAGGCCTGGATGCCGGGTGCCAGCGGTCCCGATGGCGGTGCTGGCGCCGGAGCAGCGAGGGCGGCGGGCGCGAGGATGGCGAACACCACGACGGCGACCGTCCAGCGTTGAGTGGGCTTCATGATCGCCTCGAACCGGAGGTGTTGACTCGCTGCAAGAGAGGGACAGCGACGCCCGGCGCGCGGGCACCACCGCTGCTCAACGGCCGATGCGGGAAACCAGCCATAGCACCAACGTCAGTAAGACACTGACCAATAGCGACGTCCCGCACGGCAGGAACACGCGGACGTTGCCCTTCCCCCACGCGAAGTCGCCGGGCAGCCGGCCCGGACGCCAAGGCAGGAACTGCCACGCCAGCGCGAGCAGTACCAGCGCGACGCCGAGGGCGAGCAGCAGGCGGGCAACGGGGTTCGACACGGACTCGCGTCAGCCGCCTCCCCGCCATGCCGCCGCTGTCTCGGCGACGAAGTCCTCGAATCTCCGCGGCGGGTGGCCGATCAGCCGCTCGACGCGCGCCAACGCCTCGGCGGTCGCCACGAGGCCGTGCTCCTGGAAGAACTGGTACATCATGCGGAAGTCGTAGGCGAGCGCCGGGGGCAGGTAGCGCAGGTTCTGCTCCTCCCAGGCGTCGAGGTCGTCGCCGGCGTAGCGCACCTCGCGGCCGAGCGCCTCGCTCCACGCCGCCGCTGTGCTCTCGCCGGTCCAGGCGTCGGGTCCCACGAGGTCGTAGGTTTCACCCGAGTGGCCGTCGCTCGTCAGCGCGGCCACGGCGGCGTCGGCGATGTCGCGCACGTCGACGCGCGAGAGGCCGGCGCTGCCGAGCGGCTGCGGATAGACGCCGTACTGCAGCATGGCGTCCTTGTACCAGTAGTCGTTCTGGTAGAAGTTGTTGGGGCGCAGGACCGTGTACTCGAGACCCGACTTCGCGAGCGCCATCTCGACCGGAAGCTTGCCGCCGAAGTGGGGGAGGTGTGGCGCGCCGTCGGCGTTTTGCACCGACAGATAGACGATGCGACGCACGCCGCAGTCGCGAGCGCCGTTGAAGCCCATCAAGCCCTCGTGCGTCTCCGCGGGGCTGACCACATTGAGTAGGAAAAGCGCGTCGTAACCGACGAACACTTTGCGCACGGTTGCCGGGTCGGCGAGGTTGCCCACGACCGCCTGCGCGCCCGCCGGCACAGGCTTTTCGGCGCTGCGCGTCAGTACCGCCACCTCATCGCCGCGCGCAAGCAGCCGCTGCGCCACCTGCGAACCCACCACGCCTGTTCCGCCTGTCACCATCACTCGCATTGTTAGGCCCTCCGGTTTGGTCGTCGTGGCGCCCGCTCGGCGCGCTCACCGCCGAATCGTACCGTCTCGATAGAATCGCCCCCGCATGCGAGCGAGCTCCGTCTCTTTGCCCCGCCGGGAGATCCCGGTGGTCATCCTCTGCGGCGGCCAGGGGGCGCGCCTGCGCGAGGAGACCGAGCACCGCCCCAAGCCGATGGTCGAGGTCGGCCCACGGCCGATCCTTTGGCACATCATGAAGCTCTACGGCCACCACGGGCTCGACCGTTTCGTGCTCTGCCTCGGCTACAAGGGGTGGGAGATCAAGCAGTACTTCCTGCGCTACCGGGAGATGCTCGGCGACTTCACGGTGGCGATGGACGGCAGCTTGCCGCTCGAGCACCACGACGAGAACGGCCACGAGAGCTGGCGCGTCACCTGCGCCGAGACCGGTGCCGATTCGGCTACCGGTGCGCGCCTGTACCTGGTGCGGCGCTACCTCGCCGACGCACCGACCTTCTGCCTGACCTATGGCGATGCGGTCTCCGACATCGACATCGGCGCACTGCTGGATTTCCACCACGCCCAGGGGCGCCTCGCCACCGTCACCGGCGTGCACCCGACGTCGCGCTACGGCGAGCTCGAGGTCGAGGGCTCGCGGGTCGTCGAGTTCGCCGAGAAGCCGGTGGCGCACGGGCTCGTCTCCGGCGGCTTCTTCGTCTTCCAGCGCGAGGCGCTCGACTACCTCGACGACGACCCGCAGCTCTTCCTGGAGCAGAAGCCCTTGCGTGGCCTTGCGCGTGACGGCCAGCTCTCGGTCTACGTGCACGAGGGGTTCTGGCACCCGATGGACA
>Ga0134123_10001126_pt1 | contig 17541 bp, 12 predicted proteins | sample KB303_FD_96460 | JGI IMG/M metagenome (GOLD analysis project Ga0134123, IMG submission 96460) | Terrestrial soil microbial communities without Nitrogen fertilizer from Kellogg Biological Station, Michigan, USA - KB3-0-3 | ecosystem: Environmental > Terrestrial > Soil > Unclassified ...
CGTGTCGATGCGCGTGCCGTTCTCCGCCAGCACCGCGCCGAACGCCCGCACGAACTCGTCGATGTCGCCGGTGTAGTTGAGGGCGATGTTCTGTTCGCCGTACGGCCGCACGATCGCCGCCTGGTCGCCCTCGCCCATCGACTTCTCGAGCATCGCCGTCGCGTTCTTCAGCAGCCGGCTGCGCGACGACGGATGCAGCGACATCTCGTCGATGAAGAAGATGAACTTGCGGGGCACGCGCTTCTCGTCTCCCTCGCCCCGCTCCGCGGGGAGAGGGCCGGGGTGAGGGGTAGCGGCAGATCCCGCACTCTCCCCATACACCGCAAAATTCGTGATCTCCTGCGCGGCGCCGTTCTCCGTGACGATGAAGTCGTCCTTCGTCAGTCCGGCGACCGGCTTGCCGGCACGGTCGGTGACGACCACGTCCAGGTTGTGCAGCCGCACCTCGAACGTCTCGATGTAAGGCTGCTGCGATGCGACCTGCAGAAGCAGGACCGCGGCTGCGAGTCCTTTCGTCATCTCGCCTGGACCTCGAGGTTGTGGAATCCGGAGAGGCGCGAGGTGAGATCGAGCACGCCGACGGCGATGCGCACCCTCCCCGTCGCGACGATCAGGTCGCTGCTGTAATGAAACTGTTTGCCGGCGAGCGTCTTCAGCTCCTCGGCGCTGATGGTGATGTCCTGGCGCCGCTCCTGCGTCGCCGAGAAGTCGGCGCGCTCGCCGATGGCGCCGTAGTGCACGCTGAACGCGGCGTGATACTTCCCGTCCGCCGACGGCAGGAAGGTCAGCTTGTCCATCGGGATCAGCGTCTCGACCGGCACGTTGAAGCGCCCGCGGTTCTTCGTCAGCGTTCCGGCCCTGGCGGTGATGCCGAGCTCATTGACGCCGCGCGGATAGACGAGGCTGGCGACGACGAGGTCGCTCATCTCGCGCGACTGCGATTTGTCGAGGACTTCGGTGCGCGTGCGCACCTGCAGCCCTTCCCTCCCCTTCACCTTCACTTCCACGCGCTGCGGCGTGTCTTCGCTGCCCGTGGCGCGATACGCGAGCGAGTAATACGAGCGGAGATCGCTGCCGATCTGCTGGAACGCGTCGTCGACGCCGCCGTCGCCGCGGTACCACTTCCCGCCGGTCTTCTCGGTGAGCGTCTCCATCGTGATCTGCGTGTTGTCGAGGATGAGGCCGAAGAAGTTGTCGGAGAGCGAGTGTTGCGGCGGCAGCGGCCGCACCGTGTTGCGCGCGGGATCGATCTGCAGCGGCGTGAGCGTCGGCCGCGTCGATGCGCCGCCCGGATTCGCGAGCTCCAGCGGCACGTCGGGCTGCAGCGCATAGATGGTTACGCCGTTCGCGGCCGCGACGCGCGCGACGTCCGCGATCTGCGGCGTCATGTCGGGATACTTCGGCAGCTTGTCGGGGACCGAGAAATCGGTCTCCGGATTCGAGCTCATTTTGATGTCGGCGAGGTTGAAAGCCTCGCGCCCCGGATGCGCCGCGAGCGACGCGGTGACGAGCACGAGCACTTTCTTTCCCTCGCTGGCGCCGAGGGACGCGGAGATCGCGCGGATCTGGCCGAGGCGCTGCTCCACGCGGCGCCGGGCGATGTCGGAGTAGATCCGGACGGCAAAGTTTTTCTCCTGGATCGTCGTCGAGTCCGCGAGCTGCAGTTCGAGCCAGCGCAGCTCGCCGGCCATCTGCGTGTTCACGCGCGTGTTGCTCTCCTCGAGCGCGCCCCTGAGCGCCTTCTCGACCGCCTTCTGATCGCTCGTGAAGTCGAGCAGCACGTTCTTCTCGCCGTACGGCCGCACGACCGCCGCGGTGTCGCCCGCCCGCATCGAGCTCCTGATCAGCGCGATCGCGTTCTTCAGCAGCTTCCCGCGCGACGCCGGATGCAGCGACAGCTCGTCGAGAAAGAACACGAACCTGCGCGGCGTACTTTGGAGGACAGGCAATCCTGCCTGTCCCGCCTGTGAGGTCTCCGGGGACAGGCGGGATCGCCTGTCCTCCACTTCGTCGACGACCGCGAAATTCGTGATCTCCTGCGCCGTCCCGTTCTCCAGCACGACGAAGTCGTCCTTCGTCAATCCGCTGACTGGCTTCCCGTCGCGGTCGGTGACGACGAGGTCGAGGTTGTGCAGCCGCACCTCGAACGTCTCGATGTAGGGCTGTTGTGCCGACGCAGGGAGTACGAGCAGCAGCACAAAGACCGCAAAGGCGATTCGTTTCAATCGGTTTCCTTTCGGCAAAGCCCCGCCCCGATTGCGGAGCCGGTGCCAGCAGTTTGTGAGAGAAACCGACCCGCGAAGACAGCGCGTTGTCGCGTTCCGTGGACGACGTGTCCTGTTACGGTAGCACGGCGACTCTCAGGCGATCTCGTCCGCGGTCCCCGCGCCCTCCGGGGAATCTTCGCCCCGCGTCACTCCAAAAGGAAACAGAACCTGAGAGGAGTGACTGATGCGTCTCCTGCGACTTCTTCCGGTCTTCATGGTCGCCGCCACTGCTGCCGAAGCACAGACTCCCATTCCTGCACGCGTCGTGAAGGTCGCGACGGCGACGATGCCAAGTGCACCAACGCTGCTTTCGACCTGGGCCCAAGTGTACTTCAGCGGCGATTGGCAAAAGCTGCAGGACACGATTCGCCAGGATCTGAAAGAGCTCTCGTTTCCCGAGATCACCGGTGAGGACAAACTGGACCTCGACAAACGTCCCTACTCCGTCGTTTTCATCACGACGCTTCGCAAGAAGGAAGGCGAGATCGCGCGTGTCGTCCTCCAGCCGTCTGCTCCGGCGCCCTACAGCACGACCCTGCCCGGCCTGCGCGTCCATTACGAACTCCACGTGAAACCGGTGGAGGCGGAGTCACTTTCCACGACGTATTTCTCCACGGCTACCGAAGATCCCATCACGTCGCAGCTTGCCGCCTTCGTCAAGCAGTTCGATCCGAAGATCCTCGGACCGATTTTTCCGGCATTCTCGACGGAAAGTGACACGCCGAGGTCGACGTTCTACGTCGATCTGCGCAAAGTCCGGCTGCCACTTACGCGCGCAAAGATCGATATCGAGGATGAAGCCGCAACCGGTGCGGACTTCGAAGCGAAGCGGGAGTCGTTGAAAAGCGAGGCGGCTAAACTGACGCAGTCCCTCAGCGCTCGCGAGGCTCGCAACATCCGCTGCGCCACCGCGCTCGCCGAGGCTCTCGAGAAGAGAATCGCTGATTATGTCACCACGAATACGGCGATCTGTCTCGAACTGCCGCAGGAGGAAGCGGGGAAGCTCACGGCATGGGACAAACTGCAGCGCGAGATCGACTGCGCGTACACCGCCACGGTCACCGGAACCGCATGCTCCGGCAGTGCCGTTCCGAATGAAAACGCACTGCTGATGGCGGTCGAGACTCGCTATAAAGATCTTGCGAAGGGTGGGGCGCTCAAGGTGACAGGAAAGGCTTCGTACTCGAACGTGCCGCTCAGCGTCATCGGACTCGGCGTCATCGCCGGAGTCATCACCGCGGTCCCGGGATCGCACGATCGCTACAAGGTCGGCGGAGACGGGAAGCTCGTGCTCGATCCGCTGACTGGCGGCATGTCGATCGCTGCTGTGAACATTCACCCCTGGCGTTTCAACTCGGCCGCGACGTCCATTACGGCGCGCGAGCGTTTTCGGTTCTTCGTTGGTCCTGTGCTCACACCCGAATTCGGCCTCGCCGCCGGAGCGGGCGTCGCGGTCATTCGCGGCCTGTCCATCAATGCCGGTTACGGCGTGGTGCGCATCAATACGCTCCGCGCCGGAGATCAGGCAGGCTCACCGCCCACCGACAAGAATCGTCCCTTCAGCAACGGCACGGCCGGATTTCTCTTCTTCGGCCTCGGGTACAACTTCAAATGAACCGCCGGCGAGCCGTCCTGCTGACGGGCGGCGGCGTGCTCACTCTGATCGCAGCGATTCTGATCGCGACATGGCCGGACTGGCTCAGGAACCTGCGGCAGATCATCAATCCGGGAAATGGCAACGGTGACGAGACCGCGCCCGATGTCGCCTCGGAAGCGACGACTCGGATCGCTAACGCAATCGTTCGTGCACATGATGCAGCGCGGCGCACACGCACGGACAGGGATTTCGTTCTTACATTCAACGCGCAACTCGATCGCGCGATGCAGCGCAAGCCGGTCGACAAACCCGGCGATGCCACGGCTGAGTACTACGCGAACGCGCGCGATCTTCTCGATCTGTCGGCCGACGATGCCCGCGACGTCGCGCGCGGCGTGCGAGCGCACTTCAACACCTGGGCACTCCGCGGACGCCATACGATGGCTACGGAGCATCCGGATTGTGTTGCCGTCGGAACGCCGACGAGCTGGCTCTGCTCCGGGACGCTGATCGGGCCGAATACAGTCGTCACCGCCGGCCACTGCTTCGAAAAGGCGAAAGCCAGGGGAGAACTGCTCACGCGCGTGTTCTTCGGACACGACATGAACGATGCAACCACCGGCAGAACCGTGAGCGTCACGAAGCGTCTGCCGATACATCCCGGCTATGTCACGGAGGGAGAGCACAACGACATAGGTGTGCTGCTGATCGAGCCGGTCAAAACCGTGCCCGCAGCCGGAATCGCGCGAGGTTCCGAGGTCGACAGCAGCAAGTGGGTGCGGGAAGTCGGCTTTGGCAAGGTCACGCTCAACGGACCGTATTCAGGAAAGCGCCAGCTCCTAGAAGTGCCGATTGCTTCCCGCGACTGCTCGTTTCCGGCGCCGCAGGTCTATGTGTGCAACACAAGCCTGGAGCTGGTTGCGAAACCGGCGACGACGCAGCCGGCCGGCGTCTGCCACGGTGACAGCGGCGGTCCCGCGTACGTCCTGTCCGGCGCCAGCTGGCGCGTCGCCGGAATCACATCGCGACCGGCGAAGAATGTGGACCTGCCGTGTGGTGGCGCCGCGATCTTCATTCGTCTCGATCGCTATGAACGCTGGTTGCGCTCGAACCCCGAGATCATCCTTCAGCCGTGATCTACTAGCACGGCGTCGACGCCGTAGGCGACCTCACCGGCCGTGACGTCGCTGACCACGACGCAGTCGCCGACGCGGCGCGGGAACACCATCACGCGCGCGTCGCCGGTGTTTTTCTTGTCGTGCTCCGTCGCAGCGAGCACGTCCTCGCGCGCGAGCGGCGGCAGCGGCGACGGCTGATGCCTGAGGATCGCGCGCTCGATGCGCGCCGCTTCGCCGGGTGCGAGGAGGCCGCGGCGCACCGCGATCGCGTTCGCGCCGATCATCCCCCACGCCACCGCCTCGCCGTGCGTGAGCCCTTCGTAGTGCAGCGCGGCCTCGAGGCCGTGGGCGATGGTGTGGCCGTAGTTGAGGAGGCGGCGAAGGTCGGCTTCCTTCTCGTCGGCCGAGACGATCACCGCCTTCACGCGGATCGCCCTGCGCACCATTTCGTCGAGTTCAAACGCATCGCTCTCGAACATCTCGAACAGCGAGGGGTCGCCGATCACGCCGCCCTTCAGCGCCTCGTACATCCCGCTCAGCCGCTCGCGCGGCGGCAGCGTGTCGAGCACGCCGAGGTCGGAGACCACGGCGCGCGGCGGATAGAAACTGCCGATCAGGTTCTTCCCCTTCGGATGATTCACCGCCAGCTTTCCGCCCAGCGAGCTGTCGACCTGCGCCAGCAGCGTCGTCGGCACGTGCACGAGATCGATCCCCCGCAGAAAAATCGACGCCGCGAACCCCGCCGTATCGCCGATCATCCCACCGCCCACCACCACCGCCATCGAGTCGCGCCTCGCGCCCTGCTCGAGCAGCTGCGTCACGATCGAGTTCGCCGTATCGAGCGTCTTGTTGGCCTCGCCTTCTTCGATGGTGAGGATCGTCGCGTTCGCGAACGATGCCGCGACACGGTCCGCGAGCGCGCGCAGGGCGTGGGAGGTGATGACGAAGACGCGGCCGCGGGCGCGTACGAGCGAGCCGACGCGGGCGAGAAGGTCGCGGGCGACGTAGACGGGGTAGCTGGTGGATTGGTGGATGGTGATGAACGGCGTCATTCGTGTTCCGTGTTCCGTGACCCGGGCTTCCAGGCTCGGACTCCATGTTGCGGCTCACCTCACGTGATGTCCAGGCCAAAAGGCCCAGGTCACAAACCACGGAACACGAATCACCGCTTCAACGCGATCCCCAACTCATCCAACTGCTTCGTGTCCACCGAACCGGGTGCCTCACACATCAGGTCCTGCGCGCGGGCCGTCTTCGGGAACGCGATCACGTCGCGCAGGGACTCGGCGCGGGACATGAGCATGGCGATGCGGTCCACGCCGAGGGCGATGCCGCCGTGGGGCGGGGCGCCGTAGCGGAATGCTTCGAGGAGGAAGCCGAAGCGCGACTGCGCTTCCTCGTCGGTGATGCCGAGGGCGCGGAACATCTTCCTCTGCGCCTCGGGCTGATTGATGCGGATCGAGCCGCCGCCCAGCTCGAGCCCGTTCAGCACCACGTCGTACGCGCGCGCCAGCGCCGCGCCGGGATCGGACGTCATCGTCTCGAGGTGACCCGGGGCCGGCGAGGTGAACGGATGATGCCGCGCGAAATAGCGCTGCGTCTCCTCGTCCCACTCGAACAGCGGGAAGTCCGTGACCCAGAGGAAGTGCCACGTCTCCTCGGGAATCATCTTCTCGTCCTTCGCGACGCGCTGGCGGAGATGCGCGAGCACGTCCCACACGACCACCTGTTTCCCGGCCACGATCAGCGCGAGATCGTTCTCGTTCGCGCCGAGGGCGTTGCGCAGGGCGTCGAACCGCGCGTCGTCGAGGAACTTCTTCAGCGACGACCCGCGCTGCGCGTCGAACTTCATCCACGCCAGGCCTCGCGCGCCGAGCTTCTTCGCTTCCTCGGTCAGGTCATCGATGCGTTTGCGCGAGAACGACGCGCCGCCCGGCACCACGATCGCGCGTACCGTCTGGGCGCCGTCGAACGGCGCGATGTCTTTCGCGGGCTCGCTGAGGTCGATCAGCTCCATCCCGAAGCGCGTATCCGGCTTGTCGATGCCGTAGCGGTCCATCGCCTCCTGCCACTTCATCCGCGGGAACGGCGTGGTGACGGGGACGCCCGCGAGGGGGAAGATCTCCGCGAGCAGTCCCTCGGTGGTGGCGAAGATGAACTCCTCGTCGATGAACGAGGCCTCGACGTCGATCTGCGTGAACTCGGGCTGGCGGTCGCGGCGCAGGTCTTCGTCGCGGAAGCAGCGGGCGATCTGGAAGTAGCGCTCGAGCCCCGCGACCATGCAGAGCTGCTTGAAGATCTGCGGCGACTGCGGGAGCGCGTAGAAGTTGCCTTTGTGCACGCGGCTCGGCACGAGATAGTCGCGCGCGCCCTCGGGCGTCGATTTGGTGAGGATCGGCGTCTCGACTTCGATGAAGCCGTTGCGGTCGAAGTAGTTCCGCGTCGCGGTGAGCGTCTTGTGGCGCAGGATGAGGTTGTGCGCGAGCGAGGGCCGCCGGATGTCGAGGTAGCGATACTGCAGCCGCAGCTCTTCCGCCGCGTCGGTGTCGTCTTCGATCATGAACGGCGGCGTGTCGGCTCGGGCGAGGATCTCGATCGCACCGGCGACGACTTCGATGTCGCCCGTCGGCAGCTTCGGGTTCTTCTGCGCGTCCGCCCGCTCGACGACCTCGCCCTCGATGCGCACCACGAACTCCGACCGCAGCTCCTTCGCCGCCGCCAGCACGTCATCCGCCGCCCCGCGCTTGCGGTCGACGACGACCTGGCAGATGCCGCTGCGATCGCGCAGGTCGATGAACACCAGCTCGCCGAAGTCGCGCTGTTTCTGGATCCAGCCGTGGAGCACGACGTGCTGCCCCGCATTCTCTTTTCGAAATGTGCCTGCGTTCATGGCCAGCTTGAAGTGCTGCGTGCTGCGTGCTGCGTGCTGTGTCCTCAACCGCAGCACTCAGCACCCGGCACTCAGCACGTCAAATATCTCTCCTTGTAATCCACATAATGCCGCCACGACCCGTCGAGCCTCGCGAGCTCTTCGTCGTTGAGGGGGCGCTTGACGCGGGCGGGGACGCCGACGACGAGTACGCGCGGCGGGACCTGCATGCCCTCGGGGACGAGGGCGCCGGCGCCGACGAGTGCGGATACGCCGATGACCGCGCCGTCGAGGACGCGCGAGCCCATGCCGATGAGCGCGCCGCGATGGACGGTGCAGCCATGCACGATCGCACCATGCCCGATCGTCACTTCCTCGGCGATTACCGTCGGCCACGCGAGATGCGTGACGTGAATGGTGCAGTTGTCCTGCACGTTCGTCCGCGACCCGATGCGGATGCCGTTGATGTCCCCTCGAACCGTCGCCGAGTACCAGATCGAACAGTCGTCCCCGATCTCGACGTCGCCAATCACCGCCGCGTTCTCCGCGACGAACACCCGCTCCCCGAAGCGCGGCTGTTTTCCCTCGTAACCCCGCACGATCATCAGGCGCGGGAGTTTACATTACGTGCGCGGCTTCGCCGCTCTTCGTGCGCGCCTGCGGCGCTCTTTGTGTTCCGTGGCCCGGGCTTTTTCGCCCGGGCGGAAATGCACGGGTCACAAGGAGCGGCGCAGCCGCGAACGGAACACGGAGAGCGGCGCAGCCGTGCACGGAACACGAGGAGCGGCGCAGCCGCGCACCAACTACCCCAGCGCATCCCTCCAATGCACCCACCACCGCTTCACCCCGCCCAGCCCCAGCGAGCGGCGCCAGAGGTCGAGCATGTGCAGGTCGCGATGGAGGACGCCTTCGCGGGTTACGCCGGCGGGCGGGGGGGTGAGGGCGGAGAGGGCGTCGAAGAGCATGGCGCGATCGTCGGCGGGGGCGCGCTCGAGGAGGTGGAGCAGGGTCATCGCGTCGCGGGGGCGGGCGGCGGCGACGAGGCGCGGGAGGGCGGCGCGGTCGCCTTCGAAATCGAATGCGTGCAGGGCGGCGCGGAACGCGGGGGCGGCGTCGGTGTAGAACGGCGTGCCGGGGCCGAGGGCGTCGCGGAGCTCGGCGACGGCGCCGGCGGGGATGAGGGACGAGCGCGTGTCGCCGTCGAAGTCGACCCAGCCCGAGGTCACGCGCACCTCGCCCGCGCCCTCGTCGTAGCGCAGCGCGAATGCGCAGCCGATGTCGCTCGCGAGACCCGCCGGCGTGCGCACCGCGAACGTGAACGGCGGCGCCCACAGCCGCGCGGACAGCGTCCCCCGCTCAAGCCGCATGCGATGCCGCTTCCCCGTGTCGACGAGGATCACCCGCGAGTCGGGTCCGATCTCGACCGTCCCGACGCGCGCGATGCGCGCCGTGACGTGCGACCCCGCCCCCGTCCGCAGTTCCTTCCCAACCGCGAGCCGCGCCTTCGCATCGATGGCCCGCCCGTCGAGCGTCGCCACCCCGTCGACATGCAGAATGTCCCACGCCGCATCACTCCCCCATCGAAAGCGCAGCGAAACGGCAAACAGCGACGCGCCGACGACGATCATCACCGCAGCCGCAATCGCCCAAACTCGTCGCCGCGCAACCGCGCGACCGCGCAACCGCGCAACCGGCAAGCGATAGCGCGCGAGCAGCAACTCCAGCCGCACGACCTCGGGATCCGCCTCCCCGCTGCCGTCAAACAGATAGTCGTTCATGCCAGCGCCTCCCGCAGCAGCTTCATGCCGCGATGCAGATTCACGCGCACGGAGTCGGGGGTGAGGCCCGTGCGCGCGGCGATCTCCGGTCCGGTCATCCCTTCGACGAGGCGCATCATCAGCGTCTCGCGATAGGCCTCCGGCAGCGAGCGGATCGCCAGCAGCGCGCGCCGCGCCTCCTGCTCGTCCTGCTGCGTTTCCGGGGCGCCGCGCTCGGGAAGCTCGACCAGCGTCACCGCGCCGCGATGGAACCCGGTCGCGCAGTTGCGCGCGATCGCCGCGAGCCAGCCGCCGAACGCGCCGTCGTCGCGCAGCGCGTGCAACTGCCGCAGCGCCGCGAGAAACACTTCCTGCACCAGGTCCTCCGCCTCCGCCGGCGGCACGCGCGCGAGCACGATCGCGTACACCATCCTCGCGTAGCGCCCGTACAGCGCCGCGAACGCGGAGCGGTCGCCCTCGCGCGACGCGCGCACGAGCGGAATGTCGTCGAGCGGATCAGCCTTCAGTCGTTCGATACGTGGTTCAGCCTCACCAGAATCGTCGCACGGTTGAAAATGGTTCGTGACAGTCGTATGACAGGGAGGATGCGGTTTGGGGGCGAGTGTTAACTTGACGGTTGCGCAGTTACGCGGTTGCGCGGTTGCGCGGCAGAAAAACACCGCGTAACCGCGCAACTGCGTAACCGCGTAACCATCATGACCAAACGCCTCCTTCTCTCGACCATCGCGGCGCTCTTCCTGATCGCGGCCCGCCACCGCGCCATCCCCCACCCCTCCGGACCCGACGGGCTCAATGAAGCGCAGCGGGACGTGTTCTCGTTCTCGGAGCCGCGGGAGGTGCGGGTGCGGCATCTCGATCTCGACCTCACGGTCGACTTCGAGGCGCGGCGGTTGCGGGGCACGGCGACGCTGGAGATCGACAACCTGCGGGGGGCGCGCACGCTCGTCCTCGACACGGAGAACCTCACCATCACGCGCGTCGTGCGCGACGGCGGGATCCCCGCGACATTCACCGTCGGCAGGAGCAACGACTTCGGCGCGCCGCTCTCGATCGACATCGAGCCGGCGACGGAGTCCGTCACCATCGACTACAGCAGCAGCCCCGAGGCCTCGGGGTTGAACTGGAACAGCGCCGCGCAGAGCTACGGACGCGTGAAGCCGTATCTCTACTCGCTCAACGAGCCCGTCGGCGCGCGGAGCTGGATTCCGATTCAGGACACGCCGGCCGTACGCATGACGTACGCGGCCACGATTCACGTGCCGGCCGGATACCTCGCCCTCATGAGCGCGCCCGACAACGCGCGCGCGGCCAACGGCAGCGGCGTCTACACCTTCACCATGAACCAGACGCTGCCCGCGTATCTCATCGCCATCGCGGCCGGACGCCTCGAGTATCACGCCTTCGACGAGCGCACCGGCGTCTATGCCGAGCCGGAGCTCATCGAGGACGCCGCGTGGGAGCTGCAGTACATGCCGGAGATGCTGCGCGCGGCGGAGCGCATCCTCGGCCCGCACCCCTTTCCGCGCCACGACCTCCTGCTCATGCCGCCGACGTTCGTCGCCGGCGGGATGGAGCATCCGATGCTGAACTTCATCAACCCCTTCAGCGTCGTCAGCGGCAACCATCCCGCGGCGCCGGAGCCGAAGACGCTGCTCGCGCACGAGCTGGCGCATTCGTGGGCCGGCGATCAGACGACGCTCTCGACCTGGGAAGACGTCTGGTTGAACGAGGGCATCACGTCGTACCTCACGCTGCGCATCATCGAAGAGCTGGCGGCGGCGGAGCGCGCGGAGCTCGGGTTCTTCATCGACCGCCGCAACTACGAGAGTCTCGTCCGCAACGTGAGCGATCCGAACATGACGATCCTTCACCGTCGCACGCAATTTCCGTGGGGCGCGTTCGGTACGACGTCGTACACGAAGGGCGAGCTGTTCCTGCGCGCGCTCGAAGACGTCGCCGGCCGCGCGACGCTCGACGCCTTCCTGCGCGATTACTTCGCCGACCTCGCGTTCCGCTGGTCGGATGACCGCAACTTCGTGGCTAAACTGCGCGAGCATGTCGGCGATGCGATGCTGGCGACGGCGCGCGTGTCGGAGTGGATCTACGCCGCCGGCCTGCCGTCGAACATCCTCGAGCCGACGTCGCGCTCGACGATGTACGACCGCGTGCTCGCGCGCGCCAACGCGTTCGCGAACGGCGGATCATTGAACGCGCAGGGCTGGACCGAGTCCGAAATGGAGCTCTTCCTGCAGCTCCTGCCGACGAACACGTTCCGCTCGCGCATCGCCACGATCGACGCCGCCCTCGGATTGAGCTTCCGCCAGACGCCGCCGCTGCTGTTCCTCACCAACAGCATCTACGCCGGCTACACGCCCGCGAATGCGGCGGTCGAGCGCGCGGTGATGCGCGGCGGTCCGAACAACTGGATCCCCGCGCTCTACACCGCGCTGGCGTCAACGTCGTCGGGCCGCCAGCGCGCGAACCAGCTCTTCGCCGTCGCGCGCGACCGCTATCACCCCGCCGTCGCCGCGCAGGTGCAGGAAATCCTCACGCAGGCCGCGGCGGCGTGACCTGACAAACATCACCTGACAAGCCGGCCGGGAGCGCGCTACATTGCGCGCATGCCGAAGAAGATCGAGTTTCGTCATCGCGCGCGCGAGGTCTCGCGCATCGAGGCCTTCAGCGACATCGTGTTCGGGTTCGCGCTGACGCTGATCGTCATCTCGCTCGAAGTGCCGCGGTCCTATGAGGAGCTGATGCATGAGATGCGCGGCTTTCCCGGATTCGCGATCTGCTTCGCCGTGCTGATGTGGATCTGGTACATCCACCACACGTACTTCCGCCGCTACGGGCTGAGCGACATCTACACCCTCGTGCTGAACACGATCCTGCTGTTCCTGGTGCTGTCGTACGTCTATCCGCTGAAGTTCGTGTTCGGCACGATGACGGGCGCGATCGACGTGCACAAGGGGAATCCGAGGGTGCTCCTCCTCATCTACGGCCTCGGGTTCGCCGGCATCTTCGTTCTCTTCTTCCTGCTCTATCTGCACGCACACCGCAAACGCGAGGAGCTGGAGCTGAACGAGTTCGAGCTGCACGACACCGAGACCGCGATGTGGATGTACGGCGCGTACATCGTCATCGGCCTCGTGTCCATCGTGCTCGCGCAGGTCCTCCCCTGGAAGTGGGTCGGACTCGCGGGCTGGACGTACTTCCTCCTCGGACCGGTGTCGGCGTTCATCGGCCACAAGCGCGGGTCCGCCCGTGGCGACATGCACGACCGCTACTTCGCCGAGTCTCAGTGACGCACGCCGCGGCGGCGGACGATCGGGGATGACAGCCGGTCGAGGGTGCGCGTGAACGCGCGCGGCGCGTATCCGTTTTCGGCGGTGCTGCGGCTGTAAGCGATCACCACTCCCTGGCCGGTGACCGCGATCGATGGACCGGCGGTCGTCGAGCCGCCTGCTGCGATCTCGAACGATGCCGCGTCCAGCGCATGGAAGTCGGCGTCGAATCGCATCGCGCGGATCGGACCGCCGTTCGTGGTCGTCCAGGCGAGCACGTACTCGGATCCGTTCCACGCCAGGTCCGCGCCCGCGGCATCGGCGGTGTTCGGGACCGTGATCGGGTCCGCCGGGACGCCCGTCGCGGCGCGCACGATCCTGATCCCGGCGAACGACGGCAGTGCGACGCTGACCTGATCGCCCGCCTGCGCGATTCCGAGGCCCGCGCAGTAGCTGTCCATGCCGGTAAACGGCGTCACGACCTCGCGTACGGGAGTGCCGGAGAGCGTCGTCTCCGCGATCGAGACTCCCCACGTCACGCTGACGTGAGGAGAGAAGAATCCGACGTACCTCAGGTAGGGAATCATCCATCCCGATGTGGTCGGGACCGGCCGGAACGGCGCGCGGCACAACCCGCACGGGTAACTCAAGAGCTCGGAGAGAGCCCCGGTCTCGCCGTCGAGACGGAGCAGGCGAAGCGGAGCCTGCGGCACGCCGACGCTGATCACGAACGACGATCCGTCCGCCGTCACGCCGGGATCATCGTCGAGCTCTGTGTACGTGCCCGAGGCGAGCTCGATCGGAGTCTTGTCGAGCAGCGTGCCGTCGAATGCATACCGGCGCGCCAGCATCCGCGCGGAGAACTGCGCGTTGTTGACTTCGTTCCACGCGACGAGGAATGTCCGGGCTCCCGCCGTGACCGACGGAATCCCGACCGCCAGGCCGCGATAGATCCCGACCTCCACGCCGTCGAGGCTTCCCGCGATCTCGCCGGTCGCGTCGTCCCTCCACACGATCATTTCGTGAGAGCCGGCGCGGGCAATGCGCACGCGGTCCTGGGCGCGGCCCGAGGAAGCGACCACCGTCCCGTCGATCTGCCGGACCGCGAGGTCGTCGAACCCGCGGAGCGACCGGGAAACGATGTCGCCGCCGCGCTCCCACAGCATCAGGAGAGCGCTCCCGTTCGACGCGAACTGCGCCGTCTCGGGCACCGAATACGGGACGGAGTTGACGACCGCGCCATTCGGGCGAATGTGGACGGCGCGTGAATCGCCCGGCGAAAACAGCAGAAACTCGTCTCCGTCGTTGCGAATGCTGAATGCGTACAGCGAGGCAAGATTCACTTTCGTCGCGGGTTGGATGACCTTCCCGCTCCGATCGAGCATCGTGAACCAGACCTGGTTCTCCTCGAGCGGCAGCACCCAGCTGACGAGGATGCGATTCGGCGAGGACTTTACGATGAATCCCCTTCCGCCGCTCTCCTCCGGCAGCGCGGTCGTCGTCATCACCATGGTCTCGCCGCGTGCGTCGATCGTCCGCAGGACCGGGCCGCTGCACGGCGGCAGGCAGTAGCAGCAGCCGTTCTCGAATCCGAGGACGCCGAAGGTCCCGCCGGCGGCGTCGAGCGAGAGGTACTCGGAGAGCTGCAGCGGCAGCGTTCCGCGGACCGAGCCGTCGCGGTCGAGAGCCGTTGCCACGTATCCGCTTTCCTGGCTGTGGAACACGAGCAGATAGCCGAGTCCATCCGAGGCGAGCGATATCGGAGATGCCTTCCGCACGACGCGCGCCGGGCCGGCCGGGGCTCCGTTCTCGTCCAGATGCTGGGCGAGCGTCGCCTGCGACGACTCGTCATACCAGGCGGCCAGATAGTCCTCGCCGTTCGAAGCAATCAGCGCGGGGAACCGGAAGATGGCCGGCTGAAAGCGGCGGCCGAACGGCTCGGCCGGCACGCCCGAGGAATCGAGACGCGATGTGTAATACCAGGGTCTCTGCGTTCGCTCCCGCGAGTCGTTCCAGATCGCGAGGAAGTCGCGTCCGTTCGACGCGACGGCCGGCAGGCTCTGCTCCCAGGCGGCCGAACCGGTGCGGATCGGCACCACCGGCACCTCCGACCCGAGCCGTACGTCGGCCGCGGCTGCAGTCCCTGCGATGAGAAGCACGAGAGCAATATGCCGTGTCAGCATAGGCTCAGCATATGTTATTTGTTCTTGCTCCACAACCCCCACGTCGCTACCGCCCATACGATCCCGAACAGCAGCGACGCGGCGGCGGTGCCGACGGTGGCGGCGAACGGGCCGAAGTGATCGGACGCGACCCCGGAGGAGAGGCTCGAGATCGCCATCGTCAGCGTGACGAAGCCGTAGTCGGCGGCGAAGACTCGTCCGCGAATGAAGTCGGGCGTCTCGCGCTGCAGGCCGTACGACGAGATCTGCCACGCCGCGCCGCCGCCGAGGTGCGCGAAGAAGATGGAGGCGAGTCCGAAGGCGAGCGAGTGCGAGAGCGCGAGGCCCATGTATCCGGCGCTGAAGGCGATGATGCAGAACGCGATGGCGCGGTATTTCGCGTCGTCGTCACGCGCGGCGCCGCGGAGGAGAAACGGGCCGAGGAGCGCGCCGAGGCCGCGGGCGGCGAAGAGGACTCCGATGCCGAACGCGCCGGCGCGAAAGACTTCCCGCCCGAACACGCTCACCATGGCCACGACGCCGGCGCCGAGGCCGTAGCCGCCTTTGACAGTCAGCAGCCCGAGGACGCGTGGCTGGCCGCGGGCGAAGCGGATGGTCTCGCGGATGGACTCGAGCAGGGCCGGGGGATTCCTCGCTTCGCTCGGAATGACACGTTCCGAAAACCGCGCGCGCATGCGCAACAGCAGAAACGCGGAGAAGAGAAAGCTCGCGGCGTCGACGAGGAAGGAGACGTCGCGGCCGAATGCCGCGGTGACCGCGCCGCCGAGGCCCGCGCCGACCGCGAGCATCGTCCCCCACGTCGACGCCATCAGCACATTCGCCGGCCCGAGCTCCTCGGGTGCGACGATGTTCGGCAGAGCGGCCTGCGAGGCCGGCTCGAAATACGCGGAGCCGATGGAGATCAGGATCACGCCCGCGAACGCGAACGGCAGCGACTCCGGCGTCCGCGCGAGCAGCGGCAGGAGACACGCGGCCGTCCGCGCGAGATCGGTCGCGATCATGACCTTGCGGCGATCGAGGCGGTCGATGAGATGTCCCGCGTGCGGCGTGAAGAGAAAGATCGGCAGCGTCTGGCAGAGCAGGATGAGCGAGACCAGCGTCGCCGAGCTGGTGAGCTGCAGCACGAGATCCGCCAGCGCGACCGTCAGAAACCAGTCGCCGCCGAGCGAGATCAGCGTGCCCGCGTAGAGGAGGCGGAAGTCGCGGTTGGTGCGGAGAAGGCGCCAGTACATGGTTGCGCGGTTACGCGGTCACGCGGTTCGGGGTGCCGCTGCGTGACCGCGCGACCGCGTGACTGCGAGACCGTAACCTTACCGCACCGCGCGCCGGCGTCCCGCCGGCAGATCGCCGTGGCGCACGAAGGCGCGGGACTGGCCGGTGTACTCCGGCTCGGTGGTGTCGCGGATATAGGCGAGTACCGGCACGTTGCCGATGGCGGTGGCGGAGTAGCTGAGGATCTTCGCGTTCGGCTCGCCGGTGATCGTCAGCGGTGCGCCGTCGGGGACGAGCGCCGCGGTCAGGCGCTGCACGCGGATCGTGACGTCGTACGCCTTCTTCCCCAGGTCCGACTGAAACAGCAGATAGCCGTTCGATCCCGCGCGGATCTCATTCACGGCGAACGTCTGCTGTTCGCTGAGCGCGCGCACCTCGGGCAGCGGCGTGCCGCGGAAGATGGTCGCGAACGTGTTTCCCGGATCGTTCCACACGAGCACCACGCCTCCGCCGATCGCCTTTGCGATGCGCAGCGGCCGGAGGGTCGTCGGCTCGCGCTGCTCGATCACGATTGGCGCGGCATCGACGCGCATGCCCTCGCGCGTCACCCGCACCGCGAGGATCTCCTCCGGCACCACCTGCGGGAACTGCCAGAACGGCACGCCCTTCAGATGCACCCACGCCACGACGTATTCGCTCCCGCTCCACGCCACCACCGGCTCGCGGTCGGGCAGGTCGTCGTTTCGGGTGACGAGGTCCGTCTCCGTCGCGACCAGCGCGTCGCCCTCGATGCGAATCGTGGTCGCGACGAGCTCGCGCTCCGCGATGCCCGTCTGCCATACCGCGATCACGCCGCGATCTCCCGCCGCAACCGCGAGCGGCCCGGGATACGTCGGGATCTCGAATCGCCACGGCTGCACATCGACGGGCAGCAGCGCGTGCGAGTAGCGCTGCACGTTCAGCGTCCGCCCTTCCGCCCAGAGGATCCAGAGAAACGAGTCATCGGCCAGCAGCGCGAATGAATACGCATGGACCTGCGTGAGGCGAACGAAGTCGCCGCGGCCGCGAGTCGTGAGCCGCAGCTCGCGGCCCGCCGCCGTCACCTCGACCCAGCCGGTGATGATGCTGCTGCCCGCGCTCACGACGACCGGCGCGTCCTGCGCGTGCGCGGCGCGGCTCACCTGCGTCTCCGTGCGCAGCGGCTGTGCGCCGGCGATCGACTGCGCGTCGAAC
>Ga0134123_10001128_pt1 | contig 17520 bp, 18 predicted proteins | sample KB303_FD_96460 | JGI IMG/M metagenome (GOLD analysis project Ga0134123, IMG submission 96460) | Terrestrial soil microbial communities without Nitrogen fertilizer from Kellogg Biological Station, Michigan, USA - KB3-0-3 | ecosystem: Environmental > Terrestrial > Soil > Unclassified ...
CCTCGGCCGCCTACTTCGGGATGACGCTCGACCTGCGGGCGGTCCACGAGGCTCTCGACCGGGAAGCGAAGCGGTTCCCGACCAGGCACGCGCGGGTGCGGCTCGTGGTGGATGCCCGCGGCCGCGTCGACGCAGGATCCGCTCCGATGACCGAGACGCCGGGACCCGTCCGGCTGTCCATCGATCGCGAGCATCCCGTCGACCCTTCCGACCCGATGCTGTTCCACAAGACGACGTCTCGAGACCGATATGAAGCGGCGGCGGAGCGCTTCCCCGACGCCGACGACGTCGTGCTGGTGAACACGGCTGGACTGATCACCGAGACGACCCGCGCGAACCTCGCGATCCGCCAGACGGATGGATGGGTCACGCCGCCGCTGGACGACGGACTCCTGCCGGGGTGCGAACGAGCCGCCCTGCTCGACGACGGCACGCTGCGGGAAAGCTCGTTCACGATCGAGGAGCTGGAGCGCGCAGATGAGATCGCGTTCCTGAACTCGGTTCGAGGGTGGAAGCCGGCGGTGCTGGTCGGCTGACTACTCCGCCTCAGCGGGACGCTCGCCCGGCACCGCGAACGGGCGCATCGAGGACGCATCGAGGGGGCAGGCGCACAGGGGGCATCGGGGTGGCTCCTCGTAGACGAGGACCGCCCGTTCGCAATAGGGGCAATCGCCCATGCGCATCGGAGGAGGCTCGGAGGATTCGTTCGCCATCGTGTGTCCCACTCGGGGGGAGCGGTCCCCCAAGCCATCGGTGCGCGTTCGGGGGGCCTTGACCCTGCGTGCGGCGCAACCGACCAACGCCCGCAGGGAGGGGCCGACCGGCCTAGCCGCTATCCCCCGGACGCCAACGGGCCCCTCGTGCGAGGGGCCCGGGTCATATCGATAGAGATCGGGGGAGGGTCAGGCAGCCTCCGAGCGGCTCTTCCGCTTCCCGCGAGGTACGTAGGAATGCACCGGTTCGTGCTGCCAGCAGTATCGCCACTTGCTGTAGATGGAGAGCTTCGTCTCACAGCCGGGCTCTTCGCACACCCTGCCCGGCGCGTAGGTCTTGTTGGGTCGCGGTAGGTTCCTGACGGACGCCCCTCGGAATCGCTCGTCCGACATGCCGACTCACATCCTTTCCCTGGGCCGGGATACGGGCTCCCCGCCCCTCAGTACCCCTTTCGAACCGCATCCGCAGCCGGTTCATTCCCCTTCTGCGGGCCCCTCGATGGGTTCTGCTCGACCGTAGTCATGCGGTGTGACACCGATGTGTCGAGGATGTGGCGGAACGTTGAACGCGGCTACCCGCCGAACCGCGGCTCCCGCTTCTCGAGGAACGCCGCCATGCCTTCGCGCTGGTCAGGGCTGCCGAACAGCGCCAAGAACGCCTCACGCTCCGCGCGGACGCCGGGACCACCCGGGGTCGCCACGGCGGCGTTGATCGCGGCCTTGGCGGCGGCGAGCGCGGCCCGGGGCCCGCGGGCCAGCCGTTGCCCATCCTCCACAGCGGCCGCGAGGACCTCGTCTGCAGGAAGGACGCGCTCGGCGAGGCCGAGAGACAGCGCCTCGGCCGCGGGCACCCGTCGCCCGAAGTAGACGAGCTCTCGAGCCCTGCCGGGACCGAGCAGCCGGACCATCCGCTGCGTTCCGCCGGCACCCGGGATCACGCCGATCGCGATCTCGGGCTGGCCGATCGTGGCGTCATCGGCGAGGTAGCGCAGGTCGCACGAGAGCGCGAGCTCACAGCCCCCGCCGAGGGCGTGCCCGTTGACGGCGGCGATCGAGACGGTGCTGATCGACTCGAGCAGGTCGCATGCCTCGCCGAGCGCATCGACCGACGGGCGGACCTCCTCAGGGCCCCAGGTGGCCATCGCCTTGATGTCGGCCCCCGCGGCGAAGATCTTCCGGCCACCCGAGAGCACGATCGCTCCGACGTCGCTCCTGCCGTCTGCCTCTCGGATCGTGCTCTGCAGCTCCACGGCGAGCTCGAGGTCGATCGCGTTGGCCGGCGGACGGTCGACCCGGATCACGGCGACGCCGTCGTCGACCTCCAGGTGCACGTGCCCGCCCATGGCGCCGAAGCCTACCCGGGCTCTGCCGTCGCCGAGGCCGACAGTGTCGCGCGGAGCCCCTCGAGCAGCGGTGTGCGCCGAACGCCGAAGGCCGCTGCCGCGTCTGGAGCGTCTGCTCGGCTCGGCATCCCGTAGAAGGATGCCGCGACGGCATCGACCGGTGCCTCGAGCAGCCTCGAAAGGGCCGCCGCGGCCGCCTGTCCATCGGCATGGGTAGGACGCGCCTCGTCGTCGCGGAGCACGGCCACGAGCTCGTCGGCCGTGAGCGCGTCCGGTCCCTCCAACCCCCAGACACCGGCGACCGGATCCCCTCGATCGTCGATCGCTGCGAGCACCGCGCCGACGTCGTCGGCATAGATCGGCGCGATCGTCTGCGTGCCCGGCCCAACGACGAACGGCGGAGACGTCGACGCTCCCTCGACGAGCGCGGTGAACCACGCTCCCCCGAGGCCGTAGACGTGCGTGCTGCGCACGATCGCGTGCTCCAAGCCCGAGGCGACCACCACCTCCTCAGCCATCCCCTTCGCGCGAAGGAACGGATGGGTGTGCTCCGGGTCGGCAGCGGGAACGGATAGCAGGACGATCCGCTTCGTGCCGGCCTCTTTCGCCGCCTGTACGGCGATCAGCGTCGACCCATGGTTGGCCCAGAACAGGGAGTCCGGGTCGGGCTGCTCGACGCCGCCCGTGAGATGGATCAGCGTGTGGCAACGGGGCAAGATCTCGGTGAGCTCGTCGGCCTGCATGCCTGCCCGCACCGCAACCTTGGCGCCGAGCGCACGCAGCGGTTCCGCGGCCTCGGGCCGACGTACGGTGGCACGCACCTCATCGCGAGCGAGCAGCGCCTTCACCACGGCGTGCCCCACGACGCCTGAAGCCCCCGTGACCAAGACCGTCATGGCTGCCAGGCTATCGACGTCCCTGGGCCCCAGGCCTCGTCCAGATGGTTCGATCCCTCGCTAGTGCAAAGCCTTTGCACCTGCAACACACTGCTACACTCGCTCGCATGGCCGTCGCCCCCGTTGACTACAAGGACGTCCTCGAGCTGCTCCGCAGCAGGGGACTGCGCATGACCCCGCAGCGTCGGGCCATCGTCTCCGAGGTGATGCGAACGCAGGGCCACATCTCCCCCGCCGCGATCGCCCGCACGATCGAGGGCGAGATGCCCGGGGTGAACCCCTCGACCGTCTATCGCACCCTCTCGCTGCTCGAGGAGGTCGGCGTCCTGCAGCACTCCCATCTCGAGACGGGTGCGGAATACCACAAGGCCGAGGAAGCGCAGCACGTCCACCTGACCTGTCACCGGTGCGGACGCGACGACGAGCTCTCGCTCGCCGAGGCGGAGCGTCTGGGCCAGCTGATCCACCGCCACCACGGGTTCGAGGCCGACCTCACCCACTTCGCGATCACCGGGCTCTGCGCCGACTGCGCCGCCGCCGTGCGCTGACGGCATCACCCGCCGAAGAGCGCCGGCAGCACGGTCTCCTGGCCGAAGAGCAGCAACGTCCCGACGACGAGGCTGAATACCCCGGTCAGCACCGCGATCGTCACGTAGACCGTCCAGTTCTTGGACGCGCGGAGGAAGCCGAACGCGGACCCGAGCGTGATGAGTGAGTTGGAGACCAAGAGTCCGACGAGGAACGTGATGAGGACGGCCTCGCCGGCAGCCTTGCCCCCGGCGCCGACCGCTGTCGCGAAGATCAAGACCTGCGTCGGCGTCTCGGCGCCGACCCCGTGCAGCATCCCGACGACGAAGGCCGTGCGCGCGCCGTAGTTCATGAACGCGTCCGGCTCCGGGTGCTTGTGATGGTGGTGACCCGGGCGACCATGATGACCGTGGTGCCATTGTGAGACCGGCAGGTCCTCCGCGACGGCGACCGCGAGGTGCTCACCGTCGGCCTCGTGGACGTGCACCGGCTCGTTGGGATCGTGCGCGTGATCGGCGAGATCTCCGGAACGGCGGCTCTGCAGCTTGCGGTAGGCGCCGCGCACACCCGAGAACACCAGCATCCACCGGCTCCGCATGCGGAAGTCGCGTCCATGCCTGATCAACGACACGAACACGAAGACACCCAGAAGGATCAGCGTGAAGCCGACGATGCGCCCCATCACCGCGTCAACGCCTTCGGGGAGCTTCTCACCGATGAGGATCGCGGCCGTCCCGATCAGGAAGACGACCAGGGCGTGACCCAGAGCGTAGATCGTGCCGAACAGGACGGAGAGGCGACGGTCTTCCTGCGAGCTGGTGATGTCCGTGATCGCCGCCAGGTGATCCCAGTCGATGCCGTGTCGGAAGCCGAACAGGAACGCGGAGCCGAGTACCCCGATCCCGAACGCACTGGCCGCGACGACGCCCACACACCCTCCTCGTTGGTGCTCCGATACAAGCAGATAGCGCAAGTACAGGCAATTGCTACCCATTGCAAGAGGGATCGCTGCTGGTCAGAAGGCCGGCGTTTCGCGCCAGGTGCCGAAGACGCCCTGGAGGGTCGCGGTGACCTCTCCTCCGGTGCATCGGGCGCGCGCGCAGATCACGAGCGGCTCGATCAAGTTGGCCTCGGTCGCCGCGGCCGCTGCGAGACCGTCGAGCGCCCGAGCCACCGCACCAGCGTCGCGGTCCGCCCGAACGCGTTCGACCGCGGCGATCTGCGCGTCCTCCGTCGCCGTCGTGATCTCGAGGATCTCCAGCGGCGGCTCGTCGCTCTCCTCGAAGGCGTTCACGCCCACCTGTACGAGATGACCGGCCTCGGTCCGGCGCTGCTCCTCGTAGGCGGCCTCGGCGATCCGTTGCGTGAACCACCCCGTTTCGACCCCGCGCAGCACGCCCTCGAGCATCGACCCCGACCCCATGGCCTCGATCTCATCGAAGAGGACCCCGGCCTCTCGCTCGAGCTCATCGGTGAGCGCCTCCACGAGGTACGAGCCGCCGAGCGGGTCGGCGACGGCAGGGACACCCGTCTCGAAGGCCAGCACCTGTTGGGTCCGAAGCGCCAGGGTCGCGGCGTCTTCGGTGGGCAGGGCGAGTACCTCATCGAGCGCGTTCGTGTGCAGTGACTGCGTCCCCCCGAGCACCGCAGCGAGCGCCTCGACCGCGGTACGCACGACGTTGTTCATCGGCTGCTGCGCGGTCAGCGACACCCCCGCGGTCTGTGTGTGGAACCGGAGCCGCTGGGCTTCCGGTGTCTTCGCCCCGTACCGATCGCGGAGCCAGCGAGCCCAGAGTCGACGAGCGGCGCGAAACTTCGCGACCTCTTCGAACAGATCGATGTGCGCGTCGAAGAAGAACGACAGACGCGGCGCGAACACGTCGACGTCGAGACCGCGTTGCCTGCCGAGCTCAACGTAGGCGAACCCGTCAGCCAGCGTGAAGGCGAGCTCCTGCGCGGCGGTGGAGCCAGCCTCGCGGATGTGGTAGCCGGACACGCTGATCGGGTGGTACCGCGGGGTTCGCTCGGCACAGAACGCCATCAGGTCACCGATCAACCGCAGGTGCGGTCGCGGCGGGAAGAGCCATTCCTTCTGGGCCGTGTACTCCTTGAAGATGTCGGTCTGCAAGGTGCCGCCGAGATCGCGCCACGCGACCCCCTGGCCTTCGGCGGTCGCGAGGTAGCACGCGAAGATCCATGCGGCCGGTCCGTTGATCGTCATCGAGACGGTGACCGCATCGAGTGGGATATCCGCGAAGAGGGTCTCGGTGTCATCGAGCGTGGCGACCGCCACACCGCAGCGGCCGACCTCGCCGATGCTCCGTGGATCGTCCGGATCGAGCCCCATCAGGGTCGGCATGTCGAAGGCAACCGACAGCCCCGTCTGACCCCGTTCGAGCAACAGGCGGAACCGTGCGTTGGTCTCTGCCGGCGTGCCGTACCCGGCGAACTGCCGCATCGTCCACAGTCGGCCGCGATACATCGACGCGTACGGCCCCCTCGTGAACGGGAACGAGCCCGGCGGCGCCTCGACATCGGCCGCGTCCGACGGCTCGTAGACCCGCTCGAGCGGGACCCCGGATCGGGTCGTGTGCGGGCGATCGTCGGGTGTCTCGACCATCAGTCGCCTCGCGGCACACGGCGCAGGAGCTCGGTCGCCGCAACGTAGGGATCGATGCGGCGGTCGCGGAGCCTCGCGGTGAGATCGCCGTCGTTGGCGAGGGCGTCGGCGACCGACACTTTGAATCGCTCCGCCGCGAGGGAGCCGACCTCCTGCACGATCCGAGCCTGGCGCTTGGCGGCGAGACCGTCGGAGTCGATGAGCCACTCCTGGTGACGCTCGATCGCCTCCCACAGCCCTTCGATCCCGTCACCTTCGGTCGCGGTGGCCGTGACGATCGGCGGATCCCAGTCGCGCGCGGCCCCGAGGTGCAGCATCTGCTGCAGGCCGCGCACGACCTCGGGCGCGCCTTCGCGATCCGTCTTGTTCACGACGAAGACGTCGGCCACCTCGAGGATGCCGGCCTTCGCGAGCTGGACCGCGTCGCCCGCGCCCGGCGCGAGGACGACGACCGCGGTGTCGGTCGCCGCCGCCACGTCGATCTCCGCCTGTCCGACGCCGACGGTCTCGACGATCACGAGGGCACAGCCCGCGGCGTCGAGGATGCGCACGGCCTCCGGAGCCGCGAGCGCCATGCCGCCGAGGTGGCCTCGTGTGGCCATCGAGCGGATGAACACGTCGGGGTCGGTAGCGTGTTCCTGCATCCGCACCCGGTCACCGAGCAGGGCGCCGCCGGTGTACGGCGAGGTGGGGTCGATCGCGAGGACGGCGACGCGGGTGCCCGCGGCGCGCGCGGCTCGTACCAGAGCGGTCGCGATCGTCGACTTCCCGACACCGGGCGCGCCCGTGAGCCCGACGGTCCGAGCGGCCCCCGTGTGCTCGAACAGACCGGCCGACAACGCCGCCAACTCGGCATCGCCGTCCTCAACGAGAGAGATCGCCCTCGCGACCGCGCGCGGCTCACGAGCCAGCACCCCTTGGACCAACGCCGCGACGTCCATGGCCTGCAGCCTAGCTCGCGGCCTCGTCGGCAACGGTCGCGCCCGGCATCGCCGCGAGCGCATCGCGGAGCGACCGACAGTACTCCCGTTGTTCGAGCAACAGCGGGTCGTCGGCCGGCTGGCGTGTCGCGATCATCGCCAGGTCGATCTGCTCTCGCTGCAGCCGCGCGAGCAATCGCGCGGCCGGCGCACCAGCCCGACGGCGCATCGACCTGACGGCCGCGCGACGCTCGGCGGGCACACGCAGATCCTCGAACTCGCCGGCGGTGACGCCCTCGAGTCCGACCTCGCCGGCCAGCGCGCCGTCGAGCCACCGGCGCTCGCGCGCCCGAGCCAACCGCAACCCGACCACGACGACCAGCAGGAGCGGCAGCCCTTTGATCGCCAGGACGAGGGGGACGAGGAGCCATCCCGTTCCTTCGATGGGCTGGGTGGGCGCGATCGCCGGCAGCGGCGCGTTCCACAGGACGTGGCCGATCACGGCAAGCGCGACGAGCCCCGCGGCGACGGGCAGCCGGTCCCGCATGGGAGATGGGTCCCGTCGCGACACGACGTACCCGATGGCCATCCCGACCAGACCCGTGTACAGCACGTGGCCGTAGAGGCCGCTGGACAGGACCCGGACGTAGAAGCCCTCGAGGACGCCGCCCGGTGTCCCGCCGAACGCCGCCATGAAGTACACGACGTCCTCGACGACAGCGAACCCGAGACCGCACAGCGCCCCGTACACGAACCCGTCCATCACGTCGTCCACCTCGTCGCGGACGATCAGGTACAGCAGCACCAGTCCGGCGCCCTTGAGGAACTCCTCGACGATCGGCGCCGTAAGCGCGGGCCCCCATCGCGCCGCGAACCCGGGGTCCGCGAGCCGGGCAAGCACCTCGTCCCATCCACCGGCGTTCAGCGCGAGCGCCGTCGCGGCCAACGATCCCCAGAGGAAGGCCGCCAGCACGACCGAGACGGGCTCCCGCTCATAGAGATCGAGGTAGTAGATCAAGAGGAACAGCGGCGCCGCATAGAGCGCGATCAGCAGCCACGACAGCGCCCACCCGGAACGCGACACCGCGGACAATCGCGTCAAGGCGCCGACCATCTCGATCGCGCCGTAGATGAGGAACGCGCCGAACACCCAGAAGGCGGGCTCCCGCGGTTGGAACACCGATCGCTGATGTACGGACAGACGACGTGAGCGCATCAGTGGATCACCGCATGCTCGACCATCGCACGAAGGTCATCGGCGACGACCGCGATCCCGCCACCCGGCGCCGACGCGTCGAACACGACGGCCGCCTGGTCGGTCGTGGCCGCGACCACCACGCCCTCGATCGAGCGGCCGTCGGCCGTGATCCCCACGTAGGCGGATCGCACCGCGAACACGCCGTTGTCGAGCACCGTTGGGTCCTGCGTCGCCACGGCGAGCTGCGACAAGCTCTGCCCGAGCTGCTGCTCGACGTATCGATCTGCGACCGCGCCGGGGCCCAACGGCTCCGGGTCCATCGCGAGCACCGTCAGGACGACGGGTCCACGATGCAGCCTTGCCGACGGTGGCGCAGCGGTCACCGACAGCACCTCCCAGCCGGGCCGTGGCTGGATCTGCACGGCGGCGCCGACGCGCACCGGCGGAACGTCGGCCGCCGTCACGGCCGCGGACAGCACCTGGGCTCCACCGACGACCAGGGCGATGAGCGCCACGACGATGAGCACCGGAACCCAGCGATGCACCACGGGACGGCCCGATCCGTCGACGACCGCGCGTGCCACGTGTCTACCGCGCCGAGAGCAGCATCGAGAGGCGCCGGACGGTGCCCAGGTGACGCACGAGCCCCTGCACGCGGATCTCACGCGTGAACAGCTGACGCACCACCTCGCGTCCGTCGGGCGTCAAGACGTCCGGCAAGCCGAAGCGCAAAGGGGTCGCCGCGAGCTCGAGCAGTCCCGCGCTCTCGGCGCGCACCACCACCTCCGCCCACGGGTCCTCGCCGTCGTGCACGAGGATCGAACCCGGCGCGTGGAACGCGCCGGGGAGCATCTGGATGGTGACCGCCAGGTCGGCGTCGGTCGCGACGAGTGAGGCGGCCTCCCGATGCCTGATCTGCAGCGCGCGGTCGGGAACCCGAACGAGGTTCGCCTCGACCAAGCCCTCGACCAGGTCACGGAGGCCGGCCGGCTCGGTCATGCCCACGGGTCGAGCACCACCTTCGTCGCCTCGTGGCGGTCGAACGCCGTGTATCCGGCGGGAGCCTCGGCGATCGGGAGCCGGTGACTGATCAGCGGCTCGGGGTCGAGCGTGCCGGCGACGACGGCATCCATCGTGCGACGCCACCACGCATGGATCGGTGTCTCACCCGCGAACTGCAGCCGGATGCCACGGATCCACGACACGCCGAGCTGCAGCTCGACCGCCTCACTCGTGTACATCCCGACCACGACGACCCGCCCGCCCCTTCGGACGACCTCGAGCGCCGTCGCGAACGCGGCGGGTGCTCCCACCGCGTCGATGACGATGTCCGCGCCCCGACCATCGGTGGCCCGCGCGAGCGCCATCTCTGGGTTCACCTCACGCACGTCGATCGGCTCAGCTCCGGCAGCGCGAACCAACTCCAAGCGGGCCGGCTCGATCTCTAACGCGAACACGACCCGAGCCGTACCCCGCAACGCCTGCGCCACGCAGAACCCGACCGGTCCCGCCCCGATGATCGCGACCACGTCATCCGGCCGAGGATCGGCGAGCGACGCGGCGTAGACGCCGGTGGTCAGCACGTCGCCGACGAACAGCGCGCGCTCATCGTCGACGGCGTCGGGCACCGCGAGGAGGTTCACGTCGGCCGCCGGCACGCGCACCGCGCCCGCCTGGGTGCCCTCGAGATCACCGCCGAAGGGTCCGCCGCCGAGGATGCGATGTTCCTCGCAGAGCCCCGTCTGTCCCGCTCGGCAGAACCAGCAGGAGCCGCATGCGATGTGGAACGAGGTGACGACCCGATCTCCCTGCGACACGCCGCGCACGGCCTCGCCGATCTGATCCACGATGCCGACCGCTTCGTGACCCATCGTCGTACCGGGCTCCATCGGTGCCTTCCCGTGGAAGAAATGCAGATCGGAACCACAGATCCCCGCCCGGACCACGCGCACCACCGCGTCGGTGGGCTCCTCGATCCGGGGCTCCCTGCGCTCGATGACGTCCACGACGCCCTCGGTGCGGAAGACCGCCGCGCGCACGCTACGCCTCGTCGGGGAAATCGGTGTCGACCAACCCCGTGAGTCGCACGAGCTCGTTCGCCGCTTTCACGTAGCGCACGATCGTCGGCAGGTCGCCGCGCACACGCAGCTTCCCCTGCATCATCGCCTTGATCGGGTCGAGCTCGCCCTGGACGACGTCCTTCCACCGGGAGTACGGCGCGCTCAGGGTGTACGCGGCGGCATCGCCCTCACCGGCCCCGATCGCACGCGCGGCCCGGCACCCGCCGTGCCAGAGGTCGAGGTATCCCCACAGATCCTGCGGCACGTTGCGGTCGGGCTCGGCCACGATCCGGAACGCGATGTCGCCCTCCCAGTCGGCCGCGGACTCGCGGTAGTGGTCCGACGCGTTGATCTGAACCTGGAACGCCTCGAACCACGCCTGGCTGGCGAACATCGGCATCGGCCACCTCCCGTGGCCTCAGGATACGGAACCCTTCCTACGCCAGCTTGAGGATCAATACGATCCCCACCGCGTTGAACGCCATGTGGGCGGCGACGTTCGCGAGCAGGCTGCCGCGACGTTCGTAGATCCAGGCCAGCGCGATGCCGGTGAACACCATGATCGTCTGCAGCAGCACGGCGTCCTGCCACGGGGAGGGCACCCAGTGCACGAGCCCGAAGAGCACGCCCGAGATCAGCGCTCCGGGCCAGAAGCCGTGCCGATCTCGGATCGAGCGGAACAGGATCCCGCGGAAGTAGGTCTCCTCCACGACCGGAGCGATCAGGACCGCGAGGATGACGGAGGCCACCACCGCGGCGCCCGTCAGGTGCGGCGGGAGCTGGTCCGGGGTCGTGGCATCCTCACCGGACAGGGCACTGAACAGGATCGTCAAGGGCAGGCCGACGACGAAGGCGATCACCGGATACAGGATCAGCCCGGCGACGAATCCGTATCCGCCGTTGCGCAACCCCTCTCGATCCAGATGCACGCCGAGCTGCTCACGCCAACGCGGGTGACGCAGCATCAACCACCCGATCATGCCGCCGAACCACGCGAGGTCGACGATCAGGCCGACGTAGATCGTCTTCGGGTCATCTGAGGTGGTGACGCCGAGGGCGAGGAAGGCGATGACACCAACGACCGTCTGGGCCACGACGAGGTTCGTGACCAGCCCGATGAGGACCGCCTCCCAGATGCTCCAACCGACCGCGGGCAGGCCCTTGGGGCCAGCCGTGCTTGCGGGCGCATCGCCCGGCGGTGGAGGCGGAAGCGGGGGCGGCGGCTCCGGAAGCTCTCCCCAGGCCGAGCTGGTCGGTGGCGTCGTGCTCACCGCGCCGGCGCGGGATCGGGAACGACGACGTGGTCGCCCTCGCGACGGACGTCGGCGCCGAGCCTCACCAGTTTCCCCTCGAGGTCCTCATAGCCGCGATCGATGTGGTGGACGTCGGCGATCTCGGTCACGCCGTCGGCGCACAAGGACGCGATCACGAGCGCCATGCCGGCACGGATATCGAGAGAGCGCACCGGCGCCGCCGACAGCTGGGGAACGCCACGGATGACCGCATGGTGCCCCTGGGTGCGGATGTCGGCGCCCATCCGTTGGAGCTCGCCGACGGAAAGGAACCGCCCCTCGAAGACGTTCTCGGTCACGATGCTCGTCCCGTCGGCCACCGCGAGCATCGCCAGCAGGATCGGTTGGAAGTCGGTTGCGATCCCCGGGTACGGCAGCGTCACGAGGTCCATCGCTCGCGCCCGGCGCGGTTGACGGATCCGCAGCCCTCGCTCGTCGGAGTCCACGATCGCGCCGGCATCGATGAGCTTCGCGAGCAAGAGCTCGAGGTGGTCCGGACGCGCATTGTCGATGGTGACATCGCCGAGGGTTGCCACCGCCGCGGCGGCCCAGGTGCCCGCTTCGATCCGGTCGCTGACCGCCGTGTGATCTGCGGGCCGGAGGCCGTCGACGCCTTGGATCTCGATCGTGCTCGTGCCGGCGCCGTCCACCTGCGCGCCCATCGTCGTGAGGTAGAGCGCCAGGTCTTCGACCTCCGGTTCGCGGGCCGCGTTGTCGATCACGGTCGTGCCGCGCGCCAACACCCCGGCGAGCAGCAGGTTCTCGGTCGCGGTCACGCTCGGGTAGTCCAGCGTGATCGAGGCGCCGTGCAGCTCCGGCGCCTCAGCCACCAGGTATCCGTGCTCGGAACGGAACGTTGCCCCCATCCGTTCGAGCCCGCGAACATGCAGATCCACCGTGCGCGCGCCGATCTTGTCGCCACCGGGCAGCGCGACGCGTGCGCGCCCGCGACGAGCGAGCAGCGGACCGAGGATCACGATCGAAGCTCGCATCTGACGCGCGAGCTCGTGGGGCGCCTCCACGTCGTCCACGGCCGTCGCGTCGAGCTCCGCGGTTCCCTGCGACAAGCGAACCGACACGCCGAGGTGCTCGAGCAGCTCCGCCATCACGTCGCAGTCGCGGATGCGGGGCACGTTGCTGATCACGCTGCGGCCCGGCGCCAGGATCGACGCGGCCATCAGCTTGAGCGCGGAGTTCTTCGCCCCCGACACGTGCACCGTGCCGGCCAGACGGGCGCCCCCGGTCACGAGGAGGCGGTCCATCGCGCGATGGTACCCGCTCGGACGCAGCCTTATGCGGTAGCCGAGAGCTTGATCCGCGCGTTCGCCTTGGCGATCTCGGCCTTCGCGACCTCGTCGTCATCGCCCTCGGCTCTGCCCTCTGCGGCCTCCAGCCGCCTGCGGGCCGCGTCCAGATCGATCTCGTCCGCCAGCTCGGCCTGGGCGGCCAGCACATCGGCTCGGGTGGTGCCCTCGTGCGTCGAGACGTGCAGGAAGCCACCGTCGACGACCGCGCGCGTCTCACCGCCCTCCGTCAGGAGTCGCAGGGGCCCGATCGCCAGCTGCACCAGCAACGGCGCATGGCCGGCGAGGATGCCCACCTCGCCGTCGACGCCGCGCGCGATCAACTCCTGGACCTCGCCGGCCCACACCTCGCGCTCCGGCGTGACGATGTGCACCTCGAGTGGCACTACGCCGCCGCCTCCATCTGCTTGGCCTGCTCGACCGCTTCCTCGATCCCGCCGACGAGGAAGAACGCCTGCTCCGGCAGGTGGTCGTACTCGCCTTCGCACAGCGCCTTGAACGATGCGATCGTCTCGTCGACCGGCGTGTACTTGCCCGGTAGACCGGTGAACTGTTCCGCCACGAAGAACGGCTGCGACAGGAACCGCTGGATCTTGCGCGCTCGCGAGACGATCACCTTGTCCTCCTCGGCGAGCTCATCCATACCGAGGATGGCGATGATGTCCTGCAGGTCCTTGTACCGCTGCAGGATCTCCTGCACACGTCGCGCGGTCGCGTAATGATCCTCACCGACGTACCGCGGATCCAGGATGCGCGACGTCGAGTCCAACGGGTCGACCGCCGGGTAGATGCCGAGCGACGCGATGTCGCGCGACAGGACCGTCGTCGCATCGAGGTGTGCGAACGCCGCGTGGGGCGCCGGGTCGGTCAGGTCGTCGGCCGGCACGTAGATCGCCTGCAGCGACGTGATCGAGCGGCCACCGGCCGATGTGATCCGCTCCTGCAGGTCGCCCATCTCGCTGGCGAGGTTCGGCTGGTAGCCGACCGAGGACGGCATCCGCCCGAGCAGCGTCGAGACCTCCGAGCCTGCCTGGGTGAACCGGAAGATGTTGTCGACGAACAGCAGCACGTCCTTGTGCTCGACGTCGCGGAAATACTCGGCCATCGTCAGCGCGCTCAGCGCCACGCGGAGCCGGACGCCGGGCGGCTCGTCCATCTGGCCGAACACCAGCGCCGTGTTCGCGAGCACACCGGACTCGGTCATCTCGAGGAACAGGTCGTTGCCCTCGCGGGTGCGCTCCCCCACACCTGCGAACACGGACACGCCGCCGTGCTGTTGCGCCTGTCGGCGGATCATCTCCTGGATGATCACCGTCTTGCCGACGCCCGCACCACCGAACATGCCGATCTTGCCGCCCTGCACGTAGGGCTCGAGCAGGTCGATGACCTTGATCCCGGTCTCGAGCATGACCTTCTTCGGCTCGAGGTCGGCGAACGCGGGCGCCTCGCGGTGGATCGCCCACCGATCGGCGGCGTGGATCTCGGAGGCGTCGGCATCGAGCGGCTCGCCCAGCACGTTGTAGACGTGGCCGAGCACACCCTCACCGACGGGCACCGTGATCGGCTGCCCGGTGTTGGTGACGGGCGCTCCGCGGATGAGGCCGTCGGTCGGTTTCAAAGCGATCGCGCGGATCGATGAATCGCCGATGTGCTGCGCCACCTCGCACGTGATCGTCGAGGTCTGTCCGCCCATCGTGACCTCGATCGTCAGCGCGTTGTTGATCTCGGGCAGCTGGCTCGGCGGGAACTCGACGTCCACCACCGGACCGATCACCCGTACCACGCGACCGTCCGCGTGTCCGTTCGTCTCAGCCATCGGTCATCCCTCTCACTTGGCCTCCTTGGACGACGCCAACGCCTCAGCGCCGCCCACGATCTCCATGATCTCCGTCGTGATCTCGTCCTGTCGCGCCCGGTTCGCCTGGCGCGTGAGGACCTTGAGCAGCTCATCCGCGTTGTCCGTCGCGGCCTTCATGGCGCGCCGGCGCGCGGCGTTCTCCGATGCGGCGGATTCCAGCAGCGCCGCCCAGATCTTCGTGATGAGGTACTGGGGCAACAGGTGGTCGAGGATCTGCTCGGGCTCAGGCTCGAACAGGTACTCGGCGCTCACCACACCCTCGCCGCTCCCCCGTACCTCCTCGGGCGCGATGGGCAGGAACCGCTTGCGGGTCGCGCGCTGCGTGAACGCCGACCGGAAGTCTGTGTAGGCGCACCAGAGCTCGTCGATCTCCTCAGCGCCGAACGCCTCGATCAGCGTCCGGCCGATCTCGGTGGCCTTGTCGTAGACGGGTACCTCGCTGAAGCCTTGCCAGCTCTGCTGCATCGCGACCCCACGGAACCGGAAGTAGCCGACGCCCTTCTTCCCAACGACGTAGAGCACCGGTTCGAGACCCCGCCCTCGGACCTCGCGGAGGACGCCCTCCGCCTCCTTCAACACGTTGGCGCTGTACGCGCCCGCCAAACCACGATCGGAGGTCAGCGCGAGCACGCCGACCCGGCGAACCTCGGGGCGGTCGTCGAGGAGCGGGTGCGACAACGCGGCGGTGTTGGCGGCGAGGTCCTCCATCGCCTTGGTCAGCTGCTCCGCGTAGGGCCGTGATTGCTCCACGCGCTGCTGCGCTCGCACGATGCGGGAGGACGCGATCAGCTCCATCGCCCGCGTGATCTTCTTGGTCGACTGGACCGAGCGGATCCGTCGGCGGACGATGCGGAGCTGCGCACCCATCTACTCGGGTTCGGTGGTGTCGTCCTCGTCGACCGAGGACATGCGATCCCAGCCGACGTCCGGCTTGACCTCGTCCGGCGGCGTGGTCTGTCCGAGACCCGACTCGGAGCCGGGACCGGCCTGCGTGGCTTCGAACGACTCCACGAACGCGTCGAGTGCCGCTTTGAGGGTGGCTTCTTGCTCCTCCGGAAGGTCGCCGGTCGACCGGATCGTCGAGAACACGTCCGGGTGCCGGGCCTCCAGGTACTCGCAGAACTCCGAGGCGAAGCGCTTCGCGTCTGCCGGGGGGTATCCGTCCATGAACCCGCCCGTGACGGCATAGACCTGCACGACTTCGCGCTCGACCGGCTGCGGGTCGTACTGCGGCTGCTTCAGCACCTCCACCACGCGGGCGCCGCGCGCGAGCTGCTGCTGGGACGCCTTGTCGAGCTCGGAACCGAACTGCGCGAACGCCTCGAGCGCGCGGTACTGCGCGAGGTCGAGCCGCAGCCGACCGGCCACCTTCTTCATCGCCTTGATCTGGGCGGCACCGCCGACGCGGCTGACCGAGGCGCCGACGTTGATGGCGGGGCGCACACCCGAGAAGAACAACTCTGACTCCAGGAACAACTGACCGTCGGTGATGGAGATGACGTTCGTCGGGATGTACGCGGAGATGTCGCCACCCTTGGTCTCGATGATCGGCAGCGCGGTCATCGACCCACCGCCGAGCTCGTCGGACAGCTTGGCCGCGCGCTCGAGCAACCGGGAGTGCAGGTAGAAGACGTCGCCCGGGTAGGCCTCGCGACCGGGAGGCCGGCGCAGCAGCAGGGAGATCTCGCGATAGGCGACCGCCTGCTTGGACAGGTCGTCGTACACGATCAAGACGTGCTTGCCCTCGTCCATCCAGTGTGCGCCGATCGCGGCACCCGCATATGGCGCGACGTACTGGAACGGGGCGGGGTTCGAGGCGCCCGCGCTGACCACCACCGTGTACTCCAGGGCGCCGTTGTCGCGCAGCGTGTCGACGACCTCGGCGACGGTCGAGTCCTTCTGCCCGATCGCCACGTAGATGCAGCGGACCGCCTGCTCGGTCCCCCAGTACTGCTTCTGGTTGATGATCGTGTCGAGCGCGACCGCGGTCTTGCCGGTCTTGCGGTCGCCGATGATCAGCTGGCGCTGGCCGCGGCCGATCGGCGTCATGGCGTCGATCGCCTTGATGCCGGTCTGCAGCGGCTGCTTCACCGGCTGCCGGGCCATCACGTTCGGCGCCTGCAGCTCGAGCTCGCGGAAACCCTCGTTCTCGATGTCGCCGCGGTCGTCGATCGGCCGGCCCAGCGGGTCGACCACGCGACCGAGGAAGCCGTCGCCGACCGGCACCGAGAGAACGCGGCCGGTGCGCTTGACCTGCTGGCCTTCGTCGATGCCCTCGAACTCGCCCAGGACCACGGCGCCGATCTCGCGGACGTCGAGGTTCAGGGCGACACCCAGCGTGCCGTCCTCGAATTCGAGCAGTTCGTTCGCCATGGTCGAGGGCAGGCCCTCGACGTGCGCGATGCCGTCGCCCGCATCGGAGACGATGCCGACTTCCTCGCGGACGACCGTGTTCGTGTGGGACGAGACGTAGCGCTCTAGCGCCCCCCGGATCTCGTCCGAGGAGATGGTCAGCTCGGCCATCCTCTGCCTTCTCTGTCTAGCTCGGGACGTCGCCGCCGCCGAGGGGCCTGCTCGATCAGCGTCGCCGCGGACCGAGTTCAAAGTTCATCGAAGTACGGCGAAGCCGTTTCAGCAACGCTGCAAGGATCTATTTCGCGAACGCCTGGCGTGCCGCGTTGAGCCGCCGCAGGATCGTGCCGTCGTAGAGGTCGGAGCCGACACGAACGGCGACGCCGCCGATGACCGCGGGATCCACGTCCACCTTGAGCGAGACCGGCCGGTCGTA
>Ga0134123_10001129_pt1 | contig 17509 bp, 16 predicted proteins | sample KB303_FD_96460 | JGI IMG/M metagenome (GOLD analysis project Ga0134123, IMG submission 96460) | Terrestrial soil microbial communities without Nitrogen fertilizer from Kellogg Biological Station, Michigan, USA - KB3-0-3 | ecosystem: Environmental > Terrestrial > Soil > Unclassified ...
CTCGGCCAGTTCGCGGCGTCCGGAGGGCAGATCTCATCCGGCTATGTTCAGCGCATCTCCGACGCCGCCGATGCGGTTCTCAAGATGAAATCACCCGACGTTTCGGGCTGCGAGTGCGTCGCCGACAGGGGAGGTCCCTCGTACGACAGTCCATGCGATGCGTTGACGCCATGGATCAACCGTCTGGCGACGCTGTGCCTGGCGATTCAGCTCAATCGGTAGCATTCCGGACCACCACCACATCCTGAAACTGCTCCCCTCCCTGATTCCGCCACCCACCCCGCTCGATCGTGCAATTCGGAAGCAGGTCGGCGAGCGCGGCGAGGTCGAACGCGATCGCCCAGTCGGGGTCGCTCTCGCTCAGCAGGCGATACGAGCCGCGGTCGACGTTGAAATCGAGCGCGGGGCTGGCGACGGTGTCGTCGAAGAGGAAGAACGTCGCGAGGAGGGTGCCGCCGGGGCGGAGGACGCGGTGGGCTTCGCGCAGGTAGTGGCGCGCGGACTCGAGATCGAGGTGCGTGAATACCGAGGTCGCGAAGGCGAAGTCGAACGACGCGTCGGCGTAGGGGAAGCGGAACTGCGACGCCGGGACGCCGACGCGGTTGTAGTGCGAGTTGAAGATGTTCGCGTGCGTGAAGCGAAAATTCGGATGGGCGGGCGTGATGTGCCGGCGGCACCAGCGGATCCAGCGCTTGACGATGTCGAAGCCGTCGTAGGTGCCGCTCGTGAGCACGCGCGTCAGCGGCAGCGCGACGCGGCCGACGCCGCAGCCGATGTCGAGCACGCGATGCTCCGGCTTCAGGCCATGGCGCACCAGCAATGCCGCGAGCTCCTCGCCGATGCGCCGGAAATCGCCCGCCCCGACGTCGCGCAGGCGCAGCGGCGGGAGATCGGGCTCATTCTTGCCCGTGACAAACAGCCTGAGATCGATGTAGGCCGCGTGCAGATAGCGGCGGAAGTCTTCGAGTCGTCGAGTGGTCAAGTCGCCGAGAGTTTACCTGCGCGCTCGACGACTCGAAGACTCTGCGACTCGTCTACTCGAGCGCGATGATGCCGTCCCGCCAGAGTTTGTAGAAGATCAGCATGGCGTCGGTCTCGCGGATCGGGCTGATCTTGATCAGCGAGCCGATGTCCCAGTGGCCGTTGATGCGCGAGAGGATGAAGCCTTCGTTCGGCGAGAAGTTCATCTGCGTGATGTCGTCGAGCGAGCGCGCGACCTTCGGCACCTTCGAGTCCATCACGCCCTGCGTGCGCAGTTCGCCGAGGATCACCGTCTCCGCGCCCTTGATCGCGGACCTTACTCTCGTATGGTTCGGGTCGAGGTTCTGCGCGGCGCGCAGCAGGCGCTGCGTCTTCTCGTAGTCCCTGAGCTTCAGCGCGGCCTGCGCGCCGCTGAGCAGCGACTGGATCTCGTCGTCTTCGTTGAACTCGGCGCGCGCCGCGGGGGCGGGCGCCGCGGTGACCATCTCCTCGGTGATCTTGCGCATCTTCTGCGTCGTCGGGTCCTCGAGCGACGAGAAGCCGTGGCGGACGAGCGTGTAGACGGTCGACGAGACCACGAATTCCGAGGAGCGGCTCTCGAGGACGATGTCGGCGATGGTGCGCTTCCCGTCGATCGCGCGCACGATCGGCTCCTCGACTTCCTCGAGATCGGTGTAGTCGACGTCCTTCACCAGCACCGGGATCACGCCGTGATTCGGCACGAGCTCGCGGATGCGGTTCCATTCGTCGACGCGCCGCGTGCCTTCCATGATGATGCCGGTGACGTCGACCTGCAGCGGGATCATCTCCATCTGCGGCAGCTCGTCGTCGATGAAATAGAAGTCGCCGTCGCTCCAGAGGAAGATGTCGTAGATCTCCTCCTCGGCCTTCCGGCGCATCAGGCGCTGCAGGTCTTCCTCGCTGATGACGTCGATCATCACGAGGATCTTCCCCAGGAGGATGCGCGACTGCGTCTGCACCTCCATGGCCTTCTTCAGCTCCGGCTCGGTGAGGTAGCCGTGGCTCATGAGGAACTGCCCGAGGTACTCGCGCGGATCGTTGGATGCGGAAGAGATGACCCGGCCGGTGCGGAAGAAGATTTTCTTCTCCACACGCTTGTTCGAGATGACGAGCGTTCCGGTTTTCTGCCCGAGGCTGAGCCACTGCAGCAGATCCCCTGGAAGCATCGTTTTCAGATTGCCTGACAGGGCCATCGAAGGGTCGCCGATTATAGCGGTTGCCGGGTTACCGGGTTGCTGGAGCCGGTCACGCGGTCACGCGGTCACGCGGTCACGCGGTCACGCGGTCACGCGGTCACGCGGTCACGCGGTCACGCGGTCACGCAGCAAAGCCTACCGCGTGACCGCGTGACTGCGTGACCCCCACATCAGCAACCCAGCAACTCAGTAACCAGTAAACTGCGCCAGATGAGCGATCGTCCCTCCGTCTACACCCAGCGCGATCTGGAGCAGCGCGCCTTCGATCCGGCAACCGACCTCGCCGAACCGGGCAAATACCCCTACACGCGCGGGCCGCAGGCGTCGATGTATCGCGGGAAGCTGTGGACGATGCGGCAGTACGCGGGGTTCTCGACGGCCGCGGAGTCGAACCGGCGGTATCGCTATCTGCTCGAGCGCGGCACGACGGGGCTCTCGGTCGCGTTCGACCTGCCGACGCAGATCGGGATGGACTCCGACGACGTGCGCGCGCGGGGCGAGGTCGGCAAGGTCGGGGTGGCCATCGACTCGATCGCGGACATGGAGACGCTGCTCGACGCGATCCCGCTGGACGAGGTCACGATCTCGATGACCATCAACGCGCCGGCGGCGATCCTCCTCGCGATGCTCCTCGTCGTCGCCGAGCGCCGCGGCACCGACTGGTCGAAGCTCGGCGGCACGATCCAGAACGACATCCTCAAGGAATACGCCGCCCGCGGCACGTACATCTTCCCGCCCGCGCCGTCGCTGCGCATCGTCACCGACATCTTCGAGTTCTGCGCGAAACACGTCCCGCGCTGGAACACGATCTCCGTCTCCGGCTACCACATCCGCGAGGCCGGCTCGACGGCGGTGCAGGAGGTCGCGTTCACGCTCGCGAACGGGCTGCAGTACGTGAAGATGGCAGCCGAGCGCGGGCTCGACGTCGACAGCTTCGCGCCGCGCATTTCGTTCTTCTTCAACGCGCACAACGACTTTCTCGAAGAGGTGGCGAAGTTCCGCGCGGCGCGCAAGCTGTGGGCGGTGCTGATGAAGGAGCGGTACGCGCCGAAGGATCCGCGCTCGCTCGCTCTCCGGTTCCACGCGCAGACCGCCGGCTCGACGCTCACGGCGCAGCAGCCGGAGAACAACGTGATCCGCGTGGCATATCAGGCGATGGCCGCCGTGCTGGGCGGCTGCCAGTCGCTGCACACGAACAGCCGCGACGAGGCGCTCGCGCTGCCGACCGAGGAGTCGGTGAAGATCGCGCTGCGCACGCAGCAGATCCTCGCGCACGAGAGCGGCGTGCCCTCGACCGCCGACCCGCTCGCGGGCTCATACGCGGTGGAGTCGATGACGCTCGACATCGAGCGCGAGGCGCGCGCGCTGATCGAGAAGATCGACGGCATGGGCGGCGCGATGGCGGCGATCGAGTCCGGCTTCATGCAGCACGAGATCGGCGACTCCGCCTACGCCGCGCAGCGCGCGCTGGAGACGAAGAGCGCGATCGTGGTCGGCGTCAACGAGTTCATCGAAGACGACTCGGCGACGCTGCCGACGCTGGTGATCGACGAGAGCGTCGAGCGCGAGCAGGTCGCCCGCCTGCAGGCGTTCCGCGACGCGCGCACGAAGGACTGGCAGCACGCGCTGGCCGCGCTCGACGACGCCGCAGGCAGCGGCGCGAACCTGATGCCCTTCATCGTCGACGCCGTGCGCAACGAATGCACGATCGGCGAGATCGTGTCGACGCTGAAGCGCACGTTCGGCGAGCATACCGAGCAGGGGCTGTGAAGGTGTCATCCTGAGCCGCGCAGACGGCGAAGGATCCCCTTCCGGCTTGCGCGTCTCTCGCAGCTCGCAGGGGATTCCTCACCGTCTTCGCGGTTCGGAATGACACACGCACCGCGAGACCGCGCTACCGCTTGGCCCACTCATCCATCATCTCCATGAAATCCGTGAAGAGATAGAACGAGTCGTGGGGGCCGGGGGCGGCTTCGGGGTGGTATTGCACGGCGACGACGGGCTCGCGGCGGTGGCGGAAGCCTTCGAGGGTCTGGTCGTTGAGGTTGAGGTGCGTGAACTCGACGTCGTTCTCGCTCAGGGAGTCGGGATCGACGGAGAAGCCGTGGTTCTGGGCGGTGATCTCGACGCGGCCGGTGCGGAGGTCCTTGACCGGATGATTGCCGCCGCGGTGGCCGAATTTCAGTTTGTAGGTCCGGCCGCCGAGGGCGAGGCCGAGCAGCTGATGGCCGAGGCAGATGCCGAAGATCGGGACCTTCCCGATGAGATGGCGGATGTTCTCCTGCGCGTACGTCACCGGCTCGGGATCGCCGGGACCATTCGACAGCAGGACCCCGTCATACTTGCGATTGAGGATCTCGTCCGCGTGCGCGGTGGCGGGATACACCGTGACCTCGCAGCCCTGCCTCGCGAGCTGACGGAGGATGTCGCGCTTGACGCCGAAGTCGTAGACCGCGACACGTCGGCGCGTCTCGGGCGGGTGCTCCTCGAACGGATACGGGCGCAGGGCCGTCACGCGCTGCACGAGATCGAGCCCCGACATCGACGGCGCCTGGCGCAGGTCCGCGACGATCGACTCGACGGGCCGGCCGTCGCTGGTGATCATCCCGCGCATCGCACCCTCGGTGCGGATCTTCCGCGTGAGCGCGCGCGTGTCGATGCCGGAGATCGCGGAAATGCGGTTGCGCTCGAAGTACTCGCCGAGCGACATCTCCGCGTGGGAGCTCGACGGCTCGGCCACCGCGTCGCGCACCACGAACCCCGCGACCTGCGGCTCCTCGCTCTGTTCCACCGCGGACTCGACGCCGTAGTTCCCGATGTGCGGATACGTCATCACCACGATCTGGAAGCGATACGAAGGATCGGTGGCGATCTCCTGATAGCCGGTGAGCGAGGTGTTGAAGACCACTTCGCCGATCGACTCCGCCTTCGAGCCGAACGACTCCCCTTCGTACACCGTACCGTCTTCGAGGACCAGTTTTGCCGTCATGAAACCTGAGTCGATCGTACCATGAGCAAAATGCCGATCAGGCGATCGCGCGCTCGGCCTGCCAGAGATGGCGGCGCGCGTGCGCGGTGAGGAGCGAGAAGCCGTCGAGCAGGCGCAGCTTGACGTAGCGCGACGCCGGCGAGTTCACGCGGATCTTCGAGCGGTCGATGGCGTCGCTCTCCTCGAGAATGCGGATCAGCTCCGCATGCAGGTTGACGTAGCGCGCCACGAGCTCCTCGCGCGGCGGCGCGGTTTGCGTTGCATAGCCCCGAGGGGCGGCCAGTTTCCAGCGCGGCGGCGGCTCGGCGAGCCAGACGAAGAACCGCCCGCGCCACGTCAGCTTCTCCCGCTCGCGCGGCGGCAGCTTCGGCCCCGCATCGAGCGCGCGCCGGAAGCGGCGCACGTACTTTTCCGCGCTGATGTTGAGGTGCTCGATGCACTCGGCGGCGGACCACGATCCTTCCGCCGGCTGCCGCGTCAGCACCGCGTCGTCGACGCTCGCGACCAGCTCCTTCCCCCGCCGCATGATCTCCTCGAGCTCACCCCGCAGCCGCACTGTCTGCTCGTTCATTCGTACCGCAACGCCTCCACCGGATTGAGCCGCGCCGCGCGCATGCTCGGAATGATCGTCGCCAGGAACGACACGGTGATCGAGAACGCCGCGATCGCCGCGAGCCAGAAGGGCTGAATGACGAACGGGATCGACGACACGAAGTACACCTCGGCGATCTCGGGCGGGAACGACAGCAGCTCGTATTTCGTGATGACCCGGCAGACGATCGCGCCGAGGATCACGCCCGTTGCCGTGCCGGCCACGCCGACCATCGTCCCATACCAGATGAACACACGGCGGACGAGCCAGCCCTCCGCCCCCATCGACGCGAGGATGCCGATCTCGCGCCGCTTCTCCTGCACGGTCATGATCAGCGTCGAGACGATGTTGAACGTCGACACGAACACGATCAGGCCGATGACCACGAAGAGCACGAGCTGCTGGATCTTGAGCATCGAGAAGAGCTGACGGTTCATCTCGCGCCAGTCGCTCACGGCATAGCGGCGATTGGTGCGCTGCTCGATCTCGCGCACGACGCGATCGATGTCCGCTCCGGGCTTCAGCTTCACTTCGACCAGGTTCGCGCCGCGCAGTCCCAGCAGCTGCCGCGCCTCGGCGAGATCGACGAACAGCCACCGCGCGTCGAACTCATAGAAGCCGGTGAAGAAGACGTTGGTCACGACGAACGTCGCGCTCCGCGGCATCAGCGAGCCCTGATCGACCGAGGGCACGGTGACGCTGATCGCATCCCCCGCCTTCACCCCCAGCTTCGCGGCGAGGTACTTCCCCACCGCCACGCCCTGCTCGCCATCCTTCGTCGCGAAACGCCGCGACGGTCCGACGATCTTCGCGAGCATCGGCGAGGTGCGCCAGCGCGAGGGCTCGATCCCTTTCATCATCACCTCGGAGCCGGTGGTGTTGGTCTCCGTCGTCACGACCGCCTGCTGGAACAGCACCGGCGACGCCTCTTCGACGCCCGGCACCTGCTTCACGAGCTTCACGACCTGCGCCGGATCGTTCATCTGCGAGCCGACGGAGTAGACGTAGATTTCCGCATTCCCGCCGAGGAGCTTGCGCTGCAGGTCATCGCGATAGCCGGTCATCAGCGCCATCGAGATCACCAGTGCCATCACCCCGATCACCAGGCCGAGGATCGATACGAGACCGACCGCGGACACGAGCGCGTCGGTCGGGCGGCGAAGGTAACGCCACGCGATGTGGCGGGCGACGTTCATGGCCACGAGTTTATCCCGCGCGCCAGCGCGGGATCACTGGTGGCACCGCAGCGCAGGTGGCTCGGTTCAGTACGGTGCCGCCGATGATCCCGCGCTTCGCGCGGGATGAACTGAGGGAGAATCATTGGGCGCGCACGATCCGGCCTTCGATGTCCGTCTCGACGGTGCCGACCTTCCGCACGTACTCCTCGACCTTCGTCCGAAAGTCGGCCTCGCGGTCGCCGTTCACCTTCGGCGGCCGGTTCGCGTCGGAGAAGAGCGTGTAGCCGTCCTCCGTGCCGTGCAGGTAGAGATAGTCGACCGTCGCGACGGTGTAGCGCGCGTTCATATCGAGCGGTTTCCCGCCCACCTCGACATCCCCGGCATTCACGACGTACCCATCATTGCTCCGATGGTAGGTGAAGCGGAGCCCCGACACCTGGAGAAAGCGTCCGTCGCCGGCGTCGACGCGCGAGACGGAGTTGCGCAGCATGTCGAGGATCTGCTGCCCGTTCGCGGCGAAGGCGACGAGGTTGTTCGAGTAATAGAAGATCCCTTCCATGTCGTACTTCGTGATCGGGCCGGGCGGGATGTTGTCGTTGATGCGGATGCCGCCGCCGTTGACGAAGCCGACGTCGGTCTGCATCTGCCCGCGCGCGACGTCGGCGAGGAGGTTGCCGAGCGCGGTCTCGCGCCCGCGCACCGCCGGCTCGACGCCTTCGAGCAGATTCTTCGCCGTGCCGAGGGTCTCGTTGCCGCCGAGCTTTTCGGCGAGCACGCTCATCCAGCGCTGCACCGCCGCGTCGACGGCCGGATCCTTCGCGACCGTGGAATCGAGCACCATGCGCACCGGCGTCGTCTTCACCGGACCGGACGGCGGCACGGTGACGTCCCACACGATCACGCTCTTCGCGTCGGCGTCGGCTTTCGCGATCCAGGACGAGTCGACCTTCTGCTGCGCGAAGAGATGGTCATGCCCGCCGATGACGATGTCGATTCCGGGCACGGCCTGCACGAGCTTCACGTCATCGGGCATGTCCTCGTGCGTCACCGCCACGACGACGCGCGCGTGCTTCCGCAGCATCGGCACGAAGTCGCGCGCGGCGGCGATGGGGTCGCTCGACTTCGCGTACGACTTTTCGAGCGGATAGAGCAGGCCGAGGAGGCCGATCTTCGTGTCGCCGGCGTCGTAGACGTGCAGCTCCGAAACCGTGTTGGCGACGTCGCGGAACGGCACGCACTTTTTCTCCGCGTCGCAGTGCTGCGTGTTGCTGACGATCCATCGGAACTGCGACTCGGCCAGCCGCGCCATCAGCACCCGGTCGTCGCTCTTGTCCAGCTCATGGTTCCCGAAGGTGACCACGAGCCGCGGATCGAACGCCGCCGCATCGCCGTCGAGCATGTTCAGCACGTCCAGCATCGGCTTCGCCTCGAGGTACTTGCTCATCACCGACGGATAGAGCGCATCCCCCGCATGCAGCACCAGCACCGGCGTACCGTCCGACTCGAGATGCTTGCGCAGCGTCCGCACGCGCGCCAGCCCGCCGCTTTGCCCGCCCTCGAGCCCCTCGATTTTGTAGACGTCGTTGATCTGGAGGATCTTGAACCGGGTGGTTTGGGGGACCGTTGCGCAGGCGGCGGCGAAGAGGATGAACGCAGAACGCAGAACGCAGAACGTTGAACGAAGAAGAGCAGGCCTCTCGCACATTTCTTCATTCTACGTTCTGCGTTCTGCGTTCTGCGTTCATAATCCCCGGCCCATGAAACGCCTCACCCTCCTCCTCGCGTTCACCCTCCCGCTCGCAGCGCAGGTTCCCGCTCCCTCCCAGCACCTCAAGCTCGCCATCGGCAACGACCGGGTGCTCGCGGACTACAAGCAGATCCGCGGCTATTTCAACGCGCTCGACCAGGCTTCGCCGCGGGTGGAGGTCGAGGTGCTGGGGAAGACGACGCTGGGCGAGGAGATGTTCATGGCGGTGATCTCCTCGGAGGAGAACCTGCGGAACAAGGCGCGGATCCAGCAGATCGCGAAGCAGCTCGCCGATCCGCGCGGGCTGCCGGACGCGGAGGCGGAGAAGCTCGTCGCCGAGGGCAGGTCGATCGTGCTCGTCACGTGCAACATCCACGCGACCGAGATCGCGTCGAGCCAGATGGCGATGGAGTGGGCGTACGCGCTCGCCACCGCGAACGACGCCGCGACGAAGCAGCGCCTGCAGAACGTCGTCCTCCTCCTCGTCCCGTCGCTCAACCCCGACGGGCAGACGATGATCACCGACTACTACCGCAAATACGTCGGGACGAAATACGAGGGCGGGCGGCTGCCGTGGCTCTATCACCACTACGCCGGCCACGACAACAACCGCGACTGGTACATGCTCACCCAGTCCGAGACGCGCGCGATGAGCCGCGCGGTCTATCACGAGTGGAACCCGCAGGTGTTCGTCGACGAGCACCAGATGGGCACGGACGGTCCGCGCATGTTCATCCCGCCGTTCGCCGATCCGGTCGATCCCGACGTCCATCCGCTGATCTGGCGCGAGGCGAACCTCATCGGCTCCAACATGGCCTTCCGCCTCGAGCAGGCGAACAAGAGCGGCCTGATTTACGGCTATTCGTTCGACGCCTACTGGATCGGCGGCACGCGCAACACCGGCTGGTGGAAGAACATCACCGGCCTGCTGCTCGAGACCGCGTCGCCGCGCATCGCCACGCCGATCTACGTCGAGCCGAGCGAGCTGCACGGCGGGACGAAGGGGCTCATCGAGTACAAGCCGACCATCAATCATCCGAATCCCTGGAAGGGCGGCTGGTGGCGGCTCCGCGATGTGATGGACTACGAGCGCATCGCCTCGGACGCTCTGCTCGAAGTCGCATCCGACCGCCGCGAGGACCTGCTGCGCAACCTGCTGACGCGCGCGCGCGCCGCGATCGCGCATGCGAAGCCGGGCGAGGGCTATCGGATTCCGAAGCAGCAGCACGACTGGCCGACCGCGCAGCACCTCGCGTGGCTCATGGCCGAGCACAACGTCGAAGTGCGGCAGGCCGCGAACGGCGACTACTGGATCCCGCTTGCGCAGCCGTACTCGCGCTTCGTCGAGGAGATGATGGAGCCGCAGCGCTATCCGGAGATCCGCCTGCAGCCCGGCAAAGAGATCCTGCGTCCGTACGACGTCGCCACCTGGACCCTGCCGCTGCAGATGGGCGTGCGCGTCGAGCGCGGCGCGATACCCGAGGGAACGACGCGCGTCACCGAGATCACGCCGGCGAAGAAGGACGTGATCGTGCGCGGCGAGAAGCTCGCGCGCAGGCCGCGCGTGGCGACGTACAAGTCGTGGCAGGGACTGATGGACGAGGGGTGGACGCGCTGGCTGCTCGAGACCTACGGCGTCGCGGTGAAGGGCCTCTCGCCTCAGGAGATCCAGAAGGGACTCGCCGGCTACGACGCGCTGATCCTCGCCGACCAGCCGAAGGACGTCATCGCCACCGGCCGCCGCCGCGCGGGCGACTCGACGATGCGCTACGAGGAAGAGATGCCGCCCGAGTATCGCGGGGGCCTCGAAAAGAGCGGCGCCGACGCGCTGCGCAAGTTCGTCGACGAGGGCGGGACGCTGATCGCGTTCGGCTCGGCATGCGAGTACGTGATCGACGAGTTCAACGTGCCGGTGCGCAACGCCCTCGCCGGCGTGCGCCCCGATGACTACTCGAACCCCGGCTCGCTCGTGCGCCTCCACCTCCGCCGCGACCACCCCGTCACCGCCGGCATGCCCGACGAAGTCGCCGCGTTCCTCGACGAGCCGCTCGCCTTCGACACCACCGCCCCCGCCGCCGACATGCAGCGCTGGGTCCTCGCCACCTACCCCGACGCCGAGCAGGACGTGCTGGTCTCCGGCTGGATGGAAGGCGCCTCCCGCCTCACCCGCAAAGCCGCCGCCGTGGCGATGACCTACGGCAAAGGCAAGATCGTCCTCTTCGGCTTCCGCCCCCAGCACCGCGGGCAAACGCACGCGACGTTTCCGCTGGTGTTCAACGCGCTGTGGTGGAGCGTATCCGGTCCTTGACGTGATTGCCATGTGGCATTACATTGAATGCCAGATGGAACGTATCGAAAACGCTGCTCCGCGCGACGTAGAGAGATACCGCGAATTCCTCACGAAGGGATCACCGGGGCCTCATGCGTACACCGTGTTGCTGGGCTTGAAGTATTTCGACATGCCGAGCATCCTGAAAGCGGTCGATCAGGGCTTCCCATGGAAAGCTTTCGAACGGTTCGTGGAGAACATCGGCTTTCCAGCGGAACAAGTCGGCGCGATGCTCGGCATTCCGAAGCGAACGCTCGCGCGACGAAAAGTCGAGAAGCGTTTTCAACCGGACGAGTCGGACCGCCTGCTTCGCGCTGCGCGCGTGTTCGCAAGAACATTGAGGCTGTTCGACGGCGACCGCGAAGCCGCCACCGAGTGGCTGATGACATTGGAGATCGCACTGAATGCCGCTCCGATGGATCTCGTTCAGACCGACGTGGGAGCGCGCGAGGTCGAGAGAGTCATCGGCGCGCTCGAGCATGGCGTCTTCCTGTAGTGATCACCGCGTGGCGTATCGTGAGGCCGGAGTTCGCCGCTGACGCATTCAGCGGCGAGGGTGCGGCGGAGAACGCCGGACGATGGCATTCAGCAGGGACGCGCGTCGTGTACGTTTCCGAATACGTCTCGCTGGCAACGTTGGAAGTGTTCGTTCATATGCGAAAGCGCCGGATCCTGCCTACCTACGCGATCATTCGCTGTTCGATTCCCGAGACCCTTATCGAGACGATCGTCATCTCGAACCTGCCCGAGAATTGGTACGAGAGTCCGGCGCCGACCGAATTGCAGAAAATTGGCGACCTGTGGGCCCAAAGCCGGCGGTCCGCCGCGCTCAGGGTTCCGGCAGCGGTCACGCAAATCGAATGGAACTATCTGCTGAACCCCGCGCATCAGGATTTTCATTTGATCGAGATCGGTGAACCGCGAACCTACAGATTCGACCTGCGGTTATTCTGAACCCGAACTCTGCTACTGTTCGCGGCAGCAATGAAAGTCGCGTTCATCAAGCCGCCGGTGGGCGGAATCCTCGGGCTGGAGATGCTCACCTTCGTGGAACCGCTCGGGCCGATCTGCGTGGCGGCGTGTCTCGAACAGGACGGGCATGTCTGCAAGGTCATCGACCTGCGCATCGATGGCGAGGAGAAGGGGCTCACGGACTGCGTGGCCTTCGATCCCGACGTCGTCGGGCTGCAGTGCAACTTCACCACCGAGCGCAACCGCACGATCCGGCTCGCGCAGCGCATCAAACGCGAGATGCCGCGGGCCATCGTCGTCATCGGCGGGCACGACTCCTCGCGCGATCCCGACTGGTTCCGCAACGAGGCCATCGACTACATCGCCATCGGCGACGGCGAGGAAGTGATGCCGCCGATGATCAACGCGCTCGCCGACGGCGGCGACGTGCGCAAGATCCCCGGCATCGAGATGCGCGACGGCAGCAGCTGGCTCTTCACCGGCCACGCACCCGCGCGCCCGCACCTCGACATGTATCCGAAGCCGGCGCGGCACCTCATCGCCCACTACGCCGACCACTACTACATCAACTTCCGCAAGCCGCTCGCGCTCATGGAAACCGCGCGCGGCTGTCCGTTCAAATGCAACTTCTGCTCGGTCTGGAAGTTTCACGAGTCGACGTTCCGCGAGAAATCGCCGGCGCGGGTGGTCGAGGAGCTGAAGGACATCACCGCCCCGAACATCTTCATCACCGACGACATCTTCTGGATGAACGTCAAGCGCGGCGAGGAGATGGCGAGGCAGATCAAAGCCGCCGGGATCAAAAAGTACTTCACCGTCCAGACGCGCACCGACATCATCTGCAAGTTCCCGCATCTGATCGAGATGTGGAAGGACTGCGGCAACCTCGCGATCTTCCTCGGGCTCGAGTCGGTGACCGATGAAGGGCTGAAGGCGGTCAACAAGAAGAACACCGCCGACAACAACGTCCGCGCGATCAACATCCTGAAGGACCTCGGCGTCGGCTTCACGCCGAACTTCATCGTCGATCCCGCGTGGGACCGCGACGACTTCACGCGCCTCCGCGACTGGATCGAGAAGATGGGCGCGTACAACAGCGGCTTCTCGATCCTCACGCCGCTGCCCGGCACCGACCTGTGGGACCACGACAAGAAGCGCGTCACCACGCGCTCGTGGGAGATGTACGACATCGTGCACGCCGTGCTGCCGACCAAGCTGCCGCTCGATGAGTTCTATGCCGAGTATTCGCGCCTCTGGCAGCACTCGCTCGACGTGCGCTATCGCCATCGCGGCAAGGTGCGGACGTACGTGCAGCTCGGCGCGGCGGTGCTCACCGGAAAGATCTCGCTGAAGGAAGTCAGCCACGGCCTCGGCATGGCGCGCACATTTACCAAGCCGAAGACCTTCCTCGCAGCGCACGACGATCCGGTCATGTCATCCTGAGGCGCGAAGACGCCGAAGGATCCCCTTCGCGGGCCGCGGGAGATTCTTCGCCGTCTTCGCGGCTCAGAATGACACATCTCGACACGCTCATGCCGCACTGCGATTTCGTGGAGCGGCATGCGACCGTCGTGCGCGCGGCGCCGGAGCGGATCTACGCGGCGATCCGGCGCGCCGATCTGGCGCGGCATCCGGTCACGCGCGCGCTGCTGGCGATGCGCGGCCTCGGGCGCACGGCGAAGACGTTCAACCTCGACTCGTTCATCGGAGACGGCTTCGGACTCCTCGCCGAGGATCCGCCGCGGGAGATCGTGCTCGGCGTGCAGGGACCCTTCTGGAAGCCGGGGTGCAAGCTCCACACGGTCACCGCGGAAACCTTTCGCACCTCCGTACCCGACGGCGCCGCGCGCGCGGCCTGGAACTTTCTCATCGAGCCCGATGGCCGCGTGAGCACCGAAACGCGCATCCTCTGCGCCGATGACGCGCGGTTGAAGTTCCGGTTGTACTGGACGATCATCCGCCCGTTCAGCGGTTTGATCCGCCGCATGATGCTCCGCGCGATTCGCGAGGAGGCCGAACGAGATCGAGATCTGGTTTGAGTAGCGACTATGGCGAAGACCTCGCGTGGATTCATCACGCGGGCTTCAGCGACTTCGCGGAGTCCGCGGCTTCGTGGCTGCGCACGGTTCTCCCGCGCGGGTTGATCGTCGACGTCGGCTGCGGCAGCGGCGTGCTGGCCCGCGAGCTCACGCGCGATGGCTTCGAGGTCCTCGGCATCGATCCCTCGCCGGCGATGCTCGACCTCGCGCGCCGGACCGCGTCCGCCGCGCGATTCGAGCCCGGCTCGTTCGCGACCTGCGCGATTCCGCCCTGCGCCGCCGTCACCGCGATCGGCGAGGTGCTCAACTACGGCCGGCGCGAGGACCTGCCGTCGTTCTTCCGGCGCGCCGCGCACGCGCAAATGCTGGTCTTCGACGTCGCCGAACGCGGCTCGTATCCGCCGCACGACGAGCGGCGCATCGGCGGCGACGACTGGTCGGTCATCGCCATCAAGGACAGCGACGGCGCACGAGTCACGCGGCACATCCTCACCTTTCGCGAGCTCGATGGCGAGACACGGCGATCCGAGGAAGTACACACGCTCGAGCTCTTCGACCGCGGCGAGATCCTGCAGCTGCTGCGCGACGCCGGGTTCTCGGCGCGCGTGCGGCGCTCGTACGGAACGCATCGGCTGCCGCAGGGCCACGCTGTGTACCTCGCAACGCGGCGTGCAGCTTGCTAACCACGCCCATCGTGCTCCTCACGCAGGCCATGCTTCTCGACATCGACGGGACGCTCGTCGACTCCAACGACAAACACACCGACTGCTGGGTCGAAGCCTTCGCGCATTTCGGCAAGCGCGTCGAGTGGGACGAGATCCGCGGCCAGATCGGCAAAGGCGGCGACCTGCTCGTGCCCGACACGCTGAACGCGCGCGAGATGCGCAGGTTCGGCGAGGAGTTGAAGACATACCGCGGCGAGCTGTGGAAGCGGCGCTACCTGGAGACGGTGCAGCCGTTTCCGCGGGCGCGCGAGGTGATCCGCGAGCTGCACGAGCTCGGGATCCGTCTCGCGTTCGCCTCTTCCTCGAATCCGGATGAGGTCGAGTACTATGTCGACCTTCTCGGCGCCCGCGAGTGGATCGCGGGATCGACATCGAAGGAGGATGCGCGGTTCTCGAAGCCTTCGCCGGAAATCTTTCAGGCCGCACTGGAACAGACGGGAAGCGACGACGCATTCACGTTCGCCGTCGGCGACACGCCGTACGACATCCTCGCGGCGCATCGCATCCCGCTGCCGGCGATCGCGGTGCTCAGCGGCGGCTTCCCGGCCGACACGCTGAAGAAGGCCGAGCTCCTCTTCGACGACGTGACCGCGCTGACGAGGGAGATCGATCGAATCGATGACTACTTCCGTACCTGACGTCCATCGCCGCGCGATCATCGTCGACGGCCACTGCGACACCCCCTACCGCCTCTTCCGCCACAACGTGCACGTCGACGAGCACGACACGGAAGCGCAGGCGGACCTGCGGTCGCTGCTGGACGGCGGCATCACCGCATCCTTCTTCGCCGCCTACGTGCCGCCGCCGTACGCCGGCCGCGGCGCGGCGCGTTTCGCGCGGAATCTCATCCAACTCATTCATCACGAGGCCGAGCGTCGCGCCGACGCGGCCGTGCTCTGCACCGACAGCGCGGGAATCCGCGCGGCGAAGCGCGACGGGAAGCTCGCGCTCATGATCGGCGTCGAGGGCGGGCACGCGATCGAGGACTCGCTCGACATCCTGCGCGAGCTGTACGACCGCGGCGCGCGCTACCTGACGCTCACGCACGTGAACACGAACAACTGGTGCGACTCGTCGGGCGACGCCGAGCGCCATGGCGGGCTGACCGGCTTCGGACGCGACGTCGTCCGCACGATGAACGACCTCGGCATGCTCGTCGATGTCTCGCACATTTCCGACAAGGCCTTCGCGCACGTCATCGAGACCACGCGCGTGCCGGTCATCGCCTCGCACTCCTCCTGCCGCGCGCTCTGCCGCCATCCGCGCAACCTGGTCGACGACATGCTCCGCGCGCTCGCGCGGAACGGCGGCGTCTGCATGATCAACTTCTTCTCCGCGTTCATCAGCGACGAAGTCGCCGAGGTGATCATGCGCTCCGCGAAGCGCGACAAGATGGAGCGGCCTGCCTCCGGCACCGGCGGTACCGAGGAGATGCCCGACGACCGCACCGACTGGGATTCCTTCCTCCAGTGGTTCCAGTCCCTCGGATGTCCCGTCGCAACGCTCGACCAGGTCGCCGACCACATCTTCCACGCCGCCGAAGTCGCCGGCATCGACCACGTCGGCATCGGCAGCGACTACGACGGCGTCCCCGCACTGCCCAACGGCCTCACCGACGCCTCGATGCTGCCAAGCCTCACCGCGCGTCTCCTCGAGCGCGGCATGAGCGAGGGCGACGCCGAGAAAGTGCTCGGCGGCAACTTCATGCGCGTGTTCGAGGCAGTGGAAAAAGCCGCTACCGTTCCGACGTGAGCGCCAACCCCGCCCCGCAGGCGACGAGCATCCCCCCCGCCGTGCGATTGATGTAGCGCGCGAAACGACCGGAGAGGCGCGACGCGAACCAGCCGTAGCCGGCGAGGATGAAGAACTCGAGCACCGTCGACGTGACGCCGAGGATCAGCATCTGCCGCGCGATCGGCGCGCCGGGCGTGACGAACTGCGGCAGAAACGCGGTGAAGAAAATCAGCGCCTTGGGATTCGCGAGCTGCAGCAGAATCCCGCGCCCGAAGATGTGCGCGCCGTGGACATCGGGCGGCGGCGCCGAAGACGCCTCGAGCGCCGAGGATTTGCTCAGCATCATCCGCACGCCGAGAAAGATCAGATACGCCGCCCCCGCCCACTTCACGAACAGAAACGCCTCATGCGACGCCTTCACCAGCATCCCCAGCCCGGTCGCAGAGAGGATGAAGTAGAACGCGTTGCCCGCGAGAATCCCGAGGTTCGCCCAGATCGCCTTTACCCGCCCGTACCGCAGCCCGTGCGCAAACACGAACAGCACCGCCGGACCGGGGGTGAGGCAGAGGGGGGTTTCCATGAGGACAAAGAGGAGCCAGGTGGTGAGCGTCATGCGCATTCATTGTGTCATCCCGAGCGTGAGCGAGGGATCCGGGGCTCGGGGTGGGGCGGCAAGGCTCGTGATTCGCGCCCCGCCCGCCCGGGTCCCTCGCTACGCTCGGGATGACATGCCGCGTGACCGCGCGACCGCGCGACCCAATACAATGTCCCCCGCATGCCGACCGAAGTCGAACAGCTCCGCGATCTCGCAACCGCGTTCCGGGCCGGGAAACCGATCCCCTGTCCGAAGCATCCCGGCGTCACGATGACCGGCAGTTTCGTGAAGACGACCTTCGCCGATCACATCTTCCTCACCTGCCCGCGCGGCAGGGAAACGATCCAGATTCCGCAGCGCCCGACGCAGATGGAGTTCTACGACCAGCAGGTCGAGGGCTTCGTCGAGAAC
>Ga0134123_10001130_pt1 | contig 17494 bp, 12 predicted proteins | sample KB303_FD_96460 | JGI IMG/M metagenome (GOLD analysis project Ga0134123, IMG submission 96460) | Terrestrial soil microbial communities without Nitrogen fertilizer from Kellogg Biological Station, Michigan, USA - KB3-0-3 | ecosystem: Environmental > Terrestrial > Soil > Unclassified ...
ACCCATGATCAACATCATGTCGGTGTTCTTGATGTCGGTGTAGCCATTGGTCATCGCCCCGCGCCCGAATGATGGTCCCAAACTTGAGACCGTGGGGCCGTGTCAGACCCGGGCCTGGTTCTCCAGGTAGCAGACCCCCAGGCTGCGCATGGCCTTGACCACCAGGTAGTTGAACTCGTTGGTGTCCGTGCAGCCGCCGGTAAAGGCGATCCCTTCGCAGCGGTTGACCGTCCGCCCCTGGTCGTCCTTCTCCACGAACGACGCGTCGCGTGTCTTTTTTACCCAGTGGCCGATCTCATCGATGGCGGTGTCCCAGGGGATGTCCTCCCAGCGGTCGGAGCCGGGCCGGCGGACCTGCGGCCTGGTGAGGCGCCGCGGGTTCAGGATGTCCTGCTGGAGAGAGGCGCCCTTGGGGCACAGCGTCCCGCGGTTGATGGGATGGTCCGGGTCCCCCTCGACGTGGATCACCTGCGGGGTGACGTTCTTGGCTTTGTCGCCCAGCGTGTAGATGAGCACGCCGCAGCTTACGGAGCAGTACGGGCACGTCGAGCGCGTCTCGGTGGCGCGCGCGATCTTGAGCTCGCGGAGCTGCGCATAGGCGGGAGCCAGGTCGAAGCCGAAGACCGTCGTCGCCAAGCCTCCGATCGCGCCGGCCTTGAGGAAGTCCCTGCGGGTGGGATTCATCGGTCAACCTCCTTGACGCGCGGTACAGGTGGTTCGCGGCACGGGAGCGGAGACAGGAGGAGCGGCCTCCTGTCCTCCGCCGGGTGACCCTGTGGCATTCTCTACCACAGAGGGGTAAATCTAGCAAACGGGATGCCCGGGCCCTCACCCCTCTCCCTCAAGCGGGAGAGGGGTGCAGGTAAGTCGGTCCGAGGAAAGCTTCGAGCTCGTGAGAGCTAACCCTCCCCTCTCCCACTCAGGGGCCGGGGGTGAGGGCTCACGCGGCGCCGCCCGCCTCGTTTCGGCCACCGGGACCGCCCTCCTCTGCAACGGAAGATGCGTAGTCAACGTATAAGGAGACAATGATCCACTGAGGTGCGCGCAGGCGCACCCTACGCCGCGCCTTTGGCGCGGAGAGAAGGAGACAGCATGAAAAAGCCAGTTTTTCTCATCGCCTTCGCATCGCTGTGGCTCGGCGCGGCCACGCTTCATTCCCAAGATATCGTGCTCACGGCTCCTGACAGCCTGCTGATGGAGGGTGGCGAATACACGCCGACCGCGAACGGTGGCCCATTCACTGCGATGACGGCAGGCTCGACCGTTACCGGGGCCTCAAGCGCGGGAGTACGCAAGTCGATGTTTTCGCTCTTCTCCACCAACCCGACAGACGAGGACTCATCTGCGCTCGACATTCAGGTCATACAACGGTCCCACGATACCGGTCTCGCCCGCACCGGCATTTCGGTCACCTCGTATACTGAGCCAGATGACGGTGGAGACACCTCCGCCGGGCTCTTCATTCAGACAGGAGGTGGCAACGCGCTCAGCGCCTACAAAAGCCACCTGCTGAGGCCGGATCCGGAGGAATTCACCGACTACAGCTCTTCTGCCGGAGGTGCTTGCGAGTTCGGGACGGCTGACGGACAGTTTGCTGTCAACGTCGTCTCGGGTGGTCAAATCGGCGGGTCCAACTCTCTCCGGAGCGTGGGGCTTCGCGCGCGCATCGACAACAGCGTGTCGGACGGAATTATCGTCGAACCCGGCGATGGTGTATTCGACACTCGCCTTGCCTTCGTCATTGGTCAGATGCAGACAAACGCGGCGCCCGTCAATTCCCGCGGATACTGGCTGTTAAACGGACAGATAGGGATTGGTCCAGGGTCGGCGATGCCTCCGTTCGTGCTGGGTACCAACGCCCAAGGTCAGAAGGTGACCGGGCTCGCCGCGGATCTCCTCGACGGCGCACACGCCTCTGCAACTCCGGCGGCCTCGACGATCCCGATCACGGGCGGCGGAGGCACGATCGCGGCCGGGTTCCTGCCGTCGCCTCTGAGCGGCATCTCCTCAACGACAGGTTCGGGGTCCGTGGTCGCGATGCAGACCTCTCCGGCGTTCCTCAATACAGTGACCTTCACGGGCGACAACCCCATCAGCATTCAGCGTGGCACCGGCTCGCAGGGGAGAGCCTCCGGGCTCGTCATGAAAGACCAGGCAGGCACCGCGGTCGGCGCCATGGGCACTGAAGGAGCGGTGACCAACAACCTCATGCTCATGTCGATCTCGGATATCGACTTCCACACTGGCAGCAACCTTCTGTCCACCGGGAAGGTGCTGACCGTGAAGAGCAACAGCCATATCGTCTCTGCCGGCACTGCCCCCTCGGTCAGTTGCACCGGCACGGGGACGAGCCCTTCTTCGCCAACGGCCACCGGCACGGACGCCGCTTTCACCGTCACGATGAATACGGGCACGGGCTCTCCCGGCTCGACGGGCACCTGCACCATCACCTTCGGCTCGGCCTACTCGAGCAACCCCGTGATCGTCTGCATGCTCGTGAAAGGAGCCACGGCATGGGGCAGCAGCGCGACGATCCAACTGACGACGGAGTCATCCTCCGCGCCGGTCCTGACGTGGGCGAACCCTGCAGCGCTGGCGACGTCCACCTCGTACAAGTTCTCGTGCCACGTTCTTGGTGTCTGACCTCATCAGGCGCCGTCGACATACAGGGATTCGACTCAGGAGAGCACCATGAGCATCGCCATCGAATACCTCTTCAATGCCGACGCGGACACGGGCGAGCTGGCGAAGGCAATCAACTCAGTCCTGGGTACCTCGCTTGCACCCATAGAGGACGATACAAACACGTTCGCTTGCGAGCTCTTCGGGATGGAGCTCGTTTTCCGTGCCGATCACGGCTATGTCAATGACCGGGACGCGGATTTCGAGAGCTATCGGTTCGTTATAGGCAATAAGACTTGGGGCAGCGACAGTCTGCGTTCCATACAGCTCGAGACCATGTTCATGGTTGCATTCGTTCTGCATCAGAGGTTAGGTATTGCCCAAGGCATGCTCGTCTATGAAGTGCAGCGTGTACTCGGTCGCTATGAAGAGAGGGAAGGAGAGTGGCTCGAATCGACCTCAGGCACGCCAGTTACCATGCCGGAGCACTTACTCGAGCTCCATGCCAGACTCGATAGCGAATAGAGCCGTACAACAACGCGTTCCAGCGGACGCTGAGCGTGGCGACGGACCTCGCTCCCTTTGGAGGCCAGGTGCTTGCTTCGCGGCTCTACCGACCTGCTTCACGAAGCCAGGTGCTTGCTTCGAGGGTCCGCCAGCCTGCTCCACGGATCCACGGGCTTACTTCGCGCATCCACCGATCTGCTTCCCGGGCCCACCGGCCTGCTTCGGGGGCGTCAAGCGGACTCTGATAGACTCGGCTCGAAGAAGGACTTTTCACGACGCAAAGAGGTAGGAGGTGTGCCATGTTTCGTCGCGTGCTCAACGGGCTCGTCTGCCTTGCCTCGTTGGCCTGCCTCGGGGGTGCTGCGCAACCGGCTCGGGCACAGTACTACCAGGCCGACTTCCCGCCGGAAGAGTTGAAGGCTCGCTGGCAGAAGATCTATGAGCGCATCGGCGACAAGGCCGTCGCGGTCGTGCAAGGCGTGTCCCAGACGGACGGCTACCAGTTCCCGCGGCAGCTCAACACTTTTTACTACCTCTGCGGCATCGAGACCACGGGCGCCTACCTGCGCCTCGACGGCCGTAGCCGGACGGCCACGCTCTACCTGCCGCCGCGCAACGAACGTCTCGAACGAGCCGAGGGAAAGGTGCTGTCGGCGGACGATGCCGAGCTGGTGCAGCGGCTGACCGGTGTGGACGAGGTGAAGCCGGTGGAGTTGATGGCGCGGGACAACTGGCCCCTCGGTCTCCCGCGTCCGCGAGATCCTATCGTGATCTACGCTGAATACGCTCCTGCCGAGGGGGCGGAGCAGGGCAGAGGCGAGCTGCAGGCGGCGGACATGGCGCGGGCCCTGGATTTTTGGGACGGCGGCCTCTCCCGCCAGCGCCACTTCGTCGAGCTGCTGCGCGCCCGCCAGCCGCTCGTGGAGGTCCGGGACTTGAGCCCGATCCTCGACGATCTGCGGAGCATCAAGAGCCCGCGCGAGGTCGCTCTCATTCGGCGGGCTTCCCAGATCGCCGGCCTCGGCCTGATGGAAGCCATTCGCAGCACTGAGCCAGGAGTCACCGAGTTTCAGCTCGAAGCCGCGGCGCGTTACGTGTTTCTTCTCAACGGCGCGCGGCTCGAGGCCTACCGTTCGATCACTGCGAGCGGAGTCGACAACATCAACAACATGCACTATTACCGCAACAGCGCGACCCTGAAGGGCGGCGACCTGGTTCTGATGGATTACGCTCCCGACTATCGCTACTACGTGAGCGACATCGGACGGATGTGGCCGGTGGGCGGCAAGTACGCGCCGTGGCAGCGCGAGCTTCTCCAACTGGTGCTCGACTACAGAAACGCGATCCTTTCGCGCATCCGCCCCGGCGTGACCTCCGAGGAGATCCAGGAGGAGGCGGCAAAGGCGATGGAGGCGGTGTTCGCGAAGACGAAATTCTCGAAGCCGATCTACGAAGCTGCTGCGCGGAGGCTCGTCGAGACCGGCGGCGGCGTTTTCTCGCACACGGTGGGCATGGTGGTGCACGACGTGGGGGACTATCGTGGGCCGTTGAAACCCGGCCAGGTGTTTTCCGTTGATCCGCAGCTCCGCGTGCCGGAGGAGAACCTGTATTTCCGCTATGAGGACACGGTCGTCGTCACCGAGAGCGGGGTCGAAAATTTCACCGATTTTCTCCCGTCGGAGCTCGACGACCTCGAACGGCTGGTGGGCGAAGAAGGAGTGGTCCAGAAGCTCGGACCACAAAGGTGAGGGCTTCTTCCCCGTGCAAGCGTTTCCTCCTCGGACCTTGTCCCTTCGGGGCATGGATGACCGAAAGGAGCTTGCATGGACGAGGAGAAGAAAGAACAGACACCGGGAGCTGTGACGCGCCGCCGCCTGCTTCAGGTGATGGGAACCGGTGGGATGGCCGTGGCCCTGGGGGCACGGTCAGGTCTGGTTCAGGCGGATGGCGAATCGTCGAAGCGGCATGAGACGTTGCGCACGCGGTTGACGGAGACCTACGGCCTGGTGCATCCGCTCGTCGGCGCCGGCATGGGGTTCGTGGCACTGCCGGAGCTCGTGGCGGCCGTTTCGGAGGCCGGTGCCCTGGGGGTGCTCGGCGTGGCCCCCGAGCCGCCGCCCGTCTTCGCCGAACGGATCGCACAGATCCGCGCCCTCACCAGCCGGCCGTTCGGCGTGGATTTCTTCCTGGCAAGCTCGCCGACGCTGGGCCCGACCACGGTCGATGGTCACATCGACGTCGCGGTCGCCGCGCAGGTCAGCCTCGTCGTCTTCCATTTCGGCCTCCCTTCCACCGCATGGGTCACGGCCCTCAAGGCGGCCGGCATCCGTGTCTGGGCGCAGGTCCCTTCGGTGGAGGACGCGCGGTCCGCTCTCGACCTCGGCCTCGACGGGCTGGTCGCGCAGGGCAAGGAGGCGGGAGGCCACTGCAAGAGCACGATCCGGCTTCACCATCTTCTCCATGACATCCGGCACGAGCTGGGAGACGAGGTGCTGGTCCTGGCCGCCGGAGGCATCGCCACCGGCGCCGACGTCGTGGCCGCGCTCGCCCACGGGGCGGACGGCGTCTGGGTCGGAACCCGCCTCGTCGCCTCCACCGAGGCCTACGCTCATCCGGAATGGAAACGCCGTCTCACCAGGGCGCGGCGGCAGGACACGGTCAACACGGTTCTCTTCGGACCGGAGCTCCCCTGCCAGCCGTACCGGGTGCTGCGCACGCACACCGTAGACGCCGCCCTCCCGCAGCAGGACGAGATCTGCGCCGAGCCGCCTTCCGGTCCGCCCATCGGCTCCACTCTCCTGTTTCCCGGGACCACGTTCGCGACTCCCGGCGTGCCCATGCCCCGGTTCAGCGCGTTGCCGCCGACTCCCGATACGACGGGAAACCTCGAGGCCATGGGAATGCCGGCCGGCGAAAGCGTCCAACACATCGACGACATCCGGCCGGCGGCCCACATCATCGCTCGCATGATGGCCGAGGCACGCGAGCTGGTCGCCGGGAAGCTGGGGTAGACCTCACCCCCTCGATCCCCTCTCCCATCGCCCCCTGCCGGCCGGGAGAGGGGGAGGTCCACCTCCTTCCGTCGAAGCAGTGCCGGATCGTGGCTGGGAACTACGACGGTACGGAGCGTAAGGAACGGGAAGGCTGAATTCAGGCGGGATGTGCCCGCCTTTCACGCCGCGAATCTGCACCCCTGGGGACCGCGGACGTCTCACCGGCAACACCTTTGCGCAGGCCACGGCCGTCTTGCCGAAGCGTGCAGTACCACGAGGACTCAGCCTGCCTGATCGAGCAAGGTAAAAGCCCTTCCCCGAACCTGCCGCCTTCGCTGGCGTGTCGCGTCGCATAAGCCACGGCCGATTTTGCTTGGCCTACCCTCGGAGTGTCGTGCGGCGAATCCGTATGACCAACGGTCTCAACCTTGACAACGGACAAGCAAGAGACGTAAGTTGAGCGCACTCAGATGCTTTGGAGGTTCTCCGTGGCGCTTGCTGGGAAGCTAGGGGGAGGGGATGATCGTAAAAAGGTGGTCGACGACAACGAGGCTAGCAGCCGCCAGGGACAGCTTCGTGTTTTGCAGCGGCTCGCCAGAAACGCAATCACCAGTGGGTGATGTCGTCCACCCGCTTAGTCGATCCGGTACGTCCGGACGGGAGAAACCCACCTCCCGGCCTTACAGAGGAGATAGGCTAAGAGATGACTGACCGTGCGGCGAACTATGGGCGAGTCCAAAAGTGGATTGGTCATAGCTCTTGGAGCTTCGTTGGAGTGGCCTTGGCGATTCTGTTCGGCTTGACCGGGCTGTACACAGGTCTCTTCTACCACCGAAAATCTGAACTGGTGTTTCACGAGACGGCCAACACGGCAGTCTTCAACGTGAACGAGCCAGTTGAATCGCTGGAAATTCGCTATCGAGGAGTCGATCTCAGACAGGCGAAAAAGGCACTCACGATCGTGCAGTTCACCGTTCGTAACGAAGGCACAGAGCCGATTCTTAAGCCCTATTTTGACGAGCGTGACCTACCAGGGGTTTCGGTGTACAACGATCTAGCGGATATTAAGGGGCTAAGCCTGGCCGAACCGGAGATCATTCGCGCAGAGGTGACTGGCGCTTCGAGCCAGTACTTAAGATCCAACGTTCACCTCACCTCGGTAGGACACTCGGTCCGCTTTGCCCCGATCATCCTTGATGCCGGCAAGAGCTTCCGTATCCGACTACTGTTATCGCATTCCGTTTACACCTTCCCAGTGCTTCGACCGGTCGGTATGGTGGCTGGCGTCGATGCGATCCGGTACGACGACACTGAAGTGGCAGGAGCCACCGGCTTTCGAGGCATGTTGGTCGCAGCATTCGGTGAAGATGACCCGTGGATTCAGGTTTTTCGACTTGCCGTGTCGGGCTTGGGTGTCATTGTGCTCACATTGCTGGTTTCACTAGTGGTGAAGCAAGTGGATCGCTGGCGAGCCCGCAGGGCAGCAAGAAAGAGATTCGCCATATTCGAGACCAGGCACCCTGAACTCGTCGATGAGCTGCGTCCATTTGCGGAGGAACTTCTGAGGGAGCCGTGGCTGGCTGAGACGCTTGTAAGTTGGCTTTATCTGCTGGCGAACAATCCGGCGTCATGGCAAGATGCTCCAAAGAGTGAGGACACGTGGGTCGCAATACTCTGGAGAGTTCTGTCGGTTGAGGATGGTCTACCATCTCAAGCGAGAATCGCAGCGCTTGGGTCGGCGCTGCTTGCCTATTTCGAGGCGCCCGTCCCAACTGAGCGGGTCAAGGAGAAGACCAGGCGGCTAGACTCAGTTCTGCAACGACTGGCTTCAGCAGAAGGAGCCAAGAAACTGCCGGAGATTCCTTTGGCAGAGCCTGTAGTCCCGATCGTCACTACCACTCGGCAACCTACAGTGCCTTAGCAGCGGATGGGGTTGCGTTTCAGAACGCTTCGCTGCAGCCTTGTCGGCCTCTAGAGCCACCATGACATGCTCGAAGCCTGTCCGAAAGACCCCGACCGGCTCTAGTGCGGTGTCGTCGATTCCCCGCGCTTCGCCGCCCACCCATGAAGCGCAACCCTTGGTGCAGCTCCGACACAGACCGAGCGCAAGATAAGATGAGGTCCATGGACGTTCGTGAAAGTTATGACTCCGCGGCCGAGGTTTACGCCGAGCATCTTGCCTCGGAGCTCGTGCACAAGCCTCTCGATCGACATCTGCTGAACCGCTTCGCCGAGGAAATGCGTGGTCGAGGTCTCGTGGCGGACCTCGGCTGCGGTCCCGGGCACGTCGCTGGTTACTTGCATGAGCAGGGCGTCACCGTGGTGGGCATCGATCTCTCCCCGGAAATGGTCAGGGTTGCGCGGCGTCTCCATCCCGGCCTCGATTTCCAGGTGGGAGACATGGGGCAGCTCGACATGCCGGACGCGACGCTCGCGGGTGTCATTGCCTTCTATTCGATCGTACATTTCGAGCCTTCGCAGCTTGGCGCGATCATGGTCGAGATCAGGCGGGTTTTGAGACCCGGCGGATTGGCTCTGATCTCCTTCCACAACGGGGATCAGGTGGTCCACGTAGAAGATCTGTATGGTGCGGCGGTGTCGTTGGATTTCCGGTTTCACGTTCCGTGCGCCGTTGTCGAGGCGCTCCGATCGGCTCGTCTCGAGGTCATCGAGCATGTCGAGCGCGAGCCCTACGAGGGCGCGGAGTATCCGAGCCGTCGTTGCTATCTTCTGGCGAGGGCTGCTTGACCCGCCCTGGACGGTTGGATACTCTGCCGCGTAAAGTAACCAGGAAAGATTGTCATGAGAAGAGCATGGATTTTCGGGCTCGCGCTGGCCGCCTTGGTGGCGGGCGCGGCGTTGCCGGGCCAGGGCCAGGGGCCGGTTCTGGTGCGGGACATCGCGACCGGGCCGACGTACTCGCCAGGATCGTATGCGAGCCCGCCGGTTCGCTTCCGGGGCGAGGACTATTTCGGCGCCGATGACGGCTTCCTCGGCTACGAGCTCTGGGCGACCAACGGTACCCTGCGCGGCACCCGCCTGGTCGCCGACCTCTGCCCCGGACGCTGCCCGGGCAGGCCTTGGGTGCTCACTCCCTCGGGAGGCCTCCTCTTCTTCATCGCCGGCAACATTACGGGCGGCTACGACTCGTACTGGCTCTGGCGCTCGGATGGCACCCCCGGGGGGACGTTCCCGCTCGTCGATCTCGAGATCGGCAGCTCCGGGTCGATCGGTCCGGTGAGCTTTTTCGCGCCATTCCGGGGTGGGGTGGTCTTCATCGTCCACGATCGTGTGCGCCGGGCCTGGGGCCTTTGGGGTTCGGATGGCACCCGTGCCGGGACGCGCCAGATTGCGCCATTGCCGAGGTGGTTCATCCCCGCCGACACCCCTTCGAATTACGACTGGCCGCGCGCCCAGGACGATCCGGGGAAGCACTATTTCACCTGGAATGGGAGGCCCTGGGTGACCGATGGCACAGCCGGGGGAACCGGGCCGATCCCGACTCCGGTGCAGCAGCCTTGCGGGGGCTCGGCCCGGGTCAGCCGCCTAGTGGTCTACGGGGGAGAGGAGGCGCGCCAGGATTGCGAGCCCTGGGTGAGCGACGGCACTGCGCGGGGCACGCGGCGGTTGCGCGACGTCTGGAAGGGAAGCTCCTCGTCGTATCCGGATTCGTTCGTCGCCGCGGGAGGTCTGGTCTACTTCACAGCGTACGACGACCACAACCACCGGCAGCTCTGGAAGACCAACGGCACCTCTCGCGGGACCGTGATCGTGCGGGCGCCCGGCACGCGCGGGCTCGGCAAGGTGTCGATCATGGGGGTCGCCGGGTCGCGGGTCTATTTCGCCGCCGACGACGGCGAGCACGGGGTCGAGCTCTGGCGCAGCGACGGAAGCCCGGTGTCGACCGCGCTCGTCGCCGATCTCTCGCCGGGCGCAGCTGACACCTACTTCTCCGTGTACGGCGGCTCGAGCCGCGGAGACCAGATGTTCTTCGTCGCCGTGCCGAGCGGCGAGGGCATCGGCGGGCTCTTCCGCACGCAGGGCTCGGCGGATACGACGGTGCGCCTCATCGACGTCGAGGCCGGAGAGGATGGCTTTTCGAACGCGGGCGGCCGGACGTACCTCGCCGGCGCGTTCCCGGAGATGGGCCGGGAGCTCGCCGTCACCGATGGCACGGTCGAGGGAACGCATGTCCTCGATCTCGCCCGGCCCGTCGCCTCCTCGGACCCGTATCAATTGATCGCCGGCGCGGGAGGCCTCGCGTTTCTCGCCGCCGCCGACGACTCCGGCAGCGATCTCTGGCGCTCGGGCGGCCATGCTTGGGACACCGAGCCGCTCGCCGACCTGGTGCCGAGATACGGTCATCTGCTGCTCGAGCCGGGCTCTGGCGGAGCCTTCTACTACGCCTTCGACGACCAACGGTTCGGGTGGACGGACGGGCAGGCGATCCGCGACCTGGTGCCTCCGCACACCATGTCATTTACCGAGAGCTTCGTCGACCTGGATGGCCGAACGCTCTTCTTTGCTCCGCGGCAGGTGTCCGAAACGGGCTGGCAGCCTTGGATCTGGAGCAGCGACGGTACCCAGGACGGAACCGCACCGGTCAAGGACGCGGCCGGCCTCGTCGGCGACGCCTCCAACTTTCGGTTGCGAGCCGCCCGAGATCCGCAATCTGGGGACGTACGGTACCTGCTGCAGGAGGTCCTCCAGTTCCCGGAGCGACTCTCGAAGCTCTCGGCGACGGACGGCAGCGCCGCCGGGACCCGCGAGCTGGTCCGGCTTCGGGTGAAGCGGTACCAATATCTGGATGGCTTCGTGGCGGCCGGCCCCTACGTGTTCGTCTCGTTCTGGGGCGAGCGCGCCTCGCTGTGGGCGAGCGACGGGACGGAGGAGGGCACGCGGGAGGTCTACACCGTCAATCGGCCCTGGGACTTCTGGTTCATCTCCGAGCTGACGGCGGCCGGAGACCAGGCCTTCTTCCTGGGCGACGACTTCGAGCGGGGGCGGGAGCTGTGGGCGAGCGACGGCACGGCGGAGGGGACGCGCCGGGTGGCCGACATCGCGCCGGGCGCGGCGTCTTCGACGCCGACCGACCTCGCCGCCTTCGGCGGCCGGGTCCTGTTCTCGGCCGACGACGGCGAGCACGGCCGCGAGCTCTGGGTGAGCGACGGCACGGCGGAAGGGACGCGGCTCCTGGAGATCCAACCCGGCCCGCGCGGCTCGTATCCGCAGGCGTTCCAGGTGATCGGCGACCGCGCGGTCTTCGCGGCCGACGACGGCGTCCACGGTCTGGAGCCGTGGGTGACGGACGGCACTCCGGAAGGCACGCATCTCGCGGCCGACGTGATGGCCGGCCCAAGGCCCTCGAGCCCCCGTGGCTTCGCGGTCTATGGCGGTGACCTGTTCTTCAACGCCGGCCGGCCGCGGGAAGGCTACGAGCTCTGGAAGCTGCCGCTCGCGGCGTTGGAGCCGTGAGCCGGTGGCGAGATGGAGACGTTGAGCAGCAGCCCCGGAAGCAGCAACTTCAGATGGGGAATGGCGCTCATCGTCCGCCTCCCAGCAGACGCAAACCGTTGAAGACGACGAGCAGCGAGGCTCCCATGTCGGCCGCGATGGCCGCCCAGAGGGAGGCGTGGCCGGCGAAGGTCAGGACGACGAACACGACCTTGACGGCGAGAGAAAAGGTGATGTTCTGCCGGATCACCCGCAGCGTCCGGCGGGAGTGGCGGATCAGCCAGGGGAGCTTCGAAAGGTCGTCGGACATCAAGGCGACGTCGGCCGTCTCGATGGCGGCGTCGCTGCCGGCCGCCCCCATGGCCACCGAAAGCGTGGCGCGGGCCATGGCCGGGGCGTCGTTGACCCCGTCGCCGATCATGGCGACCTGGCCGTAGCGGGCGACGAGCTGGTCGATCGCGGCAACCTTTTCGGCCGGGAGAAGCTCGGCCCGCACCTCGTCGATCCCGGTTTCCTTTCCAATGGCCTCGGCGGTCCCACGGTTGTCGCCGGTGAGCATGACGACCGTCTCGATGCCCGCCTCGCGGAGCGCCTGGACGGTTCCCCGGGACTCCTCCCGCACCGCGTCGGCCACGGCGATCAGCCCGCAGACGTGGTCTCCGGTCCCCACCACCACGGCCGTCCGGCCCGCCTGGGACATGTCCTCCAACCTCTCGTGGATCTCCGGCGTCTCCTGTCCCCGCTCCTCCAGGTAGCGGTGCGAGCCGAGCCAGTACTCCCGGCCGTCGAAGCGGCCCGTCGCTCCCTTGCCTTGCAGAATCTTGAAGTCCTCGGCGGGGCGGACGTCAATTCCCCGGTCCTTGGCGTAGGCGAGGATGGCCCGCGCCAGGGGGTGCTCGCTCCGGGCTTCGAGGGCCGCCACTGGCTCGAGGAGCTCCCGCTCGTCATGGCCGGCCAGAGGGACGACGCCGACCACCGCGGGCCGGCCCCAGGTCAGCGTGCCCGTCTTGTCGAGCGCCACCGCCCGCAGCCGCGCCGGAGCCTCGATGAAGAGCCCGCCCTTGACCAGCACGCCGTGGCGGGCTGCCGCCGTCAGGGCCGCGACGATGCTCACCGGGGTGGAGATGACCAGCGCGCACGGGCAGGCGATGACGAGCAGCACGAGAGCGCGATAGATCCAGTCGGACCAGGCGGCGCCGGCCGCGAGCGGCGGAAGGAGGAGGACGGCGAGCGCAAGCCCCATCACGGCCGGCGTGTAGAGCCGGGCGAACCGTTCGACCCATTGCTCGGAGGGCGCCTTGCGCGACTGCGCCTCCTCGACCATGCGGATGATGTGCGCCAGGGTCGTGTCGTCGGCGCGCCTGGTGGACTCCACCTCCAGGGCGCCGTCGCCGTTGATCGTTCCGGCGAAGACCTCGTCCCCCGCCTGCTTGAGGACCGGCGCGCTCTCGCCGGTGATCGGCGCCTGGTTGACCTCGCTGCTCCCGCGGGTCACCCGGCCGTCGAGCGGCAGGCGTTCCCCCGGCCGGACCACGAAATGCGCGCCGACCTCGACCTGGCCGGCGGGCACCTCGTCCTCGCGTCCCTCCGGCCGGAGGAGGCGGGCCATCTCGGGCGAGAGGTCCAGCAGAGCGGCGACAGCGCGGCGGGCCCGCCCGACGCTCCACGCTTCCAGGGCCAGGGAGACGGCGAAGAGAAAGGCGACCGTGGCCCCTTCGAACCACTCGCCGAGCCCGACCGCTCCCAGCACGGCGACCGTCATCAGCAGGTTCATGTCCGGCCGCAGCCGGCGCACAGCGAACCAGGCCTTGGGCGCCACGGTCCAGAGCCCGGCCAGGATGGCGAGCAGGTAGAACGCCCGGGCGGTCAGCGGCACGCCGGCCTCGGCAACGCCCATCCCTTCCGAGCCCAGGGCCCTGGAGATCCCGCCCGCCAGAACCGCGTGCGTGGCGAAGCCGGCGAGGACCCCGAGGCCGCTCAGGGCCGCGAGGATCGTCCGCCCGCGGCGCTGCCAGACCCCCTCCTTTTCGACTTCCTCGGAGCCTTCCCGCCAGACCTGCGCGCCCATGCCGGTGCGCGCCACGGCCTGGACGACCTCCTGCGCGGAAAGACCGTGGGGTGGGGAGAGCACCGTCATCCTGGCCTTGAGCAGGTCGAAGCCGAGCCGGTCCTCGCCTCCGATCAACGGCCCCACCTCGCGCTTGAGGATGGCGATCTCCTCGGCGCAATCCATGCCGCGGATCTTGAACGCCAACCTGGTCTCGTCTCGCTTCATGCGCAGGCCCCCTGGCGAATCATCACATAAGCGGAGAGGTCAGCCCTCGGGCGGTGCCGGGCAGGGTCCCGTCAAAGTCCTCGTAGCCGGCGCTTTGAGGACCCTCACCCCCTAAGCCCCTCTCCCACACGCACTCACACCCTCCTGGGAGAGGGGGAACCTCCCAAGGAGCTTGCCGTTGCGAGCCTTCGGGTGGTGGCGCCCCTCTCCCGGGGGAAGGGAGTGCGTGTGGGAGAGGGGACGGGGGTGAGGGTCTTTGGGCGGAGGAAGGCTTCGGATCCGGACGACTTTGACGGGACCCTGCGGGTGCCGGGTGAGCGGCTGACGTCTGGTAGAGTTTCTCCTGCAGGGGAGCCTTCGCGGCCGTCGGCGATTGGACCCCGTTGAGGAACTGATCCATGGAAAATCAAAAGCCCGCTCTGGTATCGCCCTTCGCCTGCAACATGAACGCCATCGCACCTTCCGAGCGAGGGCAGCATCTCGCCGCCATCAAAGAGATTTTTGGAGCCGTCCGCGAGCTTCGAGAGCTCCCGGACGGTTATTCGTTCCGACTACCCAATGACTCAGCCTTTCTGATGAAAGCCGCGGACTTCATCGCCAGGGAAAGGTTCTGTTGTCCCTTCTTCGGCTTTGCGCTCCACCTCGAGCCCGAGGGAGGAGCGCTCTGGCTGAGCTTGACCGGGCGTGACGGTGTCAAGCCCTTCGTCCTGGCCGAGATCGGCGAAGCCCTTTCTGAAGCGGCCCCGGAGGGGGCACAGAGCGTATAGCCCGGCCAAGAGAAATGGGTGGCTGAGGGTGCAATGGACGGGCGGGACGGAAACCAGCAGCGAAAAGAGATCGAGACCGTGCTTGAGAGCAAGAAATGACGATCTCGCGGGCCGGCAGGGAAGGGCACGCCTCCTCGCCGGGCTCCACGCTCTGACCAACCGGTACGAGTCGAATGTACTTCCACGGCGCGCCATTGGAGGTTCTCTAACATAACATTACCAATCCTCCGAATCCCGGCGTTGGCCGTACACTTCGACTCCTCCCCACCGCCCAAGTCGCACAAGGGCAGCCCGGACTTCCTCTGGTACGGCATCCGGATCATCAAGTATGAAGACGACGTCGTGACTTGAGAATGAGCTACCCCACACCTTTATCCCCGCTTCCTTCAAGATCTGCTGTCCTCGAAGCCAGACTCTGTCCACGCGCGGGTTCTCTGCGGCACTTCCGGGAAGAGGTTTGCTTTTCTGCGACCGTCGCGCCGTTCGCTTGGGTGGCGGCCATGAGGTAGATTCTCTTCGCGGCCCACTGTCTGCACGCAGATTGGAATCCGAGTGATAGATGGCAAGATGGGGCACCTTCGCGTCAAGCAGAGCCAGATAGAGGGGGTCGTCCAATGGCAGAAGGCTGTCAATGGTAATCTCCGGTTTCGCTCGCTGCATTTCGTCTGCACCAAAGTGGAGCTTTATGACCGCGGTTGGGCAGCGCACACAGCCATGCTCCCGCACGTGGATCGCTTCTTGCGGTTGCCTGAGGTTTGTGATTAAAAACGGCATCGACAGCGCTTTTTGCACTAACGGACGGATGGCCACACGTCGGAGTTCGTCACTCTTACCAAGGTCAATGACTGGCCATTCCCGTTCGTCCCACCACTGAAGGTAAACCAAAACGGATGAGACTGATGCCAAATCCTCCGAAGTCTGTACTTTAGATCGAATGTCGGCGGGCGGCGCCAGCTTCGGTGAATAGGTGATCTCCCCTTTCTCAGTTCGATGCGCTTTGTGCAATGCAAACCAAGCAGCTACAAGTGGGCTTACGGTGACATCCAAACAGTACGTCGGGAAGCCATAATGTTGCAGTATGGCCTCGAGGGCATTACTTGAGTGTTTGCCTCCGAGTGCGGAAGGCTGAAGAAACCTCACGAACCCGTAGTCCTCGCCAGGACCAACGGGGCTATAACGAAGACAATCACCTATATCGATCTCTAGCTCATCGCCAAGGACCTGAAGCCATGGACCGATCTGTTGCATGACTGACTCAGCATCGGTGCAGCCGAAAAACGGTGTTCCCTCGGCTGATGGTCGTAGTGCTGCGGGCGAAGCGTTAAGGTATCCTCCGGGTCCGAAGTATGTATCTGTCTGACCTCTCAGAAAGCACCCGACGCGAGTAAACAACCGCGCCTGCCGCTGGTAATGGTTTACAATTGCGAGATACTGCTTGAACGTCGCTGCATGATGCTGAGGAATGATGGCATCAGGACCGACCTTAATGGCATCACCACACATCTCAAGGTGCTTGATTGCCTCATCAGTCAACGGAATGAAGCCCGGAGTATGGAGCAGGCCAGGCCTTTGAAGCTCGCGTCGGGGAATACGAGGAAGTATGCTCATTGCCCTTTATACGTCAACTCACGTGGCTTATCCGATCTCCTTGCCTTCACCTCCACCCTTGTTCACGTCGGATAACTGACCCCAGCCTGGGGCCGGTCCGGCTGGTTGGACGTCGATGTTCCGTCGTGTAAGCGGCTCGGGGCGCGGAGGCCTTGAGGCCTTTTCCAATCAACCGGTTGCTTCGAGCTTAGGCGAGTTGCTAAGGCACGTCAATGGCCACCGAAAGCGTGGTGCGGGCCATGGCTGAGCTTGACCGGGCGTGACGGGGTCAAACCCTTCGTCTTGGCCGAGATCGGCGAGGTCCTCCCTGAAGCTGTTGGTGGGCGCCAGACGCGATCATGAAGCGACCTCGAGAGCGATCTGCGGGTCCCAGGAGGCCCATGCCTCCGCGGCCTGACAGGCCGCGGGAGGGGCAGCCGGAAACGGTTCGCTTGCCGGGCCGATTCCCGCGGCCCTTCAGGCCGCGAACCATGGCGCGCCTGTTGACCCAGGGTATCGGCCTGCGGCCTCACCCTGGACTCTGCTCTCCCGGCCGTCGGGCCGGAGGGAAGAGCTGGAACCCGGTTTTGCAACAACCGGGTAGAGGGCACCCGGCGCTCTCAATGGGGTTCGAGCTCGATCCGCTGCTCGACCTCTCCTCCGGACGCTACGTCGAACTTCCACGTCGCGCCGCGGCGGTCCGGCCGCACCACTTCCAGCACGTGGCTGCCCGGGTCGACGGAGAGGCTCTTGCCGAGATCCTCGCCGGTGCCCACGAAGCGTCCGTCCAGGTAGACCGAAGCGTCGGCCGGTATCACTTCGAGACGCAGCCACCCCGGCGCCTCACGCAGGTCGGTGGTGTGCCCGCGCCGCTGTTGTCCTTCCGCGCGGGGCCGCTCGGACGGTCCCGCATACTGCCCCTCCTCATAGTCGGTGCTCCTCCCCGGTTCGACGTCGGGGTCGAGAGCCTCGGTGTCGGGGTAAGCGTCCCGGTAGTACGGCGTGCTCCGGCCGTAGTACGGATAGCGGTACGAATAGCCGTAGGGATAGTAGTAGTAGGGATCGTAGTAGTAGGGATAATAGTAGGAATTGTAGAAGGGATACCCGAAGTGGTAGGAGAAGTAGAGGTGGCCGCCGTCATGATGATGACCGTAGCTGTAATGATGGCCGCCGCCGTAGTGCCCTCCGGAGTGACCGCCGCCGTAGTGCCCTCCGGAATGACCGCCGCTGTAGTGCCCTCCGGAGTGGCCGCCGCTGTAGTGCCCTCCGGAGTGGCCGCCGCCATTGTG
>Ga0134123_10001134_pt1 | contig 17461 bp, 17 predicted proteins | sample KB303_FD_96460 | JGI IMG/M metagenome (GOLD analysis project Ga0134123, IMG submission 96460) | Terrestrial soil microbial communities without Nitrogen fertilizer from Kellogg Biological Station, Michigan, USA - KB3-0-3 | ecosystem: Environmental > Terrestrial > Soil > Unclassified ...
AGCGGGCAGCGGGCAGTGGGCAGCATCACGGCACCCGCGCGGCCACGACCGGCACGTGCCACACGCCGTAACCAGACGGATCGCGAATCGTCGCGAGCATGTCCTCGAAATAGTCGACGAACTCCTGGCGGCCGATCGACGAGTGCGCCGACACCGCGTCGGCGAAGCCGTCGCGCCACGCCGTCCAGATGGCCGCGAACGTCTCGCGCGGCACGCGCAGCGGATCGACGACGACGTAATCGATCGAGATGTCGGCGAGGCCGAGGCGATGCAGGATGCCGAACGTCTTGCGGCCGACCCGCAGGTCCACGCCAATCGCGTCGCCGAACTGCCGCGGCCCGCGCGTCCAGAAATCGTCCGCGTCGAGGCGCCGCGGCTCGAAATTGATCATCAGGTAGTCCTCGGCAATCAGGTGCAGCCAGCCGCCGCGCCGCGTCACTCGCGCAAGCTCCGCGATGACGCGCTCGGGGTGCGGAATCACCTGCAGCACGTGACGGCACACGACGAGATCGAACGTGCCGTCGGGAAGCCCGAGGTCGTAGATGCTGCGGTGCTCGAAGCGCGCGCGGTCGCCGAACCGCGCGCAGCGGGCGCGCGCCCGCGCGAGATGCGCGTCGATGACGTCCACGCCGAGAAGATGCGCCTCGTCGAACATCCCGGCCAGCCGCATCGAGATCTCGCCGGTGCCGCACCCCGCGTCAAGGATGCGCGGCTCTCGCCCCAGCGCATAGCGCGTGAAGAGCGGCTGCTCCTGCGGCCAGATCGCCTCGGCCTGCGCGGCCAGGTTGCGCACCATCGACTCGTCCGCCATCTCCCTCGCCTGCGGGTTCAGTGGGTCGGCCATCTGCCTATTCTCGAGCATTGAGGATTGAGCTTTGGGCCTTGCGCTGTTCTAATGGCGCGCGGCACCCATGCTCGTCGGACTGCTGGGCCTCGTCGGCGTCGTCTTCGTCGTGCTCCCGCTGCTCTCGTTCGTTCGCAGCGTGCAGCTGGGGCGCGAGCTCGACGCGCTGCGGCGGCGGATGGAGCGTCTCGAGGGCCGTCTCAACACGGCCGAGCCGGTGGCGCCGCGAGGAGCCGCGCGCGTCCCGCCACCGGCGGTACCCGTTGCCGCGCCATCGGTGTCCGGCGAATCGCCCGTCACGACATCGCCGCCGATTCCGGATTGGGCGCGCGAGCCCTCACCTGCCGTCGCAGGTTCCCGACCGGCGCCAGGACACGCAGCCGCCGCTTCGCGCGATCTCGATCTCGAGGAGCGGATCGGCGGCCGCTGGCTGCAGCACGCCGGGCTGATCGTCCTCCTCCTCGGGATCGCCTTCTTCCTCCGCTATGCGTTCGAACACGAGTGGCTGTCGCCCGCCATTCGCGTCGGCCTCGGCGTCGCCGCCGGCATGGGCATGGCGTGGGGCGGCGTGCGGCTCGCCGCGCACTACCGGAACTACGGCCTGCTGATCGCCGGCGGCGGCATCGCGGCGCTGTACCTGTCGTTCTACGCGGGGCTGAATCTCTACGCGCTCTTTGGCCCGCAGGCCGCCTTCACGCTGCTGGTCGCGGTGACGATGGGCGCGGCGGCGCTGGCCGACCGCACCGACTCGCAGGCCATCGCGCTGATGGCCGTCTGCGGCGGCTTCGCGACGCCGTTCTTCGTCGGTGGAACGACCGACCAGCAGGTCACGCTTTTTTCCTACGTCGCGCTGCTCATCGCCGCGACGACGTACCTCGCGCACCGGCGACGGTGGCGGTGGCTGAACGTCGCGAGCCTCGTGCTGACGATGATCACGGTCGCGGCGTGGGCGGCCGAGTACTACACCGACGCGAAGTACCTGCGGACGGAGCTCTTCCTCACGCTCTACTGCGCGATGTTCGTCGACATCCTGCGGCGCTCCTGGAGCACCTCGCCGCAGGACGCGCCGTTTGTCGCCTCGCTCCTCTTTGGCCCGGTCGCCTATCACGCCTGGTCGGTCGTCACCCTCGCCCCGCATGGCCTGGCGTTTCTGATCTACCTGATTGCCTTCACCGCGCTCGCGGTGATGCTCGGCGTCGCGAGCGGATCCACGCTCGTCCGCGCGGCGGCGTTTCTCGCGATGGCGCTGCCGCTCGGCGCGTGGATCCAGGCGCATCACTGGCGCGGATGGGTATGGACGTCGGTCGCCGCCATCGCCGGCATCTACGCCATTCACCTGGCGGCGCAGCTCCGGGCCGCTGCAACGGACGAGGAATTCGACGAACGCGAGGTGGCGCTGCTGCACGCCAACGGCGTCGGCGTCTACGTCGCGCTCTACCAGGTCCTCGTCGACACGTTTTCCGTCGCGCAGCTTGCAGGCGTTGCCGTCCTGCTCGCCGGGCTCAACGCCGCGATCTGGTGGCTGTTGCGAGCCCGTTCTCCGGTGCGCGCGCTGCACTGGGTGGGCGTCGCGTTCACGCTCGTCGCCGCGGCGGTGTGGCTGCAGTTCGGCGGCCCATGGGCCGTGGCGATCTGGGCGACCGAAGGGGCCGTCGTCTTCTGGACCGCGCTCAGGTCGGACAGCAAATGGCTGCGCGCGGGCGCCTGGCTGCTGCTCGGGATGGCGACGTTCAGGTGGGCGCTCCCGGACATCCAGCAGACGACCACCGCGTACGACGTGCTCCTCAACGCCCGGGCGCTTACCGGGCTCTACCTGATCGCGGTGTTCTATCTCGCGGCGTGGAAGGGCGCGGGACAGGAGCGCGCCGTCATGATGGTCGCGGCGAGCGTCCTCACCGTCATCGTGATATCCACGGAGATCGTGTCGTTCTGGCAGACCAGGATCGACAGCGCCGACGCGTACGTCGCGCGCGAGATGATGCTCTCGGCGTCATGGGTGAGCTATGCCGCTGTCCTCGTCGTGCTCGGCATGCGGCGGAAGTACGCGCCGATCCGCTACTTCGCCATCGTTCTCTTCGGCGTCGCACTGCTCAAGGTATTCTTCGTCGATCTGGAGACGCTCGGCGGCGTCTACCGGATTGCCGGCTTCATGGTGGTGGGACTCGTTCTCCTCGTCGTCTCGTTCCTGTACCAGCGGAATGCAGCCGCGGCGAGGCTCAAGTAGGCTGCGCTCGTGACTGACATTCTTCTCGGCAAGGGCGAGCACCAGATCTTCCTGCTCGCCAAGTACGCCAACCGCCACGGCCTCGTCTCGGGAGCGACAGGGACGGGCAAGACCGTGTCGCTGCTCGTCATCGCCGAAGGGCTCTCGCGCATCGGCGTTCCCGTGTTCATCGCCGACGTGAAAGGGGACGTCGCCGGCCTCGCGATGCCGGGTGCGTCGACCCCGCAGGTCGAGAAGCGCGCGCGCGAGATCGGTCTCCCCGGGTTTGCGCCCGAGGCCTCACCGGTCGTCTTCTGGGATCTGTACGGGAAGGACGGGCATCCGATCCGCACGACGGTCAGCGAAATCGGCCCGGCGCTCTTCGCGCGGATCCTGGAGCTGAACGAGGTGCAGTCCGGCGTGCTCGACATCACGTTCAAGCTCGCCGACGAGCAGGGGTTGCTGCTGCTCGACCTCGACGACCTGCGCTCGCTGCTGGCGCTCGTGTCCGACAAGCGCACGGAGGTGTCGCAGCGCTACGGCCTCGTCAGCACGCAGTCGATCGCCGCCATTCAACGCGCGCTGTTGCGCCTCGAGGGCGACGGCAAGCAGTTCTTCGGCGAGCCGGCCCTCGAGCTGACCGACCTGCTGCGCACCGATCTGACCGGCCGCGGCGTCGTCAGCATCCTCGCCGCCGACAGGCTGGTCCTCGAGCCGCGCCTCTACTCGACCTTCCTGCTCTGGCTGCTCTCGGAGCTCTTCGAGCAGCTGCCCGAGGTCGGCGATCTCGACAAGCCGAAGCTCGCCTTCATCTTCGACGAAGCGCACCTGCTGTTCGACGATGCGCCGCCCGCGTTGATGCATCGCATCGAGCAGGTCGTGCGCTTGATCCGGTCGAAAGGCGTCGGCGTCTATTTCTGCTCGCAGTTCCCCGACGACGTCCCGGGCGAGATCCTCGGCCAGCTCGGCAACCGCATCCAGCACGCGCTGCGCGCGTTCACGCCGCGCGACCAGAAGGCGGTGAAGACCGCGGCGGAGACGTTCGTGCCGAACCCGAAGATCGACGTCGCGCAGGTGATCTCGCAGCTCGGCGTCGGCGAGGCGCTCGTCTCGACGCTGCAGGCCAACGGCGTGCCGATGCCGGTCGAGCGCGCGCTGATGGCGCCGCCGCGCTGCCGGATGGGGACGATCACGGCCGAAGAACGGGCGGCGATCCTGGCGCGCAGCCCGGTCGGCGGCAAGTACAACACCGCGGTGAATCGGGAGTCCGCGTACGAGATCCTCGCGCGCCGGCGGAGCGATGTGGCGCCGCCGGAAAAACCTGCGGCGAAGGACGCGAAGGATGCGAAGGGCGCGCAGCAGGGCGACATGCTGCACGACTGGCTGTGGGGCACGGGGCGGCGGCAGGGGATGGTGGAAACGATGGCCAAGCAGGCGGCGCGAACCGTCGGCAGCCAGCTTGGGCGTCAGATCCTGCGCGGCGTGCTTGGAGGAATATCGGGAAGGCGGCGGTAAAGGCGGACCTGACGGTCCGCCTCTATGTTCACAACCTCCGAGGCGCGCTCGGAGGAATTACTTCGCGGCGCCGATCGACGTGACCGCGATCTTCTTCGTCTTCGCGTCCAGCGTGCCGACGACCCGCACGCGCTGGCCGGCGAACTTCTCCGGCGCCTTCTGATCGCTCAGCTCGTAGACGCTCGTGCCATCGTAGAGCACGTAGGTCGCGCCATGCGCGGCGACGCATGCCTTGACGCACTCGGCGTCGGTCGGCCCCATCTGCATCTGCGAGTGGTCGGCCTTCGCGCACATGTTGTCCGTGATCGTCCCCACGAACGTCTGCGTCTTCGCCGCCTGCGCCGCCGACAGCGTCGTCAGCGCAAGGACAGCGACGGCGAGCAGCGCCTGAAACCTCCAGGCCCGCGACTGACTGCCCACTGGTTACTCTCCTGGCGTCATGAGATGCGCGGTCGTCGTCCCCGCGTTCATGATCCACACGCCTCCGCTCCTGCCGTTCTCCGGCAGCCCCATCGACGCCATCGTGGCGCCGGGCACCGCGATGGTCATGTGCGTGCGGGCCATCTCCTTGCTCATGCCCATCAGGTGATACCAGACGGAGCCGAACACCGGCTTCACGCGTGTGCCGGCCTTTTCCAGCTCGTTCAACTTCGCTTCGGACTTCATCCTGTCGCCGAGCGCCTCGGCCTCCATGTTCTGCTTGACGCGGTCGAGGTTGCGCTGATCGGTGCACTCGAGCGAGAACGGCTGCTGCGTCGGGAAGCCGGAGCGGTCGTAGCAGACGAGCATATTCTTCGACGGCTTCAGCGTCTCGTAGGTGTGATCGGCTTGCTTCCACTTGATGACGCCCGCGTCGGCGCGCAGGTTCGCCGGCAGCGCCATCAGCGGCGTGTCGATGTCCGGCGTCTGCGCGAACGCGCCGGTCGAAGCGGCGAAAACCCCGAGAGCTATCAAAACGATGCGTTTCATGCTGACCTCCGAACCCCAGCACGATAGCACAGGCATTTACATATTTACGAATTGACGAATGACGAATTGACGAATTGGCGCGCGGCACTTTCAATTCGTAGATTCGTCGATTCGATTCGTAGATTCGTCAATTCGTAAATTCGTCAATACGAGAATCCGACTCCGACCGACCCGACCAGCTTCTGCTGATTGCCGGCGTTGAAGGCCTCCGGCGTGTCGCCAAGGGACAGGAACTCGAACCCGCCGTGGACGTTCCACGTGCCGTAGTTGTTGCTGCGCCCCAGCGGAACGCTCGCCAGCGCGCCGAGGCTCAGAAACCCGAACCTGTGATCGACGCCCGCGAGCTCGTAGTAGTGGTTCAGGCTCAAGCCAATCTTGATCGGAAACGTGACCGACAGCGGCGCGTCCGCCCAGCCTGGGGCCCCGCCGATCTCGAGGTAGGTGCCGGCGTTCGCCCCGCCGTCCGCCTGCCCGAGCCCGGGCGCCGTATCGAGCTCGAAGGCGACCAGCGCGTACGGGTGCAGGACGATGCCCGCCGGGGCATCCGAGTCGTTCGCCGCCACCTTGAACGACAGCTCCTTGACGGTGCTGAAGGAGCTGTTCGGGCTCGTGTAGGCCGTGAACGTCGTCCCGAGATCGAGGCCGGGCAGGAGCGTCAGGGCGAGTGTCGCGTAGAAATCGCTCTCATACCAGAGACGGCCCGTCGGGCCCTGAGTCCCGGTCACGCCGGTGTGCAGGCTGTTCCAGCTGCCGATGTGCAGCGCGGCGTCGGAAGCGCCGTTCCGGTCCGAGTGCAGCCGGATGCCGGCGTCGGTCGACGGCCACATGATGAACCGGGTGTCGTCCTGGCGCAGGCCGCGGAACATGTACGCGTTGGCGAAGTCGAAGCTGGCGGACAGGTTGATGTTCCCCCGATTCTCGTCGGCGGGAACGGCGGGCACCTGTGTCTGCACCTGCGTCTGCGCGGACGCCGTGGACGCGACGCATGCGAGGAGAGCTAACACAACCATCCACATGTCGTTCCTCCAGGAGGACAAAGGAAATTTTTTCACGGTGCGTCTGCTGCTGTTGCAGCGCTGGCGGCGAATCGGGCGCCGGCGGCCGCACCGCTGCAACTTCGCCGCCTGAAGCACACACGGGTGCGCGTCTTGCGTAGTCGCCCCCTCGCGACACGAACCAGGAGGGGACCAGCATGCGTGCGCCGTTCTTCGTCATCGTCGTCTTCGCGCTCGTGGCCAGTGGCTGCGGCTCCGTGGAGCCGGCCTCGCCGACGACCCCGACGCCCGTAGCCGGTGGCGTCCCGTCACGATCCAACAACCCCGGGACGGCGCCCGCGCCGAGTCCGACCCCAAGTCCCACCCCGAGGCCGTCTCCGACTCCGTCACCAACACCAACACCAACGCCGGCTCCGCCGGCTGCGGGAACCGGAACCGGGGCGGTGCAGGTCACCGTGTCGCCCAACCCGGTGCCGTTCAGCGGACAGGCGATCACCGATCTCGCCAGCTGCGCGACGCGCCCGAACACGTGGTTCTACGACCAGGTGCTGAGGGAAACGGGCGGCGTGGCGGTCACCATAACGAGGCGCGTCGACACGTTCGATGGCGCGGCCGGCTCAGCGACAAATCCGAACCTGCGCATCGCCGCCAGCGCAACGACGTCGGTTCGAACCCGGTGGTGCAGCGTGTCGGCGGCCGCCCACACCGCGCAGACGACGTTCAGCGGCACCGACGCGAACGGGAAGGCGTGGAGCGTGACGGGTCCTCTCGTGCGGCTCAGCGCGAAATAGTTGACTGGCGGGCGGCGCGCCATCTAGGCTGCGACGCATGAAGACTGCAGGTGTGCGGCTGCTGAGAGCCGCCGTGCTGGTGGCGTCGTGCGTCGCCGCGGCGTGGACCTTCCAGGCCGGTGAGCTGTTCGGCCAGGACATCGATCCGTTCCCGCAGCCGATCAACATCAAGGACGATGTCGTCCGCGTGAACCTGGCGGAGTTCGCGACGATCCCGGATGCAGGCACGGAAGCCGCGCGGATGATGCTGCTCGTCAACGAGCCGGGGACGCGCCGGCTGTTCGTCAACGACATGCGCGGTCCGCTCTACAGCGTCAGCTACGACGGAAAGACCGTCGTCAAGTACGTCGACATCAACGCGCCGAACTGGGGCGTGAGCGTCCAGTCACAGGGACGCGAGCGCGGTTTCCAGAGCTTTGCGTTCCACCCGCAGTTCAACCAGCAGGGGACGCGCGGCTACGGGAAGTTCTACACCTATACCGACTCGAGCAACATGCAGCCGAAGCCGGACTTCGTGCCCGCCGGCGGCATGAACACGCACGACACGGTGCTCTACGAGTGGACGGCGAAGAACCCGGCAGCGGCGGCCTACGACGGCGGTCCGCCGCGCGAGATGGTGCGCTTCCGCCAGCCGTTTGCGAACCACAACGGCGGGCTGGCGTCGTTCAATCCGCTGGCGACGCCCAGTGCCGCCGATTACGGCCTCCTCTACTTCACGCTCGCCGACGGCGGCAGCGGCGGCGATCCGTTCAACGCCGCGCAGAACCTCGGCACGCCGTACGGGAAGATGCTGCGCATCGATCCGCTCGGCACCAACAGCGCCAACGGCAAGTACGGCATTCCCGCGGGCAATCCGTTCGCCAGCGACAACAAGCCGGAGACGCTCGGCGAGATCTACGCCTATGGCGTCCGCAACCCGCAGCGCTTCGGCTGGGACTCGAAGAACGGCACGCTCTTCGTCGCCGAGATCGGCCAGAACATCGTCGAGGAGATCAGCATTGCGACGCCCGGCGCCAACCTGGGATGGCACGACTGGGAGGCGAGCTTCCGGTTCATCGATCGGACGCACATCGAGCTCGACAAGCCGCGCGCGGATCCGAAAGTGACGTATCCGATCGTCGAATTCGATCACCACGACGCGCTGCTCGGCAACAACGTCTCCGTGACGGGCGTGATCGCCTACCGCGGCACCGCCGTGCCGCAGCTCTCCGACAAGCTGCTGTTCGGCGACATCCCGAGCGGGGAAGTCTTCTACGTGAGCGCCGACCAGCTGCCGAAGGGCGGACAGGACGCGATTCGCCGCGTGCTGTTCTCGAGCGGCGGCTCGGCGAAGACGCTGCTCACGCTGATCCGCGAGAAAAACGCGGCGCAGAAGCGAACGGCCGCCGACCGCGCCGACCTGCGCTTCGGTACTGGGCCGGAGAATCGCGTCTTCCTGCTCAACAAGCAGGACGGAACGATTCGCGAGATCGTGCGGTAAAATTTCGCGCATGAAGAAGAGACTGTTCGTGCTCGCGCTCCTCGGAGCGTCGGTGGCCACGCCTGCGTTCGCGCAGCAGGGCCAGCAGCCGCAGGCGCCCCCGACCACGTCGGGGTTCCTGCGCAACATGTACAACGGCAACAAGAACAACATCGTCCGCTCCGCGGAGAAGGTCACGGAGGACATGTACGGCCTTCGCCCGGGGCCGCAGCAGGAGGTGCGGACCTTCGGCCAGCACCTGGCGCACGTCGCGAACTACAACTACCTCTGGTGCTCGCAGGCCAAGGGCGAGAAGAACCCGAACGCCGGCGTCGACCTGGAGAAGACGCTGAAGACGAAAGCGGAATTCCAGAAGGCGCTCGCCGACTCGTTCGCCTGGTGCGATCCCGTCTACGCCTCGCTGAACGACGAGAACGGCGCGCAGGTCGTCGAGATCCAGCAGGAGAACGGCCGCGTCACGCGCAACACGCGGATGGCGCTGCTGATGCTCAACGTGGTCCACAACAACGAGATCTACGGCAACCTCGTGACGACGATGCGCATCAAGAGCATCGTGCCGCCGTCATCGGAGCCACGTCCCGCGCAGCGGTAGTTGAACATCTTCATCGCCGGCGGAACCGGTGTCGTCGGCACCCGGGTGGTGCCGATGCTCGCGTCCGCCGGCCATTCCATCACGGCGATTGTCCGCACAGCGGAAAAGCGGGCCGCGCTCTCGCGGTACGGGGTGAAGCCTGTCGACGCGAGCCTCTTCAACGCCGACCGGCTGCGGCAGGCGGTCGTGGGCCACGACGCGGTGATCAACCTGGCGACCGCCATTCCGCCCGCATCGAAGGCGCTGATGCCCGGCGCGTGGCGCGAGAACGCCCGCATCCGGCGCATCGGGGCGGCGAACCTCGCGCGCGCCGCGGCCAGCGGCGGCGCGACGCGCTACATCCAGGAATCGTTCGCGCCGATTTACGAGGACGCGGGCGACCGATGGATTGACGAGAGCTCGCCCATCCGCCCCGCCCGCTACAACCGCGCGGTCGTCGATGCCGAGCGCGCGGCGCAGTCGTTCAGCAGCGCCCGGCGCGAGGGCATCGTGCTCCGGTTCGCCTTCTTCTACGGGCCGGACAGCGACTTCCTGCACGGAATGATCGCCAACGTGCGCCGCGGCTGGGCGCCGGGCTTCGGGCCCGACGCTTACATCTCCTCGATCTCGCACGACGACGCGGCGTCCGCGGTCGCCGCGGCGCTGGAGCTGCCCGCGGGGATCTACAACGTCACCGACAACGAACCCGTGACCAAGCGCGAATTCTTCCAGACGCTCGCCGCCGCGGTCGGCGCGCCCGAGCCGCGCTTCCCCTCGTCGTGGCTCTCGCTCCTGCTCGGCTCGCTCGGCGAGACGCTCGCGCGGTCGCAGCGCCTGTCCAACCGGAAGCTGCGCACCGCGTGCGCGTGGTCGCCGAAGTATCCGACCGTGCGCGAGGGACTGGTCGAAGCGGTCGCGAAACGCAGGCGGACCTAAAGGTCCGCCTCTACGGCCGATCGGGTCGGCAGAACCGCGCGTTTGGCGCAACAGGCGAGCGTAGAGGCGGACCTTCAGGTCCGCCTATGCTGGCGCCGCCTGCTGTTGATGCGACTCGTGCAGCGGCCGCACCTCGATGCTGCCGATGCGCGCGGACGGAATGCGCGACGCAATCTGCAGCGCCTCGTTCAGGTCGGCGGCCTCGATCAGGAAATACCCGCCCAGCTGCTCCTTCGTTTCCGCGAACGGGCCGTCGATCGCCGACATCTTGCCGTTGCGCACGCGCACCGTCGACGCCGACCGCACCGGCGCCAGCTGATGGCCGGCGATGTAGTGGCCGGACTGCCGGATGCCGTCGCTGAACGCGCGGTATTCCTTCATGAGCGCGTCGATCTGGGTCTTCGGCATCGCGGCGAACGTGCGCTCCTCGTCGTAAATCAGGCACAAATACTTCATGATTCGGTTCCTCCCTCGGGGCGTTCGGCGGCCCCACCAGCTAGTCGCCGGCGGCCCCCGGGAATCGACATTTCGGCTAACTCCTTATCCATCAATTGTCAGAAGGCGCGTTCCGGGTGTATGGTGCAGCACCTTCGTAGAGAGGGGAGGAGTTGCCGTGAAAAAGCTGCTTTCGGTTCTGTGGGTGCTCTCGCTGCTCGTGCCGGCCGCGGCATGGGCCCAGCCGTTCCCGGTCAATGCCGCCGGCGTGACCAACGGCCATTGGCACATGAATTCGCGAGACATCGAAGCCAACAAGAAGATATTCGTCGCGATGGGCGGCACCGCGATCAAGGCGGGGAATTTCGACATCGTGCGGTTCCCCGGCGTGCTGGTGTACCTGAACCAGGGCCCAGGCGCCGCGCCGGCCGTCGGCGGCAGCGTCGGCAGCGTCGTGAACCACGTCGGCTTCACGGTGCCGAACACGCAGGAGGCCATCGCGAAATGGAAAGCCGCGGGCGTCACGGTGCTGCCGGGCGGCGCGGGCCGCACCGACCAGGCATTCGTCGAGACACCCGACGGCCTGCGCATCGAGATTCTCGAGAACAAGGACCAGAAGTTCCCGATCCAGAGCCAGCACGTGCACTTCAACATTCCCGAGTCGGAGATTCCGAAGATGCAGGCGTGGTACGCCGCCTGGTTCGGCGCGGTGCCGGGCAAGCGCGGCGCCAACATCGCCGCGGATCTCCCGGGCATCAACCTGTCGTTCGCGAAGGCGATGAACGACACGCCGCAGGTGACGACGAAAGGGCGCGTGCTCGATCACATCGGCTTCGACGTCAAGAACCTCGAGGCGTTCCTGAAGCGATACGAGGCGGCCGGCGGGAAGATCGATCGGCCGTATACGAAGAACGCGCAGACCAACAGCGCGCTCGCGTTCATCACGGACCCATGGGGGACCTACATCGAGCTGAACGAGCGGCCGGATACGCCGTCCGCGACGACTGCCGCTAGATAGAATGGTCAGGCGCGAGTTTCTGAAGGCCGCCTCGACCGCGGTCGGGGCGGCCACGCTCGCGCCCTGGCTCCTCGAGCGTGAAGCGGCCGCGGCCGCGGAGGTCGACGCCGTCAAGAGCGCGCTGGCGGAGGCGGCGCTCACGCGAGCCAGGGTGCTCGGCGCGTCGTACGCCGACATCCGCATCAACCGCTATCGGTCCGAGTCGATCACAACGCGCGAGCAGCAGGTGCAGAACGTCGCGCGCAGCCAGGACTTCGGCTTTGGCATCCGCGTGCTCGTCAACGGCGCCTGGGGCTTCGCGGCCAGCAGCGTCGTGACCGCGGACGAAGTCCGGCGGGTCGCGCAGGTCGCGGTCGACATCGCCCGCGCGAACGCGGCCTTCCAGCGCAAGCGCGTGACGCTCGCCCCGGTCGATTCCGTGACCGCAAACTGGAAGAGCGCGTTCGAGAAGGATCCGTTCGACGTCCCGCTCGACGACAAGATCGAGCTCCTGCTCGCGTTGAACGCCATCGCGATGAAGACGACCGGCGTCAGCTTCGTCAACTCCTCGATGGCATGGGTCAACGAGCAGCGGTTCCTCGCGACGTCAGAGGGCTCGCGCATCGAGCAGTACCTCATTCGCGGTCAGCCGCAGTTCAACGTGACCGCCGTCAATCGCGAGAGCGGCGACTTCCAGACCCGGCGCTCCTTCGGCGGTCCGCAGGCGCGGGGCTACGAGTACATGGAGAAGTACCCGTGGAAGGCCGAGGTCCAGCAGGCCGCGGACGAGGCCGTCGCCAAGCTGAAGGCGACGCCGGTCGAACCGGGCCGCTACGACCTGGTGATCCATCCGACCAATCTCTGGCTGACCATCCACGAATCGTGCGGACACTCGACGGAGCTCGATCGCGCGCTCTGGTGGGAAGCCGACTACGCAGGAACGAGTTTCCTGACGCCCGATCAGGCCGGCAAGCTCCGCTTCGGTTCACCGCTCGTCAACATCGTCGCCGACCGCGTGCAGACGACTGGTCTGGCGACGGTCGCCTACGACGACGATGGGGTGCCGGCGCAGCGGTGGTACCTGGTGAAGGACGGCATCTTCGTGGACTGGCAGACGACGCGCGATCTGGCGCCGCTCATCGGGCGGAAGACATCGTACGGCTGTCTCAACGCGGATTCGTGGGGCAGCGTGCCGTTCGCGCGGATGCCGAACGTCTCGCTCGAGCCGGGCGCGCAGGACACGTCGCTCGACGAGCTGGTTGCCGGCGTCGAGAAGGGGATCCTGATCTACGGCGACGGCAGCTGGTCGATCGATCAGCAGCGCTACAACTTCCAGTTCGGCGGCCAGACGTTCTGGGAGATCAGCAAGGGGAAGGTCGCGGGCATGATGCGCGACGTCGCGTATCAGTCGCGGTCCACCGACTTCTGGGGCGCGTGCGACGCCCTCGGGGGACGGTCCACGTACCAGCTGAACGGATCGTTCGTCGACGGCAAAGGAGAGCCGGGGCAGGTCGGCGTCGTCAGCCACGGCTGCCCGGCGGCGCGCTTCCGCCAGATCAACGTGCTGAACACGTCGGTCTCGATGACGTGAGGCGGATGTCATGCTGCTGACCGAAGCCGCCTCGCGCGAGATCACACGAAAGGTGCTCGGCTCCGTCACCGCGGACGACGCGGTCGTGACCGTCGACAGCCTCGACTACTCGCACCTGCGGTTTGCCGCGAACACGTTTCTGACCAGCGGCCGGCGCGAGGGCGTCTCGGTGCGTGTCACCACCTGGATCGGCAGGCGCCGCGGCTCGGCGTCGACCACCGACGTCAGCGACGCGGCGCTGAAGCAGGCGGTCGAGGACGCGCAGGCGTTCGCGAAGCTGTCGCCGATTGACGTCGAGTACCTGCCGTCGCTGTCGCAACAGACGTACAAGCCGGGCGGAGGATATGTCGACGCGACCGCCCGAGTGGACCTGCCTGCCCGGGCGCGGCAGATCAGCGACGCGATTGCGCAGTCGGAGAAGGTGAAGGTCGTCGGCGCGGGCTTTCACCAGGCCCGTCTCACCGCACGCGCGAGCGCCACCGCGCATGGCAACTTCCACTACGAGCGCGAGTCGCTCGTCGGCCTCGGGATGACCGCGCGCACGCCCGACGGCGCCGGCTCGGGCTACTTCTCGCGCAACCACTTCGAGGTGGCACGGCTCGACACCGCGCGCATCGCGCGCGAGGCGATCCGGCGCGCGTCCGACTCGCGCGGCGCGCGCATGCTGCCGGCCGGCGCGTATCCGGTGATTCTCGAAGCGCAGGCCGTCGCCGACCTCCTCGATTCCGGCGGCATGTCGTTCGACGCGCGCAACGCCGACGAAGGGCGCAGCGTCTTCTCGCTTCCGGGCGGCGCGACGCGCGTCGGCACGCGGCTCTTCGACCCGCGCGTCAACATCGTCAGCGACCCGTGGCGGCCGGAGCTCTCGAAGTTCACCGCGGCAGACGACGGCCTGCCGGCGCAGACGATGTACCTGGTACGCAACGGGATGGTGGAATCGCTCCGCTACACGCGATTCTGGGCGCAGCAGAAGAACCGGCAGCCGAGCGGGCCGCTGGCGCTGATCCTCGAGCCGTCCACGCCGGGCGTGAGCGTCGACGAGATGATCAGGACGGCGAAGCGCGCGCTGCTCGTCACGCGCTTCTTCTACATCCGGACGGTGGATCCGCGATCCGCCTCGGTGACGGGGCTGACGCGCGACGGCGTCTGGTACGTCGAAGACGGGGAGATCAAGTACCCGGTGCGCAACTTCCGCTTCAACCAGAGCATCGTCCTGATGCTCGGGCCCGGCAACGTCGATCAGATCGGCGTGCCCGAACGCGTCGCCAGCAGCGAAGGCGGGATCGACCCGCTGCTCGTGCCCGCGCTGCGGCTCAACGCGTTCAATTTCACGTCGCAGTCGGACGCGGTCTAGCGGTTGGGCGGTTGGGCCGGCTAAAGCCGGCCCCTACGACTCACAGCAGCGAACGTAGAGGCCGACCTTCAGGTCGGCCCTTCCGGTCATATTTCCAACAAATCTTTACCGACGATCACCGTGCCCTTGAAGTGCGTGCGCGCGGCGTCCAGCCACATCTTGTCGGTGACATTCGGATCGTCGGCTGGGACCAGATGCGACAGCACGAGCGTCTTCACTCCGGCTGTCTGCGCGACACGTCCAGCGTCCTCCGCCGACGTCTGATGCGCGATGATGCTCGCCTTCAGCTCGCTCGCGTTGGGGACGCGCGCGACGAGCCGATCAACGGCGGGGACGTACAACACGGAGTGGACCAGGACGTCCGCGCTGCGGGCGAGCGCGATGAGATTGTCCGACGGCGTGGTATCGCCCGAGATGACGATGGACCGATCCGGACCATCGAACCGGTAGGCGAACGCCGGCACGACGGGCGGATGATCGACCAGCGCTGCGGTGACTCGCAGGTGGGCGTCGCGCAGCACTTCGCCACCGGCATGCAGGTCGTGGACGTGGACGAGAGGCGCGAGCGGCACGCGTCCTTCGTTGGCGATGCGCGTGTCGATGTCGTACGCATTCATGCGCAAGAACAGCGTCGTCATCTCCTCGAGCGGCGGCGGTCCCCACGTATCAACACGCGTGCTCAATCCGGAGGCCCACGCGAGCCAGATCAGGTTTCCATAGTCCGCGTTGTGATCCGAATGCTGGTGCGTGATGAAAATGTGACGAAGCGCGGCCAGGGGAACGCCGGCGAACGCCAGCTGCCGCGCCACGCCGTCACCGCAGTCGACGACATAGGCGGCGCCGTTGCAGACGACGACTTGCGCCGCTGCGGAGTTTTCTTTGCGCGGTCGCGGCCCGCCGCCGGTGCCCAGGAGGATCAGCCGCGTCCTCGCCTGCTGCGCGTCAGCCGGTGAGGCGAGCGGGAGACTCGCCGCGAGGGCGAGGCTCCCGCCGAGGAACGCGCGCCGCGTGATCACGGGGAGAGGCGGACCTGAAGGTCCGCCTCCACGATCGGCCCACTGCCCACTGCCGACCGACTACTGCGTCTGGTTCACCCGGAACGCCGCGCGATCGACCTGCGCGCCGCGCAGGTAGACGGACGAGATCTTCCGCGTGTTGGTGATGTTGTCGAGCGGGTTCGCGTCGAGCACGACGAAGTCGGCGCTCTTGTTCGCCTCGATCGTCCCGACGTCGTTCAGCCGCAGGAACTGCGCGCCGTTGCGCGTCGCCGCGGTGAGCACCTGCATCGGCGTCATCCCCGCCGCGACCATGTCCTCCATCTCGATGTGCGGCGCGTACGGCGTGTTGCCGTCGGTGCCGACGACAATCTTGATCCCCGCCGCGTTCAGCTTCGCGAGGTTGCGCCCCTGGATGCTCCAGAACTCGTGCGCCTTCGCATCGTCCTTGTTGGCGGCCTCGAGCTTGGCGAAGTCCGCCGCCGGGACGCTCGCGCGCAGGAACGAGAGATCGGTGCGCACGCCGCGCTCCGGCATGTTGGGCCCGATGACGAAGTTGGGGTTCTTCTTGACGAGCGCCATGAACTCCTCGTCGACGTCCTTGTCGCGCACGTCGTGCGCGAAGGCGTCCACGCCGGCTTTCAGCATCCCCTTCGCGTCCTCCAGCGTGTAGATGTGCGTGATGGTGCGGAGGCCTTTCTTGTGCGCTTCGTCAATGGCCGCGCCGTAGATGTCGGGCGTCAGCTTCTTCACCGTGCCCATCCGGTCGTCGACCCAGATCTTGATGAGGTCGACTTTCTTGGCGGCTTCCTCGTCCACCGCCGCGCGTGCTTCCGCGGGGTTCGATACCCAGTGCGGCGCCATGGTGCGTCCGGGCTCGACGCCGGTGATGCCGCGTCCGGCGGTGAAGAAGCGGGCGGCGCCGGGAATCCTGCCGGCATTCGTCTCTTCACGGATCTGGAACGAGACGTTGGTGGTGTCCTGCCCCATGCTCTGCGCGGCGGTGACGCCGTAGTACGCGCGCCGCTTCAAGTCGTCGATGAGCATCTCGCGCGTCTGGCTGAGGTGATTGTGCGTGTCGATGATCCCGGGGATGACGGTCTTACCCGCCAGGTTGACGCGTGTCGCGCCCGCCGGGACACGAACGTCCGCCGCGCGTCCGACCGCGGTGAACCGGTTGCCGGTCACGATAAACGTGGCGTTCTCGATCGGAGCGCGACCGTCGCCGACGATGACGCGCGCGCCTTCGAAGACGGTGACGCCCGCCCCCTGCGCCAGCATCGACGCCGACCACGCCGCGATCACGGCCACCGCCGCCAGGACGAGAAGTTTTGCTCGATTCATCGATCCCTCCAGCGAGGGAAACTCTATCACCAGCGGGCAGCGGGCAGCGGGCAGCGGGCAGCGGGCAGCGGGCAGCGGGCAGGGGGAAGGGGGAGGCGACGGTATGGAACTCAAGCGGGCAACAGCAGATGACGCGGAATCAATCCTCGGATTCTGGAGAGATTCCGGCGCGAGCCCGAGCGCGACCGATGAAGCCGAATACGTCCGCAGGGTCGCCGGCAATCCGGCGGCCGTCTTCGTCCTGGCGATGATTGACGGCGAAATTGCCGGCACGCTCGTCTGCGGTCGGGTATCCACGTGACGAACACGTCGTTCGTCACGCGGGGATCGTGGGCGCCTAGAAAATATTCGAAATGATCGAGACGATGCGATTGGTGCGGTTGTCCACGACCAGCATGTCATTGCCGGCGAAGTAGCGCGAGTAGTACGTGGGGACGCGGG
>Ga0134123_10001135_pt1 | contig 17456 bp, 12 predicted proteins | sample KB303_FD_96460 | JGI IMG/M metagenome (GOLD analysis project Ga0134123, IMG submission 96460) | Terrestrial soil microbial communities without Nitrogen fertilizer from Kellogg Biological Station, Michigan, USA - KB3-0-3 | ecosystem: Environmental > Terrestrial > Soil > Unclassified ...
AGGCGAAGACCGGACGACGCCAACCGAACCCACCGAGTGGACCGATGAGCGCCACATCGAGCGCGTCAGCGGAACATTGCGCAGCTCGGTAGTCATCGAACCGTCGGACGGGCAGATCCCGGGTAATGACGCGTTTCGCAAAAGCGTTGCGGCCGTACCGGCAGCCATCCTGAATGCGATGGATGGTCCCGAAGAGCGTCCCAGCTCCGAGCGCTGCCTTGGGTCGCAGGGAGTGCAACCGCCGATCCTGTCGATCGCGATGGGCAATCTTTATCTCATCGTTCAGACGGCCAAGACTATCGTCTTCTTCTCGGAGTGGCTGCACGAAGCGCGCGTCATTCGCATGAACGCCAAGCATGCGCACCCAGTCATTGCTTCGTGGCTGGGCGATGCTATCGGATGGTGGGAAGGCGACACGCTGGTCGTTGAGACGCGGTACTTCACTGCGAGCGACAAGGCGCGCACTTCGCCTACTGGAATCTTTCTCGTATCCCCGGCGACGACGGTTACCGAGCGCTTTACACGAATCTCGCACGAAGAGATGAATTACCGCTTCACGGTCGAAGACCCGAGTTGGTACGACCGTCCCTGGACGGGTGAGACGCACTTCACCTCCAGCAATCAGCGCCTGCTCGAGGCTGCTTGCCACGAGGGAAACTACAACATGCGCTTCAATCTCGAAGCGGCGCGGACGCTGGAGGCGCCCTGACTATGCGAAACACCCTCCCCGCGCACGCACAGCGCGCGGGGAAGGATGCAGCACTTACGGCCGGATGCGCAGCACGCCGCCGTCGCCGGGTGCGAACGAGATGCCCTGATTCGACGTGTACAGCGCACCGTCGGGACCCTCCACGAGCCCATTCGGAAGACTCGCGAATCCGCTCAACACCGTCGTCCGCTTGCCAGTCTTGCGATCGAACCTGACGAGGTTGGCCGTGTCGGTCGACCATGGATTCTCCAAGGGGAAGATCTCGACGCCATAGAGATCGTCGCACTGCCACGCCAGGCCGACGATCGGGTTGCGGGACTTGAACGGCAGCGTGTAGCTGGAGAAGTGCTTGTTGAACACCGCCAGCTCGGACCGTCCGCCATCCTCGCCGAAGGTGCCGACGAAGAAGTTGTTGCCGCGCCGGGTCATCACGATCGGGTTGTGTTCGCGGTTGTCGATCGACATGTCATACAGTTTCTCGATCACGCCGGTCCGCGGATCTACACGCAGCAGGAAGCCGCGGTTGGTCTCGACGACGTAGAGGTACTTGCCGAGCGCGATCATCGAGTGGAACACCCCGCCCGGTTCCTGGTCGGTCGTCGCCGGGTCGGTGTCCTTGATGAAGTTCGGCGGGTTAGCCGCGTGCCACGCGCTGAGGTCGGCAACACTGGTAGTCGAGCCATCGCGGTTGACTCGAAGAATGGCGGCAGGGCTATCGGGCAGTCCGTGCGAGCAGCCGCCCATCTCGATCAACACGTAGAGCGTGTGACCGATGAAGGCAACGTCGGTCGGACCGTAGTTGGCGCCGCCGTTGTCGGTCATGCTGGGCAGATTGTCGGCGACCGTCTCCTTCTTGCCATTGGCGCGCACGCGGATCACGCGTCCACTGTAGCCAGCCGAGTACGGGCTATAGATATTGATGTTGATCGGGCAGCCGGGCTCGTCCGTCGGCACCAATTCGCCGCCTACGCCCGCTTCCGCTACGTAGAGACTGCCGTCCGGACCGAAGGTCAGTCCGCGCGGGCTGGTCAGGCCCGTGGCGTAGGTGGTCACGGATGGCCTGGGGGGCCCGTGCCTGCGATCGCTCGATGGCCCGAAGGAATCCGCGTGGACCACGCTGGAGGCCAGGAGCACGAACCCGGCTATCAATGTTGCAGGCTTGAAGGCGGTGCGGATCATGATGTTTCCCCTTGCTTGTCTGTTGGCTTTCGATCCTCCGAACGCGCTATACCGTGGGAGATTGGCGGGCGCGCTGCATGGCGCTTGGATAATCTTTTGGTAATCGTTCGATAACGATTGGAGCGAGGCAACCATGACGCGCAAGATTGAGATCGACCAGACCCCGGGCTCGCGAGGCACGGACTACCCATCGCCATTCGATGAGCCCTGTCGGGAACGATTTCGGCGTCGACTGGGCGATGCGGCCGGGCTCACGCAGTTCGGCGTGAATCTACTCGTGCTGCCGCCGGGCGCCTGGTCGAGCCAACGGCACTGGCACACGATCGAGGACGAGTTTGTGTATGTGCTCGACGGCGAGGTCGCGCTGGTGACCGATGCCGGTGAGGAGCTGCTAAAGGCTGGCGACTGTGCGGGCTTCCCGGCGGGCGTAGCCGACGGCCATCATCTCCAGAATCGATCCACGCGTGCAGCGACCGTTCTCGAGATCGGCACGCGTCGACTAGCTGACGACGAAGCCTTCTATCCGGACATCGACCTGCATGCGCTAAAGGACGACGCGGGTTATGCGCATCGGGACGGACGGCGCTACCCGCGCGAGTGATCTCAGTGCACGAACGCCGGGGGCAGATGCGGCATGAACATCTCCTCCAGGGCGAAGTCGCCCACTGCGCCGCAGGTCATGTTGGCGGTGGCGTCCAGCTTCATCTGCCGGTCCAGCAGTTCGTGGAACGTGATCGGGTCGCCGGTGCCCGGTTCCATCTTCGGCATGTCCGCTCCCGTCAGGAAGTCCGACAGCTTGGATTCCTCGCCCGGGTCTCGATTGGCGATGTGCACGAACGAAGTCGAGGTCTCGATGGTATGACAGCCATTGCACGTCGCCTTCGCGAACTCGTGACGCGCATGGATATTGATGAGGGTCGACTTGAGAGGGTCTGAGTTCAGCCAGTCGAACCCCGCGCCCGGTTCGATCGCCCCGCCCAGAAACGGCTCGTCGTCCGGATAGCTCAGCGGCACGGTGTGCGCGCCCGTCAGGATGGCGAAATTGTTGTCGTTGATGAAGTCGCGCAACGCCGTCGTGTTCTGCAGCTCGACGGCCGGCGTCTGCGCGATCGTCGTGTGCTCCAGGTTGCCGCTGCAGTCGGAGTCCGCGGAACACAGCCTCGATTCGCGCAGCTGCCAAAACGGCCCCAGGGAGAAGTTCAGCTCGTTGCTGCGGACCTGGTTGATGGCGCTGCGGTTCGGCAGCTGCGATGGACGGGCGTTGCTGGCCGTGAATTGATCGGTAATGTCCTGCAGCGCTGCGTTGAACGCCGCCGAGCCGACGACCAGCGAGTCCAGCGCCTGCCATTGCTGCGCCCAGTCACGCACGCCGAAGCAGGTCGACTTGTCGATGCCGTATTCCAGAATCACGGTGGACTCGGTGGTGTCGCCGCCGAGCTCGAGCGCCCCGTTGCAGTTGAGCAGACCGAAGACGAAGCGGGCTTCGCCACCAGAGGTGCCGCCATAACCCGAGTTCTGGCGCAGGTCGATGCGGTTGACGATCGCGAGGAGGCGAAACGGCGCTTCCGCGAGATCGAGTCGCCCGTTCGGCAGCCGCGGCCACCCGTCGAGCAGGTTCTGGGCGCCGGCGCGCGACAAGACGTTCCATGTGTTGATGACCTGATTCTGCGTCCACTCCTCGATCCAGTGCTCGACGAAATCCTCGGCATGGATGCCGGTCGCGGAGTGATTGGCGATTTCAGTCATCAGGTGTCCGAACGTCCAAGCGCCCATCGGCGTGCCCTCGCCGGTACACGAATCGTAAGTACGCGTTGGATCCTCCACGACGTCCACGTCCGTGATGAGCAGTGTGCTCGCAGGATCCAGATCGAAGGGAATACCGGTGAAGTTGTCCACGACGGTGGCGACGTCCGTGCGCAGCTCGGTGACCCGTGACGGCCGGAATGGAATCCAGCGCTTGAGCTGCCGCTGTTCGAATACCGGCACAGATTGGAAGCGCTGGGCCAGCTGAAGACGCCGTCGCTGCTCGATGCTGTACTGCTTGGCGTTGACCTTGACCAGCGCTGCATAGCTGCCATCGCCTGCCTTGGCATCCGGCGCCTTGCCGTCATCGCGCAACAGTGTCGGTGCTCGGCCGCCGTTGATCACGATGGAAGTGTTCCTGCGCTGATCCTGAAACGTCACGCGCAGCACTGCGTTCGCGGTCTGCGTGGGTTTGGCGAGGAGCTGCAGTGTCGCTTGCTGCACTCGGGGTGGATTGCGGATCAGACCGGGGTCGTACTGAAGCTCGGCAATTGCAACCGAAGTGAAGAGCAGCGACAGACAGACCACGGTAAGAGCCGTGAGCGTCAGGGAGCGAAGAGTTGCATGCATGACGCTTCCCTCGTAGCGGCGATGTGCAAACGCTACTCCAAGCGTGCGGCGCAGGATATCGCCCGGATGGGCGATCGATCACTCGCTCAGCCGTTGCAGCAGTATTTCCATGTCGACCGGTTTCACCAGGTGATGGTTGAAGCCAGCCTCCAGTGCTTCGCGGCGATCCTGTTCCTGTCCCCAGCCCGTCAGTGCAATCAGTTGCATGGACGCGCCCCACTGCTCGGCGCGAGTGCGGCGTGCTACCTCATAGCCGTTGATCTTCGGCATGCCGATATCGATCAGCGCAAATTGCGGCCGGAACTCTTCGAGCCGACGCAACGCCTCAACTCCATCGTGCACGACCGCAACCTCATGCCCATGCAGCCGCAAGAGCATGGCGAGCGAGTCTGCTGAATCGACATTGTCGTCCGCGACCAGGATCCGTCGAGCAGGCCCGCGAGTTGCGACGGCAGTGGAAGCGTCAGCGGAGGCCACGGCTGCTGGCGCCTGCGGTAACGGCAGGCGCAACGTAAACGTGCTGCCGCCGCCCAGTCCGGCGCTGTGTGCATCGAGCGATCCGCCGTGCAATTCCGCCAAGCCGCGAGCCAGGGCCAGGCCGATGCCCAGCCCGCCTTCGGATTTGTCGAGGACGCTCTTGACCTGCACGAACATCTCGAAGACTCGCGGGAGCATCTCGGCGCTGATGCCGATGCCGGTGTCAGTGACCTTCAGGATCAACTCGCCGCCGTTGCACTGGCCAGTGATGCGGATTTGTCCATGCGGGTTCGTGTACTTCGCAGCGTTGGTCAGCAGGTTGGCGATCACCTGCGCGAGACGCAGCGGATCCGCATACAGCTCAGTGCCAGCCGGATACTCGACGCTCAGAGCGTGATGACGGGCTTCGATGGCCGGGCGCGCGATCTCGATTGCAGCATCCACGACAGCCTGCAGCTCAACGAGCTCTTTGCGGATCTCCATCGTGCCGCGAGTAATGCGCGATACGTCGAGCAGATCGTCGAGCAGTCGCGCCATGTTCTGGACCTGCCGCTCGATCACGTCATGTGCCCAACGGACCTGGGATTCGGTCGCTGCCGGCGCTCGCGCCACCTTCGCCGCCTGCCGGATCGGCGCGAGCGGATTGCGCAGCTCATGTGCGAGCGTTGCGAGGAACTCGTCCTTACGGCGATCGGCATCGAGCAAGGCGCGTTCGGCTGAGCGCTCGCGCGAAGCGTCGCGGAAGACCAGCACCACGCCGATCGTGCCGCCGTCTCTATCCTGAATCGGAGCACCGCTGTCTTCGATGGCGACTTCGCTGCCATCGCGTCGGATCAGCAGCGTGTGATTGGCCAACCCGACGATGCCGCCTTCTCGCAAGACTTTCGCGACGGGACTTTCGACCGTGATCCGGGTGTCCTCGTTGATGATGCGGAATACGGAGTCCAGAGACGCACCGCGCGCATCCACCGCCGTCCATCCGGTCACGGATTCCGCAACCGGGTTCATGAGCGTGATGAGGCCGCGGGCATCCGTTGCGATGACTGCATCGCCAATGCTTCGCAGCGTGATCGCCAGCTGCTCCTCGCTCGCCCGGACTTTGGCCGTGTCGCGTCTGACGATGAACCCGAGCAACGCGAGCAGCGCGATGGCGAGAATCGATACCGTCCCGCCGCTCCACAGACTCAAGGTGCGCGCGCTGCGTTCGCGGCCGAGATACTCCTGGTAGCGTTTGCTTTCCTGAGCCTGCATCTGCTCGGTGAGCTGCCGGATGCGGTCCATCGTGCTCTTGCCTTCATCGGTGAGCACGACTTGCAGCGCGGCCTGCGATTGACCCTCGTCATGCAGAGCTATCGTTCGCGCCAGCTCGGCCATCTTGATGCGGGCGGATTGTTCGAGCTCCGCGAAGCGCGCTGCCGCGGTCGGGTCCGCAGCGCTGAGCGATCTCAATGTGTCGAGCTGCTGATTCACGGTCGCGACTGCCGCCGCGTACGGTGCGAGATAGGCCGGGCGTCCCGTCAGAAGATAGCCGCGCTGCCCAGTCTCGGCGTCGCGCAACGAAGAAAGAGCCTGTTCGAGAGCGATGGAGATCTCTTTCGACCGCACCAGTTGGTCGCCGGCGTCGGATAGCGTCTTCACCGCCAGGAAGGCGGCGACGCCTGCAGCGATGAGTACGACGACTGAGATACCGGCAGCTAGAATGACTAGCGAGCGAGACTTCTGCATTGGTTCTTTGAGTTGGTAAGCGGCCCCCTGTCGTCAGCCGTGATTCTAACTAGAAGGGGACGAGATCGCCGCTTTATGTGTTTGTAAGAGATTCCGAAGAACGAAAGTACGCGCTTTCACGATCGCCTCCTTCTCAGAATCCGATCACCTTGTAGCCGATCTCGATGCCCCAGTCGGCGGAGCGCTCGCCTCCCAGAAATACGCCAGGCTTCACGTACACCTGGCTCGAGCCGCCGAAGGCGGGACCGATCACGCGACCGATAGTCATAGCGACGCTGGCAAACTCCGCGTCGTTCTCCACGTCTGCCGTCAGGGCCGGATCGAACGTGACGTAGTAACGAGGGTCACTCAGTTTCGGCACGTAGTAGAAGTCGGCGACCAGGCTTCTGACGGTCCGCCCGTCAGGGCCGAAGCCTTCGTTGAGCCCGAGCGTGGGAGCGAAGATGGCGCCGCCCTGCAGAAATTTTGCGTAGATGACGGTTCCCTTCAGCACGGTGGCATTGCCGCCGAGCTCGGGTCGCCCGGCGGTATCGAACACGACTTCGCCTTGCAGGACGATGCCGTGATCCCTGGTCAGCTTGTAGACGTAGCTCAGCTTCAGGCTCGCATCGCCGAGATCGTAGTCTTCGTTACCGGCGGTGTCGGTTCGTACGATGGGCACCAGCAGGGTGACCGAGCTGTGCGGTCCGAGAGGCAGCTTGTACGAAGGCTTGAATGTCCCGCGATAGAAGCCGTCACGAAGCGCGATATGCTCGTACGCTACGGTCACGGCTTGAGTCTGCTTCGTCGGATCGGTGCCATTGTCGGGCTGCTTTTCCTCCGCCGCGTTCGCCGCTGACGTTGCCAGAGCGACCAGCAGGAAAGCGTCGTATCGCCTCTGATTCGCCATCGGCACTCCTTGATGCGCTTCAGACAGCAGGCTGCAACTTCAGCTCAGTCTTTCGCGAAGCTCAGCTGCTCGCGCTGTCGACTCAGGTCGCGCTGGATGCGTTCGACCAACGCCACGAACCGCGGGTGGTCGCGAAATCCGGCGAAGATTTCGTTGTGGAGCAACACCAGATGCCAGCGATAGTAAATCGTGCGCTCGCGTTCGGCCTTCTCGAGCGCGTCCAAAGCCGCTTCTGTCCGCCCGCGCAGCGCGAACGCTTCCGCGGCGTGCCGCTCCTCGATGAAGAGTCTTCGCTGTCTGCGCAGCTTCAGAACCGCTTCCAGATGGTCCAGCATCTGGTTCGCCCCGGCCTCATCGCCTGCTGCGCGCAACGCGCGGCTATAGTCTGCGAAGTAGAGAGCAGAGAACGACGACCACGCACTCTTGACCGGCACCGGAGCGGGTGAAAAGTCCGCTGGGTCGATGTCCTTGCGCACCTTGTACTGGGCATACTCCGGCGCGAGCGTCTCCAGGAAGTCCACAGCTCGCTGAGCCTCACCCCCTGCGAGCAACGCATCGACCGCGAGCCGCACGAGAATGACATCGCCCTGGTCCCCGCCCCAGATCTTCTTCGGCGCGGTCAGCGTTGCAACGGCCAGTTGGCGGGCCTCCTCGATTTCTCCGTGGACGAGATGCCGGTAGGCGTCGACCGCGACGATTTCGTAGTCACTGCGTGAACCCCATCCTCCGCGTTGCATCAGCGAGTCGGCCGTTTGCAGATCGCCGATGTCGTAATACAGCAGCGCCAGCCAGGGGGGTGTGCCCGCGCGCGGCGGTTCGTTCGGAACTGTGTATTTGCGGGCGTGCTCGATGCTCCCGGCAAGATCGCCCAATAGAATCCACTGCGTCATCGCTATCAAGGCGTCACCGGTCAGATTGGTCGGCGGGACGATCTCCCGGTAATGCTCGGCGGTTGCGAGGGCTTCCTTCGCATTCCCGAGATCCATGTAGCAAGACCAGGTGCCGACGTAGAGGTTTGCATTCAACGGGTCGAGCTCGCGGATGCTACGAGTCAGCGCGAGCGCGTCGTCCGGGTAGCCCTGATCGAGCTTGAAACTCGCGTACAGACGTCGAACGATCCTGTTCGAGGGATCCTTCTTCTGAGCCGTAGCGAGTCGCTGCTCTGCGAGCTTGATATCGCCGTAATACCTTGCCACGTGCCCACTGAGCGCGAGCAAGCCTGGATCGTCCGGCACCACGCGCAGGCCGCGATCGACCATCTCGCGCAGCTTTGCCCGGTTCTCGGCCACGGGAACTTGCACGTCGGCAACCTCCTCGCGGTAAGCGAGACCGAGGCTGTAATACGCCGGGATGAAGTGGGGGTCGATCTCGATCGCCCGTTCGAGGTAGGGGGCGACTTGACGGATTCTCCGCATTCGAAGCTCGTGCTGACCCCGCAGGTACAGGTCGTACGCTTCTGCGTTCACTCCCTTGGCTGGAACATCGGCCCGGGTCTGCAGGCTCGCCCTGAGCTCCGTGCCAACCGACCTGGCTACATTCGTTTCCAGCGCCAGGACGTCCCCCACGGGCTCGTCGTACGATTCCGACCATAACGGGCTGCCAGTCGACGCCTCTACGAGACGGACGGCCACGCGGATCCTGTCTCCTTCCTTTCGCACACTGCCTTCGACAACGTGCGTTACGCCAAGCGTTCTGGCAATGCTGGCGACATCCGCATCCTTGCCACGGAAGGAGAACGACGACGTGCGCGCAATGACGCGGAGCGACGTGACCTTCGAAAGCAGGTTGAGGATTTCCTCGGCGATGCCGTCCGCCAGGTACTGCTGATCTCGCCCCGGGCTCAGGTCGGTGAAAGGAAGTACCGCAACCGAAGTGCGCGTGCTGACTGCGTGGGTCTGCGCCGTCATGATCCAGAACAGGATCGCTGCGGCCGCGACGAGCGAGAGCGCGATACCTAGCGGCAGCACCCATCGGGGCCGAGGCAGCGCTGGCGATTCTTGCGGCAGGACCTCGACTCGCGGCAAGAGTCTGTAGCCTTGCCCGCGCACTCCTTCGACATAGCGCGGATGATTCGGATCATCCGCCAGCGCGTCTCGCAGCAGCTTGATCCGCTGACTGATCGTCTCCGGGCTGACCGATCGTCCGCCCCAGACGGAACGAGCGAGCTCATCATGAGTCACCACGTTCGGCGCGGCCGCCACGAGCGCCAGCAGCAATTGGTAGGTGAGCGGACCCAGCGCGACGGGCTTCGAGTCGCAAAGCACCAGACGCCGGCCGGTATCCAGCGTCAGGCCGCCGATGCGAAGACGAGCAGACATTTGCACGCAGTATCCCCCTGCGGCGCTCTAACGCAATCTTTGAGGATTCTTGGGGTAAGTTTCATGCAACCCGAGAGCGTTGTCGCTAGCGTGAACCTGCCGCGACACCGGCGCTTTCCGGAGTACGACGATGCTGAAAGTGAACCGTGGGCTTGTCAGATGGCCGCTGTGCTGCGCGGTTCTGTTCACGCTGGCCGGCTGCATGATGCTGACTCCAGAGTGGCATGCCCACCGCGCACCAGCATCAGTCTGCTCCGACCACTCGATGGAGGTCTGCGTGATTGATAACTACGGTAAGAGATGCGGTTGCGCGTCGGCTGCGACCGCGGACGCGATGAAGCGCGGCACTCGGTAGGTATGCCTTTAGTCAGGGTCCGCGAGACGACCTTTCGGCAGTACCCACCCGACGCGAGAAGAGGTAGCGTGAAACCGTACAGAGCTGCCCGGTCGACGCGTGGGGGATCTTCGCGTGAGTCTTGCAGTAGATGGCGCCGCAGGGGCGCAGCTGAACCAGCTCCTCGACGAGGCGTTGGAGCTGGCGCCGGAGCAACGCTTGTCCTGGCTGGAGGCACTGGACGTCTGGCCTGCCCCGCTCAAGGACCAGTTGCGTAGCCTGCTGGCTGGCGGCGCGCTCGCCGAAAACTTCCTCAGCACTCTACCCCCGATCGGCAACGCAGAGCAGACCGGTGCACAGCACCAAGTCGTCGGGCGCTATCGACTGATACGAGAGCTCGGCACCGGCGGCATGGGCGCAGTCTGGCTCGCCGAGCGTACCGATGGCTTGCTGAACCGACCGGTCGCATTGAAGTTGCCGCATCGAGCCTGGGGCTCTGCCCTGCTCTCCGAACGAATGGCGCGCGAGCGCGAGATCCTTGCAGCCCTCAATCATTCGAACATCGCAACGTTGTACGACGCCGGCGTCGCCGACGACGGCCAGCCCTTCCTCGCGCTCGAATACGTAGCGGGCGAGCCCATCGACGTTTACTGCGAGACGCGCCGTCTGCCGTTGCGCGCACGGCTGAAGCTGTTCCTCCAGGTTGCCGATGCGGTTGCACACGCTCACACCAAACTGATCGTGCATCGCGATCTCAAGCCTTCGAACATTCTGGTCACGGCTGCCGGACAGGTGCGACTGCTCGACTTCGGCATCGCGAAATTGCTGGAAGAGGCAGCACCGACCGGTACCAGCCTGACCGAGCTTTCCGGGCAGGCACTCACGCCGGAGTATGCCGCGCCCGAGCAGATCATCGGCGCACCCATCACTGTCGCGGCAGACGTCTACTCGCTCGGCGTCGTCTTGTACGAGTTGCTGACGTCGACTCGCCCTTATGAGCTCAAACGCGATTCGCGCGGCGCGTTGGAGGACGCAATCCTGGAAGCGCAGCCTCGCAAGCCCAGCGACGTCGCCCCGACCAATCGTCGCAAGTCACTGCGTGGCGATCTCGATCTGATCGTGCTTCAGGCACTGAAGAAAGAGCCGCACGAGCGGTACGCGACCGTGCACGCTTTCGTCGAAGACATCCAGCGACATCTGCGCCATCGGCCGGTGCTGGCGCGCCCCGATCACTGGCGTTACATCGTGGGCAAGTTCATCGCTCGCAACAAGCTCGCGGTGATCGCGGCGTCGCTCGTTGTGCTCACAAGCGTGACCGGTGCCGGTGTCGCGTCCTGGGAGGCGCGCACGGCCCATGTCGAAACGCAGCGCGCAGAAGATGCCCGCAAGCTGCTCGCCACGGTTTTACAGGACGCGAATCCGTATGCGGCACGAGTCCAGCCACATACCGTCGACGAGTTGTTGGTCCGCGCCAGCAACGATATCCAGCAGCGCAAGGATTTGAGCCCGGCGCTGCGCGTCGAGGTCCTGACGGTCCTGGGCACTGGGCTCCTGAACTCGCAGAACACGGCCGCTGCAGAACGGGTGTTGAGTCACGCAGTCGATGAGGCGCAGCAGAGGCTCGGACTGGAGCATCCGTTAACCACACACGCGCGAGTTGCGTTGCTGCCCGTGCATCGATTCCGCGGGCGCACCGCGCTGCTGCGCTCGCAACTCGACGATCTCTTGCCACGCCTGCGCACACGGACGAGCACGTACCCAGAGGATCTGATCGTCGCGCTGAAGAACAAGGCGCACGTCGAGCTCGAGGACGGCCACTATGCAGCCGCGGAAGGAGCAGCGCGTGAAGAGCGCGACACTGCGCTACGTAGCCTCGGTCCCGAGCATCCCGAAAGTGTCACGGCTCTGATGATGCTGGCGTTGGCTGTGCAACACAGTCGCGATCCCGCGTATGCACTGACAATCAGTGAGCAGGCCTATCGCAGGACAGTGCAGTACTACCACAACGATCCCAGTCATCCGCGCGTCATCGAAGCGGAGCGCTTGTATGGATTTGCGCTCGCCGGCGCCGGACGTACGCCTGAGGCCCTCGCGCACATTCGAACGGCAGTGAATCAGGCTCTCGCTGTGTTCGGAAGCAACTGCCGGATGAGCGGGCTGTACAGGGTCGACCTGGCGCGAGTCGAATTGCAGCATGGCGAGTTCGAGCAAGCGCTCGCAGACAGCCGCGCCGCGCTGGAGAACGTCGGTGCGCATGCAGACAAGAACTCTTTCAGATATGCCGATGCGCTCTCGGTGCGGGCCGATGCGCTGCTTGCGACCGGTCACGCGCAAGACGCGCAACAGGATTTGCGCGTCGTCGTCGACATCTTGAAGCGCACGGTGGGCGCGACGCATGCATTGACGATCGCGGCGTCCGGCAAACTCGATCTGCTCCAGCAAAGAACCGCGGCTCGGACGCCACTGCAGGGACTGGTCGGGCGTCATTGAAGCGATTTGCCAATGCGGCCGGAGGGCAGCATGTTCGAGCTGTACGATTTCACGTTCTCGCACTACTCGGAGAAAGCACGTTGGGCCCTCGACTTCAAGGGTGTTCCCTACACCCCGCGGCATCTGTTGCCGGGCTTTCACATGCGAACCACCAGAAAGCTGGCCCCACGCTCCTCCGTACCCATTCTCAAAACCGACCAAGCCGTGATCCAGGGTTCGACCGAGATTATCGACTTCCTCGAACGGACCTTTCCCGATCGGAGCCTGACACCGCCGGATCCGCGAGACGCAAACAGTGCGCTCGAGTGGGAGAAGTACCTGGACGAGGAAATCGGCGTGACGCTGCGCCTTTGGTTCTACCACCACACGCTTCCGCATCGTGATCGCGCCTTGAGATTTCTGTGCACGGATGCGACGTGGCTGCAGCGTTCGCTGTTCGCGTTATCGTTCGCGCCCATCCGGGTCAAGATGACCCAGTTGATGAACATCAACGCAGTGACCGCGAGCGCTGCTGAACGACGCTTTGCGCTGGCGTTCGACCGGTTGGACCAGGCGCTCGAGCGCGGCCCATTTCTGGTAGGGAACCGCTTTTCCAGAGCTGACCTCTCTGCATGCTCGCTGCTTTGGCCCTTGTGCAGGCCTGGCGAGTCGGAGTCCGAGGTCGAAGCGCTCTTTGCTCCGACAATCTGCGCGCTTCGCAAACAACTCCAGCATCGACGCTTCTACCGGTGGGTGCTCGAGCGATACCAGGAGGATCGAATGCCGAGCTTGTACTGGAGATAGGTCATGAAAGTTGCCCTTCTCGTCGGTCTCGCCTTGCCGCTTGCGGCGAGCTTTCCTTCGCAGAATCTCCGAGCAGATGAAACAGGCCAGTCGGGGAAAGCACAGGAGACCCGTGTGCCAGTTGCCGATGGTTCACTGTACGCTCGCACGATCGGGCGTGGTCCGCCGACGATCGTTCTCCACGGCGGACCCGATTTCGACCATGCCTATCTCTTACCGGACCTGGATCGATTGGCGGATGTCTTACGGCTCACCTACTACGACCAACGGGGGCGCGGGCGATCGGCGGACAACGTTCAGCCGCAGCTCGTCACGCTTTCATCCGACATTGAAGACGTCGAAACCGTGCGTCGTCACTTTGGACTGGAAGCTCCCGTAATCCTTGCGCACTCATGGGGCACAGTGCTGGCGTTGGAGTATGCGGTTCGCCATCCCACGCACGCCTCGCACCTCGTGCTGATGAATCCAGCGCCAGCCGCCGCTCAAGACTTCGTGCTGCTGCGGAAGGCGTATGTGCACGAGATCGGCGCACAGATGGACCGGCAGCGCGAAATCATGGCCAGCGATGCGTACAAGCAGGGCGATCCGGAGGCTGTTGCTGCCCGGTATCGAATTCACTTCGCGCACGCGCTGAAACGCCGCGACGATTACGAGAGGCTGATGACGATCATGAAGGCGCAGTTCATCCGTCAGGGAAGCGGAGGGATCATCAAGGCGAGGGCAGTAGAAGATCAACTCATGCAGCAGACCTGGCAAGACGCCGCGTATGATCTGCTTCCCAGGTTGAGCACCGTGACTGTCCCGACACTTGTGATCGCCGGTGACCACGACTTCATCCCTGTCGCGATTGCGGAGCACGTCGCGCAGGCGCTCCCGAACGCCAAGTTGGTGACTATGAAAGATTGTGGCCATTTCGCCTATCTCGAATGCCCCGAGGCCGTGCACCGCATAGTCGAGGACTTCTTGCGATCAGCGAATGACAGTGAGCGCTCGAGAAGTAACCACTGACGTGTCCGCTCAGTCCCGTGGCTTGTCCGTCCAGAAGACTTCGCGATACGTGATCCCGGGGGCCGCGACCGCTTGTCCATCGACGAACTTCGGCCGAAAGCGCGCAGCACGAACTGCATCGAAAATCTGCTGCGCGTATTTCTCGCGCGTGTCGTGATCTACGATGCGCGCGTCCCGGACTGACCCATCAGCGGCGACCGTGAACTCGACCTGCACGGAGTTGGATCGCGTTTCTTTCGCGGACGCCGCAGGGACATCAACCACGATCTGGGGTGTCGGATAGTAGACGCGCACCGGTACGTCCAGCGCTGTGGCCGCGGAGCTCGACAGACTCGCAGCCTCGTGGATGAGCTTCCAGGCGCGTTGATAGTAAGGCAGCGCTTTGCGCGGGGCTTTCTCGATCTGGTGCCAATCGCCCATCTGAATCAGCGTTTCGATCAGCGTCTGCATCGACGCGCCCGGCTGTGCCTCCAGGATCCGCAATGCTCGTTGCAGCGCGTGCTCGCCTTCCCTGTTGAGCTCCCTGGGTTCGCCGCCGGGGGGGCTGTTCGGAAACCAGCACGGGCCCTGGCCGGGGCAGTGGTGCCGCGGCGGTCGCGGCTTCCAGTCCTCCGGATAGCTCATCCTGAGCATGTACGCCCGGGCTATACCTCTCAGCGGCTCAACGAGAATCGGGGCGTTCAGAGACTCCTTGTCTCCGGCGATGTTGAGCGCCATCTGAAAAGTCATGCGAGCCTCAGCAGACATGCCGACTTCGGCGAACCAATTCCCCAGGTCGCACACTGCCGGAATGACCTTCAGGTTTGCTTCACCATAGTTCTTTTCGGCGGTCCGCACCCTGTAGATCATCAGATCCTGCGCTTCCTCCGTGCGATCGAGCGCAGTCAGGCTCGCGGCCAACGTCTTCAGCGTGTCCTGCTGACGCAAGTCGAACAGTCCATATTGCGAGCGCTGGATAGCCAACGCTCGCTGCAGGCGAGGAACGGCTTGCTGGTGACGCCCGGATGCAGCGAGTGTCTTGCCCAAACCCAGCAGCGGAGCGAGGACGCGCTCGCTCTCGAGTCCGGCGTGCCGTTCCGCCAGTTGCAGCGCCTCGTTGTAAGAGGCTTCGGCCTTTGCATACTGACCGGCGTCGAGGAAAGCGTCACCCAAAGCGGTCAGCGCGCCTTCGATGTCGGTGCCGGCGCGCGGGTAGTCCGCTGGCGAAGCAGATTCATTGACTTCGGAAGTGACCGTGCTGAGCTGGCGTTCGACCTTGGCGTCGCCCGACCTGGCAGCGGGTTGTTGCGCGGACGTCTGCCGCGACTTTGCCGTTGCAGCGGCTGAGAGCGGAGCACCGGCAGAAGCCGCCTTCGGTGCCGAACTGAGCGTCGATCCGCTTGTCGGGGCGGATCGCGGCAGGGCGATGAGCATCGCGCCGCTGGGGTCCGTCTTGACAGTCAGCGCAGTCCCCTCGAGGAGCCTTGTCACCGCCTCCTGCGGAGTAAACGCCCCCGACACACCCTGTGTGCGCAACCCTTCGAGTTGCTCGGATCGGTAAACAAGATCGACTCCACTCTGCTGCGTGAGTGCCTTGAGCGCGGCGATCAGCTCGCCCGCGGGCACGTCGATCTGCCGGCGCTGGTCCGCGAGTGCGGGCATGCAGAGGGACACGCAGCAGGCCAAAGCGAGGAGAGCTGATCTGGACATGGCTATTTTTCAAGCGCCGGCTTTCCGGTGAGGACGATCTCCTGTCCTTGTCGAGTGGCCGTAATTGGGAAATCGCTGGCAATCAGCCGTACGAACGCATCGATGTTCGTCGCCCGGAAGGTGCCGCCAACGCGGATGGCGGCGACTGCAGGGTCCACGATGACGATCCTGCGGATGTTGTAGCGGTTGAACTCTGCAACGGCATCAGCGAGGCGCGAGTCGTCGAAGGACAGGCGGCCGGTCCGCCAGCTCAGGAGCTGCTCCAGCTCGGAGACCGGCTGCTCTTCGACGAGCACGGCATCGGGCCCCGCACGCGCAATGCTCCCAGCCTGCAGCCGCATCATGTGGCGCTTCGTCTCACCGGCCCCCCGCTCTACCTGGACGCTGCCTTCGGTGACGATCACGCGGAGCTCGCCTCGTTCGTTCCTTACGGAAAATTGCGTTCCCACAGCGACGATTCGCTTATCGCCCGCGATGACGACGAAGGGGCGCGCGAGATCCTTCGCAACTTCGAAGTACGCTTCGCCCTGTTCGAGATCGACGCGACGCTCGGTCTGCGTGACATCGACGTGGATCCGAGTGTTGGTGTCGAGCGTGACTTTCGATCCGTCAGTCAAAGACACGGCCTGGAGTGCTCCGATCTCAGTGTGATACGACGGCCCGACACGAAGCAGGTACCACGCGGCAACGGCCGCCACCGCCAGTACCAAGCATCCGGCCAGAGCCCGGGCACGCACGTGTGTGCGGTGCAGGGCCTTGCCGGACCATGTGGGCGACGGCATGCCGGCTGTGCCGCGTAGCGACCTCAGTCGACCCGTCTGCTGCCAAGCTGCACTGACTCGCAGCCACGCGACACGATTGTCCGTAGAAGCGTTGATCCAGGCATCGAGCTGTATCTGATCGTCTCCGCTCCAGTCGTCGCACTCGCGGCGCGCGATCCACGCTGCAGCGGCCGATTCAGCAAGTTCTCTACTTTCCATGGCGCTCCTCGTCCAGCGTGTGCCGTGCTCCTTGCGCAGGCGAATCCTGGCTGTCGGGCTCAGAGATGAGATCGACCAAGAGGCGTGCAGCTCGCGCCATGTGTTTCTCTACGGTTCCTTCGCTGATCCCGAGCCGTGCGGCGATCTCCTTCTGCGGCAGGTCGTCCACACGCCGCAGCCACAGAACTTCACGGCATTTGTCCGGAAGCCGGTTGACGGCGGCCGAGACCATAGCGAGCTGCTGGCGGATGCTGACGCGTCGCTCCGGCGTGACCTCATCTACCAGGACGTTGAGGGAATCCAGATTCTCGAGCAGATCGATAGGCACGATACGATTTCTGCGCGCCCGGTCGATCATGAGGTTCCGGGCCGTCGTGAACAGCAGCGACTTCGGCGCGATCGGGCGAAGCCGGGCAGCGCTCTCGAGAATGCGGACGTAAGCATCGTGGCGGATATCCTGGATGTCGGCGGGGTTGGGCCACACGCGCGTGATGTAGCGCAG
>Ga0134123_10001136_pt1 | contig 17455 bp, 13 predicted proteins | sample KB303_FD_96460 | JGI IMG/M metagenome (GOLD analysis project Ga0134123, IMG submission 96460) | Terrestrial soil microbial communities without Nitrogen fertilizer from Kellogg Biological Station, Michigan, USA - KB3-0-3 | ecosystem: Environmental > Terrestrial > Soil > Unclassified ...
GTGCATAGTTTCTGCAACTCGGCGAGATGCAGTTCTGCCTTGGGCAGATTGTCGGTCAACAGGTAAGCTTCCCCGGCGTACTCATGGGCGTGCTTGTGTTTGGGATTGAGCTTGAGCGCTTCATTGTAGTGGTTGAACGCTGCCTCGAACTTGCCGCTCTTGCGATAGGCATAGCCGAGGAAGTTTTGCGCGTCCGCATTCTTGGGATCGGACTGGACGGCTTTCGATAGCAGTTCTATCGCCTTGTTCCAATCCTGCGACTCGACGGCTTTCCGGCCTTCCTGAAAATTCGGGTCGTCGCTCGCGGCCAGGTCATCGTCGCCCAGATTGGCAGCAGCCAGGTGCGCAAACGCGACCAGTAATGCTGCCAGCAGAGCAGCGGTCAGTGATTTCAAAGGGTGATTCATTCTCTCCTCCTTCCGGCCCGCGCAGGGGCCGACTTCAGCTTTATTTTATAACGCATCGGCAGCTGGTTTGGGGCCTTCACTGCAAGACGAAAGGGCCGGCCGCTTACTTCGCAAGTTCACTTGCCTACTCCACGGTCACCGACTTCGCCAGATTCCTCGGTTTGTCGACATCGGTGCCCTTGGCGAGTGCCGCGTGATAGGCAAGGAGTTGTAGCGGCACGGTGTGCAGGATCGGACTCAAATAGCCAGCGTGTTCGGTCATGCGTATCACATGAATCCCATCGCCGGCCTGGATATGGCTGTCCGCGTCTGCGAACACATAGAGTTCGCCGCCACGGGCGCGCACTTCCTGCAAGTTCGATTTGAGCTTCTCCAGCAGCGCATCGTTAGGCGCGATCGCAATCACCGGCATGTCCTTGTCCACCAGTGCAAGGGGGCCGTGTTTGAGCTCTCCGGCCGGATAAGCCTCGGCATGGATGTAGGAGATCTCCTTGAGTTTAAGGGCACCTTCCATTGCAATCGGGTAATGCATGCCGCGACCCAGGAAAAGCGCATGCTGTTTGCCCGAAAAGCGCTTGGCCCATTTCGTTACTTCCGGCTCAAGCGACAAGACCTGCTGCAACGCCGAGGGCAGATGGCGCAGGGCCTGCAGATGGCTCCTCTCCTGATCCGCCGGAAGCCGTCCGCGCAGCTTGGCCAACACCAGCGTGAGCAAGAAGAGCGCCGCGAGCTGGGTCGTGAACGCCTTGGTCGAGGCAACCCCGATCTCTGGACCCGCGCGGGTCAGGAATTTGAGACTGGTGAGCCGGATCAATGTGCTTTCCGCAACGTTGCAGATCGCCAGGTTCAGGTTCTGGCCGAGCGATTTTGCGTGTTGAAGCGCAGCGATGGTATCGGCCGTTTCCCCTGACTGGGATATCGCGACGATCAGCGCATCTGCGCTGGACACGCTTTCGCGGTAACGGTATTCGCTGGCGATCTCTACCGAACAGGGAATGCCGGCGATCGCTTCGACCCAATAGCGCGCCACCAGGCCCGCGTGGTAACTGGTGCCGCAGGCGAGCACCGTGACCGCGTTGACGCGCTTCATCAGGGGTTCGGCATCCACCCCGAACAGCTGCGGCGCAATCGCTTGAGCACCCGTCACCATTTCCAGCGTATTGGCGACCGCGCCCGGCTGCTCGAAGATCTCCTTCTGCATGTAGTGGTCGTACGGACCCAGCTCCACCGCGTCAGCGGAAAGCTTGCTCTCGTGGACGGCGCGATCGGCTTCGCGGCCATTGGCATCGAAAACGCGATGGCCGTTCATCCCTACGTCTGCAACATCTCCTTCTTCCAGATAAACGATTCGCTTGGTGACCTGCAGTAACGCCGAGGCGTCCGACGCCACGAAATTCTCACCCTTGCCCAATCCCAGGAGCAGCGGCGCGCCTTTGCGTGCGGCTATCAGCGTTCCCGGGTGCTGCTCGGACAGCACTGCAATGGCATAGGCGCCCTCGAGGTCCGCGGCTGACTTGCGTACAGCCGCAAACAGACCGGCCCCACTCCTGAGATTGAAGTGGATCAGATGGGCGACAACCTCGGTGTCGGTGTCGGAGACGAACTTGTAGCCGGCCGCGCTGAGCCGCTCGCGGATCTGCTCGTGGTTCTCAATGATCCCGTTGTGCACCACCGCCAAACCGTCTTCGCTGACATGAGGATGGGCATTGCGCTCGGTCGGTGCGCCATGAGTCGCCCAGCGGGTGTGGGCGATACCCAGGCTACCCTGCACCTTGGCGTGTTCTGCCATTTCGGCAAGCGCAGCTACCCTGCCGACACTTCTCAGCCGGTGCAGGCCGCCATTGACGACCGCGAGCCCCGCAGAATCGTAACCGCGGTACTCCAGTTTGCGCAGGCCTTCGAGCAGGATGGGAACGACGTTGCGCTGTGCTACGGCTCCTACGATTCCGCACATAAGTTCAGACCGGTGACGCGTGATTAGTGGTTGGTAAGATCCGACGGCGAAGAACTTGTCTCGTTCGTCATTTCTGGCTCTTCTTGACCGGGCGCTTCCAGCCGGGAACCGAAACCTGCTTCGCGCGGGACAACGTCAGTTCGCCGGGCGGGGTATTCCGAGTGATCGTGCTGCCGGCACCGATGGTGGTGCCGCGGCCGACGGTGACGGGCGCGACAAATTGCGTGTCGGAGCCGACAAACACGTCGTCCTCGATCACTGTGCGATGCTTGTTGGCGCCGTCGTAGTTGCAGGTAATGGTGCCGGCACCGATATTGACGTTGCGTCCGATCACGGAATCGCCCAGATAGGTGAGGTGATTGGCCTTGGATTTGTGGCCGACCTCCGTAGCCTTGATCTCGACGAAATTACCGACGTGAACCTCGTCGGCCAGACGCGTACCCGGACGCAGCCGCGCGTACGGACCGATTCTGCAATGCTTGCCGGCCACGACCCCATCGAGGTGCGAATACGGAGCGATAACTGTGCCGGCGCCGATTTCGGTGTCCTTCAATATGCAACCGGCACCCACTTTCGCGTCATCGGCCAGGGACACTTTGCCCTCGAATACGCAGTTCGCATCGATGGAAACATCGAGGCCGCACACCAGTTCTCCGCGCACATCGAAACGCCACGGGTCGGCCAGCGTCACGCCTTTTCGCATCAGCTCGCGCGCGCATTCGAGTTGGTAAACGCGCTCCAGGTAGGCGAGTTGTTCCTTGCTGTTGACGCCAAGAATTTCCCAGGTCTCGGCCGGATGAATCGCGCTTACCGGCGCTTTCGAGGCAAACGCCAGGGCCACGATGTCGGTGAGGTAGTACTCCTTCTGCGCATTTCGATTGGTCAGCTTTTCCAGCCATTCCCCTAGCCTGGCGGTGGGCGCACAGAGCATGCCGGTATTGATCTCGCGGATTCTCTTTTCGTTCGCGGTCGCGTCCCGTTCCTCGACGATACGCACAATAGTGCCGTGCGCGTCGCGAACGATGCGGCCATACCCGGTTGGATCGTCGAGTTCTGCGGTAAGCAGCGACAGACCCGAAGGGCTCGCGGCCAGCCGCACCAGCGTTTCACTCCGCGTGAGCGGCACGTCGCCGTAAAGAATCACCGTGCTGCCGCCGGGCAATAGATGCGGCAGCGCCTGTTGTACCGCATGGCCGGTGCCGAGTTGCGGTTCCTGCAGCACGAACTTGAGCGTGGGATCGGCAAATCCCGCCGGCACGGCATCGCCACCGTGGCCGTAAACGACAACGGTGCGGCCGGCCCGCAGTGTGCGTACCCGGTCCAGTACGTGAGCGAGCAGGGATTTGCCGCCCAGTGCGTGGAGCACCTTTGGCAAACGGGAATGCATGCGTGTGCCCTTGCCGGCAGCGAGGACTACGACGTTGAGGGGGGTGTTTTTCACTGGGGGAACGGAAAGCGCAGCGAATTATCGCATAACGCCCCGGAAAAACGAGGCAGACCCTAGTTGATGGCGGCGCCCTGTTCGATCAGCAGCGTCCGAATGTCGTTAAGCACGACCTGCGGCGACAGGAACGAAGTGCTGTAGATCTCGCGGATGGATCCGCGCGGGTCGATCAGGAAAACCTTGAGCACATGCGACAGGGAGCCGGTCGACTTGCCGCTGGCGTCGAGCACCAAGGACAAGTCCTGGCCGAATCCTTCCAGCATGGGGCGCAGTTCCCGGGGTGAAGGCGTGGTCAGAAAGTACCAGGGAAGCCCGCCGCTGTCGGCCATATGGCTGCCCCCGTACAGGCGCATTGCCTCCGGCGTGTCGTGATCGGGATCGAATGACAGGCTGACGAATCGCAGGTGGGCTCGCAGCAACGGTTCGCGATCGAGTACCTTCTTCAGCTCCTGCATCACCTGATACGCGAAGGGGCAGCCCCAGACGTCGCTGCAACTCGTGTACATGAACGAGAGCACCGTGACTTTCCCGGTCGTGAAGTGGGCCAGCGGTTTGGGCTGGTCGTCGGTATCGAGGACGGTTCCTCCGGGCGCGGCCATGATGTGTTCGAGCCGGTAAGATCCCGCGGACGGCGGCACGAACCCGGATTCGGCTGCCGCGCGCTGATAATCGCCGGCAGCAAAGGCTGCAGCGGCCAGAAACAGGCCGACGCTCAAGGCAACGCGGCCCAGCATCAGCGCGCTGCGGCGATTTCGCCAGGCGGGTCCGCATCGTCGAATGCGGACTTGAGCGCCTTCGAACCGAATTTCATGTGATGCGCTCGGCCGAGTTTTTCCTTCGTAAAGTCCGCCTCGAAGGCGGGTTTGAGTTCCTGCCCGTCCCAAGTGAAGGCGCGCAGGAATTGCTCGTTGTCTGCGCCCTTCTTGTCCCACTTTTCCAGCAAGGAAGACGTCACGTAGACGCGTTTTCCGTCCCAGCTCTGCGACACCATATTGACCTGCTTGCCGGTGATTTTCTCGTAAGTCTGTTTCGGCGCCCGGGGATCGGAGAGGTCGAAATAGCGGGTCTTGCCGTCCATGAAGGTGTTAACCCAGAGGCCTTTGCCGTCGCGGGTAATGCTGATGTCCACCGGCAGCGGAATCTTGGCAGGGTCGCCGATGGTGGCGACATCCTTGGCGCCCCATTCGCCGTCGGCGCCCTCGCTGATCAGCCAGATCTTAGAGGTCAGCGCCGTGGCGACCACGGCCCAGTTCTCACCCTCCTTAAGAGACCAGCGAATTTCCAGCGGCGCGCCCGGCACGCTGAGGACTTTTTTTGGCTTCATCGCCTTCAAATCCCAGAGCACCATGGTGTTGCCGAATTTCTTCATCGCTTCGGCATCGCCGACCACTTCTCCGAGGTCACGCATGTAATTGTTGTAGCCGGTAAAGCTGGAGGTGAGCAGAAGGTTCTTGCGCGGATTGATGCCTATGTCGTAGCCGTAGCCGTCGCCCCCATTGTCGGTGGGGATCGCGTACTTGTTGATCAGGTCGCCCTTGTTATTGAAAAGCGCGAGACCGGTGACGCCGCCCTTGTCCTGCGCGTTTGACAACGTTCCGACCAGCATGCGGCCCGGCATCGCGTAGAAGGTATGCGGACCGACGTACCCGGTCTTCTGGGGCAGATCCGCAATAACTTTGCTCAGCTTGGGCTTGGCCGGATTCGAGCCGACGTCGAATACGTAGATCTTGCTGTCGGACAGTCCGCCGGCCCACAGGTGACGGCGGTCGTCGGTGAACCCCATGTTGTGTGCTTCGCCGCGCGCGCCCACCGAAACGCTGCCGATTACCTTGCCGTACTTCTTCGATGCCGGATTGACATCGATGGTCACCAGCTTGTCGGAACCATCGCCCAGCCCTTGCACACCCAGGGTCCAGACGTACACGTAGTCCTCCTGCCCCTTGATCAGGTTGCCCATGTAAGGGGAGTTGCAAGTTTCATCCGCGGAGGCGTGAATGCCGGCCCCAAGCAAGGCGGTTGCGATCGATATGGCGGCAAGCGATCGTGGCACACGGCAGGGTCTGAGCATATTTTCTCCTGGGTACGGTTCGCGAGGCTGGTAATGTATTCTTTGGTGGGCGGAAAGCCAAATAGAAAATCGCAATTAGAAAATAACCCGTGGTGGATTACTTCGGGCGGCAACACTCGCCCGGATATCCTTCCTGGACCCATTCGAGAAGTGCGTCCTGGGCGGCTTTCGCGTTGCGGGCTCCGGGATGATTGATCAGGAAGACGATCAGCAGCATGCGACCGCGGCTGTCCATGACGTATCCCGAGTTGGCGCGCACGCCTTCCAGATAACCGCTCTTCACATGAGCCTGTCCGGCAACCGCCGAATTGCTCAGACGCCGGCGCATGGTGCCGTCCACCGCAACCAGTGGCAGTGACGCGACGTATTCGGGCATCAACGGGCTGTTCCATGCAGCGATAAGCAGCGCGCCTAGTTGTCGGGCGGATATGCGGGTCGTGCGCGACAGTCCCGCGCCGTTGTCCATGCGCATGTCCGGGAACGACATGCCGCGCCTTGTCAGCCAGTCGCTGACGGCACGCTCGGACTTCTCCAACGTGGCAGGTCTGCCGTCCTGCGCGCCGAGCGTGAGGAAAACATTGCGCGCCATGACGTTGTTGCTGAACTTGTTGATGTCGCGAATGCTTTCCGACAATGCAGCGGACTCCCAAGTCGAGAGCAATCTGGCGGTGGCCGGAAGCTGGCCTGCGCGAACTTGTCCCGACCAGGTGCCGCCCCCCTGCAGCCACATCTGGCCGAAGACCGCAGCCATGTACTCATCGGCGCTCAGCAGGCTGAAGCTGCGGGACTTCTCGCCGCAACTCGAGGGAAATGTGCCGAAGAAGGTCAGCGTGTTGCCGTCGTGGGTCGGCTTTTCCGGCCAGATGTCGCAGAACCCCGGCGCAAGATAGAGGTTGTTGATCACCGTGACCGGGGGCAGGACCGGCTCGGAGTACACGGCCACCGCGTGTTTTTCCTCGTCGGGAACGAATCGCAGCCGGAACGACTTGAAGTTCAGCAGCAGCGCATCTGCTCCGACGTTATAAGGACGTGTCGGTTCGTTGTCGAACTGCGCGGGATCGTGGTTGTCAATCGCGAAGAAACTGCGGTCCAGTACGAGATCACCGCTGATCTCGCGCAGACCGCGGTTGCGCAGATCGCGCACGAACAGCCAGAAGTTCTCGAGGGTCAGTTTTGGATCTCCGTAGCCCTTGAGCACAAGATTGCCATCCAGCCTGTCCCCATTGAGGATCCCATCCACATAAGCCTCGGTCTTCCAGGTGTAGGCGGGGCCCAGAATCTCCAACGCTGCAAACGTGGTCACCAGCTTGATCACCGACGCGGGGTTGAACGACCTGTCGATGCCGACCGCCACAATCGGCCGATTGTTGGTCAGGTCATGAACGTATATTCCGACGCTGCTTTCCGGCACGCCCGCTTGGGCCAACGCAGCGGCCACGGGTGCGGGCGGATCACTCATCGGTGTGGTGGCGATTGCCGGCGTTTGCAGCGCAAGCACCAGCAGCGGCATCGCGAAGCGTCCGAGCACGGTCATCGCGCTGCGCTGGCCGAAACTGAAAAAAGTGGTCGGCGAATTCAACCGTGTGCTCAGAGGAAGGTATCCAGTATTGCGCCGGTCAATCTCTCGCGGTTGCGTTCCAGCACTTGATCCTCCTCGAAAATGTCCAGCACCGCCAGTGCGGCACGGCAGGCCAAGGGTGTTGCCCGTGTAGGAATGCGAGTACAGGAAGCCGCGCGCGAGTGCCGATAACGCACCCCGTGTCTCGCCGTGGCCCGTCAGCGACGCCAGTCGCTCGGAAAGCTGCACCACCGGCTCATGCGTAAATCCTGCCAGCATCACATGCTCTAATTTGCCGAGTTGATCTGTGAGCGCGGCATTGATCCTCGCATTGGCGTGGCCAAACCAATTCACCCACCAGGAACTGATCGCATCGAGGTAGCGCTTGCCGTCGAAATCGATCAGCCACGCGCCCTCGCCGCTAGCGATCGGCAGCAACGGCATCTGCTCGTGATGCTGCATTCGCGTGCACGGGTGCCAGACCGCACGCAGGCTGCATGACAGAAGGCGGCCGTTGCTAGTCAAGGCGGATCATGCGCAAGTGGACAATGCAACTGCAAGGGTACAAACGCGTCAGATTAGAGTAGGACATCTTTTCCGCTTCCAATCAAGCTCGCGTCGAATTGCAAGGTCGTGGGCGCCGTATAGAGAGCATCGACCTGCTAGTAGCGCTCTGGCTGCTCGGCTGCCAGGAATACTGGCGTGTTTGATGCTTGAATCAAGAACAGGTGCTTCGCACTATTTGCTCGCGAAAGGCAGGACGTGAATGAATCTTCTGGAATCCATTTCCGATCGGATGCTCGCGGCCAACCGGCCCCTGATTGCGATCACGGTGGCAGCGGTGCCGTGTCCGGACACACCAGTGATCCTGACCTTGCACTGGCACGGTTTCATTGAGGAAAAGATCATCGAAGTGGAAGAAGCGGAAACCGTTTGCTTTACCCCGATACCAAGCCTGGCGCTGCAGGTCAACGAACGTTGGGAAAACCTCAATGCGCTCGATCTCGCCGCAATGGAGGCCGGTTGGGAACTGGGCGCATGGGACGTGTCGCGTTCCGAGCGTGTCGGTTGCATGCGTCCGGGCGCCGAATCGCGCGAAGCTCTCGAGTGTCTGCAGGCTTTTGGCGCCTTTCCTTATGGCGTGAATGGGCATCAAGTCGTAGTGTCAGATGCGCCGGACACAGAAGACCTGGTGAACCTTGCCGGGCGGCGGGGCTATCTGATGTGGATGTTCCGGCCGGTACATGGTGGAATCTGGGCTGACGTCGCCGATGATGCGACGCTGCGACCAGACGGGACCCGCACTCCGCCGTGCCCTATTGCGCCCGTACCCCCCGCCGGCATGGGATCACGCAAGACCGTATACCGATTCGGCATCTCCGGAAGCCCACTCTCGCCGAATTGAACCTCCTGTACGGGATAGCCCGCATTTACCGGGCATCTGCCTCTTAATTACCTGTTGGCGGGCGTAGGCGCTTGCTCACGGCTGCGCCGCATTTTAGATGGGAATTCCGCCTGGCCTTGAAATTCATCCCGCACGCGCCTATTATTAGCACTCGCTAGCATTGAGTGCTAATGAGGCAGTAACCTCATTATTCTTTAATAAACAACGAGGAGAGTGGAGATGAAAATCCGTCCGTTGCACGACCGAGTAATCGTCAAGCGCCTGGAAGAGGAGCGCAAGACGGCTTCCGGCATAGTGATCCCCGACACCGCTGCGGAGAAGCCCGACCAAGGCGAGATCATCGCGGTTGGCCACGGCAAGGTCCTGGAAGACGGCAAAGTCCGGCCGCTGGATGTCAAAAAGGGGGACAAGATTTTGTTCGGCAAGTACTCGGGCCAAACCGTGAAGGTTCATGGCGAAGAACTGCTGGTAATGCGCGAAGAAGACATCATGGGCGTGGTCGAAGCCGCCTAAGTCCTTTCGATAAGGTCCACTACATCTAAATTCAGGAGCAAATTCTATGGCAGCAAAAGACGTCAAATTCCATGACTCGGCCCGTGCGCGCATTGTGGCCGGCGTCAACGTGCTGGCTGATGCGGTCAAGGTGACGTTGGGCCCGAAGGGTCGCAACGTGGTTCTGGAGCGCTCCTTTGGCGCCCCGACCATCACCAAGGACGGCGTTTCGGTCGCGAAAGAAATCGAACTGAAGGACAGGTTCGAGAACATGGGCGCACAGATGGTGAAGGAAGTTGCATCCAAGACCTCCGATGTGGCCGGTGACGGCACCACCACCGCGACCGTCCTGGCCCAGGCAATCGTGGCAGAAGGCATGAAGTTCGTCGCCGCGGGTATGAACCCGATGGATCTGAAACGCGGCATAGACAAGGCGGTGGTTGCGGTCGTCGAAGAGCTGAAGAAGATCTCCAAGCCCTGTACCACCGGCAAGGAAATCGCCCAAGTCGGGTCGATTTCGGCCAATGCCGACACCTCAATCGGTCAGCGTATCGCCGAGGCCATGGAAAAGGTCGGCAAAGAGGGGGTGATCACGGTAGAAGACGGTTCAGGTCTTGCCGACGAACTGGAAGTGGTGGAAGGCATGCAGTTCGATCGCGGTTACCTGTCGCCGTACTTTATCAACAACCCGGATCGTCAGATTGCGATCCTCGAAAACCCGTACGTGCTTCTGCACGACAAGAAGATCTCCAACATTCGCGAACTATTGCCGGTGCTGGAACAGGTCGCCAAGGCTGGCCGGCCGCTTCTGATCATTGCTGAAGATGTGGATGGGGAGGCGCTCGCGACTCTGGTGGTCAATAACATCCGCGGCATCCTCAAGACCTGCGCGGTGAAGGCGCCCGGCTTCGGTGATCGCCGCAAAGCCATGCTCGAGGACATCGCCATTCTCACTGGCGGTACGGTGATTGCGGAGGAAGTCGGCCTCACCCTCGAAAAGGCCACTTTGAAGGACCTTGGCCAGGCCAAGCGTATCGAGATTGGCAAGGAAGAAACCACCATAATCGACGGCGCCGGCGACACCAAGACGATCGAAGGTCGCGTCAAGTCGGTCCGCAAGCAGATCGACGAAGCGACCAGTGACTACGATAAGGAAAAGCTGCAGGAACGTGTCGCCAAGCTGGCCGGCGGCGTGGCATTGATCAAGGTCGGTGCCGCTACCGAAATGGAGATGAAAGAGAAGAAGGCGCGCGTGGAGGATGCACTGCATGCGACCCGCGCTGCTGTAGAGGAAGGCATCGTGGCCGGTGGCGGCGTTGCGCTGATCCGGGCTCGTTCCGCAATCAACAAGCTCAAGGGTGACAACCACGATCAGGATGCTGGCATCAAGATCGTGATGCGCGCGCTGGAAGAACCGCTGCGCTGGATCGTTGCCAATGCCGGCGATGAGCCTTCAGTCGTTCTTAACAAAGTGGTCGAGGGCAAGGGCAACTTCGGTTTCAATGCCGCGACCGGCGAATACGGTGACATGGTGGAAATGGGTGTGCTCGACCCGACCAAAGTTACCCGCTACGCACTGCAGAACGCGGCCTCCGTGGCTGGCCTGATCCTCACTACCGATGCGATGGTTGCCGAAGCGCCGAAAGAGGAGCACTCCCACGGCGGCGGAGGTGGTGGCGGCATGGGTGGAATGGGTGGCATGGGCGGCATGGACATGTAATTCCGGCCTCCGGCCCGTCAATACAAAGCCCCGCGCGAGCGGGGCTTTTTTTTGCACGGTTTACAGCGCCTGCGATGTCGCCGGCACGCCGCGGATTAAGCCGGCACGCCGCGGGTTAAGCCGGCACCGTCCCGAATAAGCCTGTCGTTGACAATTGCATGGACGGATAATATGTTGAGTCGCCGCGAGCCGGTTCTCGCGCAGCGGACGCCCCGCCGTAGCGAACATCGCCTGGCTGCGGCGATCATAAGAACGCAACCCGGGAGAAGAACATGACTGGAGTCGCATCCACTGCTGGTGTGCACGACAAGAATCACCCCGATTTCAAGCCAGAGGAAAAGCGGGTAATTTTTGCTTCCTCCCTAGGCACGGTTTTCGAGTGGTACGACTTTTATCTGTATGCCGTGTTGGCACCGTATTTCGCCGCGCTGTTTTTCCCGTCGGGCAATCAGACGGCCGCACTCCTCTCGGCTTTCGCCACCTACGCGGCGGGTTTCCTGGTTCGGCCCTTCGGCGCGTTGGTCTTCGGTCGCGTCGGTGACTTGGTGGGACGAAAATACACGTTCCTAATCACCATTGTCGTAATGGGCGCCTCGACCTTTGCAGTGGGACTGCTGCCAACCTTCGAGACAATAGGCTGGTTCGCCCCGGTTCTCCTGGTGACTTTGCGTCTGTTGCAGGGGCTCGCACTCGGCGGCGAGTATGGCGGTGCGGCTACCTATGTGGCCGAACACGCCCCCAACCACCGGCGTGGTTATGACACCAGTTGGATCCAGACGACAGCAACGCTTGGCTTGTTCCTGGCCCTGGTGGTCATCTACCTTTGCCGCAGCAACATAAGCGCCGAGGAATTCAAGAACTGGGGATGGCGAATTCCATTCTGGGTTTCGGTGATTCTGCTGGTCTTCTCCGTTTATATCCGGCTGAAGCTCGAAGAATCGCCGGTGTTCAAGAAGATGAAGGACGAGGGCAAGGGCTCCAAAGCACCGCTGACCGACAGTTTCCTGCGCTATCCGAACAACAAATACGTGCTGCTCGCGTTGCTCGGCGCGACCGCGGGGCAGGGTGTGGTGTGGTATACGGGCCAGTTCTACGCGCTGTTCTTCATGATCATCACGCTGAAGCTGGACTATGTCACCACCTACACGCTGATCGGCGCTTCGCTTCTGATCGGAACGCCTTTCTTCGTCGTCTTCGGCTGGCTTTCCGACAGGATTGGCCGGCTCAAGATCATCCTGGCCGGTTGCCTGATCGCGGCGCTGACCTACTTTCCGTTGTTTCAAGGCCTCACCCATTACGTCAATCCGGCACTCGAGCAGTACCAGCAAAACGTCAAGATCAGCGTGGCGGCGTCCGATTGCAGTTTTCATATTTTCGTCGGACCCTGGAGCAAGTTCAGCGACTGCGACCGGAGCAAGGATTTTCTGACCAAACAGGGATTGTCGTTTTCCTCGCTGCCAGCGATTGAGGGCAAGTCGGTGGTCACCACAATCGGCGAGCATCAGATCGAAGGCTGGAACGAGAAGCAACTCAACGACGCGCTGAAGGCCAGCGGCTATCCCGGGCCGGCAGACAAGACCAAGGTCAACTACGGCATGACGCTGCTGATCCTGGTCATCATGGTGATTTACGTCACCATGGTCTACGGGCCAATCGCGGCGTTCTTGGTGGAACTGTTTCCGACGCGGATCCGCTATACGTCGATGTCTCTGCCCTACCATATCGGCAACGGCTGGTTTGGTGGCATGTTGCCATTGACAGCCACGGCGATGGTCGCGGCAACGGGGGATATCTATTACGGCCTGTGGTATCCGATCGTCGTTGCCGTGATGACGCTGGTTGTCGGTGCGGTATTCCTGAAAGAGACCAAGGACCGCGACATTCGTCAGAACTGACATAGAATTCATCGCGCTCGGAAAAAGCCCGCGTCCGCGGGCTTTTTTTTAGCCACGAGAAACCCACAGTCCGATTGACCCCGTGCGCTTGTTTTCCGGTAGAATGCCGCGCTTTCCGAGCGGCATCACTGCCGCAACGAAGAGTGGCCAAGTAGCTCAGTCGGTAGAGCAGAGGACTGTCAACACGCTGCGAGAGCAGCTTGTTTAGGTGAAGGCTAATGTGCGACTTGTCGCACGTTAAGCGAGCTTCAGCTCGCGGCCGGAACCAAAATCCTTGTGCCGGTGGCCCCCAGAGAAGTTAAAGGACCGCGAGATCAGGTTGTATGTGTAGCAAAGTGGCCAAGTAGCTCAGTCGGTAGAGCAGAGGACTGATAACACGCCGCGAAAGCGGCTTGTTTCGGTGAAGACTAACCTTTCACGCAGTGCAAGGTTACGTCGGAGCCAAAATCCTTGTGTCGGTGATCAATAGGTCGCTTGCAGTAAAATCCGATTCCCCATCGGACAATGGTTTCAAACGGGGGCCAAGTAGCTCAGTCGGTAGAGCAGAGGACTGAAAATCCTTGTGTCGGTGGTTCGATTCCGCCCTTGGCCACCATCCCTTGCTGTGTCTCGTCCGCAATCTGAGCTTGCTGCTCTGAAGCATGTCGGAACTAAAATCCTTGTGTCGGTGGTTCGATTTAGTTCCGACGTAACCTGATCGACTGATCAGGTTAGTCTGCACAGCAACAAGCCCTTCGGGCGTGTTGTCGCCCTTGGCCACCAACTCTTTTCACTTCTTTTCCTCATTCCCGACGGCCCCTTCCAAACCCCTGAATTCAAGGGAAAGGACCGCGTTTGGCTTATAATTGACGGCCTTTCCGGGGCCGCAAGGTCCCTTGTCGTTTCAGGGTTCCGATGCAGCTTTTCGCTTTCGGCGTCAACCACCATACGGCCCCGCTCGCGGTTCGCGAGCAGGTGACTTTTCACGCCACCAACCTGGAAGAAGCGCTTCGCGATCTGGTGAACCGCGAGCCGGTCAGGGAGGCGGCGATCATCTCTACCTGCAACCGCACCGAGGTCTATTGCAGCACTCCGGAACCCGAACGCGCGATCGACTGGCTGGCGCGCTTTCATCATCTGAAGTCGCAGTCCCTTGAGCCTTTTCTTTATATGCTGCCGCGAGAGCGCGCTGTTGCGCACGCCTTCCGCGTGGCGAGCGGGCTGGATTCCATGGTGCTGGGCGAGCCGCAGATCCTCGGGCAGATGAAAGATGCGGTGAAGTCAGCCGAGCATGCAGGCACGCTAGGAACCGTACTTCACAAACTGTTCCAGTCGACGTTCTCGGTAGCAAAGGAAGTGCGTACCCAGACCGAGATAGGCGCCAACTCGGTTTCCATGGCGGCTGCTGCCGTAAAGGTTGGAGAACTCATTTATGCGAGCATCGCCGAGCAAAATGTGCTGTTCATCGGCGCCGGCGAAATGATCGAACTGTGTGCCGCGCACTTCGCCGCCAAGCGGCCGCGCCGCATGACCTTTGCCAATCGCACCCTGGAGCGCGGCGAGGGACTGGCGCTGCGCTACGATGGGCAGGCGATCACGCTCAACGATATGTCCGAGCAATTGGCAATGCATGACATTGTGGTGTCCTGTACGGCAAGCCAGTTGCCCATACTCGGCAAGGGCATGATCGAGCGCGCGATCAAAGTGCGCCGGCATCGGCCGATGCTGATGATCGACTTGGCGGTACCGCGTGACGTCGAGGTTGAAGTGGCTGAACTCGACGACGTGTTTCTGTACAGCGTGGACGATCTGGGCAAGATCGTCCAGGAAGGGCTCGACACGCGCCAGGCCGCAGTCGCGCAAGCTGAGGCGATCATCAGTGCAAGCGTTCACGATTTCATGCACTGGTTCGAAACCAGGGAGCTGGTGCCCACTATTCGCGCGCTCAGGGATCAAGCGGAACGCATGCGCCGTCACGAGTTCGAGCGCGCGGCGAAGCTGCTGGCGAAAGGCGAAGACCCACAGAAGGTACTCGAGCAACTCTCCCATGCACTGACCAACAAGTTCCTGCATGCGCCGACCCACGCATTGAACTCCGCCGAGGCCACGGAACGCGACTCGCTGCTCGCGGCACTCGCCCGCCTTTACCAGGTCAATCCACCGGAATGAAACCTTCGATTGCTTCCAAGCTGGCGCAACTTTCGGCCCGGCTGGAGGAGCTCAACGCTTTGCTTTCCGGTGAGGATGTCGCGAAGAATCTCGACAACTACCGCAAGCTCACCCGCGAGCATGCGGAGATCACACCGGTAGTCGAACTCTACAATGCCTACAGGACGGTCGAAGGTAACGTCGCTTCGGCGTTGCAGTTGGCCGGCGACCCGGAGATGCGAGAACTCGCGGAAGCCGAAGTGCTCGAGGGCAGGCAAAGGCTCGCGGCCATCGAGGACGATCTGCAAAAGCAACTGCTGCCCCGGGATCCGAGCGACGAACGCAATATCTTCCTGGAAATCCGCGCCGGTACCGGTGGCGACGAATCGGGTCTGTTCGCCGGCGAGTTGTTCCGCATGTACACGCGCTACGCCGAACGCCAGGGCTGGAAAGTCGACCTGATCTCGGAAAGCCCGAGCGAGCAGGGCGGCTATAAAGAGGTGATTGCCAAGATCATCGGCGACGGCGCCTACTCAAAGCTCAAATTCGAATCCGGAGGCCATCGGGTGCAGCGCGTCCCAGAGACCGAGACCCAGGGCCGCATCCATACCAGCGCCTGCACAGTGGCCGTGCTGCCGGAAGTCGATGCGGTTGGAGACGTGGTTCTCAACCCTGCTGAACTGCGCATCGACACGTTCCGCGCATCCGGTGCGGGTGGTCAGCACATAAACAAAACCGATTCTGCCGTGCGAGTAACCCACCTTCCGACCGGCATCGTGGTCGAATGCCAGGACGACCGTTCCCAGCATAAGAACAAGGCTCAGGCGCTCGCGGTCCTCGCCGCGCGCATCAAGGACAAGCAATTGCGCGAGCAACACGCGAAACAGGCCGCCAAGCGCAAGTCGCTGATCGGCAGCGGCGACCGCTCCGAACGCATCCGCACCTACAATTTCCCGCAGGGGCGCGTCACCGACCACCGCATCAACCTCACTCTGTACAAGATCGACCAGATCATGGACGGCGCACTCGACGAGCTGATCGGCGCCCTGATGGCCGAACATCAGGCGGACCTGCTGGCCGCCATGGCAGATGAAATGGTCGCGACCCAGGCGTGAAAGCGACGGTTGGTGCGCTCCTCGAGAAAGCGGTCGGGGAGCTGGCCGCGGATCAGGATGCGGACGAAGCGCGGCGCGATGCGCAGGTGCTGCTGGGATTCGCGCTGAGCGTCCCCCGCGCCTGGCTGACCGCTCATGCGGATCAGGTGATCGATCCGAATGCCGCCGAGAGATTTGAGGCTCTGGTGGTACTCCGGGCCAAGGGTCACCCGGTGGCCTACCTGGTGGGTGCGAAGGAGTTCTTCGGCCTGCTGTTAAGGGTGACACCCGACGTACTGATTCCCCGCCCCGAAACCGAGGAACTGGTGGAAACGGCGCTGGAACGGCTGCCGCATGGTGAAACGAGAAAGGTCCTGGATCTCGGTACCGGCAGCGGATGCATTGCTATTGCGATCGCGAGCGAGCGTCCTGCGGCCCAGGTCACCGCGGTGGACAGTTCGAATAGCGCTCTGGCGCTGGCCCGCGAGAACGCGGTTGCGCACGGAGTCGAAGTGGAGGTCCTGCAAAGCGACTGGTTTTCCGCCCTGGGCGGCCGCCGTTTCGATCTGGTTGTTGCCAACCCGCCCTACGTTGCGGCAGACGACGCGCATCTGCGACAAGGCGACCTGCGTTTCGAGCCTCGCGCGGCGATCGCTGCCGGTGCGGACGGACTCGCGGATATTCGCCGCATTGCCGGCGCTGCACCGAAGCACCTGCATCCGGGCGGCTGGCTTCTGATTGAGCACGGTTACGATCAGGCCGAGGCTTGCAGAGACCTTTTGCATGACGGGGGCTTTGCTGACCTGGTCTCCCGGGCCGATATCGCCGGATTGCGCCGAATAGCCGGCGGTCGCCTATTGACGCCCGATTCTCCTACTCGTTAACATCATTGCCGCATAACGGGAGTGTCTCCGCCGGGCATGATCCGGAACGGGCACTCCCTTTAATTCTTCTAGGGGTTTCGCCAATGGATGCACAGGAAAAAATAAGGCAGCAGGTCACCGGCAATCCGGTCGTTCTGTATATGAAGGGCACGCCGGAAGCGCCGATGTGCGGTTTTAGCGCCGCGGCGGTCCAGATTCTCGAGGCCTGTGGCGTCGAGAATGTCGCTACCGTCGATGTCCTGGCCGACCAGGACATCCGCCAAGGTATCAAGGAATTCTCCAAATGGCCGACGATTCCGCAGTTGTACGTGAACGGCGAGTTCGTCGGTGGATCAGACATCATGCGCGAGATGTATCAGTCCGGGGAGTTGCAGAAACTCTTCGGAAAATAAGCATACCCACCGACA
>Ga0134123_10001137_pt1 | contig 17452 bp, 19 predicted proteins | sample KB303_FD_96460 | JGI IMG/M metagenome (GOLD analysis project Ga0134123, IMG submission 96460) | Terrestrial soil microbial communities without Nitrogen fertilizer from Kellogg Biological Station, Michigan, USA - KB3-0-3 | ecosystem: Environmental > Terrestrial > Soil > Unclassified ...
GCGAAGCATCGCGACCAGTTCACGAACCGCGTCGAGGTCACGGGCCTGTACTGGCACTTCGTCGACCTCGTCTGGATCTTCCTCTTCCCGACTCTGTATCTGTTGTAGGAGAGCGTTCGAGATGACCGAGCACGCCGCACATCCCGAGGAACACCTTCACGACGGGCACGACAACAGCCCCGAGGCCGTGAAGAAGGAGATTCGGAAATACCTCTATGTCTTCTACAGCCTCGCCGTTCTGACCGGCGTGACGGTGTGGATCAGCACCTTTCATCTGCCGATCCACACCGCCGTGATCATCGCGCTCGTCGTCGCCGGCGTGAAAGGCTCGCTCGTGGCGGCGTTCTTCATGCATCTCATTTCCGAGCGCAAGCTCGTGTATGGCGTACTCCTGCTGACCGTGTTCTTCTTCGCCGTGCTGATGTGGGGACCGTTTCACCACAAGTACGACGCGGAGCGCGAGTGGCCGGGCTACGACCTGAACGCGAAGAAGGCGGCCGCCGCGGCGCCCGCGCCCGGTCCGGGAGAGCATTCATCGGGACACTGACGCCAATGTCACTCAAGGCCTTCCATATCGTCTTCGTGATCGTGACCGTCGTACTGTCGCTGTACGTGGCGCTGTGGGGCATCCGCGAGTTCGCCGACCAGCGAAACACCGGCGCCCTCGCCCTCGGCCTCGTCTTCTTCGCCGCCGCGATCGGGCTGATGGTGTACGGGAAGAAGGTGTACGCGAAGTTCCGGGAGATCCCGTAATGCGGTTACGCGGTTACGCGGTTGCGCGGTTACGCGGCAGTGGAGCCCGTGAGGCTTTTCTGCTGCGCAACCGCGCAACCGCGCAACTGCGCAACCGCCTGGTGATCATTGCCGTGATCATCCTCCTCGCTCCAAATGTGTTCGCGTGTCCGGTCTGCTACGGTGCGCCGGGCGATCCGATGGTGAAGGGGACGAACAACGGGGTGTGGGTGCTGCTCGGCGTCATCGGATTCGTGCAGATCGGGTTCGCGGCGATGTTCTGGAGCTTCTGGAGACGCGCGCGCGAGCAGCGCCGCTTCCGCGAAAAGTTTCACGTGATTGAAGGGGGACCGCTTTCATGAGGGAATTCCTGGCTAAGTACATGCCGCCGGATTACTCCGCGCACGGCCCTGCGCTCGACCAGCTGAACGCGGTCGTTCACTGGCTGATGCTCATCCTGTTCGTGATCTGGGGCGTGCTCTTCGCGTACATGCTCTGGCGGTTCCGCGCCTCGCGCCAGCCGAAGGCGCTCTATCACGGCACGCACTCGCACCTCTCGACGTATGCCGAGGCCGGCGTTGCGGTCGTGGAAGTCATCCTCCTCGTCGGATTCTCCATCCCGCTCTGGTATCGCTGGACGCAGCGCCCCACGCCGGACAAGAACCCGCTCGAAGTCCGCGTCGTCGCCGAACAGTTCGCGTGGAATGTCCACTATCCCGGCCCGGACCACGTCTTCGGGAAGATGAACGTGAAGCTCGTCAACTCCTCGAATCCGCTCGGCCTCGACCCGAATGATCCGACGGCGAAGGACGACATCGTCACGACGAATCAGCTGCACATGCAGGTGAATCGTCCGATCATCGTGCGCCTCACCTCGAAGGACGTCATCCACAGCTTCGGCCTCCCGTACATGCGGGTGAAACAGGATGCCGTTCCGGGGATGGAAGTTCCGGTACACTTCACGCCGATCAAGACCAGCGGCACGGAGCCGTGGGAGATCGCCTGCGCGCAGCTCTGCGGCCTCGGCCACTACCGCATGCGCGGGCAGTATCAGGTCCACACGAAAGCGGACTTCGAGAAATGGCTGGCGTCGCAGACGCCGGCGGTCGCGAATATCTCAGGATGAAACCAGGTCAGCCCATTCAGCACGCGAATGACTCCACGCCTCGCTGGCTCCGCCGCTTCACGAAGCTCGTCGCGGCGTCGACGCTTTTCCTGATCTTCGCCGGCGCGATGGTCACCTCCACCGGCTCCGGCCTCGCCGTGCCGGACTGGCCGAACACCTACGGCTGGTTCATGTTCGCGTTCCCGTTCAAGCACTGGGTGGGCGGCATCTTCTACGAGCACGGCCATCGCCTGATCGCCTCGACGGTCGGCTTCCTCACCGTGATCCAGGCGCTCTGGCTGCAGCGCCGTGAGCCGAAGCGCTTCGTGCGCCGCCTCGGCTGGCTCTCGCTCGGCGCGGTCCTCGTGCAGGGACTCCTCGGCGGCCTCACGGTCATCCTCCTGCTGCCGCTCGCGATCTCCGTCGCGCACGCCGCGCTCGCCGAGATCTTCCTCTGTCTCAACGTCTCCATCGCCTTCTTTACCTCGCGCTGGTACGAAGACCTGCGCAAGTACGAAAAAGGCGACGCGCCCGTCGGCATGGCATGGAGCCTCACCGCGATCGTGTACGCACAGATCCTCGCCGGCGCGCTGATGCGCCACCTCGGCGCGGGACTCGCGATTCCCGACTTCCCGCGCTCGTTCGGACGATGGATCCCGCCCTTCGACTCGATCAACGTCGTCGCGGCGTTCGTGCATCGTGCCGGCGGCTTCCTCGTCGCGGCGATGGTGCTGGCGATGGTGGTTCGCCTGCTGCGCTTCGAGCGCGACCATCCGCTCCGCTTCCTCGCGCACCTCCTGCTCGTCGTCGTCTCCGCGCAGGTCCTCCTCGGCGCGTACGTGATCTGGAGCGGGAAGCAGCCGATCCTCACCAGCCTGCATGTCATGAACGGCGCGCTCACGCTCGCCCTCTCGCTCATCCTCACCCTCGCCACCCGCACCGTCGCCTGGCGCGTCGTGCGCCCCGGCGCGCTCATCGCCACCGAGGTCCCCGCATGAGCGAGCAGCTCGTCATTCCCCCTCTCCCGCATGCGGGACTCCTCGACTTCCTCGAGCTCTCGAAATCCCGCATCGTGCTCATGGTCCTCATCACCACCGCCGCGGGATTCCTCTTCGCCGCGCCGCACGTCGATCCGCTGCTGATGCTGCACACGCTCGTGGGCACCGCGCTCGTCGCCGCCGGCACGAACGCGCTCAACCAGTACGTCGAGCGCGACCGCGACGCGAAGATGCACCGCACCCGCACCCGCCCGCTGCCCGCGGGCCGCATGACGCCGCGCACCGCGCTCGTCTTCTCTTCCGCGATTGCGGTCCTCGGCACGCTCTATCTCGGACTCGCCGTCAACTGGCTCACCGCCGCCCTCGGCGCGTTCACGCTGACGAGCTACATCTTCGTCTATACCCCGCTCAAGCGCGTCTCCACGATCTGCACGCTCATCGGCGCGATTCCCGGCGCGATTCCGCCACTGATGGGCTGGACCGCCGCGACGAACACGCTCGGCCTCGGCGGCTGGATCGTCTTCGGCATCCTCTTCCTCTGGCAGCTCCCGCACTTCATGGCCATCAGCTGGATGTACCGCGACGACTACGCGCGCGGTGGCTTCGCCATGCTCTCCGTCCGCAACACCGACGGCGCCGCGGTCGCGCGCCAGGCGATCTACTACACGCTCGCGCTCCTCGCCGTCAGCGTGCTGCCGTCGGTCTTCGGCATGGCCGGCGTCGTCTACCTCGTTGGCGCCGCGGCGTCCGGCGCCGCGCTGCTCGCGTTCGCGATCCGCTTCTTCTTCGACCGCAGCGTCCACAACGCGCGCAGCCTGTTCATGCTCTCGAATCTCTACCTCCTCACCGTGATGCTCCTCCTGGTCGTCAATGCTTAGCGGAACGCCGCCGTCCCCGGCGGCTGGCCCGGCGGCGTCCCGCGCCGCCGCCCGCGGCGAGACGCCGCCCGGCCAGCCGGCGAGACGCCGGCGTTCCGCAGTGATCCTCCTGCTCCTGCTGGTCTTCTCCTGCCATCAGCAGTCCGAGCTCCCGAAGCTCTTCCCCGTCCCCGACACGAAGCTCGTCGACGAAACGGGCAAAGCGGTGTCCCTCGGCGCGATGAAGGGCAGCGTGACGGTCTACGACTTCATCTTCACTACCTGCCGCGGCACGTGCCCGATCATGACCAGCAACATGCGCGCGCTGACGAAGGAGATTGCCAAAGACGCGCCGGTGCGCTTCGTCTCCATCAGCGTCGACCCGTCGCGGGACACGCCGCAGGTGCTCGCCGTCTACGCGAAGCGCGTCCGCAACGACCCGCGCTGGACCTTCCTCACCGGCAACCGCGACGACATCGTCAAGCTCTCCATCCAGGGCTTCAAGCTCGCCGCCGGCGATCCCGGCCCCGGCGGCGACCCGCTGCTGCACTCGTCGAAGTTCGCCGTCGCCGACAAAGAAGGCGTGATCCGCGCCTACTTCGACGCCACCGACGGCGCCGTTACGCCGCAGATCGTCTCCGCCGTCAACGCCCTCGCCGCGGATTGAGCGTCGCCGCCAGTACGGCCATCCCTTCGCGGATCGCGTTCGCGTCGGTCGAGCCGTAGCCGAGGATCAGGCCGCGGGCGTTGCCCCGATCGACGGCCCGGTGCCCGCGCGCATCGCGCACCGCGCGGCGTTCACGATTCCCGCGTCGGCGTCGGGCAGCGAGCGGCTCGTGGAGAGCCCCGGCGTGGCGGTGCGGCCGTCGCCGATCGTGATCGGACCGCCGGTGCGCGGCGGCTCGTGGGTCGCGCGCTGGATCGGCCCGACCTCGTTTCACCGGCGCGGCCTGATGGCCGTCGACGGCAACGCGAAGATCTCGCAGCGCTTCGCCATCGACTGGAACCGCTTCGCCGCCGACGGCCGCGAGTGGCGCGGCGAGGGCAAGGAGAACGCCGACTATTCGGTGTACGGCCAGGACGTCGTCGCTGTCGCCGATGCGGTCGTCGCGCGCGTCATCGACGCGATCCCCGAGAACGTCCCCGGCTCGATGAATCCCGCGGTGACGGTCGGCGTCGAGACGGCGGCGGGCAACTGCGTCTCGCTCCGGCTCGCCGACGGCTCGTACGCGACGTACGGCCATCTGCAGGCCGGCATCCGCGTGAAGGAAGGGCAGCGCGTACGTCGCGGCGACGTGCTCGGGCACATCGGCAACTCCGGCAACGCCACCGGCCCCCATCTGCACTTCCATATCTCCACCGGTCCGATGCTCGAAGGTGAGGGACTGCCGTACGCGATCGACTCCTTCCAGGTCGTCGGCATGGAGGACGACAATCCGGGCGACGGCGTCTGGAGCGGGGGCTCCGGCGCGCCGGTGCTGCATCGCGGGGAGCTGCCGGCCGAGCACATGGTCCTGCGGTTCCAGTAGGCGCGGCGCCGTCTGCTAGAGTGCGGACATGGATCCGCTGCAGGTGTTTCCGCCGCTGAACGCGTCGCTGAACGCGCTCAGCGGCATCCTTCTGCTCACCGGCTACATCCACATCCGCAACAAACGCATCGCGCAGCACCGCCGGTTCATGCTCGCTGCCTGCGCGTGCTCGCTGACGTTCCTCGCCTGCTACGTCACCTATCACACGCTCCGCGGGGGCGTCGTCACCAGGTTCACCGGCACCGGCGCGATCAAAACGCTGTACCTGTCGATCCTCACCTCGCACACGATCCTCGCCGTGACCATCGTGCCGCTCGCGATCATCACCGTCTTCAACGGCCTGAAGATGCGCGTCGCGCGGCACCGCCGGATCGCGAGGTGGACCTTTCCGCTCTGGATGTATGTCTCCGTGACGGGGGTACTCGTCTACTTCTTCCTCTATCATTGGTTCCCGTCGAAGTGAGGAGACCGCAGTGAACACGATCCCCCTGCTGGAGAGCGATCTGGACAAGAATCCCTTCGTCCAGTTCGCGCGCTGGTTCGAAGAGGCGAAGCAGAAGCAGCCGGAGCTGCCGGAGTCGATGACCGTGTCGACCTGCGGCGAGAACGGAGCCGTCAGCTCGCGCGTCTGCCTGCTGAAGGGCTTCGACGAGCACGGCTTCGTGTTCTACACGAACTACCAGAGCCGGAAGGGCGCACAGATCGCCGAGAACCCGCGCGTCTCGCTCTGCTTTTTCTGGACCGCGCTCGACCGTCAGGTGCGCATCGAGGGCGCGGTCGTGAAGACGACCGAGCAGGAGTCCGACGCCTACTTCGCCACCCGCCCGCGCGGCAGCCAGCTCGGCGCGTGGGCGTCGATGCAGAGCACCGTCATCTGCGGCCGCGGCGATCTGGACCGCCGCTTCGCCGAGCTCGAGGCCTCGTATCGCGAGCGCCAGATCCCGCGTCCCCCGCACTGGGGCGGCTATCGCGTGATCCCGCTGGAGATCGAGTTCTGGCAGGGACGCGCCGACCGCCTGCACGACCGCTTCGTCTACCGGCTGCGCGAGCCGAAGGACTGGGTCATCGAGCGCCTCTCGCCATGAAAAAACGGATTCTGTTCCTCTGCACCGGCAACGCCGCCCGCTCGCAGATGGCGGAAGGGCTCATGCGCGCGTTTCACGGCGATGCGTTTGACGTCGTCTCCGCCGGCTCGCGTCCCGCCGGCTGGGTCCACCCGCTCGCGATCCGCGCGCTCGCCGACCTCGGCATCGATATCCGCGATCACACGTCGAAGTCCGCCGATCAGTTCATCGACCAGCCCTTCGACATCGTCGTCACCGTCTGCGACTCCGCCGCGCAGGATTGCCCCGTCTGGCCGGGCGCGAAACGCATCGAGCACTGGCCGATCAAGGATCCGTCCTACGGCCCCGACGACCCAGCCACCCGCTACGACCGCTTCCTCGCCACCCGCGACGAGCTCGCGCGCCGCATCGAGGAACTCGTGGCGACGCTGTGATGTCGGTTACGCGGTTGCGCGGTTACGCAGTTACGCGGTCCCGCCCTCCCTGGGGTTTTGCCGCGCAACCGCGCAACTGCGCAACCGCGCAACTGCGCAACCGCGTAACCAATTACAACCGCTCCGCCCCCGCTGGCACCAGCACCCGCAGCGACTTCGGCACCACGCGCACGTGGATCTCCGCGCCGAACGCATATGGCTCGCCGTCGAGATGGGCGGGGCCGGAGGCGGGGCGGCGGATGGTGAGCTCCGCGGCCTGCATCGTCGTCACCGAACGCTCGCGGTGCAATGTGCCGCGGAAGAGCGCGGGCAGCAGGAGCATCGCGCGGGCGGGCGAGGTGTCGTCGACGATCACGATGTCGAGCAGGCCGTCGCGCAGCGAGGCCAGGGGCGCGATGCGCGCGTTGTTGCCGTACTGTCCGGCGTTCGCCACCGCCACGACGAAGGCGCGCTTCCGCAGCGTCGCGCCGCCGATCGCGATCTCGTACTCCTCGGCGCGAAAGCGCAGGAACGCCGTCGCGCCTTCGACCACATACGTCTTCAGGCCGCGCACGTTGCTCGACGCGAATCGCTCCGCGACCAGCGCGTCGAACCCGACGCCCATCACGCTCAGAAACGAATGCCCGTTCGCCTCGGCGGTGTCGATGGTGATGATCGATCCGCCGCGGCTCGCGCGGATCGACTCCGCCGCATCGAGCGGCAGTCCGATGTGCCGCGCGAAGCCGTTGCCCGAGCCGATCGGCAGGATGCCGAGTGCCGGCGCGCGTCCGATCAGATGCCGCGCCGTCTCGTGCACCGTTCCGTCGCCGCCGACGGCGTAGACGACGTCGAACGCGTCGCGCTCCGCGCGATCGATGATCGCCGCGAGATCCTCCTTCTGTCCGCACGGCACGATCTCGTCGCCCGCCGACGCCGTGGCGCGGATCACGCCCGCGACGTCGAAGTTGCGCCGTGCGCCGGAGCGCTCGTTGACCACGAAGAGCGACTTCACGTGCGCGCCTGACGATGCCTGTCGAACCACCACGCCCACGGCACGAACAGCCACGCCGTGAGCGCGACATACGACACCGCGCGCCAGTCGGGCGGCGGGGGCGAGAAGAGGTTGACGATGTAGATGACGACGAGAAAGACGATGAACGACCAGAATCCGATCGAGCCGATGCGGTCCAGCGGCTTCGTCGCGCGGACGTACAGCCCGACCGCGATCGCGAACAGCACGCCCTCGACGATGACCGTGCCCGCGACCGAGCTCCACAATCCGAGTCCCACCTTCGGCCCGTTCGGCCACAGGGCCAGGTCGGGCCGATGCGTGATGAAATCGAGGAGCCAGTGGCTCAGCACCGCGAGTCCGACGATCGCCGCGTCGCGCGCGGACTTTTTCGCGATCGCGTAGATCACCGCGGCGATCAGCGACCACACCAGCGCCATGAGCAGGCTGTGCGTGATCGGGTAGTCATGGAAGTCGAGCGGCGTGAAAGCAGTGTTGCCGGGATCGATGCGGAAGTGCTCGATGCCGGCGAGCGTGAAGATCGGCCAGAGCAGATCGAGCAGCATCGCCGCGGCCATCAGCACGCCGAGGGAAATGCGCGGCGCGGCGCGTTTGCCGAGGAATGCCGCGGCGTGATGGCCGATGAACATCTGCCTATCCTACGACGCCCGGATGATCTCCATCAGTACGGGTTTCAATCCGTTGATGATGAACTGGATGCCGATCGCGCCGAGAAGCAGCGCCATCACCTTCGTGAACACCGCGCGTCCGCGGTCTCCGATGAACCGCGAGAGAGGCACCGCCGCGAGCAGTACGATGTACGAAACCACGCCGACTCCGGCGATGGCGAGGAGCACCGCGAGCTTGTGGTCGTACCGCGGATAGAGGTTCACCAGCAGCATCGTCGACGTGATCGCGCCCGGCCCCGAGAGCATCGGCACCGCCAGCGGCACCACCGCGATCGACGCCGGATCGACCCCCGCGCGCTCCACGTCGCTGTCCTCCATCCGCTTCTCGCCGCCCATGTTGTACGCCCGCCGCTCGTCGCGCTCGACCAGCGTCCGGAGCGCATTGGTGAAGAAGATCACGCCGCCCATGATCTGGAACGCCGGCACGGTGATCCCGAAGAACTGGAACACCCAGTTGCCGGCGAGGAAGAACAGCGCGAGCACGATGATGCACGCGATCGACGCCACCAGCGCCACGCGCGCGCGGTCGCCGCGCCGGACGCCGTCGGTCAGCGCGACGAACGACGGGATCACGGCGAGCGGGTTCACCATCGTCGCCAGCGTGATGAAGGAGACCAGCAGGACCTTCGAGAACGGCACGGGTGGATGCTAACCGACTTCGACGACCTCATCGTTCTCGACGTCGACGTACCACAGCACGCCGGAGCACGGCCGGCCGGTGATGCCGGCGATGGCGCGGCAGTAGCGCGCGATCTGCGCGCGGTCCTTCTCCACGCGCGCCGGCTCGGCGACGCCGCTCTTGTAGTCGATGACGACCTCGGCGCCGTCCTCGCGGATGAGGCGGTCGATGCGCCGCTCCACGACCATGCCTTCCTCGACGAGCCGCACCGGCAGCTCGCGCCCGATCGTCTCCGCCGCCGCGATGCGCTGCTGCATCGCCGAGCGCGCGATCGTCGCGAGCCGGCGGCGCACGCGCAGCACCGCGTCCGCGTCCGCGCCTGCCTCGGCCGCGTGCAGCTGCAGCAGCGGCTCGACCTCGGCGCGTCCGTCCCATCGCTCGAGCACGCGGTGCAGCAGGATCCCGGTCGCGCGGTTGCGCGACGCCGCGCGGCGCGCCGCGACTTCGCCGGGCGTGAGGATGGCGGCGACCGGCTCGGGCGTCGCGATGTCGAGGGGCACGATCGCGGATTTCGCGAGCGCCGCCTCAAGCTCGGCGTCATGCAGACGCTTCCGCGTGCGTGCACCGGCGCCCGCGGCTTCGAGCTTCTCGAACGCCACGGGCCCGATCGACGTCGCGCGCACTTCGCGCCCCGGCGCCGCCCACGACGACGCGAGCGTGGCGCGGTCCACCTCCAGCGACTCGTACAGGCACTTCAGGAAGCCGACGTTTTTCATTTCCTCGCCGTGGTTGACGACGAAAACGACGGCGGTCTTCGCGCGTGTCACGGCGACGTAGAACAGCCGCCGGTTCTCCGCCTCCTCGCGCTTCCCGCTGATCTTCTTCAGCTTCTCGCCGTCCGTGAGGCGGAAGTTCGCGGAGATCGATTCCGCGCGTCCCGCGAGCACGATGCTGCGCGGCTCCTCGACGGTGAAGAGCTGCATCTCGTCGGACCCCGGCTGTACGCTCAGATCGGGGAGGATCACCGTGTCGAACTCCAGCCCCTTCGCGCCGTGCACCGACATGATGCGCACCGCGTTCTGCGATTCGTCGATCAGGCTCGGCTCGACTTCCTCGGGCTCCCCGCGCCGCCGCGTGATCTCCTCCACGAACTGCCCCGCCGACCCGCCCGCGCGCTGGTCGTACTCGAACGCGATCGCGCGCAGATGCTCGAGATGCCGCAGATGCCGGGCCCCATCCGCCGCCGCGTCATACACGCGCTCGATCCCGCTCGTGTCGATGACGAGGTCGATGAGCCGGGACACGGTGAGATGCCGGGCCGCTTCGCGATACTGCGCGATGACCGAGGCGAACTGCCGCCATGTGTCATCCCGAGCGTAGCGAGGGACCTGTGCGGGCGGGGCGAGAGGAACGTTGATGGATGCCTCCGCCCGTACAGGTCCCTCGCTCACGCTCGGGATGACACCATTCGCGATCTCCTCATCGGTCAGCGCAAAGTACGGCGTCCGCGCCGCGGAGATCTGCGCGCCCTTGTCGAACGGGCGCGCGATCGCGCGCAGCACTGCGAGCAGGTCGACCGGCGCGCGGCGGTCGAGGAACATCCGCGTGGGCGGGAGGACGTAGTCGATGCCGTAGCGGTCGAAGGTGTCGAGGTAGTCGTCGAGCTTCGTCAGCCGCCGGAACAGAATCGCGAACTTGCGCAGATCGCCGTCGCTGCGCCTGCGGATCCATTCCGCGATCGCCTCCGCCTCCACGAAAAACCGGTCGCTCGCCGCGTCGTGCTGCGCGTGCAGCAGCGTGATGTGCGCGTCCAGCTCGCGCCGCGATCCATCGCGCGCCGCGCGCAGCGGCGTGTAAACCGGACGGAACACGTTCGGATCGTGCGGCGCGTCGGGGAAGAGGCACGCGAAGATCGCGTTGATGCCGTCGAGCAGCGGCGGATCGCTCCGATACTGGTCCGCGATCACCCGCCGTTCCGCCCCGCCCCGCACGAGCTCCTCGGTCATCCGGTAGTACGTCTCCGGATCCGCGCGGCGGAACCCGTAGATCGACTGCTTCGGATCGCCGACCACGATCGTCTTTCCCGCGACATACGCGTTCGACGTATCGCGCGCGAGCTTGTCGATGATCCGCGCCTGCGTGCGGTCCGTGTCCTGGAACTCGTCCACGAAGACGTGGTCGAACTGCGCGCGGGCGCGCGCGAGCACGTCCGCGTCGTCGAACAGCGCCAGCGTGCGGAGCAGCAGGTCGTCGAAGTCGACGACGCCGAGCTGCCGCTTCTCGCGGTCGAGGTGCGCGATGAAGCGCCGGGTCAGCGCCAGCAGCGCCATCGCCGCGCGATGGCTGACGAGACGGTCGTAGATGCTGCGACCCTTGTTCCCCGCGCGCAGGATCTTCAGCGCCTCCTTCAGCACGCCGTGCCGAGGAAGGTTCGCCTCGCGGATGTTCGCCGCGATCGGATGCAGGTACGCGAGCCACTCGTCGAGCGAGCCGCTCTCCGGCGGCGCGGTCTCGCGGATGTACGCGAACAGCGACTGCGCGTGCTCGTCGCCGGTGACGTCCGTCGTGCGGCGGATCGCGGAGAGCGCGTCGACGAGCGATTGTTCGACTTCGCTGAACTCGCCGAAGTCGTACGCGGTCTCATCGAGCAGATCGCGGCGATCGATCATCGTCAGGATCAGCTCGCGGATCACGAAGAGATAGCCGACGTGCGCGAACAGCGTCTCCCACTCCCGCTCGATCTCCGGCGTCGGATGGACGCGCGTCTCCTCGTCGATCCACGCGTCGTACAGCTGTCCGTAGAGCAGCGAGCGCTCGAAGCCCTCGATGATCTTGAACTGCGGATCGAGCCCCGCCTCGATCGGGAACGTGCGCAACAGCGACTGGCAGAACGAGTGGATCGTCTGCGAGCGCAGCTGATCGATGTTCGCGAGCTGATGCGCGATCGCACGCCGCGCCTTCTCGCGGTCCTCGATGACCACGAGCGGAGTCGAAGACCCGATCGGCCAGCGAACCGTGTCATCGTGAGCGGAGCGAAGGACTCCCTGATTCGGGGGATGCTTCGCTTCGCTCAGCATGACACCGAGCTCCTCGAGCGCGCCGCGGATCCGGTCCGCGATCTCACCCGCCGCCTTCTCCGTGAACGTCATCAGCACGATGCGCTCCGGCGCGAGCGTCTCGTCCTCGATCATCAGCTTCAGCACCTCGGCGACGATGGCGGTCGTCTTCCCCGTGCCGGCGCCCGCCTCGATCACCACGTTGCGTCGCGCCTTCGGCGCGGGACGCGTGAACTCGAAAGTCTGCTGCAGCGTCACGCCCCGCCTCCGAGGAGCGTCCGCGGATCGCGCTGCTGCTGGATCGCGTACCGCTCCTCCTGATCGTGCCGCGTGCGGCAGGAGTGATTCACCGGACAGTACTTGCAGGAGTTGAAGTCCTGATCGCTGTCGTTCGGGAACGCGGGGAACAGACCTTTCAGGATCGACCGCGCGAAGATCTCCAGCGTCGCCAGCAGCCCGTCGCGCTTCTCCTGCAGCTCGAACGCGAACTTCGCCCTCCCGTCGCCGGTCACGAGCGGCTTGATCGTCCCGCTCACGCTCGCCGCGTCGGCCTCGAAAAACTCCGCCGCCGCCATCGCATACAACGCGAGCTGCAGCCGCACCCCGCGATCGATTTTCTCCGCCAGATTCGCGTGGCGCAGCGCCTTCCCCGACTTGTAGTCGACGATGCGCAGCCGCCCGGCACCCGCGTCAATGCGGTCGATCGTGCCCTCCACCTTCACCGCAATACCGCCCGCATCGACGACGAACGGCTCCGGATGATCGGCCTGTCCCTTGTGCTTGAAGCCGAAGCGATACTCGAAATGCCGCGGCACGAGCTCGCTTGCCGCGAGATCCGCGAGATCGGCCGCGAGGAACTCGCTCAGGATCCGCTTCGTCGCGCGCCGCTCGATCCCCCGCACCGTGCGGTTGAACGGCGGCGCGAGCCGCTCGTGCTCATCGAACTGCTCGTCGATGATGCGCTCCAGCCGCGCGACCAGCTCCTCCGGCAAACGAGGCAGCGCGGCCGCCGCCGACGCGATCTCCTCCGCCGAAGTCGCGCGATAGAAGCGCTCGAGAATCCGGTGATCGATCGACCCCTTGTCGCGATGATTGATCTGCAGCTCCCGCTCCGGATGCTCGATGTCCTCCACGCCGAGGATGTGCTTGAACAAAAACTTCTGCGGACACTCGCCGAAGTCTTCGAGTTGGGTGGGGGAGAGGGGCCTCTCGCCGGGCGTGAAGTTGGGGAGGTAGCCGTCGAAGACGGATCGGGTGCCTGATTTGGCGAGGAGCTGGAGCTGGCGTGTTCCGTGTTCCGTGTTCGGTGACCCGTGCTGTACGGCCTGAGGCCCAGGCGCTGAAGCCCGGGTCACAGAATACGGAACACGGAACACGTCGCGTGTAAAGCGCGACGGCCGCAACACCTTCCCAAACCCATCCCCGCTCGCAAACGAAAAATGCACCTGCTCGGCGGAATCGCGGATCAGTTGCAGCAGCAGCGCTTCCTCGTCGCGGCCGTCGCCGATCTCGCGGATGCCGAGGAAGCGGCGGTCGGAGTCGGGGAACAGCGGATCCTCGGTGCGGCGCTGCGGGAAGACGTCGTCCTGCATCCGGATCGCGAACACGTGCCTGAACGAACGGCCGCGGAAGCGCATCACGTCGCCGAGCCAGACGGGCATGCCGTCCGCGGTGGCGGCGCAGGGGAGGGACGCGTGCTCGATGGCGTCGACGAACGACGGCGCATCGTTCGAGCGCATGCGGCGGAAGATCGCCGCCAGCTCGTCGAGCTTCGCGGCGGCGATGAGATCGGTCTCCGTCTCGACGCGGAACAAACTGCCGAGGCGGTCGAAGTCGAGGCTCGACGTCAGCTCCTCGAGTTCCGCGACCAGCGCGATGTAGTCATCGATTGCCTGCGAGCGATTGCGCAGCGGCGCCAGCTCCTCGCTCGTCCCGCCCGCCACGCGCGCGCGCCGCGTCTCGTAGTCCGCGCGATCGACGTTGATCCGCGCCCGCGCATGCAATCCGTCGCGCATCAGCTCCAGCACCTCGCCGCGCGGAAACCCGCGCTCGCGCAGCCGCAGCAGCGTGATCGCCCCCCGCCCCATCCGATGCGCCGAAAGCGGCGTCTCGTCCGCGAGCGTCGTGCGAATGAACCGATTGATCAGCCGCACGTCGTAAGGATCGAGCGAGCGAGCCGTGATCGCGATGCTGGTTTCGCCGGAGGTGTGCAGCTCGGCGATGTCCGTGCAGACCGAGCGTATTTCATCGAAGCGTGTTCCGTGTTCCGTGACCCGTGCCTCAGGCTCCGAGGCCCGGGTCACGGAACACGGAACACCTTCCACGAACGCCCTGGCGAACGGCAAATCCGTCGGCACGTAAACCACAGCCACCGGCAACGCATCCACAAACGAACGCTGCGCGCCCGTCATGTCATAAAACCCCGCCAGCAACTGCGGACGCAGGTTCTTCGGCGCGCGCGCGGCCATCGCCAGCAGATCCGCGGGATCGATCGCGCCGGCCTGTGCGATCAGGCGCTCGTACTCCGCGAACGCGCGCAGCACCGTCTGCGTCCGCTGCGGATTGCGCAGCCCGCGCGTGCGGACCTGCGCGAGCGTGAGCCCGCTGTCGCGCACATCGCGATACGAGCGCTCCAGCATCGACGCCACGCCGCGCCCGTCCATCATCGGATCGCGGACCGAGCGCACCGCGAGACGCATCGCCAGCCGACGTTCCGCCTCCGACGCCACGCGCGAAGGCACGATCTCCAGCGCCAGCTCTTCGAGAAACCGAATCCGCAGCCCCGCCACCCCGCGCGGCTCGCGCGCCAGCACCGCCGCCGCGATCGCCTCCGCCATCCCCCTCGACGGCACGATCACCTCCTCGTCCCACGCCGCGAGCGCATCCTCCCCGCGCGCGGCAAGGAGTCGCTCGGCAACTCGTTCAGCAATCTCGCGATAGGGAGCGATGTAGGTAGGGACCGGAGTCAAGTGATTCGATTTTAAACGATGCCGCGCAACCGCGTGACTGCGCGACCGCGAAACCGCGTGTGCACGAATCTGGCAATCGGACGAATCGATGCAGGAGATAATGCCCCGTCATGGGGAAGCGGCAGGTGCAGGTGATCCGTGTGCGCAAGCCGGTCACGCTCGCGCTGCTGGTGCTGGCCACGATCGCGATCGCGGCGCTGCTGTACTTCCTCTCCGGCAAAGCCTACGTCGCCGACGCGCATCCGGTGCGCGAGCTGCTCGCGCGGCTACTCAGCTCCGAGCGCCCGCTCTCGCGCGGCGTGGTGCTGGCGATCCTGATGCCGGTCACGGCCAACGTGCTGTTGTTCGTGCCGTGGGGATTCTTCTTCTTCATTGCGCTCGACGCGCCGTCGCGCCCGCGCCGGTGGACCTACGCGATCACGTTCGTCGCGGCGCTCGCTTTCGCGGCGCTGATGTGGCTCTGGCAGCAGTCGCTGCCGACGCGCGTCACGTCGCTTCCGGACACGGTCTCGAACGCGTTCGGCGCGCTGGCCGGCGCGGCCCTCGGCCACGCGCGCAGGAGCGTGCGCGTGCGCTTCGCCATCTGAGGAGCATGACGTGATCCTCGTGGTCGAAGACGATCCGCAGGTGGCGCGACTCATCACCCTCGTGCTGCAGCGCAACGGCTACGAGTCCCACGTCGTCGCCGACGGCCAGAGCGCGCTCGCCCGCGCGCGCGAGACTCCGCCGGCGATGATCTTCGCCGATCTCACCATCCGCGGCATGAGCGGCGCGGCCCTCTGCAGCGCGCTGAAGGCGGAAGCCGGGACGAAGGACATTCCGTACGTGATCCTCTCCGGCGACCGCGACATCGCCGAAAAGGCGCGCGTCTGCGGCGCCGACGACTATATGGGCAAGCCATTTGAATTCGACGACCTCATCCGACTGGTCAACAAATATGCAAGAGCTCAAAGCGGAAAAACCAACTGAGTCCCCCCTCGGGAGCGATCCCGTTCTCCGGCTGATGGAACGCCTCGGCGACGAGGGGTTCACCACCGAACAGGGTCCCGAGTGGTGGGACGAATACGGCGAGATCATCTACCGCCGCGACGAGCAGCTGCCGATGACGAAGGGTGAGACCGTCTTCATCTTCACGCGCATCGACGAGCTCAATGAGCGCATCCTCCGTCAGACCTCGGAGTCGGTGGTGAAGACGTACAGCGCGAAGAATCCGCTGCAGATCGCGCTGTCGGTGCTGCAGTCGACGACTGTCTATCACTGCCTCGTCGTCACCAGCGATCAGCCGCACAATACGCCCCTCGGCGAATACATCGCCCGCAGCGGCGGCGCGACGTTCATCCCCGTGGTGATCATCCCCGGCATCAACGAAGTCGTCTATCCCAACCTCGAGGAGAAAGTCGGCGTCCTCCGCCCGCGCGTCGAATACCTGCAATACCTCCTCGGCGAGCGCCGCGAGACCGTCAACATGCACCGCCCGACCGTGCAGGCGCTGTGGATCTCAGCCGCCGTCGTGGTGCTGCTGTTGTTCGCGGTCATCTTCTCGTTCGTGACGTAACACATAGTTGAAAGGTAAAAGGTAAAAGGTAAAAGTGGCTTTGCCGAGAGACGCGAGCACTTTTTCCTTTTAACTTTTTCCTTTTGCCCCGGGTCGCTACAATCGCGCCGCCAATGGACACCTTCGCGATCCGTCCCAAAGACATCTTTGAGGAACTTCGCAAATCCGTCGTCGGCCAGGACGATGCGATCCGCGAGATCTCCGTCGCGCTGGTGAAGCATCTCGTCGGGCATCCGGCGCCGAACATCCTGCTCATCGGCAACTCCGGCTCGGGAAAGACGACGCTCATGCGCGCGGTCGAGCAGTTCCTCGCGGGACACGCGACGCTGCGGCAGTACGCGAACATCGTCCGCCTCAACGCCAACGTGCTCGCCGAGGAGCGGCAGGGTTACGGGAAAGCCGTACTGGGGCGGTTGTACACGAACGCGAAGAAGATGCTCGGTACGGCCGCGACGCCGGACGAAATCATCCGCGGCGTCGAGCGCGGCATCGTGTTCATCGACGAAGTCGACAAGATCCGCGCGAGCGTCAGCGGCGCGCCGAACGTGCGCGGCATCATCGCGCAGGAAGCGCTGCTGACGCTGATGGAGAACGAGAACGTGGAGTTCGAGGCCGACGGCTGGAACTTCGTTTTCAACTCCTCGCACATCCTCTTCGTCGCCGGCGGAGCGTTCGAGGAGCTGTACGACAGCGTGCTGCGCCGCGCCACGATCGGGCAGGACGTCGCGCCGATGAAGCCGGTCGTCGTGGTCTCGGCCTCGGGCGAGGTGCGCGAGGAGCTGCCGTTCCACCTCGGCGACTACCTCAAGTACGACGATCTGTTTCGCTACGGCATGACGCCGCAATTCGTCTCGCGA
>Ga0134123_10001145_pt1 | contig 17380 bp, 11 predicted proteins | sample KB303_FD_96460 | JGI IMG/M metagenome (GOLD analysis project Ga0134123, IMG submission 96460) | Terrestrial soil microbial communities without Nitrogen fertilizer from Kellogg Biological Station, Michigan, USA - KB3-0-3 | ecosystem: Environmental > Terrestrial > Soil > Unclassified ...
ATCTGTCGAAGAAGATCACCGTCGACGTGAAGGGCGAGATCCTCGAGCTGAAGGACACCATCAACACGATGGTCGATCAGCTCAACTCGTTCGCTTCGGAGGTCACGCGCGTGGCGCGCGAGGTCGGCACGGAAGGGAAGCTCGGCGGCCAGGCGCAGGTGAAGGGCGTCGCCGGCACGTGGAAAGACCTCACCGACAACGTGAACATGATGGCCGCGAACCTCACCTCGCAGGTGCGCGGCATCGCGCGCGTCGTGACGGCGATCGCCCGCGGCAATCTGAAACAGAAGCTGGCCGTCGAAGCGCGCGGCGAGATCGCGGAGCTCGGCGACACGATCAACGACATGATCGAGACGCTGGCCACGTTCGCCGATCAGGTCACCACCGTTGCGCGCGAGGTCGGCGTCGAGGGACGCCTCGGCGGTCAGGCGAATGTGCCGGGCGCGTCGGGCACGTGGCGCGATCTGACGGACAACGTCAACCAGCTCGCCGCGAATCTGACCACGCAGGTGCGCGCCATCGCGGACGTCGCCATCGCGGTCACGAAGGGCGATCTCACGCGCTCGATCACCGTCGAGGCGCAGGGCGAGGTCGCGATCCTGAAGGACAACATCAACGAGATGATCCGCAACCTGCGCGAGACCACGCTGCGCAACGCGGAGCAGGACTGGCTGAAGACGAACCTCGCCAAGTTCACGCGGATGATGCAGGGACAGAAGAACCTGCAGGCGGTGTCGCAGCTGATCCTCAGCGAGCTCGCGCCGGTGGTGAACGCGGCGCACGGCGTGTTCTACGTGATGGACTCGAGCGGGAGCGAGCCGATCCTGCGGCTCTCGTCGACGTACGCCTATAAAGAGAGGAAGAACCTCGCGAAGCAGTTCCGCATCGGCGAAGGGCTGGTCGGACAGGCGGCGTTCGAGAAGCAGCGCATCCTGATCACGAACGCTCCCGAGGACTACGTGCAGGTCAACTCCGGCCTCGGCGAGTCGAAGCCGCTGGAGCTGATCGTGCTGCCGATCGTGTTCGAGGGACAGGTGCTGGCGGTGATGGAGCTGGCGTCGTTCAGCCACTTCACCGAGACGTATCAGTCGCTGCTCGATCAGCTCACCGAGTCGATCGGCGTGGTGCTGAATACGATTCAGGCAAACATGCGCACCGAGGAGCTGCTGTCGCAGTCGCAGTCTCTTGCGGAAGAGCTGCAGGCGCAGCAGGAAGAGCTCACCGAGACGAACAAGCGCCTCGAGTCGCAGGCGAAGTCGCTGCAGGCCTCGGAGGAGTTGCTCAAGCAGCAGCAGGAAGAGCTGCAGCAGACCAACGAAGAGCTGGAGGAGAAGGCGCGGCTGCTCACGGCGCAGAACGAGGAGGTCGAGCAGAAGAACCGCGAGGTCGAACAGGCCAAGCGCCAGCTCGAAGAGAAGGCGCGGCAGCTGGCGATGACGTCGAAGTACAAGTCCGAGTTCCTCGCCAACATGTCGCACGAGCTGCGCACGCCGCTCAACTCGCTGCTGATCCTCGCGAAGCTGCTGTCCGACAATCCGGATCAGAACCTGAGCGACAAGCAGGTCGAGTTCGCGAGGACGATCCACTCCTCGGGACAGGATCTGCTGACGCTGATCAACGACATCCTCGATCTGTCGAAGATCGAGTCGGGCATGATGAGCGTCGCGCTCAGCGACGTCGCGTTCTCGGAGATCGCGGACATCACCGAGCGGACGTTCCGGCAGGTCGCGAACGACAAGGGGCTCGAGTTCGCGATCGATCTCGCGGCGAACCTGCCGAAGACGATTCACACCGATCCGACGCGGCTGCAGCAGGTGCTCAAGAACCTGCTCGGCAACGCGTTCAAGTTCACCGAGCGCGGAAGCGTGACGATGCGGATGGAGACCGCGCTCAGCGGATGGACGCCGGGACACGACGCGCTCGACCGCGCGTCGAGCGTGATCGCGTTCCGCGTCGTCGATACCGGCATCGGCATCGCCGAGGAGAAGCAGCGGATCATCTTCGAAGCCTTCCAGCAGGCCGACGCCTCGACGACGCGCAAGTTCGGCGGCACGGGCCTCGGGTTGTCGATCAGCCGCGAGATCGCGCGCCTGCTCGGCGGCGAGATCCGCGTCGAGAGCGAGCAGGGAACGGGGTCGACGTTCACGCTCTACGTGCCGCAGACCTACACCGTTCGCGAGTCCCCTCTCCCCGCCGAGCGGGGAGAGGGTCAGGGTGAGGGGCGCTCCGAATCACGCCCCCTCACCCGGCCTTCGGCCACCCTCTCCCCGCTGGGAGAGGGGAGTGCGATGGTCACCATCGAGGAGCAGGTGCCCGACGATCGCAACGAGATCCATCCGGGCGATCGCACGGTGCTCGTCATCGAGGACGACGTCACGTTCGCGCGGATCCTCGTCGACATGGCACACGAGAAAGGGTTCAAGGGAATCGTGTCGACGCGCGGCGAGACGGCGCTGCAGCTCGCGCATCGCTATCGCCCCGACGCGATCACGCTCGACATCGAGCTGCCGGACATGGAAGGGTGGACGGTGCTCGATCGCCTGAAACACGATCGCGTCACGCGGCACATCCCGGTGCACATCATCTCCGCCGACGAGGAGTCGGCGCGCGGTCTGCGCCTCGGCGCGTTCGCGCAGATCCAGAAGCCGGTCAGCAAGGAGAGCCTCGACGAGGCGTTCGCGAAGATCCGCGGGTTCGTCGAGCGCCCGAACAAGACTCTCCTCGTCGTGGAGGACAACGAGCCGCAGCGGCATGCGATCGTCGAGCTGATCGGCGACGGCGACGTCGAGATCACGGCGGTCGGCACGGGCGAGGAGGCGCTGCAGCGGCTGCGCGAGCGTCACTTCGACTGCATGGTGCTCGACCTCGGCCTGCCGGACATGAGCGGCTTCGAGTTCATCGACCGGATGAAGAACGAGCTGAAGATCGACGACATCCCGATCGTCGTCTACACCGGACGCGATCTGTCGCGGAAGGAGGAGACGGACCTCAAGCGGATGGCCGACGCGATCATCGTCAAGGACGTCCGCTCGCCGGACCGCCTGCTCGACGAGACCGCGCTGTTCCTGCACCGCGTCGAGGAGAACCTGCCGGAGCAGAAGCGGAAGATGCTCGAGCAGCTGCACGAGTCGGATCCGGTGCTGGCGGGCAAGAAGGCGCTGATCGTCGACGATGACATGCGCAACATCTACGCGCTGACGAGCCTCCTCGAGCGCCACCGGATGAACGTGCAGTACGCCGAAAGCGGGCGCGAGGGCATCGACATCCTGCGCGAAACGCCGGACATCGATGTGGTGCTGATGGACGTGATGATGCCGGAGATGGACGGCTACGAGGCCATGCGCCGCATCCGGGAAATGGAGGAGTTCCGCAACCTGCCGATCATCGCGCTGACGGCCAAGGCGATGAAGGGCGACCGCGAGAAGTGCATGGAGGCGGGCGCGAGCGACTACATCACCAAGCCGATCGACGCGCAGCAGCTGGTCAGTCTGCTGCGCGTCTGGCTGTATCGTTAGAAGATGATGTCGCGCCTCACGTACGTGAACGTTTCGTAGTTCTGGCGCAGGGTGCGGTCGACGTTGACCGCACCGCCTCCGCCCGATGGCGTGGTCATGTACCAGGTGGTGCCGGTCGAGCGCGACTGGAACGCGATCTTGTCGCCGTCGGTGATCAGAGTGCCGGGACGGCCGGTGGCATCGCTGATCTTCAGGATGCGGAACGTTTCCCACGGGCCCGGCGAGATCCTGTCGGCGCGCAGTGCGGCTCCGCCGCCGTTCTGCGCGGAGAGGTACCAGGCGCTCGAGGTCTTCATGGTGATGTCCTGGGCGTTGCGCAGACTGCCGAGGTTGGGCGTGGTGAGGGTGAACGTCTCGGGGCCGGTCGCGTAATACGGCGTCGCGTTCATCGAGCTGCCGCCGTTGTTGAGCGCGGAGACGTAGCGGTTCGCGTACGTCAGGATGGCCATCGTGTACACGCCGTTGCCTTCCATCGTCACCGGAATTCCGTTCGCCAGCCAGTCATAGCCGAGCGTGAAGTAGATCGCCTTGCGGCCGGCGCCGAAGAACGCGGTTCGGTCGGAGAGGTTGGGCGTGAAGTCGCCGTGAGGGAACGACGCGCCGTCGAAGCCGAAGCCCGGGAGGCTGCCCTTCGGGAACGAGTAGCGGGTGTAGAAACTGCTCACCGGATACATGCCCGGCTTGTAGGCAAAGAACTGGTCCTGGCAGGAGCGGTTGCGGTTGGCGGACTGCATGTCCGAGACCGAGAGCGTCGCGAAGCCGGGCGCGCTGGGATCCTCCGGACCGGACGCGCGATGGCACGCTGACGCGAACGTGTTGGCGTCCTGCGACCCATGCTGCCCTTCCTCGAAGAGGCCGCGCATCATGAGGTTGATGTCGCTGTAATTCGCGCCGAAATCGACCGACGGAACGACCGGGTCTTCGGCGACTTCCAGGCCGAGGAACGCCGTTGCCAGGGTGGAGACGAGGCCGATGCCGTAGCTCGGGTTCTCCTGTCCGTGGTTGATCGGCAGCACGACCGCCTGGCCGTTCGCAAACGCGGTGGGCGTGGAGTTGCACGGGCCGTTGGCTCCCATCACCCCCGACTCGTCGTAGATGCAGATGCTCTTCGTCGTATCGAAGGAGGCGATGATGTTGTTGATCGCGTAGAGGCGGTTGAAGCGCCAGTCGCCGCGCCCCGTCTTGCGCAGGAACGCCGCGCGCCACGCGTACCCCTCGGCCGCGACGGCATAGTCATCCATGCAGCTGTCGCCGCGCGTCCATTGCGGGAAGCCGCCGGGCGTCGTCCCGACGAAACCGCAGTTCGAGGAGATCTCGGCGTTGTACGGGATGAACCAGAGCAGATGGTCGATGTTCGCCATCTCGGCGTCGGGAGTGCCGGGATACTTGCTCTCCAGAATGAGGCCGGTGGCGTTTGCGAGCGCAACGGCGCCGCCGCGCAGGAAGCCGCTCCACGCGCCGATGTTGCTCTGCGCGGTGAGCTTCTGAGAGAGCTGGGATTTGGCTGTCGATTCACAGCCGGGTGTACTGGCGTCCTGGAAGATCATCGCCCAGTCGTTCAGATCGGCGTTGAGATCGCCCGAAATGGCGATCTGTGCATTCTGCGATACACACGCCTCGGCCTGACCTGCGCCGAGGGTGGCAAACATCAGTACTGCCAGCAGCAAGAGCATTCGTTTCATGGATTCCCCTATGGATGGATTGGTGACGCGGGTCGAGGATCGCAGGAGGAGTGGAAGGAAATCCAGAGACATTTCCTGCCCTGTTACGAATCGGTGGACCCCTGCGGATGAGCTGAAATACGCGGGGTGAATCTCCGCGTATGCGTAGGCATGTCTCCAACCACCAGTCCATGCGAGGAGTGTGTCCGGCAGTACCTTCAGGCCTGCGTCGACCTCGAGTCGCCGCCGCGCGTGAGCGAGCTCGCGGAGCGCGCCGGAGTCTCGGCGACGGCTCTCACCAGGCGGTTCCGGAAACGCTACGGAATCAATATCGCCGATTACCTGAAGCAGTGGCAGGTCGCGCGCGCCGAGGAGCTGATGCGCGAGACGACGCTGACGGCGACGGCGATCGCCTATCGCTGCGGCTTCGGCACGCGGCGGACGTTCTTCCGCGCGTACCGCCGGATCCGCGGCGAGACGCCGGCCGTCTTCCGCTCGCGCGCCTCCTGATCCTCGCCGCCGTTTTGGTAGCACCTGCCGGACCTGTCGGAGCCGCAGCCGAGTGGCCATGTCGGCATAGAATGGTCAATCGTTTCATGGCTGCATCGCCGTTGCGCGCCTTTTCACCCGCTAATCGGGTGCTTATCAGCCGCAGCATGGAATCACTGCCTGCCGGACGCGCCGACCTCGGTCCTGACGACATTGATCTCTCGACCCGGCCGCTATCGGTCTGTCCACCGGGCGAAGAGGGTTCGGCGATGTTCAAGCTGGCCGACACCGCGATGCTGTACGCATGGCTAATTCGTATCGTCACACCGACCGGCCGGCCGCCAATCTATTTCTATCTCGACGCGGACTGGAGGCCGAACGCGTTTGCGTTTGCTGAGCATGGCGACGAGCCGATAGCCTCTTATGCTTCGGCTGTCACGGTTGGACTGATCACGAACACGTTGCTGCTGGTGTCGGCCGCAATGTCCGATGAGCTCACGCTGCCAGGTATTGGAAAGATGGCCGGTCCGGTAGCGGATCGTTCCTGGATAGCAGACATCGCCTGGGGCAGCGATCTGCTGCGTCGATTGCCGGAAATCGAAGCCCTGCTGGCGCCGACAATTCTCAGTTTTGACAAGGTTCGTACCGACTGGCTCATGGCCGCGTCTCAATATGCCGTCTGGTTCGCAATGCAACATGAATGGGCTCATATCTATCAGGGCCATCTGGATTGGCTGCTGCATCACAGCGAAGGCCGGCGTCTCGCCGAGAACGACGATCGTCGGAGCACGGACTCGCTGACAGATCACGCGATGGAAAATCAGGCAGACGCCAGTGCCGCTCTGGCGTTACTGAAAGGCGCGGACGCCGACTTTGCACGGTGTGCCGGTTTTGGCGTGGGTATAGGGATGAGCTTATTTACGCGTCCCACGGTCATCGAAACGGCGGACATGGAGGACCATCCGCATACTTCGCTCAGGGCGTTATCGCTCTGTTTTCTGGCCACACGCGCGACAACCGAAATGTCGCAGATCGTATCCGACGAGGCGAGGCATGCCTGGAGTGACGGCTTCACGGAAGCGCAACTGGCGCTGAAGCGGGCAAACGTTACAAGCGCAATGATGGGCGCGGCACTGGCTGAGTATGCCGGATCTCGAAGCGAAGATCGTGCGGTCGAGGCGATCATGCAGAAAATCAATGTACGCAATCGCGCAACGTATGAACGTTGTCGCGAGTTGGTTGACGAAGTGGCCCGAATCGACTGGTGGGTTCAGTAGTCAAACGCGGCGCGGGGAGGCACCATGCGCAACTCCTTCATCGTATTCACGCTGTTCGCGGCAACGACGTTCCTGGCTGCCAGGACGAAGGAAGAAGGCCGGCTCCTCAGGCGGGATCAGGTTTCAATCTATTACGAGGTGCGCGGCGTTGGCCCGCGCACGCCGTTCGTACTCGTGAACGGCGGTCCGGGTTTCGATCACGCCTACCTCCACGTCTCAGACGTGTGGGATCGGCTTGCGAAGGATCGTCCTGTCGTCTTTTACGATCAGCGGGGCAACGGGAAGTCGTCAGCAATCCCGACGGGCGTCTCCAACAGCCTTCAGGACGAGATCGAAGACCTGGAAGCGCTTCGCGCACATCTGGGCTACGAAAAGTTTGACCTTCTCGGGCACTCGTGGGGCGGATATGTCGTCATGGCCTATGCGGCGCGTCATCCGGAACGCATCGCACACCTCGTGATCGCGGATTCTGCTGCTCCGAAATGGAGTGACACGAAGTTCCTGTTCGACGATGTGTTTCCCGAAGCCATGGAGCGGTATAACTCATTCAATTTCGGCGACATGCTGGGAGATCAAGCTGCTACGGATGCTCAGATCCGGGAGTACCTGCAGTTGCTGTTTTATGACCCGAAAAAGCGCGACGAGTTCGTGTCTCAGTCGTCCGCGTTCGTTTTTACAAAATCAGTCAGTGCTGCATTGAATGCCGACTTTGCCCGCTTCGACCTGAATCCTGAGCTGCCGAAATTTCGCATTCCGACGCTGGTCGTCACGGGCAGGTTTGATATCAACGTCGCGCCGTCGGTTGCCTGGAAAATACACCGAGCGATTCCGCAGTCACGGTTTGTCGTTTTTGATCGTAGCGGCCATTTGCCGTTTTTTGAAGAACCTGAAGCGTTTCTTCGGACAGTGAAAGAATTTCTTGACGGAGAGGCCGTGACCCGATGAAAAGGAATCGACCGGAAACCGTCACCTTCGAGACCGTTCGTGAACTGGCTTCGGCCTTTCCGGGTGTTGAGGACGGAACGTCGTACGGAACGGCCGCTCTGCGGGTGAAGTCCAGGTTCATGGCAAGGCTTCGGGAAGACGGCGATTCCGTCGCATTCCGCGTCGGCTTCGATGAGCGGGAGATTCTCATGCAGGCGAAGCCGGACATCTTCTTCCTGACAGATCACTATCGGGCCTACCCCGCCGTTCTGCTTCGCTTGTCGACCGCCACCAGACGTGAAGTTGCGGATATTGTCGAACTGTCATGGCGCAGCGTCGCGCCGAAGCGTCTCATTGCGAGATTCGATTCGGAACAGCACGGGAAGTGAACAGCAAATGGCACGGCTCCGTCGTGTTGTCCGTCATGGCGTAGTATTCGTTGCCGTCGCAGCCGGCTGCCTGCCCATTGCGGCGCTCGTGACGATCGCCCTTTTGCCGTTATGGTCCGCGATCGAGGACAAATGGCGCATCGAAAGCGTCGGGCACTCCGGACCGGCGGGCTGGTGCTATCTCAGCGTCTACCTCGTACTGACCCTGGGCGCTCTGACACTGACCGGCAGGACCCTTTCGGACAATCGGCGTCAGCGCTCCCGGCCCGGCGGCGAATAAGACTCGATCGCCGAGAGCGTGCCCTCCGGCTTCGACTCGCGGACGTCGAGCGACACCTTCGCGGTCGCATCGCCCCACGTCGTGATCGTCGCATCCTCGACCTCCGACGCCGGCCCGTAAAGGACCTCGATCGGCTTCGCGCGGGCCAGGCCGTCGGCATACGACGCGACCCGCGGATTGAAGGTCACCTTCATGAGCCCGCGCTTCCGGTCGACCTCCGCGCTTCCTTCATCGTCGCCCTTCCTGAAATGGACGATCACGCTCGCATCCGGCTCGCAGAACAGAGGCGCGTTCGGCATCCGGCACGGGTCGGGGAGCTGTGCGGTCGTGTGCGCGTCAAAGGCCGCCGCGCGAAGGCGCTGCTCGACCTCGGGCGCCGACTGCCCGCATGTCAGCTCGAATGCGCCGGCGGGACCGCTCGCCTCGTCGCACCCGTACTCCTCGCGCACGTGCCATCCCTCCTCCGGGATGTGAACCACCAGGAGCTTCGCCCGCGACCCCCACGTCCGAGTGGCGCGAAGCGATGTGTCCTTGACGGCGCCGAAGCGCTTCGTGAGGCGCTCCTTCGCCGCGGCCGCCGCTTCCTTCGTGAGCGTCGCGGCGATGACCAGGATGTGGTCCACCCGATCCTGCTCGTCGAAGTACACCGTCACGTCCCACCCATCGGCCTTCGTCGAGAGGTACGTCAGGGAGCCCTTCAGATGCCGCTGGTCGCGCACCTTCAGGCCCTGACGCGAGAGCGTTTGCGACGCGCGGTCGATGGGCATGCCCCATCGCAGGCCGCGCCAGACGTCACGTGACGGAGAGAGCGCCGCCAGCAGGACGAGACCGCAGCAAAACGAGCGCACGTCGCGAGAATAAACCAGGCAGCGGGCGCTTCGGCCCGACGTTTGCTCACTGTGCCGTCAGCAATGGCCCAGGACTCACTCGCGGCCCTCGACGAACAGGCGAAATCGGAGCTCGAAGACATCGAGGTCCGCCTGCTGACGGAGGGGATCTACCAGCACTACGGCTTCGACTTCCGCGACTACTCGATGCCGTCGCTGCGGCGGCGGATCTGGAAGCGCGTGTATGCCGAGGGGCTGAGCACGATCGCCGGGCTCATCGAGAAAGTGCTGCACGACCCGCAGTCGATGGAGCGGCTGCTGCTCGACCTCTCCATCAACACCACCGCCATGTTCCGCGACCCCACCTTCTACGTCGCGGTGCGGCAGAAGGTCGTGCCGATGTTGCGCACCTATCCGTTCATCCGCATCTGGCACGCCGGCTGTTCGACGGGCGAGGAGGTGTACTCGATGGCCATCCTCCTCCAGGAGGAAGGCATCTACGACCGCTGCCGCATCTACGCGACCGACATCAACGAGGCGGTGCTGCAGAAGGCGAAGTCGGGGATCTTTCCGCTGTCGACGATGCAGGAGAACACGTCGAACTACATCGCCGCCGGCGGCAACGGCACGTTCTCCGACTACTACACGGCGCGCTACGACTACGCGATTTTCCGGCCGTCGCTGCGCGAGAACGTCGTGTTCGCGCAGCACAACCTCGTCACCGACGCGTCGTTCAATCACTTCAACGTGATCTTCTGCCGCAACGTCCTGATCTATTTCAACAACGCGCTGCAGGACCGCGTGCAGCAGCTCTTCCTGCAGAGCATGGAGACGTTCGGCATCCTCGGCCTCGGGAAGAAGGAGTCGGTGAAGTTCACGAACGTCGCCGAGAACTATGAAGAGGTCGACAGGGAAGAGCGGCTGTACCGGAGAGTGCGATGAATGTGATCCGAAACACGATTCAACTGCCCCCCGGCGTCCGTGCCTGGCGCGACGGAAGAGTCCTTCCGGAAGCGCAACGCAAATACGAGATCATCGTCATCGGCTGCTCGATGGGGGGGATGCACGCGATCCAGGCGATCCTCGAGACGCTGCCGAAGGACTTTCCGGTGCCGATCGTGATCGTGCAGCATCGGTATCGCACGTCGAACGAGGCGCTGCCGGCGTATCTGCGGCGGCACGCGCACCTCGCCGTCGTCGACGCGGATGACAAGCAGTGGATCCGCAGCGGGACGGTGTACCTCGCGCCGGCGGACTACCATCTGCTCGTCGAGCGAGGCGAGCTGCATCTCTCCGTCGATGACCGGGTCGAGCATTCGCGTCCCTCGGTGGACGTGCTCTTCGAGTCCGCGGCCGAAGCCTATGGTTCGGGCGTCATCGCGGTCGTGCTGACGGGGGCGAACGCCGACGGCGCGCGTGGTGCAAAGGCGATCAAGCGCCACGGCGGATTCGTCGTGGTGCAGGAGCCGGAGACCGCCGAGTCGCCCGAAATGCCGCGCGCCGCCATCGCGGCCTCGGCTGTGGACCGGATCTTGCCTCTGGAACGGATCGGACCGTTCCTGATCGAGCTCTGCCGCCTAAACAAATGACCGATCGCGTCAATATCCTGCTGGTCGACGATCAGCCGAGCAACCTGCTCGCGCTGGAGTCGATCCTCGTCGATCCTGACCTGAACCTCGTTTCCGCCGAGTCGGGCACGCAGGCGCTGCGCCATCTGCTCAACATGGACTTCGCGGTGATCCTGCTCGACGTGCAGATGCCGGACATCGATGGTTTCGACACCGCGGACCTGGTCCGCCAGCGCGAGCGGTCGCGCGACACGCCGATCATCTTCCTCACCGCGCTGAGCCGCAGCGAGAAGAACGTCTTCCGCGGCTACGAGCTCGGCGCGGTCGACTATCTGTTCAAGCCGTTCCAGCCCGAGGTGCTGCGGTCGAAGGTCAACGTCTTCGTCGAGCTGTACCGGAAGACCGCGGCGCTGAAGCGGCAGGCGTACGAGCTGGCGCGGCTGATCCGGCAGAACGAGCTGCTCCTCAACGCCGCCGCGGAAGGGATCCTCGGCATCGACGTCGCCGGCGTCACGACGTTCGTGAATCCCGCGGCGGCGCGCATGATGATGCGCGAGGCGAACGAGATCGCCGGCAGCGATCTCCACGACCTCGTCCACCCGACGTTCCCCGGCGTGATGACGTGCGACAAGCGGCGCTGCCGTCTGTACGCGGTCGTGCACGGCGAGCCCGCCTATCATCAGATCGAGGAGACGTTCTTCCGCGCCGACGGCACGAGCTTCCCGGTCGAGTTCTTCGCGTCGCCGATCCGCGACGAGGCGGCGAAGCTCGTCGGCTCCGTGATCACGTTCCTCGACATCACCGAGCGCCGCGCCGCGGCGGTCGCGGCGGAGGCGGAGCGGCGGTATCGCGAGGCCGAGGCGCAGAACCGCGCGAAGGACAACTTCCTCGCCACGCTGTCCCACGAGCTGCGCACGCCGATGACGTCGATCCTCGGATGGGTGCAGTTCCTGCGCAGCGGCCACTACGAGCCCGAGGACCTGCGCGAGGCGCTGAGCACGATCGAGTCGAGCGCGCGCCTCCAGGCGCGGCTCATCGACGATATGCTCGACGTTTCGCGCATGGTGCTCGGCAAGTTCCAGGTCGATCTGAAGCCGACCGCGATCTGCGACGTCGTCGACGCCGCGCTGACCGTCGCGCGTCCCGCCGCCGCCGAGCACGGGGTGCGGCTGACGTCCGAGATCGACGACCGCGACTGCATCGTCGAGGCGGACGCGAACCGGATGCAGCAGGTGATCGGGAACCTGCTCTCGAACGCGATCAAGTTCACGCCGCCGGGCAAGCACGTCGACCTGCGCGTGGGACGGACCGACGGCCACCTGCGCATCCGCGTGACGGACCAGGGCGAAGGCATCGAGCCGTCGTTCCTGCCGTACGTCTTCGACCGCCTCCGCCAGGCGGAGGGGATGAACAAGCGCAGCGGCCTCGGCCTCGGCCTCGCCATCGCGCGGCACATCGTCGACCTGCATCACGGCGAGATCACCGCCGAAAGCGAAGGCGCGGGGCGCGGGGCCACGTTTACCGTGACGCTGCCGGTGGTGGCCGGCGACGATCAGCGCACGGAGCGCCGTTTCGTCGGGGTCGTCGGCGAGCCGACGATGAACGCCGGCGCCTGAGTCCAGGTCGCGCGGTTTCCGGCCGTGTCCTCGATCTGAATGCGGACGTCGACCGATCCCGCCGTGCGCGTGGCGGGCGAGAGGTCGGCGCGAACGAGCTCGCCGGTTGGCGGATGGCCCAGTGTCGCGAGGTCGCCGCGGTCGGAGCCGTAGCTGACGGCGGAGATCGAAACCCACTCGGACGTGCCGGTGAGGCGGTACCAGACCCGCGTGGCCGCGGCGTTCAGCGGACGCGTGGCGCCGGACGGATACTCGAAGTCGGCGGCGGAAAACATCAGCGTCACCGCGCTGTCCCGATCCACGCGGCCGATGATGCGGCCGAGCGCGTTCACCACGCGCAGCGACGTCAGCGTCGGCGCGATCACATCACCCGGGTCGCTGCCGAAGCGCACTTCGAGCTCGCCGCGCGACGGGCGGCCGGCGACGTTCATCTCGCCGCGCACCGCGACGAAACGGTCGCCCGGCTGCGGCTCGGGCAAATTCGGCGACTGATCGACTTCCAGGACGCCGGATGACTTCTGCGCGTTCGCGCCATCGAACAGCGTCCAGGAGGTGCCCGCGGTCTCGTATCGGTACCACTCGTTCAACGGTCCCCGGAACCCGCTGGTCAGTCCGTAGTACCAGTTCCCGGCGGTCCCGTGGAACGCGTATGGGAAGAGTGGCGACGTGCCGAGCGTGATGTCCTCGCCGTCCGAGATGCGATACGCGGCCGGCGACGGAGTGGTATACGGCACCGGCACGATCGCGCCGTCGATGCCGCGCAGCGGCGCGACGTTCGTGGTTCCGACATCGAAATCGATGCCCGACACGCCGCCGCCCGACTCCATGGTCGTGTAGTAATCCATCACGACCGGGTTCTCGAAACGGACGGCGAAGCAGGCGCCGCCGCTCATGACGAGCTTCGAAGGAGTCGTGACGCCGTTTGCGGTACAGCTGATCATCCCGTAGCGATCGCCGTGCCCGGGGAAGTGGAGGCGCACGTGCCTCAACGCATCGCCGCCGGCGGTCAGCGTCTTCGACTCCGTGATACCGCTGAGCGGCGCGTGCTGCACGTTCCAGGCGCGCTGATCGCGAAAATCGTAGTACGCCTCGAACGGATGGAAGGTGAAGGTCGTGGAGACGGGGGAGAAGACGAGGTCTGGCGTGCTGAGGAAGTGATACGAGGCCACGAGCTCCGGCGATTTCGCGTAGCGGAAGCGGAGACTGAGCACGTGCCCGGGAGGCTTGCTCTCGTCGAAGCCAAGCTCGTTGAACGGCGTTCCCTGCTCGTTGCGTCCGTCGAGATGCATGTGCGCCGTCGCGGCGTCGCGATGCAGCGCCAGCTCTTCGTCGCCCGCGGCCACGCGATTCTCCGCGGTGACGAAGCGCAGCGCGGACACGCCGCCCGTCTCTCCGAAGTCGAACGCGGCGACCATCAGGTCCCATACGGAATCCGGCCGCGCGAACAGGTCCGCTTTTCCCGGTTCGTAGCGGTACAGCGACTGCGCGTCCTCGGGCGAGAGCGCGAGGATGTCCTCGGCGAAGCCGTCGTACGTCACGCGCATCCGCGCGGCGCGCATCAGGATCCACGGCAGCGCGAACGATCCGGTACCGCGGAACTCGACGTCGCCGCCGAGGACCGCGCTCTGGGGGAAGGCGACGGCGGCGTTGTTGGCGGTGAGCCGCAGCTCCACGCTCTTCGACGCGCCCGGCGCGAGCTGCAGCGACGGCGGCGTGGCGGTGAGCAGCGCGCCGGCCGGTACGTTCGTCGCGACGACGTCGAATGAGCGGTCGACGCCGGCGCGGTTCGTCACCGTCACCGTGCGAGTCGCCTCGAACGATCCGGTCTTGCCGGCATCGAGGCCGAAGCTCAGTCCGGTGTTGTCGACGAACGACGTCGCGATCGCCGCGTGCGCGGTATCGATGCGTCCCGCGGCGCGCTCGACGGGCGACCCCGTGGTGGCGAGGGTCGTGGTGACGAAGGCGCTCTTGATGTCCGCCGGCGTCCACTCGGGATGGAGTTTCTTCAACAGCGCGGCGGCCCCGGCGACATGCGGCGCGGCCATCGAGGTTCCGTTGAGCGTGGCGAATCCGCCGCCGGCGTACGTCGAGTAAATCGCGAACCCCGGCGCCAGCACGTCGGGCTTGAACAGCAGCGTCGCCGGCGACGGCCCGCGCGAGCTGAACGTCGTCACGACGTCGTTGAACCCGTGCGCGCCGACGGTGATGGCCGTGCGCGCGGTGCCGGGACTGCCGATCGAGGCGAGGACGCCCTCGTTCCCGGCGGCCACGACGACGGTCACGCCGGCGGCCGTGGCGTTGTCGACGGCGTGCGAGACGGGATCGTCCGCGGTCCCCGGCCCGCCGAGGCTGAGATTGATCACGTCGAGGTGATCGGAGGGATTGCCGTCCTGATCCGGATCCATGCTCCGCTCGATCGCCGCGATCACATCCGACTGCGATCCCTGTCCCCGGAAGTTGAGCACCTTGTACGCGATGAGCGTCGCCGCGGGCGCGACGCCCGCGACCTCGCCGGAGTCGGCGGCGATGATGCCGGCGACGTGCGTGCCGTGGCCGTGGTCGTCGAGCGGATCGTCGTCGCGGTTGACGAAGTCATAACCGCCGGCGACCTTGTGCCCCGCGCCGAACGCGCCGCCGAGGGCGGGATGGCGATAGTCGATGCCGGTGTCGAGCACGCCGACCCGGATCCCCTCGCCGCGCGTCCCCAGCGAGCCGGCGTTCACGCGCGAGGCGGCGTCGACCGTCGCGGTGGGGATCGCTTTCGACGCCGCGTACATCGTGACGGTGCGGTCGAGGTACACCGCGCGCACGTACGGCAGGCGGCGCAGCGCGTCGATCGTTTCGGGCGTCGCATCGACGGCCGCGCCGAGGATCGCCTGCCGGTATTCGTAACGGATCGGGTCGAGCGCTCGTTTTGCCGCGCGCTGGTCGAGCGTGGCCACGTCGCGGCGGAATTGTTCGAAGGTGGCCGCGGCGGTGCGCGTCGCGTGAAACTCGACGATGACCGCGCCGCGCCGCGGCGGCGTGAGCCGGACCTCAGGATTGGTGGCCCCGAAAGCGGAGACGCCGAGGAGGATTGCGAAGAGGGCCCGGAACACGATGACGTCAGAGTATACGTATTGTTGTACCTACGTCGGTAACAGGCGTGTTACGGGGGGGAAGGGAACGCCCTTCCCCCCTGCGGATTACTCGCTCACGGGACGCGCGATCTGCAGCGTCGTGTCTCCCGACGCGTTCTCGATGGCCGCCCCGTAGACGATGGCGCTGCCGGAGTCGACGCTGATCACGACCGAGTGATTCGGGCCGAGGAACGCCCCGGTGAGGTCCTCGGCAGTGAACTGCGAGAACCAGTTCGCCGGGAACGGCCTCGTGACCGAGCGCAGCTCGACGCCGGCGGCGTCGCGGACGCTGATCGTCATGCCGACGCCCTGCCCGAGCGTGCGGATGCCGATGTTGAAGCGCGTGCGCACCGGATCCGCGGGCGCAATCAGCACGCCGCGCGAGCCGGCGGAAAGCGCGCTCGCCGGATCGACCTGCGGCACCTGCACCGAGGGCATCCCCGGCGCGGCCGTATCGGAGACCGTCGTCACGGTGACCGGCGCGGAGCCGACGGCGGCGATCACGTCGACCGAGCCGCTGCCGGACGCGCCGGCGCTGGCCATGAAATCGGAATAGCGCTTCGTCTCGAACGGCGCGAGCTTGTACGCGAGCGACGGATCGTTCGTGCCGGCGGAGACGGCGGGCGGATGGACGACCATGCGGCCCGAGATCGCGAACGGATGCGGGTTGCTGATCTGCATCGACGTCGTGAAGCGCGATCCGTACGCGCCCGCCTGCGATGCCACCGCGGGGATGATCGCCGTCGGCGGCGCGGCCGGGATGACGCCCGCGGCGTTCACTCGCGTGATGAGGCCGGGGAAGATGTGCACGATGAACACCTCGCCGCTGCGCTGATCGACGGCGATGCTGGTCGGCGTCGGGAGGTTCTCCGCGATGGTGGTCGACTGCCCGCCGGCGGTGAGCATGCGCAGGCGGCCCGGCTTCGACTCGGTCATGCTGGTGCTGAACTCGAGCGCGAGGATCGGATCGTTCGCGCCGCCGCCGAGGGGCTTCGCGTCGATCGCGGAGGTCAGACCGCCCGCGAACATCGACGTCTCGCCGGTGTTGATGTTCACCCGCCGCACCGCCGCCCCGCCCTGCGGAAACGGGAACCCGGTCAGGTTCGTCACCAGCAGCTCGTCGCCGCGCAGCGTCACGCTGTCCGGCACGGCGTCGATGAAGGGAGGGCCGAACGGCAGCGGATTCGGGCTCGCGCCGAAGGTCGTGAGCGTCGTGAACTCGCCGCTGCCGGTGTTGACGCGGCGGATGAGGTTCTGGCTCGCGTCGACGACGAAGGCCGTCGCGCCGAGGACCGCCACCCCGAAGGGATTGCCGGCGCGGACGTTCGCCGGGAAATCGGGACGCGGCGAGGCGGTGAAGTTCGGGAAGTCGGCCACGAGCCGCACCTGCAGCGCGCTCCCCGTGGCATTCGTCAGCGTCACCGTCTCGCCGTTCTTCAGGCGCGTGTGATCGGAGGGGAGGAGCGAGTAGCCGCCGCCCGAGAGGTCGAGCGTTCCCGAGAACTGCAGCGCGAGGAGCGAGCTGAGGATCGGCGAGGACGGCGTTTCGTTCGGGATCTCGGTCCCGGCGATCGAGCCGGTTTTCACGCCGTCGCCCGCTCCGATGGTGACGTACAGCGTGGTGCCCTGCAGCGCGAGGCCGGACGGCCCCGAGGGCGCGGCCTCGGCGCCGCTGCCGCTGATGCCGGACGGGAGTCCGTCGATCAGCGTCCTCC
>Ga0134123_10001147_pt1 | contig 17353 bp, 14 predicted proteins | sample KB303_FD_96460 | JGI IMG/M metagenome (GOLD analysis project Ga0134123, IMG submission 96460) | Terrestrial soil microbial communities without Nitrogen fertilizer from Kellogg Biological Station, Michigan, USA - KB3-0-3 | ecosystem: Environmental > Terrestrial > Soil > Unclassified ...
AAAGCATGGCGGCAGAACGCGACCTGGTCACGGGCGTGATCCAGCTCTCCAACCTCTTCATCCGCCGTCTCGGGCCCGTTTTCGAAAAAGCGAAGATCACGCCGCAGCAATGGACCGTCGTCGCCGCGCTGGCCGGCGAGGCGGGGCCGGTGACGCTCGTCGCGCTCGCGCGGCGGCTGATGGTCACGAAGCAGAACATGACCGGCATGATCGCGCGGCTCGAACAGCTCGGCCTCGCCGACCGCCAGGAAGACCCGCTCGACCTCCGCTCGTCGCGCGTCTCCCTGACCCGCCGCGGCCGCGCGCTCGTCGACCGCCTCCGCCCCGCGTACGAGGAGTGGATCGCGTCCATCGCCGCCGAAGTCGGCGAGCGCGACGTGCAGGCCCTCGCGCGGACCGTCGAGAAACTGATCCAGCGCCTGGACGAGGTCGAGGAACGCCGCCGTCCCGGCGGCTGAGCAGGCGCCGTCCCGGCGCCGCGGCGGCGAGACGCCGCCCGTTCAGCCGGCGCGGACGCCGGCGTTCCGCTCGGTGGCGCACACTACGCGGTTCCGCCCCAGCTTCTTCGCCTGATACAGACGCGCGTCGGCGGCCTGGAACAGCGCCTCGCGATCGCGGCCGTCGATCGGATACATCGCCGCGCCGATGCTGATCGTGATGGCGTTGTCTGGCAGGGCTTCGACATTCGCGCGGATGCGCTCCGCGATCGCGGCAAGAGACACCGCGTCGACCTGGGGCACGACGACCGCGAACTCCTCGCCGCCGTAGCGCGCGGGGAAGTCGACGGCGCGCACGGTCTCGCGGATCGTCTGCGCGACGCGGCGCAGCGCGCCGTTGCCGGCGGCGTGGCCGTGCGTGTCGTTGTATTTCTTGAAGTGATCGAGATCGAGCACCAGCACGCCGAATGTGCCGGGATAGCGGTCCGCGCGCTCGAGCTCCTCGTCGATGCTCTCGCGGAAGGCGCGGAAGTTTGGCAGCGCGGTGAGGTCGTCCGTCCGCGCGCGCGCCTTCAGCTCGTCGGCCATCCGGTTGAACGCCACGCCGAGGGTCGCGATCTCGTGATCGCCGGCGACGGGCGCGGTCGCGGTGAGATCGCCGGCGGCGATGCGGTCCGCGGCGGCGGAGAGCTCCTCGAGCGGACGCACGACTTTGCGCAGCGTCGTCATCACCGCGGCGAACGAAAGGATCGCGAGGATCCACGCCACCGCGAGCCCGCTCGACATCGTCGCGTGCGAGTCGCGCTCCAGCTTCGGCAGCTGCCGCGCGATCTCCTGCTTCCGCTCCTCGATGAGCCGCTGCGCTTCCGCGACGACGGCCTTCGACGCGGCGTCGGAGGCCGAGCCGCGGTATTCGTTCATGCGCGCGCGCAATGCACCGACTGCCTGGCCATCGAGGATCTGCACGACCATGCGATAGCGGTCCATCGGCTCGTACCGCGCGTGAAAGGCGTTCTGCGCGCGGATCAGCTCTTCGAGCGTCGCCACGGTCTTCGTTTCGACGGAGATCAGCCGCGACCACCGCCGCTGCGATTCGAGCGCGCGCCAGCTCAGGCCGAACGTGATGGCGAACAGCGCGAGCACGAATGCGCCGGTGAGCCAGAGGACGCGCGTGCGGAGATGGCGGCGGGGCACGGGATGAGGATAGCTGATGTCATCCCGAGCGAGAGCGAGGGACCTGTGCGGGCGGGGCGCGAAACTCGGGCCTCCCGCGATACCCCGCCCGGGTCCCTCGCTACGCTCGGGATGACAGAATGTGTGCAGTGAACCTGAAGCACGTCTGGCTCACAACGCTCGAGCGCTGCGCGCCGGAGCGGCTCGTGCGGCAGCACGTCGACGCGGGCATGCCGCGCAACGTCGTCGCGATCGGCAAGTGTGCGGGCGGGTTGCTCGACGGCGTCGCCGAGGTGCACGAAATCGAGAGCGCGTTCGTCGCGATTCCGGACGGGTATCGTTTGCCGCGTACGGATGCGGACGTTTATCCCGGCGGGCATCCGCACATGACGCGCGCGAGCTTCGACGCGGGCCGCGCGCTGCTGCAGTTCGTCGACGCGCACGACGACATTCTCTTTCTCGTCTCCGGCGGCGGCTCGGCGTGCGTCGAGGTGCCGCTCGCGCCGCACACGGAAGAGGAGCTGATCGAAACGAACGCGCGTCTCGTCGCGTCGGGCATGCCGATCGGCGCGATCAACGCGGAGCGGGCGAGGTTGTCGGCGATCAAGGGCGGGCGCCTCGGCGCGCGCGTTCGCGGGCGCGCGGTCACGCTGGTCTACTCCGATGTCTCGTCGGGAAACCTGCGCGACGTCGCGTCGGGGCCGAGCGATCGCAACCTGATCCTCGTCGCCGACAACGGGACGCTCACCGCAACCGCCGCGCAGCTCATCGGCGATCGCACGGTGCGCTGGAGCGGACAGATCGAGTGCGACGTCGCCGATGCTGCGCAACAAATCGCGAACAAAGCGCGGACGCTGCGAGCGGGCGAGATCCTCGTCGCCGGCGGCGAGCCGACGGTGGTCGTGCGCGGCGACGGGCGCGGCGGACGCTGCAGCGAGCTCGCGGTGCGGTTTGCGATGCAGAGCGGGTGCGAGGCGCTCTTCGCGAGCTCGGACGGGGTGGACGGCAACAGCGGGGCGGCGGGGGTGTACCTGCCGCGGAGAGGACAAGCGGAGAGCTCGTCCTGGACGGAGGCCCTCGCGGTTTCGAATTCGTTTCGAATCGCCGCGCAAGTCGGTGAGCCGATTATGATTGCGCCCACCGGGAACAACCTCCGCGACCTGTTCCTGGTGGCTCGCGATTAGCAAGCGCAACCAGCCGCCCGATCCCCATGAACGTCGACGATCCGGCAGACCCTCTGTTGCCGCCCGCAAAAGGGCATCACCGCTCGGCGCGTGAGCGTCAGCGGCGGGGACCGATGTGGGGTTGTCTGCGGTCGCTCGTGTGGGTGTTCGGCGTCGGGTTCCTGCTGATCTTCCTCCTCGTCGGCGGCGGCTGGTGGTACCTCGGCACGGGCAGCTTCGCGGATCTCGTGAAGCTGCGCATCGAGAAGACGCTGGAAGGGCGCATGGGCCGCGACGTCTCGATCGGCAGCGTCGAGATCGTCCGCACGCGGCCGATGAAGATCATCATCCGGGACCTCCGCATCGCGAACGCGCCGGGCGGCGTCGCGCCGTACTTCGCGACCGTGAGGCAGGTCGAGATCTTCGGCGGCGTCGAGTCGTTCTGGGGGCGCCGCATCAAAGTCGGCCGCGTCGACATCCGCGATCCGAAACTCTACTTCGAGATCTTTCCGGCAGGCTCGCCGCTCGATCACAACTTCCCGAAGTGGAAGACCGGGCCGAAGCGCCGCTACGAGATCGTGCATCTCGACATCGGCAAGCTGCTGATCAAAGGCGGTGAGCTCAGCTTCAACGATCGCCGCCGCGACATCGAAGCCGTCGCGACGAAGCTCGATTCGGAGGTCACGGTCACGCAGGCGGAAGACCTGTACGCGGGCACGCTCTACAGTCCGCTGCTGCGCGTGCGACTGCAGGAGTACGCGCCGTTCGACGTGGATCTGCGCGGCGGCTTCCGCTACACGCCCGGCATCCTCGCCTTTCGCTCGCTCGCGCTGAAGGGCCGGGGCATCGAGGCGTTCCTTTCCGGCGAGATCAATCCGCTCACCGAAGGCGCGTACAACCTGAAGCTCGGATCGCGTCTCTCGCTCGAGCGCGTGAAGGAGATGTTCAAATTCGAGAAACCGCTCTCGGGCACGATCACGCTCGACACGCAGCTGAAAGGAAAGCAGGGGGAGTACCGGCTCAGCGGCGGATGGGTCTCGCCGCACATCGTCGCCGACGCGTACGAGCTGTCGAACGTGCGCGGGCGGCTCGACGTCAACGGCAACAACCTCGCGGTCGACGTCGAGAAGGCGAATTACGGCGGCGGCACGATCGCCGCGCATTACACGCTCGCGCAGTTCGCCGAGCCGTATCCGATGAAAGTCGACCTTCGCTACTACGGCATCTCGATGGAGGCGCTGTTCAACGACTGGACGATCGAGAACACCGGCATCCGCGCGGCGGCGACCGGCAATCTCACCTATCGCTGGAACAAGGACAACATCCTCGGCGGCGAAGGGGAGGGAACGGCGCGGCTGGCGAAGAACGCGGTGGCGTTCTCGAACGCGAAGTATCCGGTCCCGATCGCCGGCCTCACCGACTTCACGCTCAACAACGGCACGGTCACGTTCCGCCGCACGGAGCTCGATACCGAGGCGTCGCACGTGAGCCTCAACGGCACGATGAAGATCGAGGGCGTGATCCTCGACCTCGGGATGACGATCCGCAGCACCGACTTCAGCGAGCTCGATCGCATCGCCTACAACTTCGCACACTCCGCAGGCAAGAAGGATTTCACGCTCCTCGGGCTCGGCGGCGCGGGGACGATCACCGGCAACGTGAAGGGTCCGGTCGACAAGCCGCAGCTCGTCGCGCACGTCGCCGGCAGCGGCGTGCGCTACAACAACGTCGTCCTCGGCGACGCCGACATCGATCTGCGCTACGACGGCGTGCGCGGAGCGCTCACCTTCGAGCGCGCCGTCTTCGCCGACGCCGGCGGCCGGCTCGCGCTCAACGGCACGATCACGTTGCCCGAATCGGGAGCGGGTCCGCTGTTCGATATCGCCGTCGAGGCGAACGGCTATCCCGCGCAGCGCGCGATCGACGCGATGGGTCTCGACATGAAGATCGGCCCGGGCCTCGCGACCGGAAAGATGGTCATCGCCGGAAGTCCCGACGACGGACGCGCGACCTTCGCCGGGCTGGTGGTCAAACGTGCCGACGCGACGCTGAAGCTCGACGGCACGGTGCACTGGATGCCCGGCAAGGGCAACGTCGAATTCGATCTCGCGATCGCCGCGGCGAACTTCCCGATCGCCGACATCGCGTCGTTCCTCGACTTCGCCGATCTGCCGGCGACCGGCGATCTCACCGGTACGCTGAAGATCGCGGGGCGGAAGGAGTCGCTCGAAGGCAGCGGCAGCGTGACCGTGCGCAACGGCGCGATCATGGGCGAGCCGATCGACTTCGCGTCCGCCGACATCACGTTCACCCAGGGACGCATGCGCGCGACGAAGGTGCTCGTGCGCACCGCGGGGGGCGAAGTGCGCGGCGAGGCGGAGCTCGATCTCGCGCGCGAGCAGTTCAGCTACACGATCTCCTCCGGAGCGATCGATCTCTCGAAACTGAAGATCCTCGCGGCGCTGAAGGACCTCCTCGGCGGACGCGTCGTGCTGAAGTCGACCGGCGCGGGCACATTCGACAAGCCGGAGCTCGTGATCGAGGCGACGCTCGAAGACGCGACGCTCCGCGGACTGTCGCTGCCCGCCGGATCGCCGCCGCCGTCGCTGTATCTCGCCATTCGCGGCGGACGCCTGATCGTGCGCGGCAACGTCGCCGACATCGTCACGATCGAAGGCGAAGGCACGGTCGGGCCGGAGATGGCCGTCGACGGACTGGTGCACGTGACGATCGCCGATATCGCGCGCGCGGTCGCGCTGTCGCCCGCGACGTCGTCGCTTCCGGCGTCGGGCAAGCTCGTGCTCGATCTGAAGCTCGACGGAAAGCTGACGCCGATCGAGGCACTGGTGATCGAGGCCACGGCGCCGGTGTTCGACCTGAAGATCGCCGATCACGCCTTCACCACGCCGTCGCCGCCGCGCATCTCGCTGCGCAACGGCCGCATCACGTTCGACTCGTTCTCGCTCGCCAGCGAGGACTCGTCCTTCGCCGTCACCGGCTACGCGGACCTGACCGGCGCGAAGCGGGTGAACCTCGACGTGCGCGGGCGCATCGAGGCCGCGCTGCTGCAGCTGTTCGCCCGCGATGTGCGCGCCGAGGGGCGCGCCGACGTGGCGGTGAGCGTCGCCGGCGTCGTGACGAGCCCGCGCGTCACCGGCACGATCGAGTTGATCGATGCCGAGGTGAAGTTCGCGGGGTTCCCGCAGCTCATCGACGAGATCAACGGCACGCTGCGCTTCCGCGGCGACCGGCTGGAGATCGAGTCGGTGCGCGCGACGGTCGGCGGAGGGCAGGTCGTCGCCGGCGGCTCGATCACGCTCGAGGGGATGAAGCCGAAGCGCGCGCGCGTGTCGATCCAGGGCAAGGACGTCGCGCTGCGGTACTACGAGGGCATCACCGTCGAAGGCGATTTCAATCTGCTCTTCAGCGGCGATCTCGAGCGCGCGACGCTGACCGGCGACGTCAACGTCACGCGCGCGCTCTACTTCCGCGACTTCGACGTGCAGCAGACGCTGCTCAACGTGATCCTCTCGCGCAGCCGCGTGACCCCCGTCTCCACGGCGACGTGGCAGGACCGCATCGGCCTCAACATCCATCTCTCCGCGCCCGGCACGCTGGCGGTCAACAACAACATCGCCGAGGTCACGGGCAGCGCGGAGCTCGACGTCACCGGCACCGTCGCGACGCCGGTGATCCTCGGCGAGGTGACGCTCGACGAAGGCGGCTCGGTGCGCATCCAGAACGTCGACTACCGCCTCGTCCGCGGCACGATCGCCTTCCAGAATCCGTTCCGCATCGATCCCTTCTTCGACATCACGCTGGAAGGCACCGTCGCCGGGAACGTGTCGGAGATCGAGAGCGGCCCGCTCGAGATCACGGTGAATCTCACCGGAACGCTCGATCGCATGACGCCGTCCATCACGAGCGATCCGCCGGCGAGCGACATCACGCTCTTCTCGATCCTCGGCCTCGGCTCGCTCGGCAGCCGTCCCGGCGCCCAGACGCCGGGCGGTCTGATGGGGCAGTCGCTGCTCTATCAGAGCATCGGCAATCTGATCGGCTCGCGCGTCTTCCCCTTCGTCGACTCCTTCACCTTCGATCCCGGCCTGCTCGACACCGGCTCGGGACCGGGACGAAAGGTGACGTTCGAGAAGCGCCTCTCGAACGCGCTGCGGTTCCTCATCGTCTACAACCTCGACAACAACCAGAGCAAACAGGTGCTGGAGTGGGTCGTGAACCGCAGCTGGACGCTGCAGCTCACACGCGATGAGACCGACGAATACCGCCTCGACGCGCGTTTCCGCCGCCGCTACGACGCGCACTGGGACTTCGGCCGCGACGAGGAAGAGGACTTCGCGACCTCGGCGACGATCGGAGGGCGGGCTTCCAGCCCGCCGGCGGGCGAGACGCCTGCCCTCCGAACGACGACGGTGGATGTGCGCGCCGCCGACAGCCGTCCCATCGCGCAGATTCACTTCCGCGCCGACGCGCCGTTCGATACGTCCGCGGTCGCGCAGACTGTCACGCTGAAGCCGGGGCAGACGGTCTCGATCCGCGAGCTGCAGTCGTCGATCAAGAACCTCTACAGTACCGGCAACTTCCGCGACGTCCGCGTCGACGCGGCGCCCGGCGCGGAAGGCGTCGTCCTGACGTTCTCGCTCTTCCTCAACTACCGCGTCGGCGGCATCGTCATCGAAAGCCTGCGCGGCGCCGAGCGCACGGCCTCGCAGCGCGAGCTCACGATCCGCACCGGCGAAGTCCTCTCCCTCGACGACGTCGAAGACAGCGCGCGCGCGATCACGGAGATGCTGAAGCGCCACGGCTTCCTCGAGGCCACCGTCGATCCGGAAACGAAGTTCAATCGCGCGCGCAGCATCGCCGACGTCACCTTCCACGTCACGCCCGGACCGCTGGCGCGCATCGCCGGCGTCGTGATCGAAGGCGATCCGCGTCCGTTCGCGGCCGCGGAGCTGATCAAACAGATGAAGCGGCAGGCGGGCGACGTCTTCCGCGCGCGCGACGCGCGCACCGATGCGGAGCGCGTGAAGACCTTCCTCGTGCGGCGCGAGCATCGCCGCGCCGACGTCGACTTCCTCGAGTCGAAATACGATCCCGCGACGCATACCGTGACGCTGCGCTATCGCGTCGTCGTCGGGCCGAAGGTGCGCGTCGACGTCGCCGGCGTGCCGCGCGGCGCGGTGGCGCGCCTCCTGCCGTTCCGCCGCCGCAACGCCGAATACAGCGAGGACGCCATCGAGCGCGCGGCCGACGACATCCGCCGCCGTTACCAGCAGCGCGGCCATTACCGCGCGGCGGTCGACACCGAGAGCAGCCTCGCGGACGGCGTCTGGGTCACGACGTACCACGTCTCGCCCGGTCCGCAGTACAAGCTCGCCGGCGTCACGTTCAGCGGCAACGAGAAGGTGCCGGACGAGAAGCTCGGCGAAGTCGTGTCGACGTCGCCGAAGCAGGGATTCTTCAGCCGCATCGTCGGCGCGGTCTTCCGCCGCCCGACCGGCGTGACGAGCGAGCAGCTCAGCGACGACCGCGACGCGCTCGAGTCGCATTACCGCCTCGACGGGTTCTCGGAGGCGACCGTGGCCACGCCCGCGGTGGCGACGAATGACGCCGCGGGGACGATGGTGGTCGACTTCCCGATCACCGAGGGGCCGCAGACGATCGTCAGCGAAGTGCGCGTCGAGGGGAATGAGAAGTTCCCGAAGGGCAAGCTGCCGGACATTCAGATCGAGGCCGGCGCGCCGCTCAATCCGCAGAAGTATCACGAGGACGTCGTCGCACTGCAGACGTTCTACGCCGACCGCGGACACACCGAGGTGCAGGTCACGCCGCGCGTCGAGCCGAGCGAGGACAAGACCTCGGCGACGGTGACGTACGTGATCACCGAAGGCCCGCGGGTGAATGTCGACGAAGTGATCGTGCGCGGCAACACCTACACGAACGACGAAGTCATCCTGCGCAAGTCGAGCCTCGATCCGGGCGATCCGTTCAGCTACACGTCGATCCTCGAGGCGCAGCGCGAGCTGTACCGCCTCGGCATTTTCAACCGCGTCGAGATCCAGCCGGAGCAGGCCGGCACCAGCGTTTCGGATCGCGACGTCGTGATCGCGGTCGAGGAGGGGAAGAACCTCACGCTCAGCGGCTCGATCGGTCTGCGCGCCTCGCGCGCCAAGACGAGCGACGACTCCATTCGCGAGCGTCTCGCGCTCGCGGCCGCGCACCGCAACCTCTTCGGCACCGGCCGCTACCTCGGGCTCGAGACCGTGCTGAGCCGCGACGAGAAGGAGTTCTTCCTCACCTACCGCGAGCCGTTCATCAGCCGCTTCAACGTGCCGCTGCAGGTGCAGATCTATCAGGCCGACGACAACACACGTCCCGAGACGCACATCCAGCAGCGCGGCACGAAGATCGAGCTGGTGAAGGTCGCGCGCTCGCGCACACGCTGGTCGCTCGGCTACGAGTACAAAATCTCGGAGTGCCGCGAGGGCGACATCTGCGACATCGTCGAGAAGGGCGATCCGGTCGAGGGACTCGACCGCTCGCTGCTCGACATCCAGATCTCCTCGATCGCGCCGACGTTCTTCTGGGACACGCGCGACGACATCCTCGATCCGCATCGCGGTTTCTTCACCAGCGCGTCGGTCGAGTACGCGTTCCCGTTCGTCTCGGCGGAGGCGAACTTCCTGAAGGAGTACGTGCAGGGGACGTACTACGTGCCGCTGAGCGCGCGCCAGGTGATCGCGATCTCCGGCCGCGTCGGCCTGATCCAGCCGCTCGGCGAAACGGGCGACGAGGACGTGCCGCTGTCGGAGCGCTTCACGGCCGGCGGCGAGAACACGCACCGCGCCTTCCCGCTCGATCTCCTCGGCAGCCTCTGCGTCGACGAGGACGAGGGTCCGGATTGCCAGAAGACGCTGTTCCGCGAGACGCCCGACTCGGCGCTGCTCCCCCTCGGCGGCAGCGGCCTCGTGCTGTTCAACGCGGAGTATCGCTTCCCGATCTTCGCCACGGTCGGCGGCGCGGTGTTCGTCGACGCCGGCAACGTCTATCGCTCGAGCAAAATCCGCTTCGACGATCTCCGCTACGGCGCCGGCTTCGGCGTCCGCTACATCTCTCCCTTCGGCCCGCTCCGCGTCGACATCGGCTACCCGATCAAGCGCCGCAGCTACGACCGCGCCTTCTCCTGGTTCATCTCGCTGGGCTACGCTTTTTAGCGGAACGCCGCCGTCTCGGCGGCTGACCGGGCGGCGTCCCCGCCGCCCCACCCAGGCGCAGGCGTGGGACGCCTGCGCATCAGCCGGCGGGGACGCCGGCGTTCCGCTCCTGCTCGAAGTCCTGCGCCATGGCAGGGGCGGATCGTGCGAGAATCGGGCGACTTATGGAAATCCGGTCGTTCGCCGATTTCTGGCCTTATTACGTCCGCGCCCACTCGCGGCCGCGCACGCGCGTCCTGCATGCGATCGGCTCCACGCTCGCCCTCGCCTGCATCGCCCTCGGCATCACCGTCAGCGCGTGGTTCTTCCTCGCCGCGCCGGTCATCGGCTACGCCTTCGCGTGGTACGGCCACTTCTTCGTCGAGCACAACAAGCCCGCCACCTTCGGCCACCCCTTCTATTCGCTCGGCGCCGACTACGTGATGGTCTTCAAGATGCTGACCGGGCGGATGGACGACGAAGTGCGGCGCCACGTGTCATCCTGAGCGCAGCGAAGGATCCCCCTCATCGGCGGGAGATCCTTCGGCGTCTCCGCGCCTCAGGATGACACTGATATCATCCGAACATGGGTTTGCTGGACGGGAAAACCGGAATCATCTTCGGTGTCGCCAACAAGCGCTCGATCGCGTGGGCGATCGCGCAGGCGCTCTCGCGCGAGGGGATGCGGCTCGCGTTCACGTATCAGGGCGAGCGGCTGAAGGAAGGCGTCGAGTCGCTCGCGAACACGCTCCCCGGCTCGCTGATCCTTCCCTGTGACGTCACGGTCGACGCGGAGATCGATGCGGTGTACCAGCGCGTCGGCGAGGAGCTCGGCCGTCTCGACGCGCTCGTGCACTCGGTCGCGTTTGCCCCGCGCGAGGACCTCGAAGGCGAGTTCGTGAATACTTCGCGCGAGGGTTTCCGGGTCGCGCACGATATCTCCGCCTACTCGCTCGTCGCCCTGACGCGCGGCGCGCTGCCGCTGTTCGAGAAGTCGGGCGGTGGGTCGGTGGTTGCGCTGACGTACTACGGCGCGGAGAAGGCCGTCGAGGGTTACAACGTGATGGGCGTCGCCAAGGCGTCGCTCGAAGCGTGCGTCCGCTATCTCGCCGCCAACCTCGGCCGGCGCGCGGTCCGCGTGAACGCGATCTCCGCCGGGCCGGTGCAGACCCTCGCCGCGCGAGGGATCAAGGGCTTCGGCACGATGTTCCACCACTACGAGGAAAAAGCGCCGCTGCGCCGCAACATCGAGCTGGAGGAAGTCGGCAACGCCGCGCTCTTCCTGCTCTCGCCGATGGCGGCCGCGATCACGGGCGAGACCATGCACGTCGACTGCGGCTACAACGTCATCGGGATGTGATGAAGGGGTTGCCAGCAACTACATCGACGCGTTGCCGGCCACGTAGAACTGCGTATTGGTCGGCTGTTCCACGCCGCCTTTCGTCTCCAGCGTGACCGCGAGCGCCTTGATCTCCGTCGCGACCGGGAGGTTCTCGATCACGATCGACGCGTTGCCGGTTTGCGTGACGTCGAATACGCCCGCGCTCACCGGCTTCGGCTGATCGGCGCGGATGATCCAGAGCTGATAGCTCTTGTTGTTCGGGTTCGCGGGCAGGGCGTGGAAGAACACGATGGCGCGGCGGCGATCGGGCTCGAGGAACACCTTCGCCGAGGCGGATGGCGCGACTTCCTGGCCGCTGAGCGCGATCGTGCGCGTGTCGTGCGCCGAAAGCGCGGCCATCTCGGACGAGAGCTTTTCCGTCCGCTGGGACAGCAGCGCGTTCTCTTCGCGCAGCCGCTGGATCTCCGCGCGCTGCGACGCGTCGTGCTCGCGCGCGACGCGGATTCCGAACTCGCGCCAGCCCCACATCGCCAGGAACAGCGACGCCGCGACGGCGAGCCACCACGGATTGAAGCGCCGTTCGGCCTCTTCCTTCGCCGCGATCACGCGCGCGCGCAGCCACGCCGGCGGATGGACGGGCACGAGCGACAGCGCGATCGACAGCGCGGCCTCGGCATACTCATCGCGCGCGCGGCGGCAGGGGATGCATCCCGACAGATGGATCCGAAGGGCGCTCGCCTCGCTCGCCGTTGCGGCCCCGATGGCGTCCAGCGCTGCGATCGATTCAAAGTCTTCGTGTCCCATCAGTGAAATGCCTGGAGGCGGTCTCTCAACTTCTTCATCCCGAGCTGCATTCGCGTCTTGATCGTCCCGAGAGGCTCGTTGAGCTTCTCGGCGATCTCGGACTGGGAAAGCCCCTCGAAATAGGAGAGCTCGAGCGCGATCCGCTGCGAGTCGGGCAATTCCGCAAGTGCGCCGCGCACCGCTGTGCGCTCCTGCGACTGAATGGCCTGATCCGCCCCCGTCGTGTGATCTACGAACGCCGAGCGCACCGAGATTTCACGTCCGGCCTCGTCTTCGCGTTCGTAACGGATTTTTCGCGAGCGCAGCCGGTCGATGCCGCGGCTGCGCGCGATGGAGATGAGCCACGCCACTTCGCTGCCGCGCACCGCGTCGAACATCTTCGCGCTCGTCCACGCCTTGACGAACGTTTCCTGCAGCACTTCCTGGGCGTCGTCGGCGTTGGCGAGGATGCGGAGCAGCAGCGCGTAGATCGTCGAGGAATGACGGTCGTACAACGTCTCGAAAGCGGAGACGTCCCCGCGTGCGATCGCGGGCAGAAGCGCTGCTGCGGGTGCGGTCGTATTCATCGACGTCGCGATGTGCACACAAGTCTACGACCAGGATTCGAAATCGGATCTATTTCCACCGGGGTGGCACCTGACTCGCAGTATCCATCACTGCGAAAGGAGGAAACTGATGGTCGATAATCTCAATCCCACCAGCCAGTTCCACCCGTATCAACCTCAGGACGCCACACCGCAGAGCGAAAAAGCCGCCGGCGGTCTCGGCGGCATTCTGAGCAAAGTGAACAACATGGACGTGCGCGGCGGCCTCGAGAAGGCGCGCAGCATGGCCCGCAGCAACCCCAGCCTGGTCCTCGGCGGCCTCGCCGCCCTGGCGATCGGCGCGGGACTGATGCGGAAGCGGTCGATGGCGAGATAGGCGAAGTGCTGCGTTCTGAGTGCTGCGTGCTGAAACGGCGCAGCCTCAGAACCAGCCGCAACACTCAGTACCCAGCACCCAGCACCCAGCACTCTACGGATTGTGCACCGCGAACTCGATCTTCACCCGATCCCCTTCCACCTTCCCATTCAGCGTTACGCGCGACGTCGTCTGCACGACGCCGGTGGTCGAGCCGCTGCCGGTGATCTCGAACTTGCCGTCGGGCGTCATTCGCAGATTGCCGGTGATCGATCCCTGAAAGTCGGTGGCGTTCACGTTCGCGCTCGGGCGCGACAGCATCGCCGCGGCCGCGAGCTCCGCGCCGTTTTCGGCGAGCGTCGCGGCGATGACTTTCGCGCGGAACCGCCGCGCCTCGGCGAGCTCGCGCGACGAGTCGATGAGCAGCAGCTCGATCAGCGCGATGTAGAGAATCGCCAGGCCGATCGCGGCGATCAGCGCGAACCCGCGCTCGTTACTGGTGCGCGCGCGGCTGGAGGATCTGATCGATCGCAATGCGCCCCCTTCCGTCGCGCGCCGTCACGCGCACGCCCCACGGCCGCCCCGGAATGCCGATCGCATCGACTTCCATGCTCGAGAAATCCTCCGGCAGTCCGCGGGCGGTCCACGTCGTCGGCACGCCGACGTTCCACGCGCGCCGCTGCACCTGGCCCGGCGTGCGGAAGTCCCACACGATCGTCTGCACGCCGCCGGTCTCCTGCAGCGACTGCACGATCAGCGTCTTCGGTGACTGCGTGTATCCCTGAAACGACGGCGGGTACGGATCGCCGGCGTAGGCGTCGAGCACGTCGCGCCGCAGTTTCGTGATCAGCACCGCGACCTGCGGATGGCGCATGAAGTTCACCGGCATCCGTTTTTCCTGCGCGCGCATCTCGACGGTGAGGATGCCGAGGATCAGCAGGAACATGCCGAACACCGCCATGGCGACGATGACCTCGAGCAGGGTATATCCGGCGACGCGGCGCTTCACCACAGGTTCGTCCCTCCGGTATCGACGCGTACGAGCGCCAGCTTCGCCTCGCGCGTGCCGTTCATCCAGCTGACGGTCATGGTGACGTTCTTGACGTGCGAGCTCGTGCGGACGACGCTCACCGTCGCGCCGTACGGCTGCAGCGGCGCGAGCAGCGCGGTGTCGCTGATGAAGCTCGGGGAGGCGCCGTCGAGCGCGGCGAAGTCGATCCGCCTCCGGTACTCCGCCTCATTCGCCAGCGCCTGATACGCGAGCACGATCTCGCTCGCCTGCCGCTGCCGCTTCTTCCGTTCGACGAACGCGGCCAGCGACATCGTGATCACGAGCGTGAGGATGAGGAGCGCGGCGAGCACCTCGATCAGCGAAAAACCACGTGCGTCGCGCATCAAAGCATTGTAGTGCCGGGTGCTGAGTGCTGAGTGCTGCGATGAGGCAGGACACGCCGCACCCGGCACACAGCACCTCCCTTTGCTAGACTCTCGCGCCGATGAAACTCCGCTTCGCTCCCTCGCCGACCGGATTCCTGCACGTCGGCGGTGCGCGGACGGCGATTTTCAACCTGCTGCACGCGCGCCGCCACGGCGGGACGATGCTGCTGCGCATCGAGGATACGGACGTCGAGCGCTCGAAGCAGCATCATGCCGAGCAGATCGTGGCGTCGCTGCAGTGGCTCGGCGTGGACTGGGACGAGGGCCCGATCTACCAGAGCGACCGTCTGGCGCGGTATCGCGAGCGCGCCGGGGAACTGGTCGCGAGCGGGAAGGCGTACCGCTGCTACTGCACGATCGAAGAGCTCGAGGCGGAGCGGGCGGCGGCCGAGAAGGCCGGCGTCGCCTACCGTTACTCGGGACGCTGCCGCACGCGTACGGTCGGGGATGGCGCGCACATCATCCGTTTCCGCGTCGATCCGGGCTCGATCGAGTTCCACGATCTGATCCGCGGCGACGTGCAGTTCGAAGGGGAGCTGATCGACGACTTCGTGCTGCTGCGCTCGGACAGCTATCCGACCTATCACCTCTCCGTCGTCGTCGACGACATCGACATGGAGGTCACGCACGTCGCGCGCGGCGACGATCACCTCTCCAACACGCCGAAGCACATCCTGCTCTTCCGCGCGTTCGGCGCCGAGGTGCCGGTGTTCGCGCACCTGCCGCTGATCCTCGGCAGCGATCGCAAGCGGCTCTCGAAACGCACCGGCGCGACGTCGGCGGAGGAGTACCGCGACCTCGGCGTCGTCCCGCAGGCGCTCTTCAACTTCCTGACGCTCCTCGGCTGGAACCCCGGCCACGATCAGGAGCTCATCGCGTCTGACGAAGCGGCGCGCGTGTTCGACCTGTCCGACGTCAACAAGGCGCCGGCGGTGTTCGATCAGGAGAAGCTGCTCTGGATGAACGGGCAGTACATGATGCGGATGACGGCCGACGAGCTGTATCCCCACCTCGTGCCGTTCCTCGGCGATCGCGCGCGCCCGCTCGAGGAGCTGCGCGCCCTGATCGAGCTGCACAAATCGCGCGCCCGGACGCTGCGCGAGATGGTCGCGCAGATGGAGCCGTTCCTCATCGACGACGAGGCGCTCGACTACGACGCCGAGGCGGTGAAGAAGCATCTGAAAGGCGACGACCTCGCGGCCCGGATGACCGAGCTGCACGACGCGCTCGCCGCCGTCGAGCCGTTCGACGTGACGGCGACGGAGCAGGCGTTGCGCGCACTCGCGGAGTCGCGCGGCCTCGGCGCCGCGAAGTACATCCACCCCATGCGCCTCGCGCTCACCGGCCGCAGCGCGTCGCCGCCGATCTTCGACGTAGCGGTCGTCCTCGGCCGGGAACGGTCGCTCGCCCGGCTGCGGCGGCTGATCGCGCAGCTCCCCGAGCTGCAGCGGGTGTAGGATCTCTCCGGGTCGCGGAGAGAGGTCTATGCACAGGTTCGGAGCGCAGCTGCTCGCGCAGCTGGTGGACGCGCTTCCCGTCGGCGTCTTCATTCTCGACGCCACGGGTGCGGCGGTGCATGCGAATGCCGAAGCGCAGGCGCTGCTCGGGCGCTCGCCGGAGGAAGACGATCACGTCGACAACCTCGGCTCGCGCTATGCGGCGTACGTCGCCGGTACGGACGAGCCGTATCCGACGTCGCGCATGCCGATCGCGCGTGCGCTCGCCGGCGAACGGACGCGCGTCGAGGACATGGAAGTCGACCGCGACGGCCAGCGCGTGCTGCTCGAGGTCACCGCGACGCCGATCCTCGACGAAGAGGGCGCGGTGGTGTTCGCCGTGGCGGTCTTCCGCGACATCACGGCGCAGCGGCGGCTGACGGAAGAGCTGGAACGCCAGGTGGCGACGCGCACGCGCGCGCTGGAGCAGGCGCTGCGCGCGAAAAGCGCGTTCCTGATGAACGTCAGCCACGATCTGCGCACGCCGCTCAGCCACATCATCGGCTTCAGCGAGCTGCTCGCGGAGCGCACCGACGATGAGCGCAACCGCCGGCTTGCGACGACGGCGCAGTTGAGCGGCCTGCAGCTTCTCGGCAAGATCGACGATCTGATCGATCTCGCGCGCATGGAGACCGAGCCGGCGGATCAGCTCATCGGCGGCGACTTCGTTGTTACAGCGGACGGTCGTGTCGACGAAGACTCCTGAGGCTTGAACAGATGCACGACGTACGCGAGCACGAAGACTCCTGACGCGATCCAGTGCGTGATCGCCATCGCCTGGCGCAGCGTTTCGTTCGTGGCGATCTGCAGCAGGTACGCGGAGAGCGTCATCGGGAGGATCAGCGCCATCGACGTGACGCCGGTGATCCGGTTCCTGCCGTTGCCGAAGCGGTACTTCGGCAGCATGTGATTCGCGAACGTCCAGCCGAGGACGAACAGAAGCAGCGGCGCGATCACGACGTGCGCGGCGAGCATGTGCGGCTGCAGCGGATGGTTGGCAACCGCCAGCTCGTCGTCGCTCTTCATGAAGTACTTCATCGCCGCGAACACGATCCCGGTGATCGCGGTGAGCGCGACCGAGAGGTGGAGCCACAGCTGCTGCCAGCGGCTCATTTCCCTCCGATCGCGTTGTGAATCGCGAGGATCTTGCGCGACGCGTTCACGATCGCGCGTCCGCTGAGGCTCGCGCCGGAGATCGGCCGGATCGCGCGGTTGAGCGACAGCTCGTTGTCGAGCCTGCGTCCCCGGAACTGCTCGAACCAGCGCCGCTTCGGCTGATAGTCGGGCGGCTCGTCGAACGAGAGGATCTCGATGCGGTCGACTTTCCCGTCCGGCGTGACGACGATCATCACCGTCTCCGCGAGCGTACGCACGCGATGCGTGTCGAAGT
>Ga0134123_10001148_pt1 | contig 17349 bp, 12 predicted proteins | sample KB303_FD_96460 | JGI IMG/M metagenome (GOLD analysis project Ga0134123, IMG submission 96460) | Terrestrial soil microbial communities without Nitrogen fertilizer from Kellogg Biological Station, Michigan, USA - KB3-0-3 | ecosystem: Environmental > Terrestrial > Soil > Unclassified ...
CGATGCGCGGCCATATCGTCGAAGGCCAGTCGCATCGCCCGCTCGATCAGATGAAAGCGGTGTTCGGCACCCCCAACCACCTGCGCGCGTTTGTATTCATGTTCGCGTTGATGTTCGCCGGTTTTTCGGTGATTCCGTTCATCAGCCCGTACATGGTTGCCAATGTCGGATTGAAGGAGACCGATCTGCCTTATCTGTATTTTTTCGGCGGGCTCGCCACCGTGTTTTCTTCGCGCTACATCGGCAAGCTGGCGGACCGGCATGGCAAGCGGCAGATATTCACGCTCATCGGCCTGATCTCGATCGCACCGCTGCTGATCACCACCAATCTGCCGCGGGTGCCGGTGTGGGTGGCGATTGCCGCGTCGGTCGTCTTCATGGTGTTCGTGTCGGGACGGTTCGTGCCGGCGATGGCACTGGTCATATCCAGCGTGGAACCGCGCCTGCGCGGCGGCTTCATGAGCATTAACTCGGCGATACAGCAACTCGGCCTTGGCGCCGCATCCCTGCTCGCCGGAACCATCATCGGCCACGGCGCCGGCGGCACGCTGACCCGTTACTGGCTGGTGGGATTCATCGCGGTAGGCGCGACTTTGCTCGCGATTGCGCTCGCTTGGCGCGTCAAGCCGGTGGCGTGACGCGCCAAGGGACGAGGGGCGAGGGACTAGGGGTTAGGGTCTAGAGATTTTGCTCGCATTATTTCGCTTCTCCCTAGCCCCTAGGCCCTCACCCCTAGCCCCTAGTTTTTGTTGTCCGGCTCGAAGAAACACCACTGCACAGCCGGGAACGCGGTGCGCAGATCGGCTTCCACCCGGTTGATCGCATCGATCATTGCGCCGGCCCCTGCGGTTTCAACCATTCTCGCCTTGACCGCCAGCATGATCGCCTCGCCGAGTTGCAACGCCAGCAAACTGTAGATCTCCGCCACCTCGGGTCTCGCGGCGATAAAGGAACGGATAGCTTGCTGTGTTTCTTCCTCCGCGCTCTCGCCGGTGATCATGGCCTTGATTTCCGCGGCAAGAAGCACGGCAACAACCACCAGCAACATGCCGACCGCCATGCTGCCAATCGCATCGTAGACCGGGTCGCCGGTGAGGACCGTGACTGCCACGGCGATCAGCGCTAACGCCAGGCCGGCCAGCGCAGCGATGTCTTCCCCAAGCACCACGATGAGTTCGCTGTTGCGGGAAGTGCGGAAGAATCGCCACAGTGTCCGCGTGCCGGAGATCTTGCGGATTTCGCGAATGCAGCCGGCGAGGGAGAAGGCCTCCAGCACGATGGCCACTACCAGAACGCCAATGGCCACACCGGCGTGTGTGATCGGTTCCGTCTGGTGCAGCTTGTGCCAGCCTTCATAGATCGAAAACATGCCGCCGAGGGTGAACAACAGCACCGCGACCAGGATCGCCCAGAAGTAGATGGCTCTGCCGTATCCCAGGGGATGCTTCGCATCTGCTATGCGCTTCGCGTCTCTCATTCCGAACAGCAGCAGTACCTGGTTGCCGCAATCGGCTGCCGAGTGGATCGCCTCCGCCATCATTGCACTCGAACCGGTCACCGCGGCTGCCGCGCCCTTGGCGATCAGGATTCCGCTGTTGGCAGCAAGCGCGTAGAGCACCGCTCGCAAAGAAGAAGCTTGCGACATGAATTCCCCCTCTCCCCGCCCCTCTCCCGCAAGTGGAGAGGGAGTTCGAAAATCAGTAGTGCCTCACGCCCGCGCAGCGCACCGTCTCCGCTCTGGGGACTCATTCCGGTACCCGCTTGAGGGGTGGAAGGCGGGGGATGAGGTGTTTGGTTTACGTAACCTTCACGGATGGCGCGCCAGCATGGACTTCGCCGATCACTGCAGCGCGGCCGAAGCCTTCGCTGCGAAACACATCGAGCACACGCTCCACTGCTTCCGGTGCGCAGGTCACAAGCAGCCCGCCGCTGGTTTGCGGATCGGTCAGCAGGGTCTTCTCGACGTCACCGTAGCGGCCGAGGTCGACGTACTTGCCGTATCCCTGCCAGTTTCGGCTCGAGGCGCCAGTCTTGGTTCCGGCCTTGACCATATCGAGCACGCCAGGGAGCAGCGGCACCTCATCCCAGCGCAGCGTCGCCGCAACAGCTGAGCCTTTGCAGACCTCGAACAAATGTCCCGCCAGGCCGAAACCGCTGACGTCGGTCAGCGCATGAACGCCTTCCAGGTCCGCAAACGTGAGTCCGGGGGTGTTGAGCTGGGTAGTGCTCGCAAGCATCGCCGCGTAGCCAGCAGCACCGAGTTTTCCGTTCTTGATCGCGGCGCTGCAGATACCGACACCGAGCGCCTTGCCCAGGATGAGCCTGTCGCCGGGTTGCGCATCCGCATTGCGTTTGACCTTGCGCGGATCCGCCAGCCCAATCACGACCAGGCCATAGATCGGCTCCACGGAATCGATGCTGTGCCCTCCGGCAATCGGGATACCCGCTTTCGCGCACACCGATTCGCCGCCCTCGAGGATCTTGCGGATGGTCTCTACCGGCAGGCGGTTGATCGGCATGCCGACCAGGGCCAATGCAAACAACGGCCGGCCCGCCATCGCATACACGTCGGAGATCGCGTTGGTTGCCGCGATCGCGCCGAAGTCGAAGGGATCGTCCACCACCGGCATGAAGAAGTCGGTGGTGGCGACGATCGCCTGCGATTCGTTGATCTGATATACCGCTGCGTCGTCGCTGGTCTCGATCCCCACCAGCAGCTGCTTCGGCAACAGCCCCGCTCCCGACTTGGCAATGATGCTTTCCAGCAGCGCGGGCGCGAGCTTGCAGCCGCAGCCGCCGCCGTGGGCCAGCTCGGTGAGTCGGATGGTCTTGAGGTCCGGCGCGTTCATCGTTGTGCTCGTCAAAGGGCAGGATTGTAACGCCTCGCGCGCAAATGAACGGGCAGAGGCATGGCGGCTCGGGCGGCAGCCTATGGTACGATGGCTGTCGATTTTAGAGACGTCCCCGCCGGGGCGACACGCGCTTTCTTGTGCAGCACTCGGGCCGATTCCAACCGGTCCCTCTACTCAATGTCCGACCACGATATCCTCTTTCGTTGGCTTGCAACGGCGGCCGCTCGCATGGGCTGGAACCGGCGCATGCGAGAACTGGCCCGCCTGGCCTGCGCAATTTTCGCGCTGTGTTTGCTTGCCGAAGTCCTGGAGATTTTCGGCGTCCGCCTGAATGCGCAGTCCGTGGCCGCGATCCTGCTCGCCGTCGCCGCTCTGGTTGCCGGGGGGTTGTTCCTGTGGCGGCTCACTCACTCGACGACGCTGGCGCAAGCCGCGGGAGCGGCCGATAGCCGCGCCGGCTTGAAGGACGAACTCAAAAGTGCTCATTGGTTCGCCCAGGGCGCGGCGCGAGATGCATTCGTCGAACTCATGATCGCGCGCGCTGCCCGTACTGCGCAGGCGCTTGACGCCCGCCGCCTGTTCCCGTTCGCGGTTCCGCGCAGCGCGCTGGCCGCGCTCTCACTCGCAATCCTCACCGTTGGGCTGGCCGGACTCGCCCCGCGCATCGCCTTGCCGGTCGTCGGTGACCGGCTCTCCGGCCCCGCCTCGCCCGCCAGCGGAAAAGCGACTGCAGCAATTGGAGGCGACAACGAACCGGAGAGAATCACCGCGCAACCCCCGAATCCCGCCAGGAAAGAAGATCCGACCGGTGCGCGGTCGCTCCTCGAACGGCTGACGAAGGAATTGCCCGCCCGCACCGCAGAAGATCCGGCCAAGCTCGCTGTCGCCTCTCGCGACGCCCGGCTCGCCGAGCGGCATCAGCAGGCCCCGGAACAGCGGCAGGGCACAACGCCGAACGATCCGGCCGGTCGCTCCAAGCATAAATCGAAGCCGGCGGACATGCCGCAGCGCCAGCTTGAAGCCTTGGAGGGACTTGCCAACAATGAGGCCAAGTCGCCGCCCGAATCGCCGACGAAGGCCGAGGTTACACCGACCATCCGCACGGCAACGCGATTGCGCGAACAGGCGAGGGAAGAGCGGCGCAAGATTTCCGGCACCCCTGCGCAAGGCCAAGTCTCGCTCAACAGCCGGCTGCGCGCGATCTCGCGTGCCGGCGTCGGCATGCGCGAGGTCGCCTATGGCGAGGGTGAAGCCGCCGAAGCGGGATCCCAGACCAGCGTGTCGGGTGCCGCGTCGGGCGATCGCACCGGCCGCAGCCAGGCCGGCGGCAGCGAGGGCGAGCACCCCAACAACAGTCCGACCGGCGCAAGCGACGACCAGCCAGTACTGGGCGAGCGTACCGAGCGCCTGATCGGGCAGCTGGAGAAGATGAGCGGCGAAGCCAACCAGGATTCGACGCAGCAGGACACCGAGGAGGAGTTCTATGCCGCCACCCAACGGCAGGCGGCGCTGGTCGAGGACGAGAACGTCGTGGTGCAGCAGCGGATGCAAAGGGAAGCGGTAGTTCCGCAGCGCAAGACGCCGCTCGCGTACCGGGAAGCGGTGAAGCAGTATTTCCTGAACCAGCATGCGCGGGACGATTAGAGGTCCGCGCGCGGCTAGCGGGATCGCCGCGCCGTGAGATTTCTCGCGCTTGCTCCTGAGTTCGCCTTCGCCTTGCTGGCAGGTGTTGCGCTGGTCATCGCGCTTCTGCATCTGCTCAAGCCGCCGCCGCGACATGTCATCGTGCCGTCCCTGCTGCTGTGGGCCCGGGTAGTCCGTGCACGCAAGCGCCCCGATACGCGCCGGCTGATAACACTGTTGCTCGCGCTCGGCGCCGGGCTCAGCATCGCACTGGCCCTCACCCGTCCGGAAATTGGCGCGCCGGGCACGAGCGCGCATCGCCTTGCGCTGGTGCTCGACAACTCGCCATCGATGGGTGCGCGCATGAGCGATGGGCGCAGTCGTTGGGAGCACGCGATCGAACAAGCCCGCGCACTGCTCGAGCGGTCAAGCGCGGCAACCGAAATCACATTGCTGGACACGGCCGGACGCTTGGGCGTGCAAGGTTTCGTGGAGCGCGATGCGGCGATTGCGGCGCTGGATCAGATGCCGCCGGCAGTGTCGGGCCAAGCGCGGATGCCGGCCGCTTCGTTCCTCGCCGGTGCGCAGGTGCATCTGTTTACCGATGGCGTCGCCGATCTCGATGCGCCGCCACCCGCTGTCGTGCATGCAGTGTACGAGCCGGCCGACAACGTCGCCGTCACCGCGTTCGAGGCCCGCCCGCAGACGCAGGATCCAACGCACTACGAAGCGCTGGTCCAGGTGGTCAATGCATCGCCGGGCGATCTGCGCGCGCGGCTGCTGATCACCGGCGGCGATCGATTCTCGATTGCGCAGGACCTAGACCTGAGCTCGGGCGAGACGGTCAACGCAACTTTCGACGTGTCCGACTTTGAAGGCGGCGTGCTCGGCGCGGCGGTAGTAAGCGAGACCGACGCGCTCGCCCTCGACGACTTCGCCTACGCCGTCGTGCCGCTGCACCGCGTCAAGCGCGTGCTGCTCGTCACACCGGGCAATCCCGCACTGGAGGATGCTTTGCGCAGCCTGCCCGGCGTGCGGCTGGCCGTGGTCGCGCCCGATCGCTATCCGCGCGCAGGCAAGCACGACGCGCTGGTGTTCGACCGGTTCGCTCCGCCCGAGCCGCCCGCAGCCGGTGCGCTCCTGATGGCTCCGCCGGAACGCAAGTGGCTGGCCGGACAGTCCACCATACTCGCGCGCCCGCGCGTGATCAGCTGGAACGAAGATCACGCGGTGACAGCAGGGATCGCATGGCGCAATCTGCGGCTTGCGCGCGCGGCGCTGATCGGCGTTCCTCCCGTGTCCTCCGACGCCCTGGTGCTGGCAAGCGGATCAGGATCGGGCGCGCTGGTGACGGCCGGCTATTCCCAGGCGCGATGGATCCAGGTCGGGTTTGCGCTGCAGGATTCCAACTTTCAGTTTCAGCCGGATTTCCCGGTATTTCTCGGCAATGCCCTGAGCTGGGTGGATGCGCCAGCTTCCGCACTTTCGCGCAAAGTGGGGAGTGTAGAGGTGGATCTGCCCGGGGGTGAGGTGCGGGATGGCGGGGGCAACCCGGTCGCCGCCTCCCCGACGGAGCGCGGTGTCGTCTTCGAGGCAGCGCGCGCGGATGTTTACACGGTAAGCAGTCCCCAGGATCAGGTTCTGGTGGTCGCCAATGTGGCCGATCCGCGCTACGCGCAGATCAACCGCACCCGTTTTGGCCGAAGCGATGCTGGGGCGGGCTCCGTCGAGACAACCGTTGGCGCATGGATCACGGAACTCTGGGCGCCGTTGCTGCTGCTCGCAGGCGCGTTCCTGCTCCTCGAGTGGACGATGTTCACCCGGCCGCGCGCGGTCTAGCGCATGGCGACCGTCACCGTGGCCTCCATATGGCCGCTGGCTTTGCTGGCGGCATTGCCGCTAGTCTGGATCCTCGCATGGCGCAACCGCGCGGGTGTTGGACACGCCCGTGTGACCGCCGCCACGGTGCTGCGGTCTGTAGCGCTTGCCGCGATCGTTGCAGCACTGCTCAGGCCCACGCTGCACCGGACCAGCGAGGACATTTCCATCGTCTACGTTCTGGACATCTCGGGCAGCGTCGCGCCGAATTTTCCGAATGAAGCACTGGACTGGATTGCGCAGGTCAACACGCGCTACCGGCCGGCACGGTCGCGCGTGGTGGTTTTTGCCGGCCATGCGGAGCTGGTGGACTCGGTCGATGCCGCGCGCAGTTTGGCCCTGACTACGAAGGGTGCCGCGCGCGACGGCACCATCGACCAGGCCGCCACCAATCTGGAGAGCGGCCTGCTCGCCGCGCTGCCCGGTCTCGCCCCCGGGCTGGCGAAGCGCATCGTGCTGCTGAGCGACGGCAATCAGACCGAGGGAGACGCCTGGGCGGCGATGTTGCGCCTGCGGGCAGAGGGCGCCCGGGTGTTCGCGGTTCCCGCGCCGGCGGCCGCCGGCAACGACGCCTGGGTCGAACGGATCACAGTCCCACCGGGCACCCATGCGCGCGCCGCCGTGGAGGTCGAGGCCCGGGTGTTCTCGCGCCGGTCTGTCCCCGCACAGGTCGAACTGGTCATTGGCGAGACGATCGCCTCCGCGCGCGCGGTGACACTCTCGCCCGGGCTGAACCGCGTTTCCTTCCCGGTGCGCTTTCCGCGTGCCGGTACTCAGAACGTCACGGTGCGGATAAGCGCGGAAGGCGACGAGCTTGCGCGCAACGACGTGCTGACCGAGGACGTCATGGTGCAGCCCCGCCCGCACGCGCTGTTTGTGGAGGGCAGTCTGCGCGGCGAACGCTACCTCGCCGACGCCCTTACCTCGCAGGGCATTCGCGTTTCGGTCGCCAGCACTGAAGACCTCGCGGATGCGCGCTCGCTCAACGGCAAGGACGTAGTCATTCTCAGCGACGTGCGCGCGGACAGCCTGGCAACGGAAGCCGTGCAACGCCTCGCGGCATTCGTTCGCGACCAGGGTGGCGGACTGATCTTCACCGCCGGGCAGAACACCTACGGCCAGGAAGGCTTCGCAAAAAGCGAAGTCGAGCGGTTGCTGCCGGTCACCTTTGAAGCGAAACGCAAGTCCGATGATCTGGACCTGGTTCTGCTTGTGGATCGCTCGTCGAGCATGCGCGGCCAGAAAATCGAGGTGTCCAAGTCAGCCGCGCTCGCTACGCTCGATCAGCTTGAGTCCGATCACCGTCTCGCGGTCGTGGCCTTCGACGCGCAGCCGCATGACGTCGTCCCGCTAACGGCGGTCGGAAACAAGCGCGAGGCAGAGAACCTGATCTCGCGCATGACCTCGAGCGGCCAGACCAACATCTACAATGCGCTGCTGAAAGCGCAGGAGCTGCTCGCTCCATCCAAGGCCAAGACCAAGCACATCATCCTGCTTTCGGATGGCCTCACCTCGCCGCCGCCCGGGGGGACCGTCAAGGCCTTTTACCCGACCGAAATCGAACAGCGGCTGCGCGAAGTGCAGACGGCGGAAAGGCGCCAGCGCGGCGGCGCGGACGAACCGGCACGGGCCCCGCAGGCATCGGCATCGCCGCGCGGATTTCCCGGCATCATGGAAGAGCTGGTCGAGGCGAAAATCACCATGTCGACGGTGTCGATCGGCGAAAAGCCCGATGTCGAGCTGATGGCGAACCTGGCCAATTGGGGCCGCGGCCGCAGCTATGTCACCCGGAGCGATGCCGAGGTCCCGACGCTGTTCGCGATAGAAACGCGCCGGCTGCTCAACGATTCGATCGTCGAGGAGAGGTTCCGCCCGCGGGTCAAGGCATGGAGCCCCACCCTCGCCGGGGTGGACTTTGCCGGGGGGCCGGAACTCAAGGGCTTTGTGGCGACCAAGCCGAAGCGCTCCTCGGACGTGTTGCTGGTGGCCAAGAAGGATCTGCCGCTGCTGGCCGAAACGCACTACGGCCTGGGCAAAACGGTTGCCTTTTTGTCGGATGTGAAGAACCGCTGGGCGGCAGACTGGCTCGGCTGGCCCGGTTACGCCCGTCTCTGGGCACAGGTCGTGCGCGACAGTGCACGGCGAGATTCCGGAGAAGGGGTCAATTGGGGCGTGAGCCGCGAGGGGCGTGAGGCCTTTGTTCAGCTCACCGCCCTCGGCGCTGACGGCGGGTTCCGCAACGGCCTGTGGCCCGCGGTTAGAGTCACCCCGCCGGGCGGACAACCCCAGGTGGCCGACCTGCGGCAGGTCGCGCCCGGCCAGTACCGCGCGCAGGTTCCGCTCGGCGCTTCCGGCAGGACTCCGTGGCGCTTCGACCTGCTTCCGGGTCCCGGACTGAGCACAGCCGAGATCACGCGAGCCGGAAGCCGCAGACTGTTCTATACCTACCCGGACGAGTATCGTCTGCTGCCGGCGAACCTGCCGTTCCTGCGCACTCTCAGCGAACAAACCGGCGGGAAGCTCGCGCCCGATGCGGAGGAAATCTTCACCCCGCGCGGGGACGGCGGCGTCACCAGCACTCCACTATGGCCCTACTGCGCAGGGACCGCGCTGCTGGTTTTCCTGCTCGACATCCTGGTGCGGCGTTCGCCGTGGCGGCTCCGCCGCAGGCTGATCCGGCGCACACCATAACTGCCCGAAACCGTCGGACACCACAGCGGGCCGGGGGCAGGCAAAGGACGCCCCACGTCACGGGCCGGACCGACCAAATATCGGATTATTTGACTCAAACGACCAGCCGGTTGGCCCGTCATCAGGGTGTTTCATCTTGACACAGATTTAAGCTCGCAATTAGCATGGGACCGTCGGGGTTTTTCACCGGCAAACGCCATAAGCTCGCTGGTCAACGTCCGAGGGAGGGAGCAGCTTCCAGATCGGGTTTGCGCCACAGTTCCAAGCTGAAGTTCAGGCCGTGCATCCCCTTTCCGGAGGAATGCCGAGGCGTCTCCCCGACTCTACCCCTAAAGATCTAACCGCTTGTCGTCGGCGTCCGCTACTCAAACCAGAAAAGGAGGAGGACCAGATGAGAACGTCATTACGGCAGTTCCTGACCCTGGCGCTACCGCTCGCCGTCGCGGCGGCGTGGGCACCGGGGGCGCAGGCAGCCGGATCGTCTGCAAAGGACATCCGAAACTGCGCGCCAGAAAATTGGTGCTTTTATCACCGTACCGTCGACACGTCGTGGCGTCATACGCCGTTGACCCAGATCAACGCCGGCAACGTCAAGAACCTTCGCCCGGCCTGGATCTTCCAGCCCGGCAATGTGCGCATGGGCATGCATGCCACGCCGCTGGCGATCGACGGGAACGTATACGTATCGGTGAATCCCTCGACCGTGTGGAAGCTGAACGGCAAGACCGGCGAGCGCATGTGGGTGCATGAGCCGAAGATGGAGGAGGCAGTGGTCGCCCGCTCATTCTTCGCGCATACCCGCGGCCTGGCTATCGGCGATGGCAGGGTCTATATGGGCCAAGCCGATGGCAAGATCGTCGCGCTGGACGAGAAGACCGGCAACTCGGTCTGGGAAAAGCAGATCATCAACTCCACGAAAGATACCGTCGGGTTCAGTGGTGCCGCAACATTTGTGAGTTCGGACCTGATGGTCGTCGGCCAGAACGGCGGCGAGTACCCGATCGAAGGCAAGATCTTCGGGATCGACCCGAAATCGGGTGACATCAAGTGGACTTTCCATACCACCGGACGGGACGATCCCAAGGCGCTGGCAACCTGGCGCGGCGATTCGTGGCAGTACGGCGGCGGCGGGTCTTGGCAGCCGGGCACGGTCGACTACGCAAACAATCAGATCATCATGGGCACCGGGAACCCGAATCCCGACTATGACTACTGCGGCAGCAACTGCCGGGATCCGAATGCCGACGGCTGGCGCTCGGGTGACGCGCTGTATACCTCGTCCACAGTGGCGCTGGATCTGAACACCGGGAAGCTCAACTGGTATTTCCAGGAAGCGCACGCCGATCCGTACGACTACGACGCCGCACCCGGCGAGTATGTCATCCTCGGAGACAAGGTGTTGCATCCGGGCAAGAACGGCTTCAACCATGTGCACCAGACCAAGGGCGGCAAAGTGCTGGCCGTTTATCCAGACATGAAGAGTTTCAACTGGACGACGGGCTACAACATCGCCAAGGGTGAATGGGAAAACATGCTGTGGCCGCAGCCCGGCGAGAAGACCCTGGTTTGCCCGGCGATCGACGGTGGGCATAGCTGGCAGGCTGGGTCCTACAGCCCGAAGACCAAGCTGTTCTACCGGGTCGCGCAGGAATGGTGCATGTACCTGACCGCGCAACCGAAGAGCGGCGGGACCACCATCTCGGCCGGTGCCGAGACGCGGACCCTGCAGCCGTTCGCGCAGGCGTTCATGAGCGCCGAATGGATCGGAACCGATCCGCCAGGAGACAAGAGTCATGGGCGCCTCACCGCTCGTGATCCGGTCACCGGGAAGCTGGCGTGGGAAAAACGCTATGACCTGATCCCGCATTCGACCTTGATGTCCACCGGCAGCGATCTGCTGTTCGTCGGCACCTCCGATGGCTTCGTCGAAGCGCTGGACGCCAAGAACGGCAACGTTCTGTGGCGTTACAACGTCGGCTCGGGCGTGCATGGGGGCATCATCTCCTACGCGGTCGATGGCAAGCAGTACATAGCGGTGGCATCGGGGCACGGTACTTATGTCGGCGGTGCGATCAAGGCCCTCAACAAGGACAAGCTCGGAACCATGAACGAGAGCATGGCATTGGTGGTGTTCGCACTCCCATAGCTCTCTCCCGTGCCGGGGACGGACAGGGTAACCCCCTTGCCGGCCCCGGCATTTTTTCGTGCCCGCCTCCCTCGCAGCCGGGCGGGAAAATTGTGGTAGTGTTTGCCGGTCTCCAGCCTGCCGGCTGGCGTGACCGCGAAAATTTTTTGAGAGTGTGAAAACCAGAATGCGACTAGCTTCTATCGTGATTGTGTCCGTGGCCGCGCTTGGCCTGTGCCGTGCGGGGATCCTCGACGCCATGGAACAAGGAAAACTGGAACCCAAGATCGCCACAGTCGACGCGGAGCCGGCCAAGGACGGCGCTGTCAAAATCCCTTCGGGGAATCCGTTGTCGGGAGATCCCGACGCGATCCAACTGGGCAAGCAGCTGTACTTTAATTGGTGCGTGCAGTGTCACGGCCCAAAGGCCGACGGCGATTCGCCACGTTTCGGCAAATATGCCGGCAATCTGACCAAGTTCTGGCGCGGTTACAAGGAGTTCGTAAACACGGTCAAGAATGGCCGCCCGGGGAAGCAGATGCCGCCCTGGGGGCAATTCATGGATGACGACACCATCGCCAAGTTGGGCGCCTACCTGGAAACGCTGGCAGTGGAAGGAGCGAACTGGCAATGAACCGAATCGTGAAGGGCCGCTTGATGGCGGCAGCGCTGGTGGGCATGGCCGTGCTGGCACCGGCACAGGCCGCGGATAATAAGTACACCACGCTCAAGGAGAACATCTTTGTGTGCATCTCGCCTCAGGCCTACGACGATGCGATGGCGCGCGTGCAGGCGCTGAACAGCCGGGACCTGGAGCCGCTGAAGAAGGAACTGAGCGAGGCTCAGCAATGCATGTTCGTCGATCCCCACATGGTGGATAACATCATGGCGCCGTTCGCAGTGGTGCTGCAGCGGGACGGAACTAAGGTGCAAGTGCAGTTCATCGTCACGTTTCGCGACCGGGTCGAGTTCCTGCACCGGCTGATCAAACGCTATGTCCTGGTCGGGTGGACGGACGAGTCGAACCTGGAGCCGAAAACCATTCTGTAGTGCCGCCGGCCTTCGCGGCGTGTGGAGGCCGCGTGCAAGGTCTAGGCTTCGGGCGCAACGCGGCCGGCGATTGCGAGCACGCGGTACATCGAACGCACCACCGGCAACTCGATCAGTTCCCCGTCCACCACCACCAGACCCGAGGTGTTCTGTTCGAACGCCGCGCAGACCTTGCGCGCTTTCGCAACGGTCTTTTCGTCCGGCGTGAAAGCATCGTTGATGACCGGGATCTGGTTCGGATGAATCGCGGCCTTTCCGGTGAATCCGAGCCGGGCGCATGCCTGCGCCTCCCGCCGTAATCCTTCCGGATCGTCGAGGTTCATGAACGGCACGTCCAGCAGGTCGATGCCGGCGGACGACGCCGCGTGGACCAGCCGCGAACGCGCGTAGAGCAACGGCTCCCAGGATTTCTCGCAACGCAGGTCGGCAGACAGGTCCACTGCGCCGAGAATTACCGAGTCGATGCGCGAGGAAGACTTCGCAATCTCGATCGCACGCTCCAGGCCCTGGTTGGTCTCGATGATCACGCAAAAACGGATCGCGCGCGCCGGACCGGAAGACAGCAGCGTCTCGATCAGCTGCACTTCTTCCGCCGACCTGATCTTGGGGATCATGATCGCCGGCGGCGGCGCCGGCGATTCGATGAGCGCCGTCAGGTCCTTGAGGCCGTCCGGCGTGGACAGGCCGTTGATGCGTGCCATCTGCTCCACGTGCGGATGTGTGCGTGACTTGAACAGCGGCAGGGTCAGTGCGCGGCCTTCGTCCTTGCGCTCGCGCGCGACAGCATCCTCCATGTCCACGCAGACGATGTCGGCGCCGGAATCCAGCGCCTTGGTGAAGCGGTCCGGCCGCAGCCCGGGCACGAACAGCAGGCTTCTGCGCGGACGGATGGCGTTATTCGATTGCATCATGGATCGCAGGCTGAAACGGACGAAAGACGGCATGCTAGCCTCACGCCGCCTTTTCGCCAAGCGTGGGCGGCGTTCCGAGCCGGTACCAGTCCACTTTGCGGGTCCCGATCATGATCGCGGCAATCAGCGCGAACAGCAGAACTGACCCCATCAGGAGCGCACGGTCCTCGGATCGAAGGATCACGTAGAGCACGCCGTAGAGCGCCGCGAGCATCGTACCAATGGCCAGACCGCGCAGCCGTGAGCCGAGCACATGCGAAACGTAGTACCCGATGAGGGAGACGCAAGCGGCGGCTGCGATCAGGAAGGCATGGCCGAACGCGATGTGCTCGGACAGCGAGATAACCAGCAGGTAGAAAATCACCAGGGCACCGCCGACCAGGCCGTACTGCACCGGATGGATCGGACGTTGCCTGAGCACATCGAACAGGAAGCAGCCCGCGAACGTGAGGCCCACGAACAGCAATCCGTACTTAACGGACCGCTCGAGCTGCTGGTAGAGATCGGCCGGCTCCACCAGCGAAACACCGAAAGCTGCAGCCTCGAAACCGTTGCAGCTCTTGCCATCAAAGCACTGCGCATACTCGTTGTGCAGGTTCGTGGCGAGGAAGGACGTTTTCCAGCTGGCGCGAAAACCATTGGCGTCGATCTGGTGCTGGGCGAGCAGCGGCCCGAAGAAACTCGGATGTGGCCACGGAGACGCGAACTTCACGATGGCGGTTCTGCCGGTCGGCAAGAACTGCACGCGGTTCAGTCCCGTCAGGTTCAGGCCGAGCTCAAACTCGAAGGACTGCGGCATGCCGTTATGCGCCCTGTCCGTGTCGACGGTCACGTGAACGCCCCGGCCCAGCCCGGGCACGCTGGTGCCCGCCTCCAGAGCCACCGGCCTGCCATTCAAACTCATCGAGATCCGGGACCCGATTCCGCGCGGATCGCCAATGCCAAAACCAAGCTCGGGCGTTCCCCAGACATATCGGGCATGGTCCGCACCGACGCCGAAATGCGCCGGCAAGTCGAAGCGCCCCTTGATCCTCCAGTCCGCCGTGTAGGCCTGTGCCTTGTAAATGCCGCGCCGCCGTTCCTGCACGTCCGCGTTGCCATCGATCTCGACCGTCTCGGGCAGGAAAAACAGGCGGCCGCTTGCCGTGCTCTTGCGTTTGATTTCCACTGCACCCGCTCCCGAACTGCCCCGCTCCTCGCTGGTCTCGGTGATCGTTTTTTGGTATGGAATGACCAGTACCGGTCCTCTCAGGATCTGCGGGCCGACGGTCTCTGCCTCGAATGCCCGAATGACGCCATCGCGAAGCGCCTGGCGTTCGGCCACAATGCCTCGCACCATAGCAAGCGGAATCAGTGCAAGCAGGCATAACGTCAAGACCGTCAACAGCTTCAACAGCATTGCTCTTTGCATGCTTTCTCCAGCAGGTAAAACGGTTCCGTCACCAATGCAACGAATGCAATCGGGCGCGATACCAGCGCATGTCCCCGCAAGCAACGGCGGCTGCGAACCCGGCCAGCGCAAGTTCGAGGACGAACACCCAGTGCAGGATGAAGTTGAAGTACCAGGGTGAACGGCGGGCTTGCACCGTGAACATCGAGAACGGCTCGTAGCTGAAGGGGATTGCCCAATAAATGTCGCCGATCAGGGAGTCGAGCACGAGGTGCGACATGACACCCAGCATGAAGAACCAGAATGCCGGCGGCGCGCGGAGCTTGCTTGCGATAGTGCCCGCGAACAGAATTGCCGAACTCAGCGCTATCCAGATCGTAGGCAGATGGGTCCAGTAAAGATGGTGGTGCGTTTGCCCATGATCGATCAGGTGAAAGTAGATCATGTCGAGATCGGGAAAAATGCTGCCCAGCATGCTTGCCCCGACGAGGTCCCTTGCTCGCAAGTCTGCGACAAGACGCAGGCGGGAGAAGGCGCGGCCAAGCAGGTAACCCGCAGGGAGATGCCCGATGATCATCGCATCCCTCAGATCTCAACAATGCCTTGCAGGTCGCGGGTGGCAACCACCACGTAGCGCAGCGGCCCGCCCGTGACCGGGCTGTCGAACGGAAAGCAGGTCACCAGGGTCAGCCGGTCATCGCCAGCGTCCAGCAGCACGCGCATATCCTTGCGATGCACCACTTCGACAGCCGAAACCACGTAGCGCACAACGCCGCCGTTCGCTGCTTGGACCATCAGCACGTCGCCGCTGCGCAACTCCCGCAGGAAAGCAAAGTGAGTATCCCGATGACCGCTGATGACTGAATTGCCGTGCTCGCCCGGCAATGGCGTGCCCGCAACATGCCCGGGGCCGAAGGCCAGCGTGCGGCCGCTCGCCCCGGACAACACCATCAAGCGGGCGCCCTGACGCGGCGCTTCGATCCGCGCCACCGGATAGGTATCAGCCCAGGGCCACGGCTTCACCCCCACGCCGGCCGCGCGCGCCTGGTCCCAGGCCGCCGCGATCAGGCGTTGCGCCAGCCACGCCTTGGCCTGTATGTACGCCGCCTCGCCCAGTTGCCAAACGGACACGGAGATCAAGCCGGCCATGAGCATCGATCGGGTCGCCGGCCTCACGACAGCCTCCGCGTCGCATAACGCGTGGCATAAACAATGGAGGCCAGGGCCGCCGCGAGCAGAGCCAGTACCCAATGCAATCTCGCCGGAGTGGCCGTCCTGGGCAAGGCCCCGAAAATCGCCTCGTGGTTGGCGCCTTGCGCGAGGTTGGTGGGAACGGCTTGAGAATCGAGCGGCTCGGCCAGCGGACGCACCGGAGTCACGTCCACCGCGACCAGGCTGGTATAGCGGGTGACGATATGGTGCTTCAGCGCAAGCGCGACAACGTCCTCGCGAACCTTTTCGCGATCAGCGCCCTGGTACTGCGAATCCATCAACGCCTCGATCTTGCGCCGCGCCCAGATAACCCCCATGCCCTTGCCGTCATGCGCGTCCGGCAATGCGAGTTTCGCGCTCCACGCCTCGCCAGCCGATTGCCCGCGCACTTCAACTGTGCCGGTCAGGGGCCCTTCCATCCTGGCGCTCAACACCACCGGCTCGCCCAGGTAGAGATCGGGCAGCTTCTGCGGATAGGCCTCGGCAGTCACACCAGCCGGCCACTCGACCGCAATATCGGACAGCACCGGATACTCGAGCTTGCCGAACAACGCGGCCATTTTCTCGCCGACTTCAGCGACATCGCCGATATAGGTAAACGTTCCGCGGCCGAGTTGCGCCGCCTTGGTCATGAAGTGGCCGTTCGGCGCGGAACCAATGCCGACCGTGAACAACCGGCTGCGCCCAAGCTTGTCCTGGATCAGCCTGAACAGCGCGTCCTCGTTGCCGACCGCGCCATCGGTCATGAATATGATCTGGCGCAGGAAACCTTCCTTCGCCGGGTACGCCAGCGCCGCCTGCAGCGCGGGTGCCATTTCGGTCCCGCCGCTGGCACGCAGGCGGTCCACGTAACGGCGCGCCGCCACCAGATTGGCCGTGCTGGCTTCGCGCGGCAACGCGAACAACTGTTCCGTTGTGGAGTTGAACTGGATGACGTTGAAGCGGTCTTCGGGGGCCAGCTGGCCCAGCGCAAGGCTCAACGCCTTTTTTGCCTGCACGATGGAAGTGCCCTCCATCGAACCGGAGGTGTCGATCACGTAGATGACTTCGCGCGGCAGGCGCTTCTCGTCGGCCTTGTGGCCCACCGGGGGGAACAGGGTCAACAGCAGGTGCGTTTCACCGTCCGCGCTCTCGCGGAACAGGGTTCCGCGCGGCTGCTCGCCCGCCAGCGGATGCCAGACCAGCTCGAAATCGCGGTCCGCAGGAAACGGCCCAACGGCAAGCGAGACCTCGTAGCGGTTGTCGTCGCGCTTTTCCACTTTGACCTGGTGGTAACGGCTCTTGACCTCGCCTACCGGAAAGCCGGCGTCCAGTTCTACGTGAATGGTCACGGGATTGCGTAGCGCCTCGCCTTCCGCCAACACGCGCGGCGTAATGCGCGATGCGTCGGGCACCTGGTCGGTGTCGGGAGACCAGCCCGAGCCGGCTTTTTCCGACTGCGGGTTGCCCGGAATGTATCGCGGCATGACCACGGTGGGGAAGCGCAGGCTGACCGTCTCCTCCTCGTAGCGCAGCGTCTGCTGATACTCGATCTGCACGGTCAGCGTCTGACCCGGGCCGAGATTGGCCACGCTGTTGGTGAAAATGTTCGGGCGTTCCTGCTCAACCAGCGAGGCG